>Ga0209343_10001566_pt1 | contig 30662 bp, 29 predicted proteins | sample RifCSPlowO2_02_FD_184026 | JGI IMG/M metagenome (GOLD analysis project Ga0209343, IMG submission 184026) | Groundwater microbial communities from Rifle, Colorado - Rifle CSP2_plank lowO2_0.2 (SPAdes) (version 2) | ecosystem: Environmental > Aquatic > Deep subsurface > Groundwater | place... | reverse complement strand
CCGTATCGAACGGCATAAAATTCTACGAGGCTTAGCTTGGCGCATAACCGTCAAATAGCAAACGTCAAAGAAACCATATTGCTGATTCGATTGAAATAGTTGGCGGAAGCGGTGAGATTCGAACTCACGGAAGAGTCTCCCCTTCGACGGTTTTCAAGACCGTTGCATTCAACCGCTCTGCCACGCTTCCGGCGTTTGTGCGGGCGGCAATCTTACCGGAACGCAACACACTGTCAAACTCTCCGGGTTGGCTGAGGCCAGGGCTCTGTTATTATCGACCTCGACTTTGGTCACGGAACCATTAGCCTCTACAGGAGTGTCGCCATGCACGAACAAGATTACGCACTCAGTCACGCCCAGGTTGAGCAGCAAGAAGTCAGCCGCGTACTGCGCAATACTTACGGCCTGCTGGCCATCACCCTGGCCTTCAGCGGCCTGGTCGCCTTCATGGCGCAGCGCGCCAATGTGCCTTACCCCAACTTTTTCGTGGTGCTGATCGGCTTCTACGGCCTGTTCTTCCTCACCGCCAAACTGCGGGACTCGTCCTGGGGCCTGCTCTCCACCCTCGCCCTGACCGGTTTCATGGGTTACACCCTGGGGCCGATCCTCAACCGCTACCTGGGCATGGCCAACGGCGCCGAAGTGGTCAGTTCGGCCTTCACCATGACGGCGCTGGTTTTCTGTGGCCTGTCCGCCTACGTGCTGATTTCGCGCAAGGACATGAGCTTCCTAAGCGGCTTCATCACCGCGGGCTTCTTCGTCCTGATCGGCGCCATGGTGGCAGGCTTCTTCTTCCAGATCAGCGGCCTGCAACTGGCGATCAGCGCCGGTTTCGTGCTGTTTTCCTCGGCCTGCATCCTGTTCCAGACCAGCGCCATCATCCACGGTGGCGAGCGCAACTACATCATGGCGACCATCAGCCTGTATGTCTCGATCTACAACCTGTTCATCAGCCTGCTGCAGATCATGGGCATCATGGGCAGCGACGACTGATCCTCGAGTTGCACCCGAAGCCCGCTTCGGCGGGCTTTTTCATGTCCGCGGCGAGCATCTTGCGCGCTCACGCTTTATCATTGGGCTAGATTTCCCTGCCGGCTTCTCTATGAAATTCGCCATCGCCCTCTTCGCCCCACCGCATGCGCCCTCCTCCCGGCGCGCCCTGCGTTTTGTTCAGGCAGCCCTGGCCGGCGGCCATCAGATCGTGCGGCTGTTCTTCTATCAGGATGCGGTGCACAACGCCTCGAGCAATGTGGTCAGCGCCCAGGACGAGCTGGATATCCCTGCCGAATGGCGTGAACTGGTACGCCAGCAACAGCTCGATGGCGTTGTCTGCATTGCCGCAGCACTGCGCCGCGGCATCCTCAATGCGCAGGAAGCGCAACGTTACCAGCGCAGCGCCGGCAATCTGGATGCGCCCTGGGACCTTTCCGGCCTGGGCCAGCTGCATGAGGCCGCGCAAACGGCCGATCGCCTGATCTGCTTCGGAGGGCCTTGAAATGAGCAAATCCTTGCTGATCATCAACCGCCAGTCGCCCTGGTCCGGGCCCAGCGCCCGCGAAGCGCTGGATATCGCCCTGGCTGGCGGCGCGTTCGACCTGCCCCTCGGCATGCTGTTTCTCGACGACGGCGTGTTCCAGCTGGCGCCGGCGCAACAGTCCTCCGCCCTGCAGCAGAAAGACCTGGGCGCCAACCTGCAGGCGTTGCCGCTGTTCGGCGTGGAGTCGCTGTATGCCTCGGCGCGCAGTCTGCGAGAGCGCGGCCTGGAGCAACAGACACTGACGCTGGCGACCGAGGTGCTGGAGGATGCCGCCCTGATCGCGCTTATCGACCGTTACGACCAGGTGATCACCCTCTGATGGCTACCTTGCATGTGTTGTCCCATTCACCGTTCAGCGACAGCCGGCTGAGCAGCTGTCTACGCCTGCTCGGCCCTACCGACGGTCTGTTGCTCTGCGGCGATGCGGTATATGCCCTGCAACCCGGCACCGCACAGCGCCAGGCCCTGGACCTGATGCCGACCGGTATCGGCCTGTTCGCCCTCGACGAAGACCTCTGCGCGCGCGCCCTCGCCGCGCCGACGCGGGTCCAGGTGGTCGACTACCCGGGGTTCGTCGAACTCAGTTGCCGCTTCGACAAGGTCAACAGCTGGCTATGAAGCATTTGAGCGTGGCCGGTCGGCGCATCGAGCTGGACAAGGATGGCTACCTGACTACCCTGGCCGATTGGTCGGAACCGGTGGCCGAGGCCCTGGCGCATCGGGAGCAATTGCTCCTGACCGCCGAGCACTGGCAGATCCTGCGCTTGTTGCGGGCCTTCTACGCCGAGTTCCAGCTGTCGCCAGCCAACCGGCCGCTGATCAAATACGTGGCGCTCAAGCTCGGCCCGGAACAGGGCAACAGCCTGCACCTCAATCTGCTGTTCAAAGGCGCTCCTGCCAAACTCGCCGCCAAACTGGCGGGCCTGCCCAAACCGACGAATTGCCTATGAACCTTGTCACCCCAGCGGAACACCCTTTTGCCCAATTCGTACGCATCCTCGGCAAAGGCAAGCGCGGCGCGCGCAACCTGAGCCGGGAAGAAGCCCGTGAAGCCATGGGCATGCTGCTCGACGGCAAGGCCGAGGACACCCAGCTCGGCGCCTTCCTGATGCTGCTCAGGCACAAAGAGGAAAGTGCCGAGGAGATGGCCGGCTTTGCCGAGGCGGTGCGCGAGCGCCTGCAGGCGCCGGCCATTGCGGTCGATCTTGACTGGCCCAGCTATGCCGGCAAGAAGCGTCATTTGCCCTGGTTCCTCCTCGCCGCCAAGGCCCTGGCCAACAGCGGCGTGCGCATCCTCCTGCATGGCGGCGGTGCGCACACCGCCGGGCGGCTGTACAGCGAGCAAGTGATCGGGCTTCTGCAGATCCCACTTTGCCGCAACTGGACCGAGGTGGAGCGCGCCTTGCAGGAGCAGCGCCTGGCGTTTATCCCGCTGGGCGACTGGATGCCGCAACTGCAACGGATGATCGACCTGCGCAACATCCTCGGCTTGCGCTCGCCGATCCACTCGCTGACCCGCATTCTCAACCCCTTGTCGGCGCGCTGCGGCCTGCAGAGCATCTTTCACCCCGGTTACCAGGCGGTGCACCGCGAAGCCAGCCAATTGCTCGGCGACACCGCACTGGTGATCAAGGGTGAAGGTGGCGAAGTGGAAATCAATCCGGACGCCACCAGCCATCTCTATGGCACGGCCAACGGCGAGAACTGGGACGAAGACTGGCCGCCGTTGTCGGCGCAGCGGCACGTCAAGCCCGAGTCGCTCGAGCCTGAGCACCTGCTGGCGTTCTGGCGCGGCGAAGTCGAAGACGCCTACGGCAGGCTTGCGGTGTTGAGCAGCATGGCCGTGGCCCTGCGTGGTCTAGGCATTCCCCGTGAAGAGGCGTTCAGGCAGGCGCAGCAGCGCTGGGACGTACGAAACATATCGGACTAGTCGATTTTTACAGGCAGCTTTTTCTACCTTTCAATCGAACCGCCACCGTTAGACTGACGCCTGAGCCGTAGAGCCAAAGGAGTCGGGTAATGGGTTTGTTGATTGAAGGAAGCTGGCATGACCAGTGGTACGACACGGCCGCTGACGGCCGCTTCAAGCGCGAGGATGCCCAGCGGCGTCACTGGATCACCGCCGACGGCAGCGCCGGGCCTAGCGGCGAAGGCGGCTTCAAGGCGCAAGCCGGTCGCTATCACTTGTATGTTTCCCTCGCCTGCCCCTGGGCGCATCGCACCCTGATCCTGCGTCAGCTCAAGGGCTTGCAGGATCTGGTCGATGTGTCGGTGGTCAGCTGGCTAATGCTCGACGATGGCTGGACCTTCGACCCGGCCCATGGTTCCACGGGTGATGCGTTGGACGGCCTGGACTTCCTGCATCAGCGCTACACCGCCGATGATGCCCGCTACAGTGGCCGGGTGACCGTGCCGTTGTTGTGGGACAAACAGCAACAGCGCATCGTCAGCAATGAGTCAGCGGAAATCATCCGCATGTTCAACTCGGCTTTCGACGGGCTGACGGGCAACTCCTTGGATTTCTATCCCGAAGCGCTGCGCGGCGAGATCGACGCACTCAATCAACGCATCTATCCAGCGGTCAACAATGGCGTGTACCGTGCCGGTTTCGCCACCACCCAGGCCGCCTACGAGGAAGCCTTCGCGGAGCTGTTCGCCGCACTGGATTGGCTGGATGCGCACCTCGGCGAGCAGCGCTACCTGGCCGGCGAATACCTCAGCGAAGCCGATTGGCGCCTGTTCACCACCCTGATTCGCTTCGATGCGGTGTACTACGGGCACTTCAAGTGCAACCTGCGGCGCATCGAGGACTACCCGCACTTGTCCAACTGGTTGCGCGAGCTGTACCAGTGGCCCGGGGTGGCGGCGACGGTGGATTTCGAACACATCAAGGGCCATTACTACGCCAGCCATCGCACCATCAACCCGACCGGCATAGTGCCCAAGGGTCCGGCGCTGGACTTGTCCCGCGGCCATGACCGCGCGCGCCTGCCGGGCCAGGGCGTCTTTGCACGGTAAGAGCAGCACTCCGTCGAGGACGGGGCGGCCGCTCCTGCAGGGCTCGGCTCAGACCTCAGCCTGAGCGCCTTCGAACCAGGCCAGCTTGTCGCGCAGCTGCACCACTTCACCGACTATGACCAGGGTCGGCGCATGGACCTGATGCTCGGCGACCAATTCCGGCAGGTTCGCCAGGGTGCCGGTGAACACCCGCTGGTTGCGCGTGGTGCCCTGCTGAATCAGCGCCGCGGGGGTGCTGGCGGCACGGCCATGGGCGATCAATTGCTGGCAAATCAGCGGCAAGCCGACCAGGCCCATGTAGAACACCAGGGTCTGGCTGGGCGCCGCCAGTTCCGCCCAAGGCAGGTCGCAGCTACCGTCCTTGAGGTGGCCGGTGACGAAGCGTACCGACTGCGCATGATCGCGGTGGGTCAGCGGAATCCCCGCATAAGCCGCGCAACCACTGGCCGCGGTGATGCCGGGCACCACCTGGAAGGGAATACCCTGGGCCGCCAGCTCCTCGATCTCCTCGCCACCACGGCCGAAGATAAACGGGTCGCCGCCTTTCAGGCGCAACACCCGCTTACCCTCTTTGGCCAGGCTGACCAGGCGTTGATTGATCTGATCCTGCGGCACGGCATGCGCCGCGCGCTGCTTGCCGACATAGATGCGCTCGGCATCACGGCGGCACAGCTCGATGATCGCCGGAGCGACCAGGCGATCGTAGAGCACCACATCGGCTTGCTGCATCAGGCGCAGGGCGCGAAACGTCAGCAGATCCGGGTCACCCGGGCCGGCACCGACCAGGTATACCTCACCCAGGGCGCGTGGCGCGGCACCGGCGACTTTCGCTTCGAGCAGGCGTTCGCCCTCATGCAGTTTGCCGGCGAACACGCTCTCGGCAATTTGCCCCTGGAACACGTCCTCCCAGAACACCCGGCGCTGCTGGACATCGGGGAACAGGCCTTTGACTTGCACACGGAATTTCTTCGCCAACCCGGCCAACTGGCCATAGGTCGCCGGAATCCAGGTTTCGATCTTGGCCCGAATCAGGCGTGCCAATACCGGCGCATCGCCGCCACTGGTGACGGCGACGATCAGTGGCGAACGGTCGACGATAGCCGGGAAGATCACGCTGCACAGCTTGGGTGCATCGACAACATTGACCGGAATCCCCAGCGCCTGGGCCTGGGCGGATATTTGCGCATTGAGCGGTTCGTCGTCGGTGGCGGCGATGATCAACACCACGCCGCTCAAGTCACCGGGCTGGTAGTTGCGCAGCAGCACCTCACCTGCGCCCTGGACGACCAGTGCGCGCAGTTCGTCGCGCACCTCGGGCGCCACGATCCGCAATCTGGCGCCGGCATCGGCCAGCAGACGCGATTTGCGCAAGGCCACTTCGCCGCCACCAACCACCAGTACCAGACGATCCTGCAATTTGTGGAACAGCGGAAGAAAGTCCATGAGCGTGATCCGGATGAGTGACAGTGGCTTGCCGGTAGGGTGGGCTTCAGCCCACCCTACCAAGTGGCGCTTTAACCGATGACTTCGATGCCGCCCATATAGGGTTTGAGCACCTCGGGCACCCGAATGCTGCCATCGGCCTGCTGGTAATTCTCCAGCACCGCCACCAGGGTGCGGCCCACCGCCAGACCGGAACCGTTGAGGGTGTGCAGCAGCTCCGGCTTGCCGGTTTCCGGGTTGCGATAGCGAGCCTGCATACGCCGCGCCTGGAAGTCGCCGCAATTGGAGCAGGAGGAAATCTCGCGGTACTTGTCCTGGCTCGGCACCCAGACTTCCAGATCGTAGGTCTTGGTCGCGCTGAAGCCCATGTCGCCGGTGCAGAGGGCGAGCACGCGATATGGCAGTTCGAGCAGCTGCAGGACCTTTTCGGCATTGCCGGTGAGTTCTTCCAGGGCCTGGTAGGAGGTGCCCGGCTCGACAATCTGCACCATCTCGACCTTGTCGAACTGATGCTGGCGGATCATCCCGCGGGTGTCGCGACCGGACGAACCGGCTTCGCTGCGGAAACACGGGGTGTGGGCCACCAACTTCAGTGGCAATTGCCTGGCATCGAGAATTTCGCCCGCAACGATATTGGTCAGCGACACTTCGGCGGTCGGAATCAGGTACAGGTCGGCCTCGTTCTCGCGACTGATCTTGAACAGGTCTTCCTCGAACTTGGGCAACTGGCCGGTGCCTTGCAACGCCGAGGCCTGGACCAGATAAGGCGTGTAAGCCTCTTCGTAGCCATGTTCGCTGGTGTGCAGATTGAGCATGAACTGGGCCAGGGCGCGATGCAGGCGAGCAATCGGCCCGCGCAACAGGGCGAAACGCGCACCGGACAGCTTGGCGGCAGTTTCGAAATCCAGCCAGCCGTGTTGTTCGCCCAGGCTGACGTGATCCTGGATGGCGAAATCGAAGGCCTTCGGCGTACCCCAGCGGCGCACTTCGACGTTGCCGTCTTCATCCTCGCCGACCGGCACCGACTCGTGTGGCAGGTTGGGCATGTTCAGCAGCAGGCTGTCCAGCTCGAGCTGGATGGCATCCAGCTCCTGCTTGCCTTGATCCAGCTCGCTGCCCATGCGGTCGACATCCGCCAGCAGCGGCGCGATGTCTTCGCCGCGCTGCTTGGCCTGGCCAATGGTCTTGGAGCGGCTGTTACGCTCGGCTTGCAACTGTTCCGTGCGGGTCTGCACGGTCTTGCGCTGGATTTCCAGCGCTTCGAAGCGCGCTACATCCAGTTGAAAGCCGCGCGCGGCAAGGCGTTGCGCCACATCGTGGAGTTGGCTACGCACCAGTTTGGAGTCGAGCATGTCAGGTTCTCGTCGATCAGAGTTTGGTGAATGATAGGCCGGCCCAGGTCGCGAGCAGGCCACCCAACACGCTCAGCGCCACGTAGCCGAAGGCCATTGGCGCCTGGCCGCTGTCCAGCAGGCGCAGGGTGTCGAGGGAAAAGGATGAAAAGGTGGTGAGGCCGCCCAGAAAGCCGACGATCAGGCCGGCGCGCAACTCCAGCGGTATTTCCGGGCGCAGCAGAAACAGCCCATACAGGTAACCGATCAGCAGGCAGCCGAGGATGTTTACCGCCAGGGTGGCGGTGTAGAAATATTGCGGCCAGTTTGCGTTGATCCAGTTGCCTGTGGCAAAGCGCAACAGGGTTCCGCAAGCACCGCCAGCAGCTATCGCAAAGACAAGCGCAATCATGGCTTTCTCCGCTTGCGTGGACTGGCCGCATCCTGGCTGGCCAGATGGGCCAGTTTGTCGCGAATTTTCTGCTCGAGACCGCGCGGCACCGGCTGATAGTACTGACGCGCCGGCAGTTGCTCGGGGAAGTAGTCTTCACCGGCGGCGTAGGCATCCGGCTCGTCATGGGCATAGCGGTATTCATCGCCGTAGCCCAGTTCTTTCATCAGCTTGGTCGGCGCGTTGCGCAGGTGCAGCGGGACTTCCAGGGAACCATGCTCGGCGGCATCGCGCATCGCCGCCTTGAACGCGCTATACACCGCGTTGCTTTTCGGCGCGCAGGCCAGGTAAACGATGGCCTGGGCGACGGCCAGTTCGCCTTCGGGGCTGCCCAGGCGTTCCTGCACGTCCCAGGCATTGAGGCACAGCGTCAGAGCGCGCGGGTCGGCGTTGCCGATGTCTTCGCTGGCCATGCGCACGACCCGGCGGGCGATGTACAGCGGATCGCAGCCGCCATCGAGCATGCGCGCGAACCAATAGAGGGCGCCATCCGGGCTGGATCCGCGCACCGACTTGTGCAGTGCGGAAATCTGGTCGTAGAAGGCTTCGCCACCCTTGTCGAAGCGCCTGCGGCTGTCGCCGAGCAGATCCAGCAACAGTTCGCTGCTGATGGTGCCGCCGTCCTCGGCCAGATCCGCGGCGTTCTCCAGAAAATTCAGCAAGCGCCGGCCATCGCCATCGGCGGCGGCCAGGAGAATCTTGAAGCTTTCCTCCGGCAGGCTGAGCTGTCGTTCGCCGAGGCCTTTGGGATCAGCCAGGGCGCGGGTCGCCAGCTTGCGCAGCGCCTCTTCATCGAGGCTTTTCAGGACATAGACGCGGGCTCGCGAAAGCAGCGCGTTATTCAGTTCGAACGAGGGGTTTTCGGTGGTGGCACCGATGAAGATCAGGGTGCCGTCTTCCACATAGGGCAGAAAGGCATCCTGCTGCGACTTGTTGAAGCGATGCACCTCGTCGACGAACAGGATGGTCCGGCGGCCATACTGGGCGGCGTGCTGTTGCGCAACCTCGACCGCCTGGCGGATCTCCTTCACGCCGGAGAGCACCGCGGAAATCGTCTCGAAATGAGCATCGGTGACCTGGGCCAGCAAGCGCGCCAGGGTGGTCTTGCCCACACCCGGCGGCCCCCAGAAGATCATCGAGTGCAGCGCGCCCTGCTCCAGCGCTTCGCGCAGTGGCTTGCCGCGTGCCAGCAGATGCTCCTGACCGACGTACTCGTCCAGGCTGGCGGCACGCAAGCGCGCTGCCAGGGGCTGGGCGATGGGAGCATTACGAAACAGATCCATGGCGGCGGGCTACGACCTCTTACTCTTGAATGACATCCGCGCCTTCGGGAATCTCGAAGCTGAACAGGCTATCGTCCACGGCTTCATTCATCTTCACACTGAGGAACAGAATATTGGTGCGCTGGCCGATGCTGTCGATCAGCTGCATATCATTCAACACGCCGCTGCGAAACGACAGACGCAGGCTGTCGAACAGCGTGTCCTTGGACTTCGGCTTGAGCATGAAATCGACCACGTTGCCGCCTTCCTTGTGGCTGATCGCGAAATTCTCGCGAATCTCGGATACGTCGCCAGACAATAGCAATGCCGGGGTATGGGTCAGGCGCTTGTCGAGGGTCTGAATAGTGACCTGCTCCAGGTCCGGGTCATACAGCCAGACCTTCTCGCCGTTGGACACCAGCAACTGCTCCATAGGCGCGTCGGTGTGCCAGCGAAACAGCCCCGGACGCTTGAGCACAAGCTGACCTGCGGTTTCCTGCAACTGCGTGCCACTTCCATCCAGGGTCAGCTGCGAGAAGCGGGCGCTGATCGTTTGCGCCTGGCTGAGCAATACGGTCAGACGCTGTGCAGACGCATCCTCGTCCGCCAGGGCGGAAACGCTGGAAATGCTTAAAACTGCCAGCAACAGCATACGAATCAGGCGCATGAAACTCCTTACCACATTGATTTTTCGGCGTTAGTCACGAGTTGGGCTTGGCGCGATCACTTCGCGCGAGCCATTGGTACTCATCGAGGTCACCACGCCAGCCATTTCCATCGCTTCGATCATCCGCGCTGCCCGGTTGTAGCCGATCTTCAATTTGCGCTGCACAGCGGAAATCGAGGCCCGACGGCTTTCGGTGACGAAACGCACGGCTTCGTCATACAGCGGATCTTCTTCACTGCCTTCGCCGCCGCCTTCACTGCTGCCGTCGAAGCCACTGCCAGACTCTTCGACGCCCGCCAGAATGTCTTCGATATAGTCCGGTGTGCCGCGCAGCTTCCAGGCCTCGACCACGCGATGGACCTCTTCGTCGGAAACGAAGGCGCCGTGCACACGAATCGGCAAGCCGGTGCCGGGTGGCAGGTAGAGCATGTCACCGTGGCCGAGCAACTGTTCGGCGCCACCCTGGTCGAGAATGGTCCGCGAGTCGATCTTGCTCGACACCTGGAAGGCCATGCGCGTCGGAATGTTGGCCTTGATCAGGCCGGTGATCACATCCACCGACGGCCGCTGGGTGGCGAGAATCAGGTGGATGCCGGCGGCGCGGGCCTTCTGCGCGATCCGCGCGATCAACTCTTCGACCTTCTTGCCAACGATCATCATCATGTCGGCAAACTCGTCCACCACCACCACGATGGTCGGCAGGGTTTTCAGCAGCGGCGCCTCGTCGTGCATGCTTTCGCGCTTGTACAAGGGGTCGGCCAGGGGCTCGCCCGCCTCCTCGGCTTCCCTGACCTTGCGGTTGAAACCGGCCAGGTTGCGCACGCCCATCTTCGACATGAGCTTATAGCGCCGTTCCATTTCGGCGACGCTCCAGCGCAGGGCGTTGGCCGCCTCCTTCATGTCGGTGACTACCGGGCAAAGCAGGTGCGGAATGCCCTCGTAGATCGACAGTTCGAGCATTTTCGGGTCGATCATGATCAAGCGCGCCTCTTCCGGCGTGGACTTGAACAGGATCGACAGGATCATCGCGTTGACCCCGACCGACTTACCCGAGCCGGTGGTACCGGCGACCAGCAAGTGGGGCATTTTCGCCAGGTCGGTGATGACCGGGCGGCCGCCGATGTCGTGGCCGAGGGCCAGGGTAACCGGGGACTTGGCGTCATCGTACTCGGGCGACGACAGCACCTCGGAAAAGCGCACGATCTGCCGGTCCTCGTTGGGCACCTCGATGCCCACGGTGGTTTTGCCGGGAATCACTTCGACCACGCGCACGCTGATGATCGCCATCGAGCGTGCCAGGTCCTTGGCCAACCCGGAAATGCGACTGACCTTGACCCCGGCGGCGAGCTGGATCTCGAAGCGGGTGATCACCGGGCCCGGATGCACCGACTCGACCATGACCTCGACGCCAAATTCCTTGAGCTTGATCTCGAGCAGACGCGACATGGCCTCCAGCGACTCGGGGGAGAATTTCTTCTGCTTCTTCTCGGCGACATCGAGAATGGAAATCGGTGGCAAGGTGCCTTCGACGGCGCTGTCGACGAATAGCGGCGCCTGCTTCTCTTTCTGTACGCGCTTGCTCGCTTCGGCGGCTTTAGGCTCCGCCGGCGGGGTAATCACAGGCGCAGTGCGGTTTTCCCGGGCGCTCATGTGCTTAGTCAGCGCTTCCTCGCGCTCAAGCAGGCGCTCTTTGACTTTGGCTTGTTCGCGGCGGTCGTGCACCATCGGTGCCGCCACTTCGCTGACCCGCTCGTCGACTTCGCGCAACTGGGCGACCAGTTGCTTGCGCTCGGTACGGGCATTCCACCAGCGATTGACCAGGCTCTGGATCAGCTCGAGAAGATCCAGGGTGATCTTGCCGGTCAGGTCCATGACCTTGAACCAGGACAGGTCACTGAACACGGTCAAGCCAAACAGGAACAGCGCAATGAACAGCAAGGTGCTGCCCTGCACGTTCAATACATCTTCGGCCAATTGACCGAGGCTCTCGCCCAGTGCCCCGCCGGCTGAGGCCGGCATGCTGGTACTCGCGTCGAAATGAATATCGGCCAGCGTTGCCCCGGACAGCACCAGGAACACCAGGCCGATCAATCGCCAGGAAAACAGCCAGCCGCTCCACTGCCAGGGTTGGTGACGGTCGCGGAACACCTGCAAGGTCTTGACCCCAAGCAACAGGGGGAACACATAGGCGAAATAGCCCAAGGCCATGAACAGGATATCGGCGAACCAGGCGCCTGCACGACCGGCAGCATTCTGCACCTGGTCGATATTGCTGGTATGCGTCCAGCCCGGATCGGCGGGATCATAGGTCAGCAACGCCATCCACAGATAAAGGCAGAGTGCACCGAGCGCGATCAAGGCGCCCTCTTTCAACCTGTAAGGCAATTGCTGACGCCAGATTGGAGTCTGGGCTGTAGGGCTCGAATTCTTCAAAACGCATCTATTCCTGCGCCAGCGGCGCGCCGAATAATCGGTTAACGGCAAAACTGTGACTATTGTACGGATTTACCCGGTTGATGCCACGCCAGGCAGCGGGGTGGCAACCAGCCTGGACGAAGCCCTCTGCGGCCGGCTCCCGTTCGCCCCCTGCTTCGGTGTAGCATAGCCGGCAACATATTTACGTGCGGCTCAATTGGAGCATGCATTCTCTTTTGTGACAAAGGCTTATGAGGTGTTTCTATGAGCGAAGTCAAGCATTCACGCCTGATCATCCTGGGTTCCGGCCCTGCCGGTTACGCTGCGGCGGTATACGCCGCCCGCGCCAACCTCAAGCCCGTGGTGATCACCGGCATTCAGCCCGGCGGCCAACTTACCACTACCACCGAAGTGGACAACTGGCCAGGTGACGTCGAAGGCTTGACCGGTCCCGCGCTCATGGAACGCATGCAAAAACATGCCGAGCGCTTCGACACCGAGATCATTTATGACCATATTCACACGGCCGAGTTGCAGCAGCGCCCCTTTATCCTCAAAGGCGACAGCGGCACCTACAGCTGCGACGCACTGATCATCGCCACCGGCGCCTCGGCGCAGTACCTCGGCCTGCCGTCGGAAGAAGCCTTTGCCGGCAAAGGTGTCTCTGCCTGCGCCACCTGCGACGGTTTCTTCTACCGCAATCAAGTAGTCGCGGTGATTGGTGGCGGCAACACCGCCGTCGAGGAAGCGCTGTACCTGGCCAATATCGCCAAGGAAGTGCACCTGGTTCACCGGCGCGACAAGCTGCGCTCGGAAAAGATCTTGCAAGACAAGCTGTTCGACAAAGCAGCCAACGGCAACGTCCACCTGCACTGGAATCACACGCTGGACGAAGTGCTGGGCGATGCCAGCGGCGTCACCGGCGTACGCCTGAAAGACACCACCAATGGCGCAGCCAAGGAGCTAGCGCTGACTGGCGTGTTCATCGCCATCGGCCACAAGCCCAATACCGATCTGTTCCAGGGCCAACTGGAAATGCGCGAGGGTTATCTGTTGATCAAGGGCGGCAGCGAAGGCAATGCCACTGCGACCAGTATCGAGGGGGTGTTTGCCGCCGGCGACGTGGCCGACCATGTGTACCGCCAGGCAATCACCTCTGCCGGGGCCGGTTGCATGGCTGCGCTGGATGTCGAAAAATTCCTCGACGACAATTGATCGGCCCAAGCCCCGGGCCGCGCGGCAGGCAGTCAGTTCAGCTGGCTACTCGGATGACTGAGACTCTGATACCAGGCACTGCAATAAGTCATGGCAGACCATGGCCCGGAGCAGCAACGCTGTTTCAGGCCTCTGCGTCGCAAGCGGCTAACCGAACTGCCCTGCCCTCCTCTTCCTGCGGTTTCCTTGAATGCTGACCTGGTTGCAACGCGACTCCCTGAACTTCCCGCCATTGAGCAAAGCCCTGCGCGAGCCCAACGGCTTGCTTGCGGCCGGTGGTGATTTGAGTGCCGAGCGCCTGATAGCGGCCTACCGCCATGGCTGCTTCCCCTGGTATCAGGACAATCAGCCGATTCTCTGGTGGTCGCCGGATCCGCGCACGGTACTCTTCCCTGAAGAGCTGCACGTCTCGCGCAGCCTGGCCAAGGTGCTGCGCCGGGCACGTTACCGGGTGACCTTCGATCAAGCCTTTGCCAAGGTGATCCAGGCCTGCGCCGCACCACGCGATTATGCCGACGGCACCTGGATCACTACCCCAATGCAGCACGCCTACCTTGAACTGCATCAGCGTGGCATTGCCCATTCGGTCGAAGTCTGGCGCGACGACGAACTGGTCGGCGGGCTGTACGGACTAGCAATGGGCCAGCTGTTTTTCGGCGAATCCATGTTCAGTCGCGCCGATAACGCGTCGAAAGTCGGCTTTGTCACCCTGGTCGAGCAGCTCAAGGCCTGGGGCTTCGCACTCATCGACTGCCAGATGCCCACGCAACACCTGCACAGCTTGGGCGCCAGGCCAATTGCCCGGGCAGATTTCGCTGACTACCTGAAGCGTCACATCGACCAGCCCAGCAAGGCGCTCTGGACCGCCTAGGCGAGTACTGCAGGGTGGCATACACTTGTTCAAGGCATTACCCCGAGAGTCGATCATGACCGAGCTGGCCCGCCTGAAGTTTTACGCCACCCAGCCTCATCCGTGCAGCTATCTGCCCGAAGAGCAGGCTACCACCCTGTTCCTCGACCCCAGTCAGCCGATGGATGTGGAGGTCTATGCCGAGCTTTCGGAAATGGGCTTTCGCCGCAGCGGCGACCACCTCTACCGGCCCCACTGCCAACGCTGCTCGGCCTGTGTGCCCGCGCGTATTCCCGTTACCCAGTTCAAGCCCAATCGTCAGCAGCGGCGTATTTTCAAACGCAATCTCGACATCCAGGTCCGTGCAGTGCGCCCGGCGTTCACCGAGGAGTACTACAGCCTTTATGTGCGCTATATCGAGCAACGTCATGCCGATGGCGACATGTACCCACCGAATCGCGAGCAGTTCTCCACCTTCCTGGTACGCGACCTGCCATTTGCGCGCTTCTACGAGTTTCGCCAGAACGGCCGACTGCTGGCAATCGCGGTCACTGACGTGCTGCCCAATGGACTTTCTGCGGTTTACACCTTCTACGAGCCCAGCGAAGAACGCCGCAGCCTCGGACGCTTCGCCATTCTTTGGCAAATCAAGGAATCAGCGCGTCTTGGGCTACATGCCCTGTACCTCGGTTATTGGATCAAGAACTGCCGAAAAATGAGCTACAAAACGCAATACCGCCCCATCGAACTGTTCGTTAACCAGCGCTGGGTCACTCTCACCTGAAGTCGCTTGGCGTGCGCCCTCCTTTTCGGGCACAATGCACGCCGCTTTTGCCTGGAGCCAGTTGCGCCGGGCCATGGTCATACTTTGGATACCGAGGGCTTTACTGCATGTCGAAAGAAGACAGCTTCGAAATGGAAGGCACTGTCGTCGACACCCTGCCCAACACCATGTTCCGCGTGGAGTTGGAAAACGGGCACGTCGTTACCGCGCACATCTCCGGAAAGATGCGCAAAAACTATATCCGCATTCTGACTGGCGATAAGGTTCGCGTAGAACTGACGCCTTACGATCTGAGCAAAGGTCGTATCACCTACCGCGCCCGCTGACAGGTCATTGAAAAAACCGCCGCAATCGACCATAGGCGATGCACGGGCAGTTACAAGCGCAAAGTGAAACGCGCCTGACTTGACTCCAGGAGCCTGCCGGACTTGAGATTGATCTTCAGCTAAAGTCCGACAGCCTCCAGGATGAAGTGAGCCAAACAGATCGCGACCTTCGCTTTTTGTTTCACTGACTTGCCAAACTCCCCTGCCGGTCAGCCTTGGCCGCCTTGCACGCGGCTGTTCAAGGCCTGATCAAATCAGGCGCTCACAAAAACGCCCGGCAATGCCGGGCGTTTTTGTGAGCGCTATTGAGCCAATGCCACAAAGCGATCTCAGGCCATCTCCACCGTGGTTTCGAATTCGAAGGTCAATTCGTCGCCACTCAGGTCGATATGGGCCACGCCGCCATGCTCGGCCAGTTCGCCGAACAGGATTTGCTCCGCCAAGGGCCGCTTGATCTTTTCCTGAATCAAGCGCGCCATGGGCCTGGCCCCCATCTGCACATCGTAGCCCTTCTCGGCCAGCCAGCCGCGTGCAGCATCGCTGACCTCGAGCATTACGTGCTTGTCTTCAAGCTGCGCCTGCAGTTCGGTGAGGAACTTGTCGACGATGCTCTTGATCACCTCATGACTCAGGCGGCCGAACTGGATAATGGTATCCAGGCGATTGCGGAACTCCGGAGTGAAGCTCTTCTTGATCACTTCCATGGCATCGGACGCATGGTCCTGATAGGTGAAGCCAATAGAAGCCCGCGCCGCGGTTTCCGCCCCGGCATTGGTGGTCATGATCAGAATCACGTTACGGAAATCAGCCTTGCGCCCATTGTTGTCGGTCAGGGTGCCGTGATCCATTACCTGCAACAACAGGTTGAAGACTTCCGGATGAGCCTTCTCGATTTCATCGAGCAGCAACACGCAATGCGGCGTCTTGGTGATGGCCTCGGTCAGCAAGCCACCCTGATCGAAACCGACATAGCCCGGCGGTGCCCCGATCAGCCGGGAAACCGTATGCCGCTCCATGTACTCGGACATGTCGAAACGCACCAACTCTACGCCCAGCGCCTTGGACAACTGGCGAGCCGCTTCGGTTTTACCGACCCCGGTAGGCCCGGCAAAGAGGAACGAGCCCACAGGCTTGTCTGGCGCCTTGAGTCCGGCGCGCGACAGCTTGATCGCCGTAGACAGGGAGTCAATGGCCGCCTCCTGACCGAACACCGTGAGCTTGAGATCGCGCTCCAGGTTGCGCAGCAGTTCCTTGTCCGAACTGCTGACGTGTTTTGGCGGAATGCGTGCAATTTTTGCCACAATATCCTCGACCTGCGCCACTTCAATGCGCTTGACCCGCTTCTCCACGGGCTGCAGGCGCTGATAGGCGCCCGCCTCGTCGATTACATCGATGGCCTTGTCCGGCATATGCCGATCATTGATATAGCGCGCAGCAAGCTCGGCCGCAGCGCGCAGCGCCTCGTCGCTGTACTCGATGCTGTGATGCTGCTCGAAGCGCCCCTTGAGGCCTTTGAGAATGCCATAGGTGTCATCCACCGAGGGCTCGCTGACATCGACCTTCTGGAAGCGCCGCGCCAGGGCGCGATCCTTCTCGAATATGCCGCGAAATTCCTGGAAGGTGGTCGAGCCAATGCAGCGGATCTCGCCCGAAGACAGCATCGGCTTGAGCAGGTTGGAAGCATCCATCACCCCGCCAGATGCGGCCCCCGCACCAATTATGGTGTGGATCTCGTCGATGAACAGTATCGCGTGCGGGCGCTTGCGCAGCTCATTGAGCAGCGCCTTGAGGCGTTTCTCGAAATCGCCACGGTACTTGGTACCGGCCAGCAAGGCTCCCAGATCCAGGGAATAGACCACGCTGGTAGCCAGCAGATCGGGCACCTGATTGTCGACAATACGTTTGGCCAGACCCTCGGCGATAGCGGTCTTGCCCACACCGGCTTCGCCCACCAGCAGCGGGTTGTTCTTGCGCCGACGCGCCAGAATCTGCGCGACCCGCTCCACCTCCAGCTCTCGACCGACCAAAGGATCGATCCGCCCTTGGCGGGCCAGTTCATTGAGATTGCTGGTGTAGGCATCCAGAGGATTGCCTGAAGCCGAAGACTCGCCACCCTCTTCGTCCTGCATTTCCTGCTCGCTTTCTGTATGACCGCCATGCCCTGGCACTTTGGAAATGCCGTGGGCGATGAAATTGACCACATCGATGCGCGCAACACTCTGCTGCTTGAGCAGGAACACCGCCTGACTTTCCTGCTCACTGAAAATCGCCACCAGCACGTTGGCGCCTGTCACTTCTCGCTTCCCGGAGCTTTGTACATGGAATACCGCGCGCTGCAATACCCGCTGAAAGCCCAGGGTCGGCTGAGTCTCACGTTCTTCGTCATGCTGTGGAATCAGCGGGGTGGTGGAATCGATGAACTCCTGAAGGTCGTGACGCAATTTGTCGAGGTTGGCACCGCATGCGCGCAATACGCTGGCGGCCGCCTCGTTATCCAATAAAGCCAAAAGGAGGTGCTCAACCGTCATGAATTCATGACGCTTGGTGCGAGCCTCCTTGAAGGCCAGATTGAGGGTGACTTCGAGCTCTCGATTTAACATGGCTTCACCTCGTGCCCAAGCGGCCGGCGTTAACCGTCCTTCTCTATCTCACAGAGTAGCGGATGCTGGCTTTCTCTAGCGTACTGATTAACCTGCATTGCCTTGGTTTCGGCGATGTCGCGGGTAAACACTCCGCAAACTGCTCGCCCCTCTGTGTGGACGGTCAGCATGATCTTGGTCGCCAGCTCCCGATTTAAGTTGAAAAACACCTCGAGCACTTCGACCACGAAATCCATCGGTGTGTAGTCATCATTGAATATGACCACCTTATACAGCGGTGGTGCCTGCAGCGCGGGCTTGGATTCCTGCACGGCAAGGCCGGTGGAATCGTCCTCATGCGTTGCCGGACGGTCCTGATTGAATGTTAGTCGAATCTGGCTACTTGCATGCATGCTGGAATAAAGGTTCTTGGCTGGGCGAGTACGGATGGTAGATGGCGTTTGACCGGCTTCTCAGGCAGTTTCAGCATCGCCTTGACTAACGGCAAAACGGTGTTACAAACAATGAATACCCACTTGTGTAGGTATGAGGGATTCCGCGCCCTCGCCCAAGCCAGCTTTATTCGCGCGCGGGATCAGAAGTGGATGATACTCCAGTGGTGGAGTTCTTTGCAGAGGGATATCAGCATGCTTAGCGGTAAGGTCAAGTGGTTCAATAACGCCAAGGGCTACGGGTTCATTCTGGCTGACGGTCGAGACGAGGATCTATTCGCACATTACTCGGCGATTCAGATGGACGGTTATAAAACCCTGAAAGCCGGCCAGGCTGTTAGCTTCGATATCATCCAAGGCCCTAAAGGGCTCCACGCCGTGAACATCAGCGCGCTTTCTTCGGCCACCACCGAAGCACTTGCCGCTGCAAGCCAGCCCCACGGCAATACAGTTGATGCCTGAGTAGCTGGATGACTGGCTACCCAAAATAAAAAAGACCGGTCATTGACCGGCCTTTTTCTTACCGCTGATCAGCTCACATGTGAGAGATCATGGCGTCGCCAAACTGCGAGCAGGACAGCAACTGGGCACCTTCCATCAGGCGCTCGAAGTCATAGGTCACGGTCTTGGCCGAGATAGCACCGTTGGTGCCCTTGATGATCAGGTCCGCGGCTTCGACCCAGCCCATGTGACGCAACATCATTTCGGCAGACAGGATAAGCGAACCCGGGTTCACCTGGTCCTTGCCAGCGTATTTCGGCGCAGTGCCGTGGGTTGCCTCAAACATGGCGATGCTGTCGGACAGGTTGGCGCCAGGTGCAATACCAATACCGCCAACTTCGGCCGCCAGGGCGTCAGACAGATAATCACCGTTCAGGTTGAGGGTGGCGATCACATCGTACTCAGCCGGCCGCAGGAGAATCTGCTGCAACATGGCGTCGGCGATGGCGTCCTTGACGATGACGTTCTTGCCGGTTCTCGGGTTCTTGAACTGCATCCAGGGACCGCCATCGAGCAGGGTTGCACCAAACTCTTCAGCGGCAATTTCGTAGGCCCATTCCTTGAAGGCACCTTCGGTGAACTTCATGATATTGCCCTTGTGCACAATGGTCAGCGAGTCGCGGTCGTTATCGACCACATACTGCAGAGCCTTGCGCGCCAGACGCTTGGTGCCTTCTTTGGAAACCGGCTTGATGCCGATACCGCAATCCTGGTCGAAACGGATCTTGGTAACACCCATTTCTTCCTTGAGGAACTTGATGACCTTGTTCGCTTCCGGCGAACCGGCCTTCCACTCTATTCCGGCATAAATATCTTCGGAGTTTTCCCGGAAGATGGTCATGTCGACGTCGCCAGGCTTCTTCACCGGGCTTGGCACACCTTCGAACCAGCGCACCGGACGCAGGCAAACGTACAGATCCAGTTGCTGGCGCAGGGCCACGTTGAGGGAGCGGATGCCGCCACCGACCGGGGTGGTCAGCGGGCCCTTGATGGACACGACGTAGTCTTTGACGGCGTCCAGGGTTTCCTGAGGCAGCCAGGTGTCCTGGTCATACACTTGAGTCGCTTTCTCGCCTGCGTAAACTTCCATCCAGGAAATCTTGCGCTTGCCGCCGTAGGCTTTTTCGACGGCTGCATCGACAACCTTGATCATCACCGGGCTGATATCGACGCCGATGCCGTCACCCTCGATATAAGGAATGATCGGGTTGTTCGGTACGTTAAGCGACATATCTGCATTGACGGTGATTTTGTCACCGGTTGCTGGCACCTGGATCTTTGTATATCCCATGCTGGACTCCGCTTTGTGGTTAAAAATCCTGTCTCTCCCGAGCGTAACCCACTTGATTCAGGCGAGACCACCTGTTCCTTCGTCTATAGACACAAGGGCATTCTTCAGCACCTTAGTGCAATGGTATACTGCGCGCCGTGACTAACGAGTCATAGGGGATTGCCTGTCTTGAACGAGACAGCCAGCCCTTGAACCGGTCGAGTTGCTACCGCAACTCAACCGTTCAACTGCTCAACGCTCTACTGGTGCATCCCACATCATTGCGGCAAATCCTCGACTTTCGGCTCATTGACGACTTTGAGCGAACGCGCCTACCTGCGCATCTCGAGATTCTGTGCTCGCTTAGCAAAGAAGAGAGTTAATCCTAAATGTCCAACCGTTCGAAGATCGTCTACACCTTCACCGACGAAGCTCCAGCCCTTGCCACCTATTCGCTTCTGCCAATTGTAGAAGCTTTCGCTGCATCCGCTGACATAGCCGTCGAAACCAGCGACATCTCTCTTGCAGGGCGTATTCTTGCAAGCTTTGCCGAGCATCTGGACGCTGACAAGCGCGTCCAGGACGACCTCGCCAAACTGGCTGATCTGGCCACCATGCCAGAAGCCAATATCATCAAGCTGCCCAATATCAGCGCCTCGATACCGCAACTCAAAGGTGCCATCGCCGAGCTGCAAGCCCAGGGTTACAACATCCCCGATTTCCCGGAAGACCCGCAGACCGAGGCGGAAAAACAAGCCCGCGCGCGTTACAGCAAGATCCTCGGCAGCGCCGTGAACCCGGTCCTGCGTGAAGGCAACTCCGACCGTCGCGCACCCGCCGCAGTCAAAGCCTTCGCCCGCAAGCACCCACACTCGATGGGCAAGTGGAGCATGGCCTCCCAGTCCCATGCCGACTACATGCGCGGCGGCGACTTCTTCTCCAGCGAACAGTCGATCACCATGGATAAAGCCGGTGATGTGCGCATCGAGTTCGTCGACAAGAACGGCAAGGTCGAAGTGAAGAAGCAACTCGCCCTGCAGGAAGGCGAAGTCTTCGACAGCATGTTCATGAGCTGCAAGAAGCTGCGCGACTTCTTCGAGAAGACCCTGCAGGACTGCAAGGAAACCGGCGTCATGTGGTCCCTGCACGTCAAGGCGACCATGATGAAGGTGTCCCACCCGATCGTCTTCGGCCACGCCGTCAGCGTCTACTACAAGGACGTGTTCGACAAATACGGTGAGCTGTTCAAGGAACTGGGCGTCAACCCGAACAACGGCATCAGCAGCGTCTACGACAAGATCAAATCCCTGCCCATCTCGCAGCAGGAAGAGATCCTCCACGACATCCACGCCTGCTACAGCGGTCGTCCGGAAATGGCCATGGTCGACTCGGTCAAGGGCATCACCAACCTGCACATCCCGAGCGACGTGATCGTCGATGCCTCGATGCCGGCGATGATCCGTAGCTCCGGACAGATGTGGGGCAAGGATGGCAAGCTGAAGGACACCAAGGCGGTGATGCCGGAAAGCACCTACGCCCGCATCTATCAGGAAATGATCAACTTCTGCAAAACCAACGGCGCATTCGACCCAACCACCATGGGCAGCGTGCCGAACGTCGGCCTGATGGCACAGCAAGCCGAAGAGTATGGCTCCCACGACAAGACCTTCGAAGTGACTGCCGATGGCACCATGCGCGTGGTTCTGGCCGACGGCACCGTGCTGATGCAGCATGAAGTCGAAGCCGGTGACATCTGGCGCGCCTGCCAGACCAAGGACGCAGCAATTCGCGACTGGGTCAAACTGGCCGTTACCCGCGCCCGCCAATCCAAAACACCGACTATCTTCTGGCTCGACCCGGAGCGCGCTCACGACCTGCAGCTGCAGAAGAAAGTTGAAAGCTATTTGCAGGAATATGACCTGAGCGGCCTGGATATTCGCCTCATGGGTTACAACGAAGCCATCCGCATCAGCATGGAGCGCCTGATTCGTGGCCAGGACACCATCTCGGTGACCGGCAACGTACTGCGCGACTACCTGACCGACCTGTTCCCGATCATGGAACTGGGTACTTCGGCCAAGATGCTCTCCATCGTGCCACTGATGGCGGGCGGCGGCATGTATGAAACCGGCGCCGGTGGTTCGGCGCCGAAACACGTGCAACAGCTGATCGAAGAGAACCACCTGCGCTGGGACTCGCTCGGCGAGTTTCTGGCTATCGCAGTGTCTCTGGAAGAGACCGGCATCAAGCACGACAACCAGCGTGCCAAGCTGTTGGGTAAAACCCTGGATGCCGCCACCGGCAAGCTGCTAGACCACAACAAGTCGCCGTCGCGCAAAACCGGTGAACTGGACAACCGTGGCAGCCACTTCTACCTGGCGATGTACTGGGCACAGGAGCTGGCTGCGCAGACTGAAGACGCCGCTTTGCAAGCGCACTTCAGCCCCCTGGCGAAAACCCTGACCGACAATGAAGCAACCATCCTTGCCGAACTCAGCGCCGTGCAAGGCTCGCCGGTGGACATCGCCGGCTACTACCGCTCCAGCCCGGAACTGACCCGTAAAGTCATGCGTCCGAGCCCAACCTTCAACGCCGCGATCGCTTCGCTGCTTTAAGGCGTAACACCTGGCGCTCGAGCGCGCCGTATGACCAGAAGCCCCGGCCAAGTGCCGGGGTTTCTGCTTGTGCGCCCAGCTACAGCAGATGCAGAGCATGGCGGGCCACCGACCAGCGACTGCTTATGATCGACTCACTCCTAGAGGGCAAACACATGGATTGGCACCCCCACATCACCGTTGCCACTGTCGTCGAAAACCAGGGCCGATTTCTCCTCGTCGAAGAGCTCAAGGGCGGGCGTCTGGTACTCAATCAACCCGCCGGCCATCTTGAGGCCAACGAAACCCTGCGCGAGGCAGCAGTGCGCGAGACGCTAGAAGAAACCGGCTGGGATGTCGAACTCACCAGCATCGTCGGTGTTTATCTGTATACCGCGCCGAGCAATGGGGTGACCTATCAGCGCATCTGTTTTGTCGCCAAACCGTTGCGCCATCATCCGCAACGCAACCTGGACAGCGGCATCGTCGGCGCGCCATGGTTGACCCGCGATGAAGTGTCCAGCCAGCCAGAACGCTGGCGCAGCGAGCTGGTCCTGCGCTGCATCGACGACTACCTCGCTGGCCCGCTGCATGACCTGGAGCTGATCCGTGATTGAATACCGCCTTAGCCTTGGCACCGCCAGCCTGTTAGAATTTCGTCTTTTGTGCAGACACCACCATGCGTGATCCAGCCCTCCCCAGCCCAGAACAGCAACGCGTCATAGTCGGCATGTCCGGTGGCGTGGACTCCTCCGTCTCCGCCCTACTGCTGCTCGAGCAGGGTTATCAGGTCGAAGGCCTGTTCATGAAGAACTGGGACGAAGATGACGGCACCGAATACTGCACCGCCATGGATGACTTGGCCGATGCCCAGGCCGTGTGCGACAAAATCGGCATCAAGCTGCACACCGCCAACTTCGCTGCGGAGTATTGGGACAATGTGTTCGAGCATTTTCTTGCCGAATACAAGGCCGGGCGCACGCCCAACCCGGACATCCTGTGCAACCGCGAGATCAAGTTCAAAGCCTTCCTCGACTACGCCCTGGCGCTCTGTGCCGACCTGATCGCCACCGGCCACTATGTGCGCCGCCGCGATCGCGCCGGCCGCACCGAACTGCTCAAGGGCCTGGATCCGAACAAGGACCAGAGCTACTTCCTGCATGCCGTCGGCGGCGAGCAGATCGCCAAGACCCTGTTCCCCGTAGGTGAACTGGAAAAGCCGGCAGTGCGCGCCATCGCCGAGAAGCACCAGTTGGCCACGGCGAAGAAGAAAGATTCGACCGGCATCTGCTTTATCGGCGAGCGGCGCTTCAGCGACTTTCTCAAGCAGTATCTGCCGGCCCAGCCCGGCGATATCGAAACCACCGAAGGCGAGGTCATCGGTCGTCATCATGGCTTGATGTACCACACCATCGGCCAGCGCCAGGGCCTGGGCATCGGCGGCTTGAAAGACGCCAGCGACGAGCCCTGGTACGTGCTGCAAAAAGACCTGGAACGCAATGTGCTGGTGGTCGGTCAGGGCAACGATCACCCCTGGCTGTTTTCCAGCGCCCTGCTCGCTTCCGAGGTTTACTGGGTCAACCCGATCGAGCTCAACCAACCACGCCGGCTGACGGCCAAGGTGCGCTACCGCCAAAGCGATCAAGCCTGCATCCTGGAGAAAACCGCCAGCGGCTATCGCGCCAGTTTTGCCATGCCGCAACGCGCGGTCACGCCCGGCCAGTCGGTGGTGTTCTACGACGGCGAAGTCTGCCTCGGCGGCGGCGTGATCGAAACAGCTGAACCCTGGAGCAGCAAGGATAAGCATCCATGAGTCCAACGCAGGAACAACTGGTCGCACTGGGTGCGGTTTTCGAGGCCGCCGTTCTGGTCGACAAGCTGGCCAAAACCGGCCAGGTTGGTGAGCCAGGAGTCGCATGCCTGCTGGGCAGCCTGCTGGTACGCGATCCAAAAAACACCCTGGACGTATACGGTGGTGATGACCTCAACCTGCGCGACGGTTATCGCGCCCTGATCAGTTCTCTTGAGCGCGATCCGGCCAGCCTGCAGCGCGAACCCCTGCGCTATGCCCTCGCCCTCCTTGGGCTGGAAAGACAACTGGCCAAGCGCGACGACATGCTCCAGGTAATGGGCAGCCGCCTGGATCAGATTCAGAACCAGGTCGGTCATTTCGGCCTGGTGCATGAGAACGTGATTGCCGCCTGCGGCAGTCTTTACCAGGACACCATCAGTACGTTCCGCCAGCGCATCCAGGTCCAGGGCGACATGCGTCACCTGCAACAGCCGAGCAACGCCTCGAAGATTCGCGCCCTGCTGCTTGCCGGTATCCGCTCGGCACGATTGTGGCGTCAGCTCGGCGGCCACCGCTGGCAACTGGTATTCAGCCGCAAAAAACTGCTCAAGGAACTCTACCCGCTGTTGCGCGGTTGACCGTGACCACCCGCATGGTCAAACCCATGCAGGGCGCCGCGTTGTTGGCGCTATCGGCGCTGCTGTTCTCGCTGATGGGCGTCGGCATTCGTGAGGTTTCCGCCAGCGTCAACAACGAGACCGTGGTGTTCGTCCGCAACCTGGTCGGCGTGCTGTTCTTCCTGCCGTTGATCCTGCTCAAGGGACTGCGCCCGCTACACACCGCACGGATCCAGTCCCACCTGTGGCGTACCGGTTTCGGCCTGGCGGCGATGTACTGCTTCTTCTACGCCATCGCCCACCTGCCGCTGGCCGACGCCATGCTGTTCACCTACTCGGCACCGCTGTTCACCCCATTGATCGCCTGGTGGTGGCTGAAGGAACCCCTGAATAAGCGCATGCTGGCTACAACTGCGGTCGGGTTGGTCGGTGTGCTGCTGGTCGCCAAACCCTCCGCCGCGCTATTCGACGGCCAGGCCCTGATCGGCATGAGCGCCAGCGTGCTGGCAGCATTCGCCTTCGTCTCGATCCGCCAGATGAGCGACACCGAGCCGGCCTTTCGCATGGTCTTCTATTTCTCCCTATTCAGCGCTCTGGCGTCGGCGATCCCGCTGGGCTGGGCCTGGCAACCGCTGGATCGTTTGCAGCTGACATGGCTGCTGGGCATCGGCCTGCTGGCCACCGCCAGTCAGATCATCATGTCCAGGGCCTACAGCCTCGCGCCGCCGGGCTTGATCGGCCCCTTCGCCTACCTGGCTATCGTCTTCGCCGGAGCGCTCGCCTGGCTACGCTGGGGCGAAGCACCAGACATGGCCTCCCTGCTGGGCGCCAGCCTGATATTCGGCGCCAGCCTGCTGTCGATTCCCCGCCGCACCGGCTGAACGGCAAACAGGGCAATCGCGCTACCGCGCTCCTCCCGTTGAGTGTTGTAACAGCTAATGGAGAGGGAAACCGCCCAGTTAGCCGATCATGCCCGTATGCCGGTCAATCCCCGGTCCTATTTCACCGACCTCGTCGACTCTCCCCGCAATACGCCACTACAGCCTGAGCGATGAGCTGAGTTGGCTGGAGTCGCACGACGAATGGGCTGGCCTGTCGGCCATTGGCCGAGTCGAGTCCATATGTCGGCGACCTGCCCGCTACCGCGGGGCGGTATCGCTATTTCCTGTGTTCGATTACCGACCAGGAGCCGTTTGCTCGCAGTGTCCGCACCCATTGGGCCATCGAGAATCAGCAGCACTGGGTGCTGTACGTGCAGTTCCGCAAAGAGGGCAACCGACGTCGCAAAGATCATTCGGCCGGTTAGCTGTCAGTCATCCGGCGCGCCGCCCTGAACCTCAACCGCCAGAATGACAGCAGCAAGCTGAGCATCGCCTGCCATCACAGACGGACTTGCACGAACGCCAACTGCCATTTGGCGCAGGTCCGTTATGGTGCGATTGGCCCCGCTAGCGGTTACCGTAATTTGCTCTATGCTTCGCAGCAGCCTGACACGGATATGAAGGAAGTTTAAAAGGCAGTCGGCCAGGCAACTACGGCCACTGAAGTGCTCAAGGCGTTGTCTTCGGTGAGTTTTTTCGCACAGGAGAACTCCATGAGAACCATGAAGCTGACGCTGCTGGCAGCAGCCCTATTCGCTGCTCAACAGAGCACCGCGGCCGTCCCGGTCGATACCGAGGCCTTTCGCGCGGCGATTACGCCGCAAGGCGTGCGCGCCCATCAGTACGAATTGCAGTCTATCGCCGATACCAATGGCGGTACGCGCGCCGCGTCGACACCTGGCCACGAGGCCTCGCTTGAGTACATCAAGTTGCTGGTCGAGTCAGCCGGCTATGTGGTGACGGTGCAGCCCTTCGATTTTCCCTACTTCCAGGAGCAGTCGCCGGCACAGCTCGAGCAGCTGGCGCCGGTGCCCACGGTCTACCCCTACGCTGAAGCTTCCGGGTTCTTCACCATGACATACTCGGGCGCCGGCGAAATTACCGGCGCTGCCGAAGGCGTCGACCTGCAGTTGCCGCCGGCCGCTACAGCCAACAGCTCGACCAGCGGCTGCGAGCCAGAGGACTTTGCCGGCTTCACGCCCGGCAAAATCGCCATCATCCAGCGTGGCAGCTGCACCTTTCTGCTGAAGGCGCAGAATGCCGAGGCGGCAGGTGCGAGCGGCGTGGTGATCTTCAACGAGGGCCAGGCGGGACGTACCGACGCCTTCAACGGCACGCTCGGCGAGCCGTCCGTCGGCATACCAGTGGTCGGCGCCGCCTTCGCGGTTGGCGAGGAACTGGCGGCAGGCGACGTAATGGCCCGCGTCTTCGTCGACGCCATTTCGGAAATCCGCAACACCTCCAACCTGATCGCCGAGACACCAGGAGGACGCGACGACCGCGTCGTGGTGGTCGGCGCGCACCTCGACTCGGTGCAGGAAGGCCCGGGCATCAATGACAACGGCAGCGGCTCGGCGGCGCTGCTCGAAATGGCGTTGCGCCTGGCGGAAATGGGCTTCGAGCCCGTCAATCAGGTGCGCTTCGCCTGGTGGGGGGCCGAGGAGGTCGGACTGCTTGGCTCCCAGGCCTACGTCGATAACCTGAGTGCACGCGATATCAAGGACATCGCGGTGAACCTCAACTTCGACATGATCGGCTCGCCCAACTTCGCACGCTTTGTCTACGATGGCGACGGCTCGGCGACCGACATTGCGGGACCCAACGGCTCCGGTAATATCGAGCAGGTATTCCTCGACTACTTTGCCGATCAGAGTTTGCCGGTCGAACCGACCGCCTTCGATGGGCGCACCGACTACGGCCCCTTCATCGCGGTGGGCATTCCCGCCGGTGGACTCTTCACCGGTGCCGAGGGCATCAAGACCGTCGAGCAGGAGGCAATCTACGGCGGGATCGCCGGAGAGCCGTACGACCCCTGCTACCACCTTGCCTGCGACACTTATGACAACAACAATGACGAGGCGCTGGATCAGATGTCCGATGCCGCTGCTCATGCGGTCTTCACCTTCGCGATGACCAGTTCGTCGGTCAATGGCACCGACAAGGGCTCGGACAAGGCGCAGAAGTCCGCCGACGCGCTTGACTACCAAGGCAGCAAACTACGCCGCTAGGGCTTAGCCGCCGGGAGGCTCAGCCCTCCCGGCAACCTCTGGATTATGGCCCTTCCCGCTCAACTGGTGTCCGCTCCTCTTGCACCGGCACGCAATCAGGACGCAAGGGGTGTGCGCATCGCGCGCCACAACCGGTCCGATTGCAGAACTGCTCAGCCTCCCGATATGCGGCCTGGCAGAGCATGATGCTGCCACCGCCGACAGCATCTTCCGGCATCTGGATGCCGCAGATCGGCGAAGCGCATGGCGGTAAGCCCACACCTGGCATACCCGGATTCGTTGCCTGCCAGCATTATCCAATGGACGTACTTCAAACGTCCGGGCGCATTGCCGTCAAAACGCAGCCGCTCCGCTTCCCAATTTCCCGGGAGAACTGCGATCCCAGTCTCGGGGCCGAATTGCGTCGACTACCTTCACACGACTTCCGATGTATTCGTCGCGCTGCAGCCCTCGGATAATGCTGACGATAGCGCAGCTGCCGAGGGCGTCGACCCGATGCTGCCGACGGCAGAACAACCAGCGACTGCGATGCGGGCTACTCGCCGGTTTCCCTGGCGGCCACATCGTGGCGGCGCAACGACGCGGTTTCGATTGCGCACGGGAGGGATGATCGGGTTATGGCGGCCCTGCGCGGAACAGCCGTTGCCAGCGGTAGTTATCGCTCGTGCAGGCCCGCGAGTGGATGCGGCCGATGCTCAGTTTGCTGCTGTCATTCTGACGGCTAAAGCTCAGAGGGCGCGCGCAGGATGAGTGGCAGGTTGCTGGCCGAATGATCATTGCGACTTCGGTTTTCATCGTCGCGAAAACGGTACGCCCAAGACCGTTTGTCCTGGAAGGGCAACCTTCAGGCTACGGCCTGCACGACGATTTCATGTATGATATGCGCCCTTTTCGTCACCCGACTGTCCGAGAACGCCTCCCATGCAGCTTTCCTCGCTCACCGCGGTTTCCCCCGTTGATGGCCGCTATGCCGGCAGAACCAGCGCCCTGCGCCCAATTTTCAGCGAATACGGCCTGATCCGCTTTCGCGTCCTGGTTGAAGTGCGTTGGTTGCAGCGCCTGGCCGCCCACGAAGGCATCGGCGAAGTCCCAGCCTTCTCCGCTGAAGCCCAGGCCGTACTCAATGAACTGGCGGACAACTTCGCCATTGAGCACGCGGAGCGTGTGAAAGAGATCGAGCGCACCACCAACCACGACGTCAAGGCCGTGGAATACCTGCTCAAGGAACAGGCCGCCAAGCTGCCTGAACTGGATAATGTCAGTGAATTCATTCACTTCGCCTGCACCAGCGAGGACATCAACAACCTGTCCCACGCCCTGATGCTGCGTGAAGGCCGCGATAACGTCCTGTTGCCGCTGATGCGCCAGACGGCCGAAGCCATTCGCGAGCTGGCGGTGAAATTCGCCGACGTGCCGATGCTCTCGCGCACCCATGGCCAGCCCGCCTCACCGACCACCCTGGGTAAAGAGCTGGCCAACGTGGTTTATCGCCTCGAGCGGCAGATCGCCCAGGTAGCGGCAGTACCGCTGCTGGGCAAGATCAACGGCGCCGTCGGTAACTACAACGCTCACCTCTCGGCCTACCCGCAAGTCGACTGGGAAGCCAACGCCCGCGCCTTTATCGAAGGCGACCTAGGCCTGCAGTTCAACCCCTACACCACGCAGATTGAACCGCACGACTATATTGCCGAGCTGTTCGACGCCATCGCCCGCTTCAACACCATCCTGATCGATTTCGATCGCGATATCTGGGGCTATATCTCCCTGGGCTATTTCAAGCAGCGCACCATCGCAGGTGAAATCGGCTCCTCCACCATGCCGCACAAGGTCAACCCGATCGACTTCGAAAACTCCGAAGGCAACCTGGGTATCGCCAACGCACTGTTCCAGCATCTGGCCAGCAAGTTGCCGATCTCGCGCTGGCAGCGTGACCTGACCGACTCCACCGTACTGCGCAACCTTGGCGTCGGCTTCGCCCATAGCGTTATCGCTTACGAAGCAAGCCTCAAGGGAATCAGCAAGTTGGAGCTTAATGCTCAACGTATTGCTAATGATCTGGATGCCTGCTGGGAAGTGCTGGCTGAGCCCATCCAGACCGTGATGCGCCGCTACGCCATCGAAAACCCCTACGAGAAGCTCAAAGAGCTGACTCGCGGCAAGGGTATCAGTGCCGAAGCTCTGCAGACCTTCATCGACGGCCTGGATATGCCGGCCGCGGCCAAAGCCGAACTGAAGTTGCTGACCCCCGCCAACTACATTGGCAATGCAGTCGCTCAGGCCAAGCGTATTTAACCGACAGAGTCCCTTGCACGCCCGGCAGTGCCGGGCGTTTTTATTTTTGGGCTTTTATTTATTTCAAGGGCTTAGCGATGAATCCTGATACTCCGCTGCAGCTGCTGGGTGGCCTTACGGCCCGTGAATTCCTGCGCGACTACTGGCAGAAGAAACC
>Ga0209343_10001565_pt1 | contig 30671 bp, 30 predicted proteins | sample RifCSPlowO2_02_FD_184026 | JGI IMG/M metagenome (GOLD analysis project Ga0209343, IMG submission 184026) | Groundwater microbial communities from Rifle, Colorado - Rifle CSP2_plank lowO2_0.2 (SPAdes) (version 2) | ecosystem: Environmental > Aquatic > Deep subsurface > Groundwater | place... | reverse complement strand
CCCTTAGCTGCACTTTACGGTCAAGCCCAAAAACCAGCGCGAGGTCACGTTTATCCGAGTCCGAAGTAAAACCCATAGGTTCCTGGCGGCCGTATACGCCCGCAACCTTGGCATCATTGAAATTCATAAGAAGATTGCCAAGCCATTGGTCGTTTACGGGAATGCAATGGCCGGAAAGGCAGGCGATATAATCGCCCGCTGCCTCGCGTATGCCCATATTCAGCGCCTTGCCGGGAAGATAATCTTCGCAGGTTACAATCTTGCTGATGTCAAACTGCCGGGCTTTTTCGAGCGTCTTGTCCGTACTTTTGTTATCAACAATGATAACTTCAAAATCTTTGTAGCTTTGGTTAAATAATCCATGAAGGCACTGAGTTATCCAACGTTCTTCGTCTTTTGTCCTGATAATGACCGAAATGCTTTTTTTCAATTTTCTGTTTTTCCTCTTATTGCTTCTGCAATTTTATCGTAGCGCACTCTATATGCCGGCCCTTTGCTGCGCGCACGCATCATATAGTCAGCCAACATAAAATCTTCTTTTCTCTTGATTATAATTGAAGATGCGCCGCTCACAGGATAGTATCCGACTTTTCCGCAGAAAAAAGCATGCCCATCCTTTTCAAAGGTTCGTACAAATTTATCGGCCTTCCAGATCATTAGAGAATATACAAACCGCTGAACAGGTATAAGGTCTTGTGTCTGAGCAAAAATTACGTTAAGCTTAAAGTTGACCGGCTTGCCCTTAAAAACACAATGGACCTGCTCATCTCTTACCGTGATAAGTGAATCGAGGTCCTCTTTTAAAAAGTATCCTACCACAGCCTTGATTTCGTCTCCTGTTTGAAGGGGAGAGGTAGGATTTACCCAGGCGATAACATCGCAGGGATTATTTTTGATGAAATCGTAGACAACAAAGTCTGATTTGGTCTCGGACGTAGCCCACCGGGCAGCCCGGCGGTAGAACTCAACCTGATAGCGCCTGGCAATCTGTTTTAATATTTCGTCTTCAGAATTAACAACCACTCTATTAAAAGCGCCGGAATCTTTTGCCGCCTTAATTGCAAAATATAGAAGCGGTTTTCCATTAAGCAAGGCAAGATTCTTCAGGGGGAGTCTTTGGCTACCCATCCTCGCCGGGATCATTGCTATTATTTTCTTATTCCGATATGCTGCCATTATGAGCTTGATTTCTCCCTGTGCTTTCCCGCCTGTTGTTTACGCACAAAACAGCGTGATAGTAATGCCATCCTAATCTTTGGTATAAAAAAGGTTTATCTTTACAGAGGTCGCCCCTATGAACAAAAAATTGTGCAGTAAAACCGTTATCCCTAAAGATGGCCTTGAGCTCTTTTTTTGTCCTCCAATGTTCCCCATCAAATGGATGAGGCGCCCGCAATTTTTCCAGAGAATAATAAAACAATTTTCTGCGGTTTTTAAAATGCTTTATATAGCTTAACAGCCTTTTCATGCTCCATAGCCGGTCAACATAATGTTCATTAGCAATCAGGACCCTGCCATCCGGTTTAAGCAATTGCCTTATATTCGAAAATAATCCCGGTATCTGCTCATCGTAACAATGATGCAGGCTTCCGCAGAGCAAAAGTAAATCTACTTTTTCTGGAACATTCGGCTGGAGGAATGTCCCGCGTATTATTTTTACTTTATCTTCAACCCCAAAATGTCTCATAACAAACCTGGCATGGCGCAATCTATTGTCGCTGGGGTCCAGCGCATATATTAATTTCATCTGAGGCTGCTTTGCCAGCATGCCGGCTGTCCAGCAAACACCTGCCCCGATATCGGCCACTACCAAGCCATCTGCCGGGTTATGCTTGCTTAAATTTAAATGAGTTATTGCTTCCTCAAAATAAGGCTTAAAGTTCGACCTCACCTCAAGATGATAGAGTAATCGCTTGAAGCTTTCCTTTGTTTCATCAACCCGCCAATGAAGCGCCAGGTCTTCATCCTGCCAGCGCGTTGCCAGTTTTTCATTCAAAACAAACGCCATATTGCATACCTATCTTTTTAAATTCTTCATAATCGTGCGGCTTCATGGGAATCCCATTTTTTATTCTTTCTTTATATATCCTTTTTTCGGGATCCCCGGCTACCTGGACAGCCGTACTTTTGTCTGCCGGCGGTTCATTTCTAAGCTCGTCCATCAAAGCGGATAGCCTCTTTTTAAAAACTTCTTTTTCTTGAAAGCAATCAATCCTTATCGCTATGATAAAGTGCCCGAGAAAACGCTTTTGACTCATAGGCGCCTCAAACATCTTGGGGATGTGCGGGCCATAAGGCATGCCGGTAAGCAAGCTACAGAGAATCTCTACAATCATACCCAGTCCATATCCTTTATAACCTCCAATAGGTAAAAGCATAGTTATCTCATCCGGGTTCGTTGTTTCGATGCCATCGCTATTTGCTCCCACGCCGCCTGGAGCAGGATGCTTCTCTTCTCTTAGCTGCCTGATTTTATTAAAGGTAACCGTACTTACCGCCATATCCAAACAAAAAGGTTCCTCATCTTTACAAGGCGCAGTAAAACATATTGGATTATTGCCAAGGAATGGCCGTTTGCCCCCATAAGTCCTGATTAAAGCATCGGTATTTGTAAAACTTATGCCGATCATGTCATGTTTTGCAATTTCAAGGGCGTAATAGGCCGCGGCGCCAAAATGAGTTGAATTGCATACAGCAATATGTCCGCTGCCGCATTCATCAGCAAGTTCAATCGCCTTTTGAGCTGCTTGCATACCTGCGGCATGCCCAAAGGTATGGTCGGCATCCAGTAACCCTGTAGAGTGAGACGTCCTCTTAAACGTATAATTCGGATTTGGGTTAATGCGCCCGGCATTAACACCTCTAAGGTAATGCGGAAAAAGCCTGACGCCATGGGAATCTACTCCTCTTAAGGAAGTCTGAATTAATCCGTCAGTTACATATCTTGCAACATCGCTGCGCACACCTGCCTTCTGGAATATATTTTCTATAAAATCCTTAAGTTTTTCAGGAGATATATAACTCATATGCTATTTCCAGGATGATAAATCTCTGCCTATGATATCGCTCAGTTCTTGCATGTCTTTCATAAATATTTCTAATAACCTTTTGCGGTCATTGTCAGAAAGGAGAGGGATTGTTTTCGAGAATTCTACAATGCATTTTTTCTTATATAAAGCAGCCGCATTTGAACCTTTGAGAATTTTCGCAAAAGTATTTCCGAAAACTTTTTTCATACTTATGTAGGCGGAGGAAACAAGGTTATGCAGAAGGGGGCTGGTAACAAATTGATGAACCTCGACCCTCTTATGAGTAACTGCCGGCTTAATGCTATCGTCTATTTCCAGAAATTTAAATAGCTTCTCTACAACCATTTGCGGGGCCGTTTTGATATCGTCGTATAGTATTATCTGAATCTGCCTTATGTCAAAATACCCTAAGAACCGTTTTAAATTTGTAGCGTATCTGCCCTGTTCTGTCATTGCCGGATTATTTTCCAGGGTATCCCAGAAACCAGACCCTCTGGGGATATAGCCAGAGAACAGACAATGCCTATAGTGGGAAAAAGCTCTGTCGATCGGATTTCTCAAAGAGAGGATTAATTTAGCATGAGGATTATATTTGTAAATTCTTTCGGGGACATCCTGATCATAAAAATATGTGGGCGAATATTCGGCAGTTTTCCATAAGCCGAATTCAAAATGCTTATGATACCACTCAATCCCTTTAGAATAACTAAGGCTGTCATCAAAATAATTCATCTCTTCTTTTGATGAACAGCGGATTTGGGGGTGTGCGCTCAGGCAGGTGTATAGCCATGTGGTGGCGCTTTTTTGTGCTCCAATCCCAATAATGTCAACCTTATTGCCCATTATAATTCCAGATTTACCTCTTGACATCCACCCATTTTCCGTTATTTTCTAAGCTTCTGTTTATGCCTTCTATAACAGCGGTTGGTATAATTGCCTGTTTGAACGTTGGTCTGGCCTCTTGGAGCTCATCAATCTTTAACTCACCCTTTTCAATCTGAACCACATCTTTTAAGAACTGGGTAATACTCTCAATTGCGTAACCGCGATAGGTTACTTTGCCTTCCCTGCCGTAGGGGCTAGAGAAATAGGGATTCGGCTCTTCAATTCCTCTTTCGTCGCTTGTTATGGTTATTCCTCTTGCTTTCTGATCCGACTCAAATCTTCCCTTTGTTCCTATGACTTTGATCTTTTGGTCGGACATCGCAGAACTGGATTCGGGGTCAACCCAATGAGTCAGGATGCAGGAAGTAAATTTTTTCCCTGAAGGCGTTTCCCACTCTATGACGCCCTGAATTGAATCATAGGTATCTATTCCCTTTGAATACAGCCAGTTTTTCTGGCCTGATGCCATTACGCGTTGGGGAAGGCCATTGGTAGCAAAATAAATTATGTCAACATAATGGATGCCCAGGTACTGAAAGACATTGGTTGAAGCAATCCATTTCTTAAAAAACTTTGCCGGCATGCTTTTTCTCTGGCTGTATTCAACGAGAAAATAAAGCGGCTCCCCTATCAATCCCTGGGCAATGGTATCCTTCAATTTTAGATTTGCATAGTCAAAACGTTTATGAAATTCAACCGCACAATAAACGCATCTTTTTTGCTGAAGTTCTATTAATTCCAATACTTCCCTTAAGGTTGGCGCAAGAGGTTTAACGACTAAGGTGTGCAAACAATGTTCAATGGTATCCGAGGCCATTTGCTTATGTAGATTATCGGGTGCGGCAATAATAACACAGGCTGGTTTCGGAATCTCACGGATTGCATCAAGGTAAGCATTTTGATTATGCAGATTATCCTTAGGGTAATATAGCGGCTTAATTTCAAAACCAAAGAGTTCGTTGAGGCCCTTAACCTTATCCCTTATTATCCCGATACCCTCAGGATTCCTGCCAGCGATATAAATGTTGCCCTCCCTTTCCTTTCTTTTCCATTCATAAATTGCCGGCAGTATCGTTCCGTAACCATCGCTGCCCCTGCCGCAGACATACAGGCCTGTTCCAATGATAAGAATATTTAAAGGCATATTTACGGTACTTAATCCTTTTCTCAGTATTTTACATACCTATTCTCAAGCAAAAAATCAATAATCATATCCGCCGACTCATCTATCGAATTTTCCTCAGTATCGACGGTTAAATCAACAGCGCTTGGGACAGGATAAGGAGTGCTGCATCCTATTAAGGTATCAATCTTTCCTTCTTTAGCTTTTTTATACAGGCCTTTATGATCGCGCCTTGCGCATTCATCTGCGCTACAGCGTATAAATACCAATATCGGCCTCCCTATGCTTTCTTTTACATATTGTCGCGCTTTTTCATGAGCAGTGAGGGCTGAAATTATTACATTAAATCCCTCCTTCGCAGATTTATTCGCTAGATGCGCTAAATTTTTTACAACCCTGAATCTGTCTTCTTCAGAAAATCCATGGCCGCCGCCGAACATATCTCTTATTTCGTCGCCGTCATAATGCATCAGAGTGATATTTTTCTCTTTTAACTTTTCCACGACCTTTCTGGCAATCGTGGTTTTACCGCTCGCGGTCATCCCCATCAGCCATATGACTGACCCGCTTGAATTTATTTGTTTTTTATGGTTTTGTTTAAAATATTTAACCGCATTTTTGACGAATTGAAGACACTCTGCAGGATGTTTTCCTATGCTTGTTTCTTCCGACAGTTGAATCCCATTTATGCCCATGCTGAGCAGATTATAAATTGAATCTATTTCCGTAATGGAGGGAACCGGATTTCTAACCATACTTGCCATAACTTGCGTAGCGATAATGATCCTGCAATCAAGGAGCCGGGATAAAGAGATGATATCTTTCTGCGTCTTCCATAGCAGTTCAAGTCCGATTTCACCCGACAGATCGCCCCTATCCAGAATAATAGTATCCGATTCTTTTAGGATAGTATAAATATTACCGAGGGACTCTTTTGCCTCAATTTTGGGTATACATTTTATTCTGGAAGAGGCAAGCCTTTTTTCTACGTACTTCACATCTCCCATGCTATGAATAAAAGATAACCCGACATAGTCAATGTCGCAGGTCTTGAGCGTTTCTATTAATTTCAGGTCAAATCGCGAAAGAGAATCCGGCAAAGGGGAGTATTGGATATTGTTAATATGCATGCCCCTTCCCCTGGTTATGCTGCCATTGCCATGAGAAGCGCAGATAATAGCATCGCGGTTTTTTTCAGTAACGACAAGCGTATTGAAGCCGTCATTTATTCTTATGACCGCCCCTATTTCAACGAAGTTTAAAAAATCGGGGTAATTGAAATACTCTTTTTTTAATACAACTTCGGAATTGGCCTTAAAGGCAATGTCCTTGTCTAAAAATAAAAACCTGATTTTATACCCAGGGAGATCAATGAGGATTCTAACTGAGCTGCCAAAGATGTCTCTTAATTCTGCTACCTTTTGTTTTATATCATCCGCTGGCAGAAAAGAACTATTAATACGAAATATCGTAGTTCCATGCTCAACGAATTGGAGTAATTTAAGCTTGTCGATGCCATTCGTATTTATTGTGGCAATTATCTCAAAGTCATTTTCCATGGCAATTACAGTTATGCCTTTCTATTTTTTAAAGATATTTTCAAAAAATTTATGCAGCGATGTTTTTTCGTCTTCCCTGAATATATGCCTCTCCCACAATGATGCCGGCAGATCCTCCGCTAAATGCTTATCTGCCACCCACCTGAGCGCCCACGGCAAATTTTCTTCTTTATCAACAAAATAACATGAATCTAATACCGGTTTTAATCCGGGAGCAAGCAGTTGGGCATCTTTTATGTGGCAATATTTTCCTTGAGGGTCATATAGAAGCACCGGGACCTTATTCTGCAAAGCCTCTTCAATCGCTGTGGACGAATAGCTAACCAGAAGGTCTGCAATAGCGAGATAATCATAAAAGGCTCCTTCGCTATGAACGCTATAAGAGTCGGAGGCAACCAGGAGTTCCCTAAAATCATCAATACTTACGTCGATGCCCGGCTTAAAACGGACTATCAAATGCATATTTTCAAGCTTATCGACTGCCCGGATAAGAGAGTTAATATTATGAATATATTCGTCAACTGTCTCATATACATATAGTCTCATTGAGGATTTTGTCCGCGGCGAAGAGGCGTGGAGAATTATGAACTTATTGGAAACCCGAGGGATAATTTTCTTCCTTAAGGCCTGCTTATCTTTCAAAGCAGTTCTGGCAAAAAGTAAAGGCCCGGTAACGATGCTCTGGCTTTTCGCCGGGAGAATATTCAAGAATTTTTTCGCCCAAGGCGTTTGAACACAGATATACTCATAATGCGTATTTATTAATCCGAGGCTGTTTTCGCCCCATTCAATTTCTTCATAGATATTTGCCGGAGGCACATGCGAACCATGCGAAATCAAAACTGCAGGAATTCCATATTTTCCTGCTAATTCTCCCAGATTGTAGTTAATATTCCGCGACATCTGTGAAATAACTAAATCCGGCCTCGCATGAGCAATGAATTTATCCAGCTGAGCGCTTTGGTCATAAATCTTACCCAGGTAAGGGGTTATGCCTTTCTCAATAATGCTTAAGAGCATATCCCCGAAGTCAATACCTCTATAGGTTGTTAATTTTCTATTTTTATCGAAAAGGCCATTTATCTTTCTACAGGTTAGATTTAGTTTTTCTTGAAATTCAATATTCCAGGTTTTTATAAACGGCTCAGAAAATACCACATTGGGAATTTCACCGTTAAAAAACAAGGCCTTCCCTATATCCTGGAATTTACCCGATAAATAAACCGGGAAAGCGCCTTCACCGTAAGAATCCCTAAACCCGTTAATAACCTTTTCAAGGTTATATAACTTAGAGGTTGCAAGAATAATCTTTTTACCTTGAGCCTTATATGCCAGCAGCCGTAAATAAATGTACTTACTCAGGATATTTCTGAGTAACTTCTTAAAAAGGCCGTCGCCAACAGCACTCTCCTTCACGGCGTTAACCGGTGTGCCCAAACGCTCGTATCTTATGTCTTTTTGGGAAAATCTTTCACATAACAAGCCGACATATCCTTCCCGGTCAAAGGGCAGCGCATATGCTGGCGCGCAATAAGCTGAGGAAATACTCTTTACATTCAAAGCCGCAACCACTTTATCAATTGTCTCAATCAACCATAGAATGTAAAGAATAAATAACCTTAAAAAGAAAACAAAAGAATTGTTATATCCTTCCTTAATCCCCGCGTCATCCTCAATAAAGAGAAGCCTCCTGATTTCTGAAAGCATCTCGTTAGATTTTAAGAGTATATCCTCGTGAGATTTCCTATCAAAAAACTGAGCAGAGTTCAGATACGGAATTCCCCTTTTCTTTAAATATGCCTGGGATTCAGGCAATAGGGCGAGGATGCGTATATCGCTGTTGATTCCCGTTAAGCTGCTTTCAAAAGCACGCAAATGTTCCGCCTCCTTTACATATTCAAAAATAATTAATTTTGACATATACGGCTGATCGCCTGAGATTATTTATAAACCCCGTTGGGTGGGACGTAATATCGTTCCTGAATCCGGTATAGCCCCTCGTAAATACCGTTATTTTTCACTAATTCTCTATGTGTGCCTTCCTCAATAACCTCTCCGTTGTTCAGGACAATAATCTTATCTGCGTTGATGATAGTGGAAAGACGATGCGCAATTACAATAACCGTCCTGCTTTTCGAAACCTCATTAATGGCATTTTGAACCAAGGCCTCCGAATGATAATCAAGGGAACTGGTTGCCTCGTCAAGAATTAATATCTTCGGGTCGTGCAATATAGTCCGCGCGATTACGATACGTTGCCTCTGCCCTCCAGACAATTTCAGTCCTTTATCCCCCACTATCGTATCGTAAGCGTCGGGAAATTCGGAAATGAACCCATGGGCATGAGCAAATTTTGAAACCTCCGCGAGCCTATCGGAAGATACACCCGGTAAACCAAACATAATATTATCCTTTATGGAAGCATTAAATATAAATGACTCCTGACTCACTAAACCAATGACCTTATTTAAAGATAAATACTTTATAGTTTTTATATCAATACCGTCTATTGTGACTCTTCCTTCATCGGGATCAAATAATCTCATAATGAGATTAATCAGTGTGGTTTTACCTGTGCCCGAAGGGCCAACAATAGCGGTTGTCCGGCCTTTTTCCATTGTGAAATTTATATTTTTCAGGATGGGTTTCTTATTTTTGTAAGAAAAAGAGACGTTTTCAAAACGTATCTCCTTATCAAAATCTTTCAATACATAATCGCCGTCCTTTAGAGCAGCTGTTTTTTGATCTAAAAGATTATAAATGATTTCAACATCCGGCAATGCGCCCATAATCTGCATCCGCAGCCTTCCAAATGAAGTCAGGAATGGAATGAGGCGGTAAAATGCGTATGCATATACGCTCATTAATGCGAGGTTTGATAAGATCAAATCATGGCTAGCGCCCTTCGCCTTAAAGAACAAGGCCAAAATAATCAAAATCAAGGCAGGGACGAGCTGCATAACGCTCTCCGGTATTGACACCCAGAACGTATCCTTAATAGAAAGTTCTTTATATCTCCTTGAGGCTTTTTTAAACCTTTCATTCCATAGTTCAAAAGAGCCAAAGGTTTTAATATGTTTAAACCCATCTATAAATTCATTTGCAATAACATTAGCCGCTACGCTGACCGAGGCCCTTTCTGCCCCAAGGTGATATGATACCTTTTTGGCGAGCAATTGGGTTACCGTATTGAAAAGAAGACCTATAATCAGTAAAAAAAGGGTAAGTTGCGCAGAAATAGAAAACAAGAGGCCTCCGATCATAATTGTCATAAATATTGATGTGATGAGCTGAGGGACAAACTGCAAACAAGTTCCCAATTTTGTAGGTGAAATTATAAGTTTATACATTAAATCGCCTTGTTTGTTTTCAAGGTAAAAGAGATAGTCAGAAGTAATATATTTTTTGAAGACATCCTCTTTTACATCACAAACAACCTTGCCGACCCCGTAGCCGGTAAGAATTTTCAGTGAAAACCCAATGGCCTCTTTAAGAAATAAAAGGATTGCTAATAATATACAGGCGCCCATAAAAGGGTCCGGAAAAGGTAAAAGGCGGATTATTTTTTCAGTATATTTAAATATCTGAATTGTATTTTCGCCGCCACCCAGCACCGATTTTAATACAGGGAAAAATACGGAGATATTCATGCTTTCTAACGAGGCATAGATAAATGTGATACATAATAAGCTTAGATAGATATGGGAGTATTTTTTCAAGAAAAATAGAAGAGGGTTACGCTTGTGGTAATTTGCTTTCATCTTATCTAAAAAATGTCATCCTTGATTCCCCTGAATCACCCGCCGTCAATTCAGCCGCATTATATACCTTATCTTTACCCCACTGCCTTTTATACATTTCATTTGCATATTCTATAGCCTCATCGCGGTTCTTACCCTGGTCAAAGTTTTCAAGAAGCCAGCGCATATAAGTCCCCATTCTCTCTCCGCCCCTTCCATCCCGGAAAGGATCCAAGCGGTCTATATAAGATGACCAATCTCCCAGCTCTGGCTCGCTATGCGGGTTTTCCTTATAGCGCTTTAGGGCCGCTATTAATCTATCAATATCATCAAAGATTACCTTTTCATATCCCCATTCATAATACTGCTGAAAAGGATGTTTTGCTATATCGCAGTGAACACCTTTATAGCCGGCAATTACAGATTCTGCAATAGGTGTTGAAGGCGCAATGCCAACAGCCATATCAACGCCAATTGAAGCCTCAGAAGGAAAACGCCCGCAAACATTATCTAACCTGACGAAACGATTTGTTCTATTCGCCCGCGAAACTATATTGTCTATTTCTAATTGATTAAATAGCTTAGAATCCTTTTCTTTAGTAACTATCACTATTGTCTCGTCCTCTATAAGCCATTCAAGAAATTTCTTGTAAAAAAGGCCAACGGTATTTTTTGTTAACCATATATCATTGCTGTATGCATCGTCAAATAAACTTATAATGAACTTTTTCTTTCCGTTATTCTGTTTATACTGCAAGATTTCCGCTAAGGGACTTAGGTTAAATATTCTTTCATATGGATAGCCGGTAACAATAAGATTTCTAAATACTTTAGAAAGTCCGCTGTAGCCAGCCGCCTCCTGACCCCAAACAAAAAAAATATCATTTGTATTGCGTCTTAGGTAGTTTGTATCTTTTTTGGTTAGCACCACTGACCTTTGGGTTCCTATGCGTACGCCGCCAAGAAAATCAAGGGCGATACTTTGGGAAATATTCTGTAAAAAATCACCACTGCCGTGCCCCATAGTAAAAACAATCTTTATATTAAAATATTTGAAAAGCTTAACCCATAATTTTATATAGGAGAATAACAAGCCGCCATTATTTCTTATCCATATTTCTAAAGAGGTTTCTGATTTTATATTTAATTTTAGCGTCTCCCAAGAAGCGCGGTCGCGAAAAAATCTTACTGCATTCCTCCATAGATTATTTATATTAGTTAGCTTTAATAAAGGCGCTGTCGGAAGACATATCCACCTTATATTAATTTTCTCAAGCTCTTTTTCAGATACTGTATTATTAGAAAAGAGAACAAATATCCTCTCTTTATCTATTTTACTTTTAGGATACCAGGAGATATCCGATCGTTTATTCAAATCAAACCCCTCAGCATAAGTAATAGCAATATTATATTTCGAAGTTAATTTAGCATTATCGCTCATCTTAATTGATGTAAAAAAGAAATATTCTTTAAGAAAAATTCTTATTTTATCTTTTATAAGGGATTTATAATAACCGATTTTATTGTATGATTCTATTTTTATAGCGCTATAACTCCATACTGACTCAACCTCCTTAAGCAAGGGCGAATACCGACAAAGCAAGACATTATTTTTATTGCTATTCTTATGCCCCTGATGCCAAAATACGATGAAAAGCAGCCTGACGGCCCCGTAAATCTCCAATCTAATTTTCTCTGCAAAATATTCTTCCGATTTTTCTTCCGGTACAAATTTGATAATTTCTTTGTAAATTTCTTTTCTTTTCAAATTTTCAAGGATTTTATCAATAATCTCTATCATTTCAAACCGCAGCGCCATAGCAACCGATCGTTCTCCAAGTTTCATATCTCCTAATGAATATGTAACTTTTTCCACTTTTACCGGCATAATATTTAGCATTTCGATAAGCTTAACTAATTTATAGGCAAATGATTTTATACCTAAAAAACGGATAGAGGCGCCCCTATTCTTAAATGCGATTTTAAAAACTCTATAGAAAGAAAGGAAAGATAAATTATCAACCCATATTTCTACCGGCAGCAATTCTTTCATATTTGGACCTTAGCGGACCTATAATATCGTGTCTTGATTAATTCATTGTCGGGCAATCCTATATTCAGGGCACCCTGACATCGTCGCAATCCTTCAATTACATGAGATTGGAATTCTTCATTACTCATAGCGGTCAAATTGATCCTGAGGTCCTGCCTATCGCCCATAAGCATTAAATATTTCTCCTCATTTTTAATAAAACCGCAGTCAAGAGCATATTTGTATATTTGGGAACCGGGTTGTGGAAGAAGATATCCGGCAGAAGGATACACTTTGTTTTCTATACAACAATCAAAGGTTTTTTTGATCGTCTCCGGCGTCTCCTGGGGATATCCGAAAACCAGGCTTGTCAATGTTGCAATTCCTCCCTCCCGCAATAAGGCAGTCTGTTTTGAAAACTGTTCAACTGTTAAATGCTTATTCATAGCTTTTAGAATATCGGGTTCGGCGGATTCAAGGGAATATCCCAGCCCTACACAACCAGCTTCTTTTATTTTATTGATTATGAAAAGGTCTTTTTTATCATTAAAAAGGGCTGCCCTGCAATCAGCGGTCCAGTAAATCTTTATATTTTCCTCTAATATCTCGCTGCTCAATTGTAAGGCCTGCTTTTTAGAAAAAAATGTTAATTCATCAAAAAAGCATATACAATTGAGCGAATATTTATCTATCATATCCCTAATCTCGGCAACTATAGAATCCGGAGTGCGATATCTATACTTCATTCCCTGAAAAACATGATAACAAAAACCGCATCTGGCGATACAGCCTCTTGCGGTATTTACCGGTAAGGCCCTTATATCCTCTCTTGGTACCGGTATTTTATCAAATATCCAATTCTTAGAATTTTCTATATATATTTCTATATCAAAAATTGAATAATCTATAAAAGGCAATGTGGATAAATCCGTAATTAAAGGCCTTGCGGGCGTCCTGAATATAGCTCCATCCTTTCTAAAACATATCCCCCGGACTTCATCTATCGGCATTGATTTAGAAATTGCTTCAAGCAAATCAATTATAGTAATATCGCCTTCCCCCATTACAGCTATATCAACTTCAGTGCATGTTAATAGCGTATCAACTATTGATGTCGCTACGGAATTCCCAACGACTATTTTCGCATGCGGGTGATACATTTTAATTACGGACGAGAGCCTTTTTATTATTTTATATCCCGTTACGATGCACCCCATACATACAACATCGTATTTCTTTTTTCTTATAAACGACTCTACTTGCTGGTCAGAATAACGGTGGGCATCAATATCAATTAAATCAAATTCAAAACTGGATCTTTTCATAGCTGTTGCGATATAACCCAGGCCTATTGGAAAAAGTTTTTTAGCTGATTCGGGTCTCAGGGCAACATTAATAATCAGGATATTCATTCTCTCTTATTTCTTTAACCCTTCCGGCGTATAAAAAGCTCTGAGCTGCATGGCATGCTCCAAGAAATTCAAGGGGGTATAGAATCTATCTCCGACTCTTAGCGAATGCTTAATATCTTTATTGTCCTGGTCAAGAACAGTATTAAAAATCAAACTGCCGCCCTCAGCTGCTACGAATAGCGCATTAGCTGTTTTTTTATAGATAATTCCTTTTTGAAAAGGATGGAAAGTGCCATCGTTTACCGTGGATACGCAGTTCTTTATTCTAACCTTATTGTTGCTTGTATACGTTGCAGCTCCTTTATAGGGTTCATCAAAAGCGCAGATAAACTGTTCTATCTCTTTTAGCTTCCAGGACCAATTAATGTAACCTTGGGCGTCGGTGTGTATTCGCGGCCAATATGTACTTAGATACTCTAATTGAGTAAGCGCCCTGAATTCCTTGCCACCCCTAACCTCAGAAAAAAATTCTTCCAGCAACGCATTGTACTGCTTAATAGAATAATTTAAATAATCAATGGGGATTCTGCACTGTAGCGGATAAAAATATTCATTATATTTTATAATATTGCCTGTATCTATACCGGGGTCGATTTGATGAATTACACTGAAACCCAGCCTGTCGTTTCGCAGTATTCTCCATGAGAATCCTCCGCCTCCGCGATCCTGGGGAAGTCTGGTTCCGTGTAAATTAACGAGCTTCCCGTTAAAAAGTTTAATAAAACTTTCTTTGAAAATCCATGATGCAGAAACCGATACGCCTAAAGTAAGGCTGGTAATTTTATTTAAAACACGATGGTCTGTATTAACATTTTTGGAACTGATATGCTTAATATTGTTCTGGTCAAGGAATTCCCTGAGGGTTGCATTATTTTTATCCGAATCTTCAACATATCCTGCCAAATGCCTTTCATCTGTTACCACCAAAACCTTAAAGCCCTCGTTTACTAATTTCAGCGACCATTCACATATCAATTGTCCTCCGCCGAAAAAGATATACTGTCCGATTTTTCCGAAATTCATGCTGCCCCTTTTTTAGGATAACCGCGCATCACCCTTATGCCGCATATACCGGCCTATCCTTCAAAAATATATATATGTCCTCAGTTAATCCCTGCGTAATTGCCTTAAACGCATTAACGGCCCCTACGCATCTAATTTTGCTATAGCCAAGCGGGACAGCCTTTAAGACTTTCTTCAGGTTAAGATATTTCGCAATTCTTTCTAAGTCGTATTCAATGTTTTTATCTAAGGGCCGGACATTATAGCTGACAGTACATTCCCGCAGCCTCTCTTTTGTCTTGATTACGCCAGTAAAGTGCTTAATAAATCTATAGGGAACGCCAAAATGCTGTTCAACAAAATGTATGTATGTAATGTCAAAGGTATCCCCCAGAAAGATGATTTTGGCGTCACGGTCATAGAGTTTCTCAAAGACCGAATTTACGCCGAAACAATCCGGCCCGACATCGGCAAAAAAGTTCTTATCCGCTCCCCATGCAGACACTGAAAAAATTGGATCGTTACTTCGCATAACGCCTGGCAATGCTCTAAATTGTTCTGAAAGTATACCCACGGCTGACGGTGTGGCCTGCGGGTCAAAGACCTCTTTTTTACAAAAACTATACGTAAAGGTTGGCATAATAAGGTTACCGCTTTGGCCGATGCACTCTTGAAGTGCGGCGATAAATGCTTCAATAAACGTCTTTCTATCCAAACCCGCGATGACCTTCCCGAATGATTTTAGGTCCGCATGCACAAAGAGGGTATCGCCTGATTGAATGCCAACTTTCTGCAGAGCGCATAGAATATCGCCATAAGTATAGGTCCTCCCGGTATCTGCAAAAATTGCCTGCCGCTTATTTATCATTTTCAAATACACAAAGCATGGTTTTTGATTTACCCTTGAGAAACGACGGAACAAATCTTTTCGTTCCGAGAAAAGGCAGCATTGCCCCGATATAGAATTGCCATCTCATCGGCAGTTTCCATATGTAACACGTTTTAGGCACGGTCCATAAGCCAATGAAACGTTTATGGAATTGATAGAGACGCAGGAGATGCTCTAAGCTTGTAGGGTTATAGGGATGAACATGTGTCGGGTCATCATAAAATTTCCAATCACAGATAAGGAACTGGGCAGGATCAAAGTTTGAAGTAATAATAATAAGGTATCCTGATTTTTTAAGTATGCGCTTCAATTCAGTCAGGATGTTTCCCGGATTATGGAGATGTTCAATGACTGAATACATAAGCGTAATATCAAAAACGTTATTAGCGTAAGGCAGCGGATCCGCCTCAAAATTGACGCCATGGTTAATATCGAGCCCTTGGGCATGGACTTCGTCAAGCTCGTTGAGTACTCTCACTAACGCTCCGTCACCGCATCCCAAGTCGAGAATATTCCCTCGCAAGGGCGCCTGGATGATTTCATTGAACAACTTCTTAAGCGCGTATCTCGTCCGCCGCTGTGCATTCAATCGCTGAGAATCTCCCGACCTGAGTTGCCAATGAGTGTTATAGGCTTGTATAACCGTATTCTTTGTCTGCTGCATGTCTTTTAAGGTCGTTCTTGCTGCGTAAAACAATCTCCGTTCCATTGGGATACTTCGCGCTGTCGTTGATGATTGAGAAGGTCAGCATCGCAATATCCTCTGGCTGTAAGAATTGTTTTTCTGGCTGCTTCTCCCTTTCTATTTCTAAGAGCTTTTCAGGAAACGCCTTTATCAGCGGAGTCTCAACAAATGAAGGCGTAATGCTTACGATACGCAGATTATAGGCTGCGCATTCGGTAGCAAGACAACGGGTAAGCCCGAGGAGGCCTGCCTTTGCGCTAATATATGACGACATACGGGACGGAAAATCTATTGTCCCTATAGTGCCGAGCGAAACGATGACGCCTCCTTTGTTCTTTTTCATGAGCGGAACCACCTGCCTGCATACATTGGCTGCGCCTATCAGGATAGTATTAATATCATCGGTAAATTCATCTTGACTAATGTTCTCAAAGAGTTTTAATTTCAATGGGCTGGTAACTGTATTTATCAGGATATCTATCTGCCCTTCCTGTTCCAGAATACGCCGGACTAATACCTGCACTTTTTCTTCTTGTTGAATATCGCATTGTATCAGAGTGCAGCCTTGCAGCGCATCCTGCAATTGCTTTGCCTCCTGCACATCGCGGTAATAGGTTGCATATACTTTTATCCCCTGCTTGGCAAAAAGGCGAGTTATCGCCGTTCCAATCCCGCCCGTGCCGCCCAGAACTAAGGCAACGTTTTTTTTAATCATTTAATACTTTTAGTTTTGCCTCGCCAGTGACTGCGATACCGCCGTTCTTAATGACTTCGGTTTTCATTGTAATCATACGAATACTATCATTCTTGTTAATCACCGTTCCCCGGACAGTCAAATTATCATCCGGAAAAATAGGCATCTTGAATTGAAGAGTCTGGCTTAGGTAAAGGCAATTTTTGCCCGGGCAGTGCATGCCCACCAAGGCGGAGAAGAGGCTTCCCGCAAGCATGCCCTGCACAATGCTGCGTTGAAATATACTCTGCAAACCATAACGTGTATCAACGTGCATTGGGTTGTAATCTCCGACAAGATCAGCAAAAGCCAGCACGTCTTTTTGAGTTATTTTTCTTTCAAAGGTATAGACCGAACCGATGGCGATCTCTGCATAATGTAGCTGAGAAGGCCTATGCATACTTGTCTTCCTTAAGCTGAACGCCATGCCGGCCTAACGTCTCCTTAATATCACGCACGCATTTAACTTTCGTTACCTCTTCCATAGTGAATTTTACCTTAAAGGCATTCTCTAACTCACATACGAGTAGCAAGCTATTGAAAGAGTCCCATGTAGAAACGCTATCCGGAGAAGTTTCGTCTGTTATGCTTTGTGCGTCAATTTCCAGGACGCGGGATAAGATATCCTTGAGCCGCTTCATCAAACGCTATTCATAAGTCAGCGCGATATGCTTAGGATGCTGATAAGGCATTGAAGCCGCGCGTTCCCAATGCTCTGTCCGATTTTCATTCTTAGCGAGCGTAAATCCGCTTTTTTTATAAAAGTCCTTTGCCGGCGCATTTTTCTCTGTAGGGATAAACTTGCCAATCACCGTCTTGACCCCTGTCTTGCGTGCCTGCTCTAACAAACAGGCAAGCAGGGCGTCCTCAATTCCCCGCCCCAATACCCTGCAGCTCAGCAAGAAAGTATCGATAATCCAAACATCCCGGGCAGCTTCTATGATCATAGTCCCGTTAAGGCCGTTATCCCCAAATTTATCTTCAACTTTGGCAGATAATACTATATAGCGGGGATCGAGAAGGCATCTGCGGATATCATCTTCCAGATACCGCTTAGTCGTCATATTAAACTGATTGGTCTTCTGGGTAAGCTGGGCAATTCTAGGAATAGTAAATGCATCGGCTTTCTTAACGATGATGCGCGTCTCTAATCGCTTTAGATATTCATCAATGTTATTGAGGCAGTTTTTGAGTTCCAGCCGCTTGCGCTGCTGGACATACATTTGTCCTTTCTGCTTATCTTCATTAGTCAACTGCATTGCATTAAAACCGTCGAACTCCAGCAATGTTTTTATATACAAGGAGGCATCGTCCGGCACATCTATCACGCATACCTCTGGCAAAACATTTTTGACGATTTCCCGGTTTATCTTATCATCGTCAAAGAAAACAAAACTTTCCATAGCGATATTCAACTCTTGCGCAAGCGATTCCATATTTGAGACTTTGTCATTCCAGTTTATCCGCATGGCAGCAAAATGTTTCTCCTTAAGGAGCATATAGGGGTGCTCTCGGAATACGCGCATAACCTCATCTAAGTTGTTCTTACTATTTATAGCCAATATTACACCGCGATGATAGAGCGACAGAATAACCTTCTGAAACTCCATGAATGGCCGGCCATCAAGGGTCGGCCCGAGCCTAATCCCTTCGAAGCCGTCTTCGCCAAGGATGCCTCCCCAAAGCGTATTATCTAAATCTAACACCAGGCATTTTTTGACCATCGCCCGGATTTGTTTGACGTATGTAAGATACGCGTCACTGAGCATTGGCAAGAGCTGTAGGTCAATCTTTAAGTCAGCCAAATAGTACATTTTATAATCGGTTACTCCCTCCTTTCCAACGCGGGAACAAAAACCGTCGTAATCGAACACAAACACAGCAGGATCCTTCTTAAACTCTCCTCGGATACGCGCGTTTAGGGATTCAACCGATTCTTTCAGCCCAAATGGCTGTTTGTTCTCAAGAATGCCGAGCGGGGAATGCAGGGGAACATTAAAATTATGCAGGAGAATAGCTGCCTTAGCATGCTTCTTAATTGCCTGAACCAATGAAAGAATCTCTGAAAATTTCTCCTCAACCCACCTTTTTCTCTTTGCGTCAGAGCGGGTATATGGCAGTAAATATTGTTCACCCAATAACGTCTGGATATCCACAAACAATATGACAAGGTCAGGATTGAACAGATATAATTTACTGCTCGGCGAGAGAACCTCTTGTGCATACTGCTGGTAGCCGCAGAGGTAAATATCAGGCATAATACCTGCGGCGCAGCACTTGGTAAAGAGCACTTCCTTAATGCCGGTAATAGTAAAAGTGGATAAGAGCGCTATTCTGATAGTCGCGCAACTCTCTGGCGGCCTCTGCCGAACCTCGCCGCCGATATGCCTGGCAAGCATAATATAGTCCGCTGCACTCTTAGGTTTTGAAGTAGCAATAAGGGCTTTAATCTGCTGCATAGTTATTTACTTGTCTTTTAGCAATAATTACTCTTATCTAAGCACCAATCGTACAATTTAAACCTTTAACTTTTTAATCAAGCCGTTCCTGAAGAAACCGTCAAGCCATTCTTTTAATATCCCAAATGGTATATCAAGTTCGTAGGCTATATCAATCAGCGATTTTTGATTATCATGCAAATAATAAAATACCTCAGCCTGCTTTAAATTTAATTCTCTGTTCTCCCGCCAATCAACCCATAACCCATATCGCGACAGAAAAATAGGACCCTTGACAGTAGCGCTTGGGTAGTAGTTCTGTTCAAGCACCTCAAGAATTCTCATAACCAGCCCCTCTATCTCTTTTAATCGCTTAACAGAGATAATCTCCGGCGTATCAGCGCTTGCATGATATTGCGGATAAGGCCATTCCCCGCGCCCCCAGAAATTTGAACGGCTTATTGATATCGTGGGGACATTGACGCCTGGTCCATTTAAAATTTTTTCATCATTGCCAATAACCTCAAAAAATTTTCCAACGCGGTGATCCAGCCCCATCTCTTCCAAACAAATCTTAGCTGCTCTGTCAATTAAAGTTGCGCCTTGCCGGGAATTTTGCAAACTGAGCCTGCCATCGTGGCCCAGCATTTCAAGAAAAATGCCGAATTCCATTTTATCTATCAAATGTTCATTCTGGCTCAGGTATGCAATAGTTCCGATGGTTTCTGGAATTATCAAAAACCTATAGGAATACCGGTTGTCTGTTTTTTTCATTATTTGCCTCGCAACGTTTATTAAAACAGAAACCCCCGAAAGGCCGTCATCAACCATACACGGATGACACAAATGAGCCATGACCACTATTTCTTTATCTGTTGCGCCCGGGATAAAGAAAACCCCTGCCTTTAATTCACCCGGCTCAAATTTAGAGTCAACTAAAACCTCATATTCATCAAAAATGAACTCCTCTAATCTTCTGTGCTGAACGCAGAATCCCCAATCTTTTTTATAATAAGAAAACTCAAAGGGTATCATATCGGGATATTCCGGCCTTGAATGTAAATGTGAAAATAACTCCTTTTTTGAAATTTTCCCTGAAACAGATGCAGAATAAGACATGACGTGTAATGGGTGGTCTCTTAAATCCAATAAAACCCTGCCGTTACCTTTGATGTAAGCCTTCCTCACTGCCCACTTTTCCGGTATAATCCATGTCCAGGCCTTACTGCCTGATTTATACCGATGAATTTCCATCTCTGGCAAAAACTTCTTTATATACTCAAGCGCCCTATCATAGCCATCGGACACGATATCCCTGCGTTCAAACCAAATATTTTCTATAAATTTCTCGTAATCAAAATCTTTCATTACTTATGAAATGCGGCATACCACTAATTTCTAAACCGTTAGAGAAGAGACAGGGGCCGGAATCAGGGTCTTCTGAAAACTTCGCCCACAACAGGACATTCCAGATAGTTTTTAACATCCTTGCTGTCAATGGCCTTTCTGATGATAGCGAACACAGCGTCATACACATCTAAAGTTTGAGCGATAATCTCTCGTGTATGCGCTAACGACAAGATTGAATATCCTCCCGTAAGGACTCCTCTTTTTATGGACTCCTGGATAAATAAGGTTTTTAGCTCTAAAGAAGCAGCAGCCGGACCGTTTCTAAACTCGAATACCGTATAATGAGGCAGGCCGAATATATCAAGATAACCGTCCAGTCTATGTTGGGTAATCAACGTTTTGCATCCTTGCTTTAAAATGCTTCCAGAGTTAAAAACCTTAGAGATTGCTTCTGTCTTTTTCAACTCTTTGATCGTGGCAATAGATGCAGCAATGGATAGAAGCTCACCGGCAGCCTGCATGGAAAAAAAAATCCCCTCACAAACCATCATAATTTCTCTTTTTCCCACAAGGGCGCTCAGAGGCATTCCGTTAGCCATGGCCTTTCCAAAGCACGACATATCCGGAGTAACGCCATACAGGGCCTGGGCGCCGCCCAGATGGCACCTGAAACCGGTTTTAACCTCATCAAAAATTAATACTGCCCCTTCCTGATGAGCTAAATCTTTAACTTTTTCAAGAAACCTGCTTTCCGGCTCGACAACGCCAACGGGTTCCATAATAACCGCGGCAATTTGCCCCTTATTATCAGCAAACACTTTTTCTAATGAATTGATATCATTGTAGGCGAAGGTTATTGAAAACTCCTTCATCTTTTCGGGGATACCGCGATTTCTCGTTGTAGTTATAATATACCAGTCCTGCCAACCATGGTAGCCGCAGATGGCAATTTTATCTCGTTTTGTATATGCCCTCGCAATCCTTACGGCCGCACTCGTTACATCATTGCCGTTCTTGCCAAACCTTACCATCTCTGCAGAAGGGATAAGTTCTCTCAATAGGCCAGCAAGCTCAACCTCAAGAATGTTGCCAAGGCTGAAGATTATTCCTTTCTTAAGCTGATTCCTTATAGCCTCATTCACCGGATGATAGTTATAGCCAAGTATAATGGGGCCGAGCGCTCCGACGTAGTCAATGAATCTATTCTCGTCTATATCCCATAAATAAGCCCCATCCCCGCGGTCGATAAATTTTGGCGTTAAACCTTCCGCAAACTGATTTGGCATCTTGCTTGAGGTTTGTGTGCCTGTTGGAATCAGTTCAACGGCTCGCTTGAAATATTCTTTAGAATTGTTAAAATTCATTTGCTAACGCTCTCTGTATAAAGCCTCCAGCCGCTGCCAATCCTGGGAAGTGTCGACATCGACCGCTATTTCCGCAGGCACTTGGTAAACTAATAACTTGTCGGCCATTAAGCTCTCGTATTTCTGGACTTCTTTCCACTTCATTATATAGAAAAGCCCGGCATCTACGCATGTTTTAGGTAAATCCTGAGACCTCATTTTGATCGCCTCGGGATGCAAAGGTTTCCAATATCCGTCGGCGCCTTTTTTCATTGCCCATAGAGGATTTACAGGATACTCTATTACAGACATCAAAATCTGGGGGGTATAGAGCTTATATATGTCAAAGGCTTCATAGTAGTGATTTTTCTTTACCAATGCCGCTGTGGGCAATGCAAGTAATAAATCATCGTCGTTTTTGGCAAAACGCGGGACATCTTCTCTAATCAAACTAATCAGGTCAACAAAGTCATCAGAAAGTTCCTCAGAACGAAGCTTCCCGGTCTCTGCTCCATATTCTTTTGCGACAGATTGTATTTCATAATCATCGGTTGAAACATAGATGTGATTAATAAAATCTAAAGTTTTAAGAGTTTCTATCACGTGAGCAATAATAGGTCTGCCGCCAAGGGGTTTTATATTTTTGCGGGGTATTCGCTTAGACCCCCCCCTGGCTGGTATATATGCGATCATGGCTGGAATGTATAATGATATAAGATTTCTTCTATCCGGCGCGCATAACCAGCAATTGCACTTAATTCATCAGGATCCATGCTTCCGGAATGATCAGGCCCGTGCATAGTCTTATCAAGAGTAAAATGTTTTTCAATTATCTTCGCTCCTCGCGCCATAGCAATCAGCGAAGCTGTTATGCCGATAGTGTGGTCGCTAAATCCCGCATATTTATTAAAATCAATATTTATAAGGTTTAAATCTTTTGGCATAGCGGGATACCTCGAAACGCAGTATAAATAATCTACCTTTCCGGTGGTTGCTATTTCGGGAAATCCATTTTCATTATACATGCCTAAAGCAACGATAATGTCTTTGCCTGTTTTAGCTATAGCCTTTACCAGCCGCTCCTCGTATATGCTCCTGCTCGCTATTTTATACCTTTTCATACCCAATTCTTCGGTCCACCCAAAACGTTCAAGGTCAAAAACAGACGCCAAGAACTCAATGCCGGTATTTGCGCACTCCTTGGCAAGCTCAAAAATGCCTTCTTTGCTTAATTGCGCGGCCTTTGCCTCTTTATACCATTTAAAATCCGGGCCAAAAATCTTATCCACATCATAAAGCTGAAACTTTGCCGTATCAGCCCCTCGCTCTTTAGCAATGCGGATCATCCTTTTAGCTAAGTCTATATCCCCATTGTGATTCTGCCCTATCTCAGCGATAATCAACATATAAGCTCCGTGTTATAAATTATGCTTTTCTTTTAATTTCTTCCTGTACAACCTAACTCTGCCTCTATTTTTTGTTGAATTATTGCCATGCATGCGGTAGCGGTACAAAGGCAAAGAGATATATGCCATAGAATGCTTTTTTAAAAACCGTATACGCAAATCCTCATCTTCTATCAAACGGAATTTTTCATCATATAAGCCGATATCTATTAAATGGTCTTTCCTGAACATAATACCGCATGCAATTGGATTATCTTTTGCGGATACCCTTTCAATCTTCTCATCATGCTCATTTACAAGGTAATAATCAAATGCTGCGGCGTCCATTTCAAGATTCATATTGAGAAACAAGGAGCCAACTTTTAGAATATCTTCATGCACATAGTCATCAGCGTCTACCCTGATTACGTATTGTCCCACTGCTTGCTTGATACCGATATTGCATGCGTAGGGCAATCCTTTATTTTTAGCCAATGTCATAACCCTTATCCAATCCCCAAAGGAATCAAGTATATATTTTGTATTATCGGTACTTCCATCATTTACTACAATGATTTCATAATCATGTTTTGAGATACTCTGCTCAATACAGCTTCGTATTGCCTTGCTGATAAATTTTTCTCCGTTATACACAGTAATTACTATAGAAATCTTCACTTTTATTTATCCGCCTCTAGGCGTATTCTCAAAGATTAAATAAACCCTTTAAGAGAACTTAAATAATCGCGCATATTCCCAACGCTAACCCACACCACACATTCTTTGCAAACCTGCGGATGGTCCCAAACACCTTTAAGCTGAGCCTTGCGCACCGTTTTAATCCTTTCCCCATTCCATATATCCTTAATGTTCTGCTCGTGTATATTGCCGACGACTCCAGAATAATTCCAATCTACATTACAGACACTGACTTTACCGTTGCTGTTTATTGCCAGCATATACCACAAAAGTGCGCATGGATACCTCTCATCGGTTTGTTCATCAGTAACCGTAATATCTTCTATGGCCCCGCTCCAGCTATGGATTCCGGTAACCTGCACTTCATCTGCAATGTCTTGCCATTTTTCATGGAAAAGCTTAATCTCATCCGGCTCAATTTCGCTAAATTCCATAATTTTTACTCTTATCTTCGTCTGGCTGTTAATCTTATCTCTGTATCCGATTGCCTTTTTAAGATTATCCTCTAATTTACTGAGCCCGGATATTTTTTTTAACCGCCGGTAAGTCTCTTCCTTTGCTGCATCAACGCTTACCGTTATGTCATCAATTCCATTTTCAATTATTCCTCTGCCTGTTTCTGTATTTATTAAAATGCCGTTGGTGTTTAAGTGTATCAGCGAAGCCGCGTTCTTTTCCTTGGCATACCTGACCATTCGCGGAAGTCCTTTATGTAAAAGCGGCTCTCCGTCTTTATGGAGATTAAGCGTTAGAAGGCGGTTATTGGCTGCCTGGTCTACAATTCTGCAAAAATCATCGTAATCAATATAGTTAGTCCCCTGGGATTTTATCGTCTCTCGCCGCGGACAGTAATAACAACGCGCGTTACAATCATTAGTGGGCTCCACGTTTAGAACTAAAGGAAATTCGGTGGTGCTCCTAGTCCTGATTGTTTCCGGCTTAAGGCAGGTTAATGTCCCTGCAATATAATTTTCATTCATTACCTTGTAATACTCTTTTGTCGGTCCTCGCCCCATTAGATCGCTCCCGCTAAATACCCCTTTAGCCCCGCTCTTTCCAGCTTGCCAGGGCTAAAAGTCCATACCTTTTGCTCAATCATTTGAATACGCATAGGCTTCATTTTTATATAATTTAATTTCTTCTTTTAGATTCTCGAATTCCTTCATTTTCCAGATCAAAAATTTCTGGATAAGCGACATTTTTGTTTTTAAGCCGTGAGGAGTTAGCAGATACATATAGCCGAGTTTCTTTTTTGAATTCTTAAAGTTTTTTGCCTCGATTATTCCTTTGTTCATTAAGGCATTAACAATAAAGTTTATTTTCCCGAGGCTTATCTGGAGTTTTTGGGCGAGGTCGCGTTGCGTAACTTGGGGGTTCAGTTCAATTTCTTTGATTATATGAAGAGCTGTTTCCGATTCCAGAATGTCGTTTTTTCCATTCATTTGTTCACCGATTGAACATATACTATCACCTCAACGCAACAAGTCAAGCGGAATTTTAATTATCTTTGATTTGTGCGAGAGCAAGATCATATTTCCGACGATAATTTACTCAGGGTCTCTGTTTTCTGCATCGCCCTCAGGCCCTGCACAGCCTCTTGATAAAAGGCGGGGTCATTTTTGAAAGAAAGTACCCTATCTTTAATCTGGGTAGCGCTCCCGGCAGCCAAGCCTGCGCCGTAACGAGTGATTACCCGGGCATTGGCCGTTTCGAGGCCCGGGATGTTTGAGAAGAAAATCATTGGCAGGCCTTTGGCTAAGCTTTCGCTGATGGTGAGGCCGCCGGCCTTAGTTAAGACAATATCCGAAACCGACATTAGTTCATCCACATAATCAATCAATGGGTAAGGCTTTAGATTAGGATGGTTTAGTTTCTTAAGGCGCTTGAAGAGCCTCTGATTCCTGCCGCAGACAACCAATAGCTGAGTATTATTGACTAAGGCGTTTACGATTTCCTCTATCGGCCCGATGCCTATAGTCCCGGTTATGATTAAAACGGTAAATTGAGAAGGAGCTATCCGTAACCTTTGTGCAACAGCGTTTCTGTCTGAGGATAAATAAAATTTCTGGTTTACGGGGATGCCATAGACCCTTATCCTATCATCGGTTATGCCTTTCCTTAACAATTCATCTTTTACATACTTACATGAGCAGATATAAAGGTCTATGCCTTTACCAATCCAATACGGATGCAGGTTGTAGTCGGTTATAATTGAAATGAGGCGCAATCGCAAGGGGCGCTCTATTCTTTTGTAGGCCGTGATTATGCTGTTTGTTAAGAAATGCGTGGAAAGGATGATATCCGGCTTTTCTGCTTTTAACAACGCGATAAAATAATTTGCATTTTTATAGTCAGCAAGGAACCGAAGCGGACTATCGGCAAAAAAATAAGATAACCGGTATAGCAGATACCATAGCCAGCGGTGCTTGCTGATTAAGAATATATAACCCCTGGAGTACAGGAATTTGATGAGCGGAGCGCAGTAATCTAAAACATTTATTAATCGTAATCTTAAATCCTGGCGGGTGTTTTGCAGGTATTCATAAACAGCCTCTGCCGCCTTTTGATGTCCAGCTCCAGCCGAGGCGTAGACAATAAAAACTTTCTTCATTAGTTACAGTGATTGCTGATAAACCCTGCGGCTTCGTAGAGGTCTTTGAAGATAAGGTCGGGCCTGGCCTGCCAATTGTCCTGATTAGCCAATTTTTCCTTTCCGCAGAGCACAAGGATGGATTTACAGCCGGCGGCCTTGGCGGTGTGGACATCGCGGATAGTGTCGCCGATAAAGAAAGAATTCTTCAAATTAATCCTTCTGCCTTTTATGGCTGATTTGATAAGGCCGGCTTTGGGTTTACGGCAGGAGCAGTTATCTTCATCGCGGTGAGTGCAATAGAATACGGCATTTATCTTTGCGTTTGTCCTTTCTAATGCCTTAAGCATTCTTGCGCTAATATCGTTTAGGGTATCCTGGCTGTAGATGCCCTTACCAACTCCGGCCTGGTTTGAAATTACGAATACAGGATAATTTTTACTCGTTAATAAAGCAACTGCCTCCCTGGCCCTGGGTAGGAAACAAAACTTCTTCCAGCTTGTTACATATTTTGTATCGCCCGGATATTTGTTGATAACGCCATCACGATCAAGAAAAATAGCGATTTCTTTAGGTTTTACCACTTTTGAGATTGCTTAAAAATTTATTCACATCTTTTGTAAATGCTTCTTTCAACCCAGCCGCCTTTTCCAGGACAAGCTTAACTTTCCCTGGGTCAAGTTCATAGCCATAGGCATGCCTAAAGAAGTGCCTGAAGGAACGCAATTCGGATAAAAGATTCATACTCTCTGCGCAGATAAGGTTTGGCCTTATGCCTTTAATTGATATTGTCATCCTGCGAAGCAGCTCTTTATGCCAGGTTATGCCTTCTTCTATATTATTCTCGAAAGTAGCGGCGACTATTTTAAACAAATCTTCGTACGCGCAGTATAAATTATGCAGCTGGTAAGCCAAGCTTTCAATCCCGGTTTCGTTGTTAATCCTTAAACGCCTTTCATCAATCTTTGCGTATATTTTATCTATCTCCTGCTTTTGCTTGCTTAGCTCGGCTTCTAATATAGCTAATTTTGCCTTTTCCATAACAAACCCTCCTTCAGTATTTTATCTTTTAGGCGGTGTCTCTCCATCTGGATAATATCAACATCTCTTCCAAGCATATCAGCAGAGCGGGACATAAAATGAAAAAAATCTTCATCCTTTAAACCGCAAACGGCAATATCTATATCTGAATCGTAATAAAACTTTTTCTTCTTGAGGATAGAGCCGAAGATGTATGCCTGCTTAAAGTAAATCTCGCGGGAAAGCAGGTTCAACGTTTTGAACGTTTTCTCTAAGAGCTCCAATCGTTTCTTTTCCTTTTCGCGTTCAATCTTCTTAAGGTATATAGTTAATAATTTTGGCATTATGAAAAATAGCTTTCATTCTTTACTACCCAATCGCTAAGGCGTTTTATGCCTTCCTTAACCGAAATTTTCGGCTGCCAGCCGAGGATTTTTTTAATTTTTGAGATATCGGAAATATAGACCTTCTGATCGGATGGGCGCCAGTTGCTAAAGGTCATTTTCGGCCGTTTTCCCAACAATTTTTCAATCTCATCAATAAATTCTAAGAGCGAAGTTGTGTTTTCATGGCCGCCGCCGATATTGAAAATGCCGTGCTGCAGCTTGCTGTTTATGAATGCCTCGTAACCTCTAATTAAATCTTCGGCATATAATAAATCCCTGACCTGTTTTCCATCGCCGTAAATTGTAATCGGCTTATTTTTGAGCGTGGCAATGATAAACCAGGCCACCCAGCCCTGGTCCTCAAAACCAAACTGCCTTGCGCCGTAGATACATGACATACGAAAAATACCGGTTTTCATTTTGTAGATATGCGCATACTCTTGAGTATAAAGATCTCCTGTTAATTTTGAAACTCCGTACGGGGTATGGCCGGTGAGGTCGGTTAACATATCTTCGTCTATGCCAGCCCTGTCTTTATAAACATAGCGCGTTTTCCGTTCTTTTAAGGATATTTTATCAATGTTCTCCCCATAAACCTTGTTGGTTGAGCAGTAAACTATAGCCGCCCCGGGAGATTTTTTTCGCGTACATTCTAATACATTCAATGTCCCGAAGGCATTGATACTGAAGTCTTCTAAGGGTACTCTTACTGACGAAGGAACCCCTGGCTGGCCTGCGCTATGGATTACCACATCAACGCCTTTACCTAAAGCCGACTTAACATCATTCTCATTACGCACATCGCCCTTGATGCGTTTGATATTTCTATACTGCCCCAGATACCTCCAGTTATATTCCACCGACCCCTTATCGTAACCAAAGATTTGAGAACGCATTAAGTTGTCTAAGACAACCACGTTCCATTTTTTCCTGGCGAAATATTCCGCCGCATGCGAACCAACTAAACCAGCTCCGCCGGTGATAAGTATTCTCAATTTACGCTCCTTTCGTTCTTACAATTTCCCTATATTTCAGATAACTTAAAAATTGATATAACCCGGCAAGATAGGCAACTACAAAGCCGATAAAGCCGTCTTTATAGCCTTTTTTGACAAAATAGGTGCGGATGAATCTATCATAAGTTCGCCAGATAAATCTTCCTAAGCGCATTGGTTTATTTTGTTCAAACCATTTTTGAGCTTCTCGGGTTGTCTGGTTATTAAGCTTATTGAGGAAATCTTCAATGTTCTTATAGGAATAATGGATGATATCGGATTTTAGGTGGCCGCAGGGCTCATCCATAAACGCCCTGGGATGTACTCCTGCTTCCTCATAGCGGAATTTATCTCTGCGGAACAACTTTAACTGCGGGCTGGGGTACCACCCGCCATAGCGCACCCAATAATCGCCGATAAAATTGCGCCGGGGAATGGTAAAACCATTGAATTGAGTTTCCTTGCCTAAGATGCCTTCAATTTCTTTCTTGAGCTCTGGGCTAACCCGCTCGTCAGCATCCAGGCTTAGCACCCATAAGTTTTTTGCCAGGGAATAGGCAAAATTCCTCTGCCTTCCTTCTATATCCATTCTTCTGGTTATGATTTTATCGGTAAAATTGCTGGCTATCTTGACCGTAATATCGCTGCTTAAGTCGTCAACGACCACGATCTCGCCTGCCCAGTCGTCCACCGACTTAAGGCATTCTTCAATATTCCTTTCTTCATTTTTGGTAAGGACTACCACCGACAGGTTAATCACTGTAAGAATTCTCTGATTGAAGAAGATATGTGTTCTTTTTCTTCCTGGGTTAAGTCAGGGTATACCGGAATTGCCGCCGTTTGCAAAGCCGCCTTTTCTGATTCCGGAAAAGCGCCTTTTTTGTATCCTAAATATTTGAAACATTTTTGAAGATGCAGCGGTATGGGATAATACACCCGCGCGTCTATATTCTTGCTTCTTAAATGCTCAATCAATTTTTCACTTGAGGTATTCAGGCGAATGACATACTGGTGATATATATGCGTGGTATATTCGGGGACAATCGGGATTTTAAGTATAGCCAAACCCTTCAGTTCTCGCCTGTAAAAATCAGCGACCTCCTGCCGTTTTTTATTCCAGCCATCGTAATATTTAAGTTTTACCCTGAGTATAGCCGCCTGGATTGTATCTAAGCGATGGTTATAGCCAATTACCTCGTGGCGGTATTTTATTTTGTTGCCCTGATTTCTGTAGAGTTTTAATCCCTGCGCGATTTTTTCATTATTGGTTAAAATTGCGCCGGCATCCCCGAATGCGCCTAAATTCTTACCCGGAAATAAGCTGACCGCGCCGCAATCTCCGATTGTGCCTGCCTTCCTGCCTTTACCTTGCCTGC
>Ga0209343_10001563_pt1 | contig 30675 bp, 46 predicted proteins | sample RifCSPlowO2_02_FD_184026 | JGI IMG/M metagenome (GOLD analysis project Ga0209343, IMG submission 184026) | Groundwater microbial communities from Rifle, Colorado - Rifle CSP2_plank lowO2_0.2 (SPAdes) (version 2) | ecosystem: Environmental > Aquatic > Deep subsurface > Groundwater | place... | reverse complement strand
CCCTCGGCCCGCGCAAAATTATCAAAGTGGCTGGCGTGGATACCGTGTTCGAGGGCGACTACGCCACCCTCGACGGCCTGGTATTCGACGGCATTCAAATGCTCGACCCATGGCATCGCAGCCGTCCGGATCTGCGCGTGATGGTTTCGCGCAACCTGATGCACAGCAAACTGCTGGCCGCCGTTGAAAAGGGTGCCGACGCCAACCAGGAAGAAAACGCCGCGCAAGAAATCGTCAGCCGCGCCCGCTTGGGTGGTCTACCGGTGGTCGACGCCCCGTTCTTCCCGGACAACACCGTGCTGGTCACCACCCTCAGCAACCTGTCCATCTACTACCAAAACGGTGCCCGTCGCCGTCACCTGAAAGACGAGCCGGAGCTTGACCGCATCGCCGACTACCAGTCCTCCAACGAAGCCTACCTCATCGAAGACTTCGGCCTGGTCGCCCTGATCGAGAACATCACTCCAGTCAACTACCCGGCACCGACTTAAGCCTAAGAGGTGACCCATGTCCCTGACACCCGCCCAACGTAACCAGCTGCGCAAGCGCGCAGCAAAGGAGGCCGCCGCAACCGCGCCGGCTATCTCCATGGCCGGCGCTACCGCCTACGAGCAGCAACTCGCCCAGCTCATCCAGGATCGCCTGCGCCTCAAAAACGTGCAGTCCAACCAGGGCAAGGCCGAGCTCAAGGCTCAACTGATCCCGGCCTACGAGCCCTACATCCAGGGCGTATTGGCTGCCGGCAACGGAGCGCAGGACGAAGTGCTAACCACCCTGATGGTCTGGTGTATCGACGCGGGCCTGTACCAGGGCGCCCTGGAAATTGCCGGCTACGTGATCAAGCACAGCCTGCTCATGCCCGACCGCTTCGAGCGCAGCACCGGCACCCTCATCGCCGAGGAAATCGCCAATGCCGCACTCAAGGCGCAAAAGGCCGGCGAGAGCTTCCCGCTCTACATCCTCGAACAAGCTGCAACCCTCACCGCCGAGCAGGACATGCCCGACCAAGCCCGCGCCAAGCTGCACCTGGCGCTCGGCAAGGCCCTGGCCAGCATGCTCGCCGATGACGCCCCGGCCGACGCCGACACTGCCCCGCTCGAGCAGGCCAAGCAGCACCTGGCCCGCGCCATCGACCTGCACAGCAACTGCGGCGGCAAAAAAGATCTGGAGCGCGTCGAGCGCCTCCTCAAAAAACATGCTGCGCCACCACCGGCAGCTGACTGAGCGTCCCCACGCACACGGCGGCTCGGGGCTGATCAACGGGTTTACTCCTTTTCCCAGTTGTGACGCCCCGACCACCGCCGTTTTAGGGCCAGAACATGAACAGATTCACGGACCTGCACATGTGCGACTTCACGCTCACCGAGCGCGACCAACTGCTGCAGTCGATCGCCGAGCAATATGTCCGTGAAACCGAGGCATACGACCGCACCGTCTGCACCGGGCCGATCCGCCACGGCTCCATCGTCCCGGTCACCAGCCGCCAACGCGCCCTGGTCAGTCGCAACGCCCAGGAGCTGATGACCAGCCTCTGTCAGCGCCACCCCCAGTTCACCCGCGCCGAGATTCGCCGCGCCGTGAGCGACCTTGACCGCCAAGGGTGGCAAGCATGAGCGCCTTCATCGCCACTGGCACCGTCCCCGCCGTCGCCGAGCCCCACCCCATCAGCAACGACGGCTGGTGGCCGGATCTAGACGGTGAAGCCGTGCGCGCTGCCCTGCGCCTGGACAGCAGCATCAGCGCCATCCGCCTCGAGGTCGCCCTGGTCAACGCCATCCTCAGCGTCAACCGCGAGCTCGACACCTACCAGGTCGCCCAGTTGGCCCTCGGTTACGCCAGTCTGGCCGAAGTGCCAGGCCCGCAAATCCAGAACCAATCGCGTCCGGTGCACCTCTACCTGCGCGCCGTCTACTGCACCGCCGGTGCCGAGCTGGCCGAACGCTTCCGCAGTTACGACAGCACCAACTCCGGTAACGCCAACGCCGACGAGCTCACCCCCAGCATCGACGAATACCGCCGCGACGCCCGCTGGGCCATGAGCGACCTGCTCGGCCGCCGCCGCACCACCGTGGAACTCATCTGATGGCCCAGCAGCTGCGCGCCATGCAAGGCGAAACCGTCGACGCCATCTGCTGGCGCCACTACGGCCGCACCGCTGGCGTGACCGAGGCCGTGCTCGAAGCCAACCCCGGCCTGGCTGACCTCGGCCCCATCCTGCCCCATGGCCACCTCATCACCCTCCCCGAGCAAGCCCCCCAACCGCAGCGGCAAATGGTGAACCTATGGGACTGATCTACCTCGCGCTCTACAAAGGCCAAGGCACCCTGTTCAACCGCCTGATCCGCCTCTGGACGCGCTCCAAATACAGCCACTGCGAACTGGTCATGCCAGACGGCCGCTGGTTGTCCGCCTCGGCAATGGACGGTGGCGTGCGTGCCAAGCGCATTGAGCTCGACCTCGAGCATTGGGATCTGCTCCCCCTGCCCTGGGCCCATGCCCCGCGCATCGAGGCGCTGTTCAACCAGCATGAGGGCAAGGGCTACGACTGGCTCGGCGTCATCGCCAGCCAAGTACTGCCCCTGGCGATCGACAGCGAACGGCGCATGTTCTGCAGCGAGTTCTGCGCCGCCGGCCTGGGCTTCGACACCAGCGCCCAGCGTTTCAGCCCAGCGCTGCTCGGCGAAGTGGTGCAGCGCATCAACCGCCTGCCCTTCGTTCAGCTCGCCCACCAGATCAATGAACGGCCTGCCTACTTGGTTGATTTGGCCAGCGGCACCATCACACCTTCCCCAGCAGTAAGGACACACCATGGCTGAGCCAACCATAGGCGCGGTAGTTGTTGCCGCATCCGCAGGCGTAGGCCTGGCCACACTCATGCCTACCATGGACGGTAATGCGCTGTTCGGCGCCATCATCGGTGCCGCGCTTATCGCCATGAACCAGCGCGACCTCAAAGCCTGGCAGCGCTGCACCGGCCTACTGGTATCGGTAGGCGCAGGCTACGTCAGCGCCTCCGAAATCGTCGCCCAGACCCCCATCACCCAGACCGGCCCCGGCGGCTTCGTCGGCGCCATCATCGTCGTGCCTCTGGCCCTCAAAGCCCTGGAGCTGATCGAGAAAACCGACTTCGCTAGCTTTGTCCCGGCCTGGCTCAAAAAAGGCAAGGGAGAGTGACCATGCTCACCACCGTCAACAGCCTGCTGCCGCTGCTCGCCGCCCTGGCCTACATCGCCTCGGCCTTGCGCCTGGTGTGCTTCCAGCGCAACGGCGCGCGCATCCGCCGCGGTATCTCCCTGCTCGCCTGCCTGTTTATCGCCGCGCTGCTGTGCAACGCCGTCGACATCCTGCTCTACCGCCAGCACGTCAGCCCCTGGCAGGCCGCCATCGCCGTGATTCTTTGCATCCTCGTCTATCGCTCTCGCGGCAACCTCGCCGCCTTGCTGAGGCCCAGCCAATGACTCAAACCCTCCGCCATGGCGACCACGGTCTGTCCGTGCGCCAGCTGCAGAACCAGCTCAACAGCTACGGCGCCACGCTCTACCCGGACGCCGACTTCGGCGACGCAACCGAAAACGCTGTCCGCGCCTACCAGCTCAAGGTCGGCCTGGTCGCCGACGGTGTTGCCGGCCCCAAGACGCAGGCCGCCCTGGCCGGTGCCGACTGCCGCCTGCTGCTCAGCAACGCCACCCTGGTGGCCGCCGCCAAGCGTCTGGGCGTCGAACTGGCCGCCGTCTACGCCGTAAACGAGGTGGAAAGCCTCGGCGAAGGCTTCCTGGGCAACGGCAAACCCAAGATTCTCTACGAGCGCCACGTCATGCACCGGTTGCTCGCCACCCCGCGCAATTTGGGCGACGACGCCACCCTGCGCCTGGCCCACGCCGACCAGCTGGCGACCCAGTATCCGCACTTGGTCAACACCCGCCCGGGCGGGTATGCCGGCGGTACCGCCGAGCACCAACGCCTGGCCGGTGCTCGCCAGCTCGATGCCACCAGCGCACCCGAAGCCTGCAGCTGGGGCGCGTTCCAGGTGATGGGCTACCACTGGCAACTGCTGGGCTACGCCAGCATCGACGACTTCACCACCCGCATGGCCACCAGCGAAGCCGAGCACTTCGAGGCGTTCGTCCGCTTCATCGAAGCCGACCCGGCCCTGCACAAGGCCCTCAAGGGCAAGAAGTGGGCGCAGTTCTCCAAGCTCTACAACGGCCCCGCCTACGCCCGCAACCTGTATGACGTGAAGCTCGATCGCGCCTACCAGCGGCACGCGGTCTGCCACTGTGCGCAACAGGTGGCGGCATGACCACCCTGCACCAAGCCCTCTATGGCCTGGCTCTGCTCGCCACCCTGGCCCTGGCGCTATGGGTCCAGACCCAGCGCCTGGACGCAGCCCAGGCCCGCGCCGAAGTCAGCGAACAGATCAGCCGCGCCAGCATCCTCGCCGCCGAAGGCGCCATGGCCGTGGTCGACAAGCTGCAGGCACAACTTGAAACCGAACGCACAGCCCAAGCCTCCCTGCGCAGCACGCAAAACCTGCTGCGCCAGGGCCTCAGCGACCGCGAAACCCAGATCGAGGCACTCAAACGTGAAAATACTGATCTTAGGCAGTGGGCTGTCCAGCCTTTGCCTGCTGCTGCTCGGCGGCTGCGCCAACGCCCCGCCATCGTCGGCGCCGCAGCTTATCGAGCTTGGCTGTCCGGCAGTGGTGCCCTGCGTCCTGCCAGCGACCAGCCCGGGCACTAACGGCGAGCTGCTCACCGACACCGAACGCGCCGAACTGGCCTGGGCCGAATGCGCCGCCCAGGTCGACATGCTCTACCAGCATCAACAGCAACCGAGGGCCGACCCGTGAACAAACCCAACAGCCTGCGCGCCCACCTGCTGGCCGCCGTGCCCGAGCTGCGCCACAACCCCGACCGCCTGCTGGTGTTCATCGACGACGGCAAACTGCGCAGCACCGCCGCCCCGGGCCTGTCCTTCGAGTACAGCTACAGCCTCAACCTGATTTTCACCGACTACGCCGGCCACCCGGATGCCATCGCCATCCCGCTGTTCGCCTGGGTGCTCGAGCAGCAGTCCGAGCTGATGACCAACCTGGAAAAAAGCAAGGACGCCATCCAGTTCGAGGTCGACGTGCTCGCCAACGACAAAGTCGACTTGTCCATCACCCTGCCGCTCACCGAGCGCGTCGTGGTCAAGCGCCAGGAGGACGGCAGCCTCAGCGTCACCCACGTCGCCGAGCCGCCGCTCACCGCGCAGCAAGACGCCACCCACATGCAAGTGTTTGTCGGCAACGAGCTGCTGGCCGAATGGGACAGCCCCGCCGGCCAGGGCGTAGACATCGAAAGCCCCCACCCAGGCCCCGCCAATGGCTGACGACCTGCGCGCCCTGGAAGACTGGGCAGGCGCCCTGCTGGCCCGGCTCGAGCCGGCCCAACGGCGCAAACTCACCCAGGCCGTGGCCCGCGACCTGCGCCGCAGCCAGCAACGGCGCATCGCCACCCAGCAAAACCCCGATGGCAGCGCCTACGCCCCGCGCAAACCGCGCCAGGCGCGGCAGAAAACCGGGCGCATCAAGCGCAAAATGTTCAGCAAGCTCGGCCGCGCCAAACACCTCAAGCTGCAGAGCACCGCCGACAGCGCCGCCATCAGCTTTCTCGGCCGCACGGCGCGCATGGCCCGCATCCACCAGTTCGGCCTGCGCGACAAGCCCGGGCGCAATTCCCCCGACATTCAATATGAGCGCCGCGAGCTGCTCGGCTTCACCGCCGCCGACCGCGAGCTGATCCGCGACAGCCTGCTGGCCCACCTCGCCCTGTAACCCCCCGCGCGACAACCCCGGCACCGCGACACCCACGCGCGAGGCCGGCAACCTGCGCTCTATGAATATCGCCGACCTGACCCGCCGCCTCGAAAACCTGATCCGCCCCGGCGCCATCGCCGCGGTCGATCACGGCAACGCCCGCTGCCAGGTAACCACCGGCGGCATCACCACCGGCTGGCTGCCCTGGTTCACCCGCCGCGCCGGAGCCACCAGCGACTGGGATCCGCCCAGCATCGGCGAACAGTGCGTGGTGCTCAGCCCATCGGGCGATCCGGGCGTCGGCTTCGTCCTGGTCGGCATCTACTCCGACAGCAACCCGGCGCACAGCGCAGACCCCGCCGTACACCGCACCCAATGGGCCAACGGTGACTTCCTCCAACACAACGCCGACACCGGCGCGGCCGAACTCAGCGCCACCACCCTCACCATCACCTGCAGCGGCCCGGTAAAGATCCTGGGCAGCCGCATCGACCTCAACCAGTAAGGGGGAGCTATGCCCGCAGTCTCCCGCCTCGGCGACGCATGCACCGGCCACGGCGCCTGGCCACCACGGCCCAGCACCGGCGCCAGTGCCGACGTGTTCGTCAACAGCATCGCCGTGCACCGCAAGGGCGATGCCTGGGCCAGCCACTGCAACCCCACGCCGTCCTGCCACGCCAGCACCCTGGCCCAGGGCTCGGCCACAGTGTTCGCCAACGGCAAACCCCTGGCCCGCATCGGCGACCCCGTTGCCTGCGGTTCCAGCGTTGCCGCCGGCAGCGCCAACGTATTCGCAGGGGGCTGATCATGACCGGCATGTCCCGCACCACCGGCCGCGCCCTGGATGACCTGGCCCACCTCAGCCAGTCCATCGCCGACATCCTCACCACGCCCATCGGCTCGCGCCTGATGCGCCGCAACTACGGCAGCCAACTGCCCGAGCTGATCGACCAGCCGTTCAACGAGGTCACCAAGCTACGCGCCTACGCCGCCACAGCCATCGCCCTGATGCGCTGGGAACCGCGCATCCGCCTGTCCCGCGTGCAGATCTTCCAGGGCGACACCCAAGGTGGCGCCGTCATCGAGCTAGACGGCGAGCGCGTCGACAACAACGCCCCGCTCAACCTCCAGGTGCCGCTGCAGATGGGGGCCTCCGCATGAACTTCACCCCCATAGACCTCAGCCAACTGCCCGACCCGAGCGTGGTCGAGGCCATCGACTACGAGCAGATCCTCGCCGAGCGCAAGGCCTACGCCGTCAGCCTCTGGCCGGCAGACGAACAAGCCGCCATCGCCGCCCTGCTGGCCCTCGAGTCCGAGCCGCTGACCAAGCTGCTGCAAGAGAACGCCTACCGCGAAACCCTCTGGCGCCAGCGCGTCAACGAGGCCGCGCTCGCCACCCTGCTGGCCAAGGCCCGTGGCGCCGACCTCGAGCAGATCGCCGCCGGCGTCAACGTCCAGCGCCTGACCATCATCGCCGCCAACCCCGCCGCCACCCCGCCTCTGGCCGCCGTGATGGAGGGCGACAACGCCCTGCGCGAGCGTGCCCAGATGGCCTGGGAAGGCCTCAGCACCGCCGGCCCGCGCAACAGCTATGTGTTCCACGCCCGCAGCGCCGATGGCCTGGTCGCCGATGCCACCGCCGACAGCCCGAGCCCCGCCGTGGTCGTGGTCACCATCCAGGGCGCCCTGGGCGATGGCAGCGTCGACCAGGCCCTGATCGACAGCGTCGCCGCCTACCTCAGCGACGATGACCGCCGCCCGGTGGCCGACCGCCTCACCGTCCAGGGCGCCGAAGTCCTCCCCTACAGCGTCGACGCCACCCTCTACCTCAGCACCGTCGGCCCCGAGGCCGAACCGATCCGCGCCGCCGCAGAAGCCAAGCTGGACGCCTACGTCAACCAGCGCCGCCGCCTCGGCGTCGAGGTCTCGGAGTCGGCCATCCACGCCGCGCTGCATGCCGAAGGCGTGACCAAGGTCGTGCTCACCGGCTGGGCCGACATCACCCCCACTGCCGCCCAGGCCGCCTACTGCACCGGCTACAGCGTCAGCATCGGCGGCCAGGCATGACCAGCCGCGGCCTGCTGCCCGCCAACGCCAGCGCCCTGGAGCGCCAGGCGGCCGAAGCCCTGGCACAGATCCAGCGCGTGCCGGTACCGATCCGCGAGCTGCACAACCCCGACCTCTGCCCGGTCGCCCTGCTGCCCTACCTGGCTTGGGCCTACAGCGTCGACCGCTGGGACTCGGCCTGGCCGGAGGCGACCAAGCGCGGCGTCATCCGCGCCGCCTACTTCGTCCACGCCCACAAAGGCACCATCGGCGCCCTGCGCCGGGTGGTCGAGCCGCTGGGCTACCTGATCGAGGTGCTCGAGTGGTGGCAAACCGTCCCCGAAGGCGTGCCCGGCACCTTCGCCCTGCTGGTCGGCGTACTCGACACCGGCATCAGCGAGGAGATGTACCTCGAGCTCGAACGCCTGATCGACGACGCCAAGCCCGTCAGCCGCCACCTGATCGGCCTGGCCATTGGCCTGGAAACCCACGGCACCATCTACTTCGGCGCCGCCGCCGTGGATGGCGAAACCCTAACCGTCTACCCCTACGCGCCAGGCCCCATTGAAGTCAGCAGCGCCGTGCTGCTGTTCGGCGGCGCCGAGCATTCCATCGACACCATGAGCGTCTACCCATGACCCAGACCTATTACGCCATCCTGACCGCCGTGGGCGAGGCCAAGCTGGCCAACGCCACGGCACTCGGCACCCAACTGCAAGTCAGCCGCATGGCGGTCGGCGACGGCGGCGGCGCATTGCCCACCCCCGACCGCTTGCAGACCGCTCTGGTCGGCGAGCAATACCGCGCCGACCTCAACACCCTGCAGGTCGACCCAGCCAACGCCAGCCAGATCATTGCCGAGATGGTCATCCCGGAAACCGAGGGTGGCTGGTGGCTGCGTGAGATGGGCCTGTACGACTACGCCGGCGACCTGATAGCCGTCAGCAACTGCCCGCCCAGCTACAAGCCGCAGATGGCCGAAGGCTCCGGGCGCACCCAGGTGCTGCGCATGGTGCTGATCGTCAGCAGCACCGCCGCCGTGCAGCTGAAGATTGACCCCAGCGTGGTGCTGGCCACCCGCGCCTATGCCGACGGCCTTATCACCGTGCATCAGGCCGCCGCCGACCCGCATACGCAGTATGAGCTGCGCGGTGCGGTCACCCCCCTGGCGGCCTCGGCCACCATCACGGTCGCCCAGCTTGGCCTGCTTCTGCTGGATGCCAACGGTGGTGATCGAACCTTCACCCTGCCGCAAGCCTCTGCTGCGCTTGGCGTGCGCGAGCTGGTGGTGCGCCGGGCAGACGTCAGCGCCAACGTGCTGACCATCGCCGCCAACGGCACCGACACGCTCATGCTCGATACCACCGCCCAGGCTGCCGGCCAGGCCGCCACCGAATTACTGTTCGCCGGTGACTATCTGCGGCTGCGCAGCGATGGCGCTGGCAAGTGGTGGTGCGTTGGCCAGTCGCAATTGCCGGGGAGTATTGCGAGCGGGCTGATCGCGTACGCCGCCACTGGGAGCTATACGTTTACCGTGCCGCCAGTGCTGCGAAGTGGTCGCCGCATTGCGACCGTGATTGTCACCGGAGGCGGTGGGCCTGGTTCAAGTGGCGGCGGCCGCGCGGGCGGCGGAGCGGGCGGGACGGCGATCAAGCGCCTTTCTCTCGCGGGCGTTTCCAGCGTCCAAGTAACGGTAGGGCGTGGCGGCGTAGGGCTTGCCGATGGCGGTAGCACCGAGGACGGTTTTTCCACGTCGTTCGGGGCTTACTGTTCTGCGACGGGCGGCCAGAAGGGCTCAGGGGGTTCTGTAAATGCTGGCGGTAGTGGTGGGGCCGGGGTGGGTGGCGATATCAATCTGTCGGGTGGTGACGGTGAGGATTATGGCGGGGCGTCTGCGTCTGGCGCACTCGGCGGCGGCTCTTACTGGCGGGGGGCGTCGCGCGGCGGCACCATTGGAGGCGCGTCCGGCTTTAATGGTTCGGGCGGCGGTGGGGCTGCTAGCGGTGTAGCGGGTAACGGCGGCGATGGATTGGCGAAAATTCAATGGTGATGACTATGTGGGCAAGAATCGAAAACGGCGCCGTGGCCGAAATCACGGCAATCGACCCGGCCGGGCGCTTTCACCCGTCGTTGCACTGGGAGCCGTGCGGCGTGGAGGTGCTGCCCGGCTGGACGTTTGACGGCACCATCCTCGCGGCACCTGCGCCCATCCTCCCCACAGCCGCCCAGCTCTGCGCCCAGATCGACGCCGCCGCCGACGCCGCCCGCCGCGCAGTGGCCGGTGACCCGCTGCGCGCGGTGGAGTACGAGCGCGCCGCCACCGAGGCCCAAGCCTTCAAGACTGCCGGCTACCCCGCCGAGGACGTACCGCGCACCGTCGCCGCCTGGGCGATTGGTGAGCGTACTGCGCAGCAGGCCGCCGACAGCATCCTGGCCGAGTCCGCCGCCTACACCGAGGCCCTGTACCAGATCCGCGAGGCCCGCCTGCAAGCCAAAGAGCTGGTGCGCCAGGCCATGACCGCCGGCCAGGTCGCCCAGGCCGAGGACATTGCCGCCGAAACCATCGCCGCGATCGAGGCGGCCGTCGCCGGCATCGGCAACAACCCCAACTAAGCGCCAACCCGCCCCACACCAAGCCCCGCCAGCCGGGGCTTTTTACTACCTGCGTGCTGTACCCGCCGCCGCTACAATCCCCGCCGCTCGCTGCACCCGCGCGCGCGCGTCACCCTGCGCAGAACCTAACTCCTGCGCAGGAATGACCCATGCCAGCCGATTACCACCACGGTGTCCGCGTCCTCGAAATCAACGAGGGCACCCGCCCGATCCGCACCATCTCCACCGCCGTCATCGGCATGGTCTGCACCGCCGAAGATGCCGACCCGCTGGTGTTCCCGCTCGACACCGCCGTGCTGCTCACCGACGTGCTCAGCGCCATCGGCAGTGCCGGCGTGCTCGGCACCCTGGCCAGCAGCCTGGACGCCATCGCCGACAACGCCAGCCCCTTCACCATTGTCGTGCGGGTAGCCGAAGGCGTCGACGAAGCCGCCACCACGACCAACATCATCGGCACCGTCACCGCCGAGGGTAAATACACCGGCCTCAAGGCCCTGCTCGCCGCCAAGGCCAAGGTCGCCGTTACCCCGCGCATCCTCGGCGTGCCCGGGCTGGACTCCCTGGCGGTCGCCACCGAGCTGGTCGCCATGGCCCAGCAGCTGCGCGCCTTCGCCTACGTCAGCGCCTGGGAGTGCTCCACCAAGGAAGAGGCCGTTGCCTACCGCGACAACTTCGGCGCCCGCGAGGTCATGGTCATCTGGCCCGATTTCGTCAGCTGGGACACCGTCCTCAGCGCCGAGGCCCCGGCCTACGCCACCGCCCGCGCTCTCGGCCTGCGCGCCAAGCTTGACCAGCAAGTGGGCTGGCACAAGACCCTGTCCAACATCCCGGTCAACGGTGTCACCGGCATCAGCAAGGACGTGTTCTGGGATCTGCAAAACCCCGCCACCGATGCCGGCTACCTCAACGCCAGCGAAGTCACCACGCTCATCCAGGAAGGCGGCTTCCGCTTCTGGGGCTCGCGCACCTGCTCGGCTGACCCGCTGTTCGCCTTCGAGAACTACACCCGCACCGCCCAGGTACTCGCCGACACCATCGCCGAGGCGCACCTGTGGGCCATCGACAAGCCCATGCACCCGTCCCTGGTGCGCGACATCATCGAGGGCATCAACGCCAAGTTCCGCGAGCTCAAGGCGCTGGGCTACATCGTCGACGCCAACTGCTGGTACGACGAGGCCGCCAACAGCGCCACCACCCTCAAGGACGGCAAGCTCTACCTCGACTACGACTACACCCCCGTGCCGCCGCTCGAGAACCTACTGCTGCGCCAGCGCATCACCGACCGCTACCTGGTCGACTTCGCCGCGCGCATTTCCGGCTAATCCCGCCGCCCCGCCCAGCGCGGGGCCTGCCCACTGCATCCTGGAGCACGCCCAATGGCCATGCCTCGCAAACTGAAAAACCAGAATATGTTCAACGACGGCCAGAGCTACATGGGCGTCAGCAAGTCGGTCACCCTGCCCAACCTCACCCGCAAAATGGAAGCCTGGCGCGGCGCCGGCATGGACGGCCCAGTCAAGGCCGACATGGGTATGGGCGACGACGGGCTACAGATCGAGTGGACCCTCGGCGGCTGGGACCTCACCGTCATCCGCCAGTACGGCATCACCACCGCCGCCGGCGTGCTGCTGCGCTGGGCCGGCGCCGTGCAGCGTGACGACACCGGCGAAGTCAGCGCCGTCGAGGTGGTCGTGCGCGGCCGCCATGAAGAAATCGACATGGGCGACGCTGAGCCCGGCGAAGACACCGAGCACAAGATCACCACCACCTGCAGCTACTACAAGCTCACCGTCGACGGCAACGTCGAGATCGAGATCGACCTGCTCAACTTCGTCTTCCTGGTCGACGGCAAAGACCTGCTCGAAGCCCAGCGCAAAGCCATCGGCCTGTAAGCCCTGGGCTGCTACGGCAGCACGCCACCACCGCCGGCCCACTGGCCGGCTATCTACCCACAAAGGAGCAACACCATGGAAAAGACCGACAACAAACGCCTTAACGACATTACCGAAAAAATGAAAAGCCTCGTGAAAAACCCCAACGAAGAAACCGTCGACCTCGACGGCCACATCGTCCGCGGCGAACAGGTCATTGCCAGCGTCACCCTGCGCAAGCCTATGTCCGGCGAACTGCGCGGCGTGTCCCTGGTCGAGCTGATGAACCTCGACGTCAGCGCCCTGCGCAAAGTCCTGCCGCGCATCACCAGCCCGGCCCTCACCGACATCGAGATCGGCCGAATGGACCCCGCCGACCTGGTGCAGTGCGGCGTCGCGGTGGCCGGTTTTTTGCTGCAGAAGTCGGCGAAAGCGGAAGCATCCCTCGTCGCGTAGAAGATGCCATGGCGGATCTCGCCATGGTCTTTCACTGGGCCCCAGCGGACATGGATCCGCTGGGCCTCACCGATCTGATGGAATGGCGCGAGCGCGCCCGCAAGCGACTAGAGGCCAAGCATGGCGCGTGATTTGAAGCTGCAGGTGGTCCTGGCCGCCATCGACAAGGCCACCCGCCCCATCAAGTCGATCATGCAAGGCAGCATCGGCCTGGCCCGAACCCTCAAGAGCACCCGCGACACCCTCAAGGGGCTGCAGGCCCAGCAGAGCAACATCAGCAGCTTCAAGACCCTCAAGGGTGCGGCCGAGCAAACCGGCGCGGCCATGCAGGCCAACCGCGACAAGGTCAAGGCACTCTCCCGGCAACTGGCCAACACCGCCACCCCGACCAAGGCGCTCAGCGCCGAATTCCAGCGCGCCGTGCGCCAGGGCCAGGCCCTCAAGCAAAAGCACGGCGAGCAACAGCGCGAACTGCAAGGCCTGCGCGGCAAACTCAACGCCGCCGGCATCAGCACCCGCAACCTCGGCCAGCACGAGCGCGAGCTGCGGCAGCGGATCACCCAGACCAACCAGTCCCTAAGCCAGCAGGAAGGCCGCCTCAAGCGCGTCACCCAGCAGCAACAGCGCCTGGCCAAGGCCAAGCAGCAGTACCAGCACACCCAGAGCCTGGCCGGCAGCATGGCCGGTACCGGCGCGGCGGGTCTGGCCACCGGCAGCGGCATCCTCTATGCCGGCGCGCGGCTGATGGCGCCCGGGCTGGAGTTCGATGCCAGCCAGAGCAAGGTGGCCGCCCTCACCCGGCAGAACAAGGACGCCCCACAGATGCAGGCCCTGCGCGGCCAGGCCCGCCAGCTCGGCGCCAGCACCCAGTTCACCGCCAGCGACGCCAGCGACGCCCAGGGCTTTCTGGCCATGGCCGGTTTCACCGCCAAAGCCATCCAGGCGGCGCTGCCGGGCATGCTCAGCCTGGCCAAGGCCGGCGGTGCTGAATTGGCCGAGACGGCCGACATCGCCAGCAACATCCTCACCGGCTTCAACATGAGTGCCGAGCAAACCGGGCGCCTGGGTGACGTGCTGGTCGGCACCTTCACCCGCTCCAACACCAACCTGCAGATGCTCGGCGAAACCATGAAGTACGTGGCCCCGGTGGCCAGTGCAGTCGGCCAGGACATCGAAACGGTGGCCGCCATGGCCGGCAAGCTCGGCGACGCGGGCATCCAGGGCAGCATGGGCGGCACCGCCCTGCGCGCCATCCTCAGCCGCCTCAGCGCACCGCCAAAGATGGCCGCCAAGGCGCTGGACACGCTCGGCATCAGCGCCAAGGACGCCCAAGGCAACCTGCGCGACATGCCCACCGTACTGCAGGAGATCTACGAGAAAACCAAGGACATGGGCGACGCTGATCGCCAGGGTCTGCTCAAGGGCATCGCCGGCGAGGAGGCCGTCAGCGGCCTGCAGGTGCTGGTCAAGCAGGCCGGCAGCGGCGAGCTGCAGAAGTTCATCGGCACCCTGCGCGAGGCCCAGGGCGCGGCCAACACCACGGCCAAGGTGATGGGCGACAACCTCAAGGGCGACCTCGATGCCCTGGGCAGCGCCTGGCAAGACCTCGGCATCCAGATGCAAGACCAGCAGAACGGCCCCATGCGTGAGCTGACCAAGAGCCTCACCGGCATCATCGGCGGGGTAAAAGGCTGGATCGCCGCCAACCCCGAGCTGGCTGGGCAAATCGTCAAGACCGCCGCCGGCCTGGGCATCCTCATGGCCGTCATGGGCGGCATCACCCTGGCACTGGCCAGCATCCTCGGTCCGTTCGCCATGGTTCGCTATGGCATGGCCCTGTTCGGCATCAAGGGCGCAGGGCTGGCCACCACCCTGTTCAGGCTCGGCAAAACTGCCCTGCCCCTGGTCGGCAAAGGCATCCTGTTCATCGGCCGCGCGCTGATGATGAACCCCATCGGCCTGGCCATCACCGCCATCGCCGCTGCGGCCTTCCTCATTTACACCTACTGGGAGCCGATCAAGGCCTTCTTCGGCGGCCTCTGGGGCGATATCAAAGCGGCCTTTGCCGGCGGCATCGGCGGCGTGGCTGCCCTGCTGCTCAACTGGTCGCCGCTGGGCCTGTTCTACAAGGCGTTCGCCGGCGTATTGGGCTACTTCGGCGTCGAGCTACCGGGCAAATTCAGCGAGTTCGGCGGCATGCTCATCAGCGGCCTGGTCAGCGGCATCACCAACGCCATGGGCAGCGTCAAAACCGCCATCACCGGCGCCGGGGCATCCACCATCGGCTGGTTCAAAGACAAACTCGGCATCCGCAGCCCGTCCCGCGTGTTCGCCGAGCTGGGCGGCTTCACCATGGCCGGCCTCACCCAGGGCCTGGCCGGCGGCGAAGACGGCCCGCTCAGCCAGCTGGGCGGCTTCGCCAAGCGCATGACCCAGGCCGGCGCGCTGGCCCTGGGCGTAGGCGCTGCAGCCATGCCCGCCCTGGCCGGTGGCGAGCCGCTGAGCATCGACAACCGCCCACCCCTCAGTGCCAACGCCGGTACCGGCATCAGCATCGGCGGCGACACCATTCACATCACCATCCAGGCCGGGCCGGGCAACGCCAGCGACATCGCCCAACAGATCAGCCGCGTGCTCGACGAGCGCGAGCGCAGCAAGGCCGCGCGCATTCGCTCGCGCCTGCACGACCAGGAGTAAAAACCCATGATGATGGCCCTCGGCATGTTCGTATTCGGCATGCACACCCTCGCCTACCAGGAGCTGCAGCGCCAAACCGACTGGCGCCACGGCAGCACTTCGCGCATCGGCACCAACCCGGCGCGCCAATTCATGGGCAAAGGCGAAGACGCCATCACCCTGCCCGGCGTGCTGCTCGCCGAAATCGCCGGCAGCCAGATCAGCCTCGACGTCATCCGGCAAATGGCCGACACCGGCAAGGCCTGGCCCTTGATCGAGGGCAGCGGGCGCATCTACGGCCTGTGGGTCATCGACTCCCTGAGCGAAACCCGCACCCTGTTCTTCCGCGACGGCGCCGCGCGGCGCATCGAGTTCACCATCAACCTCAAGCGCATCGACGACGGCCGTGTCGACCTACTCGGCAGCCTCACCGGCACCCTCGGCAACCTTATTCGCGGTGTCCTGTGATAAACCCGCTGCTCAGCCGTGCCAGCGGCCTGCTACAGGGCGCAGCAGACAGCTACCGCCAACAAGCCAGCTACGCCCGGCCAATCTGCCGCGTACTGGTGGACGGCCGCGACATCACCGCCGTGATCGAGCAGCGCCTGGTCAGCATCAACCTCACCGACAACCGAGGGCTGGAGGCCGACACCCTCAACATCCAACTCAGCGACCACGACGGCCTGCTGGCGATTCCCCCGCACGGTGCCGGCGTGCGCCTCTGGCTCGGCTGGAGTGACACCGGCCTCACCGACAAAGGCAGCTACACGGTGGATGAAACCGAGCACAGCGGCGCGCCCGACGTGCTCAGCATCCGCGCCCGCAGCGCCGACCTACGCACAGGCCTCAAGAGCAAGCGCGAGCGCAGCTGGCACGCCGCCACCCTGGGCGAGGTCATCAGCAGCCTCGCCGCCGGCAACGGCCTGCAAGCCCTCATCGCCCCGGTGCTGGCCGCCATCGGCCTGGCGCACCTCGACCAGGCCAACGAAAGCGACGCCAACCTGCTCGCCCGCCTGGGCGACCAGCACGACGCCATCGCCACCGTCAAAGCCGGGCGCCTGCTGTTCATGCCCGCTGGCAAAAGCACCAGCGCCAGCGGCCTGCCCCTGCCGCACATCACCCTCACCCGCCAGGACGGCGACCAGCACCGCTACCTGCAAGCCGACCGCGACAGTTACAGCGGCGTGCGCGCCTACTACTACGAGGTCAACAGCGCCGCGAAGAAGTCCGCCATCGCCGGCGCCGGCGACAACCTCAAGGATCTGCGCCACACCTACACCGACCAGGCCAGCGCCCTAGCCGCCGCTCGCGCCGAATGGAGCCGCCTGCAGCGCGGCACGGCCACGCTCAGCTACACCCTGGCCAAAGGCCGCCCGGAGCTCATCCCCGAACTGACCTACGCCCTGCACGGCATCAAGGCCGAGATCGGCGCTATCGTCTGGCTCGGCGCCAACATCAACCACAGCTTCACCCCCGACGCCTACACCACCAGCCTGGAGCTGGAATCCAAACTGCCCGACGCCGATGACCTGGCCGAGCTGGCCGACGACAGCGGCGACTACACCGGCATCCTCGCCTGGTACCGCGACGAAAAGACCGGCGCCCAGCACCCGCTCACCGCCGGCGACCAGGCCAAACCCAAACGCCTGACGCACCTCTACGCCAGCAAGGCCAGCGCACAGCGGGCGGTGGATCGGGAGTGGCAAAGACTGCAGGAAGCGGCTGAGCGTGTTGGTAACTAGCGTGCGCGAGGCAGCACGTTCGGAGAGCCGCCCGCTTTCGAGCGTCCGGTTGACCTAAAAGTTAGAGCCCGAGGCTACTGAATACCCATTGCCTGGTCGCACTCTGCAATGATGTATTCGGGCACAGAGTCGTATTTGTGCGGATTGAGCTGCATGATGTACTCGTTCTCAATATGGTACGACTCATTGATGTATTTTTTTACAACATCATTACTATGATTGTCTTGGTTTATTATTCTGAATAACTGCAGCTTCTCATATCCATTTGTTGCCTTTGCATACGCTTCCCTCATCGCCACATCGTCGAGAACCGCCGTTAATAGTGTGGCAAACTCGAACGAAAGCAGCTTCGCTTTAACCCCAACGGTCGCACTAGCTATTTCATCGACGGTCATTGGCCTATCGCCGCCATTTCCCTTGATTACCGGATTAGGCTCTTTGTGAAGGAGGTTTGAGATCAACTGATACTCGAGCCCCTTGTCGTCCATAATCTCGTAGAGCCTCCGAAGGTAAATCGTCTTGATAACATCACTATCGAGGGACTTGATATTTTCATCGCAAATTTGGGCGAACGTGAGGATATCTTTTTTCTTAACATCGAGCTCGGTTACCACGCCAGCTTTAGAGCTCAAGAAGCTTGCAACCGGCATTGGTTGAAAAGTGTGGCCAAGACTTTTCACCATATCAATGATCGGCTCAATATCATGTGTCAGCATTAGAACAGTTTTATCACTAAAACTATTCTTTCCGCGAAACAACATCTCCATTATGGCGAACTTTTTATTCTTGTCGAATGACGAAATCGGATCATCAAGGACAATAAAATCTGGAGCTTTTGTCAGGCATTCGTACATAAAAAGCACGATTGCGAATGCATTCCTTTCACCATAACTCAAGTGACGTGATCCATCTGCGATATGCTCTGAGAACTCGAAGTGTTTTAGCTTCATCTTGTACGAATCGGCTTCCGCCTGCATATCGACTTCGTACTTGTAACCCGCATAGCGGAGAAAGTTGTTAATTTCCAACTTATACCTATTTATTGCCGCCTCAATACCTATCTTCTGTTTATTGATCTCCCCCTGCAGCTTGCCAGCCTTGCCAAGCACAAGATCTAGAGATTGGTTAATTTGATCAACAATTAATTTGGTTTCTTCTGAGTCCAATGCCTTTAAGAGGCCAAGATCAATCCTCAGAGAATTAATTTGCTTCTGAATTTCACCGACATCACGAAGCGAGAAGAATGAAATTGACTTCAGGTCCTGCAGCTTCTCGCGCAGCGTATCAATCTGGCTTTTAAGGCCAGTCAGGTAGGTTATCTCCTCTTTTCTCAACTCAGATTTGTTTTTTATAATTTTCTCGATATTTTCAAAAGTATCTCCACTAAAATACTTTCCGAGCCTGGCAACTATCGCCAATAGAATATTCAAATGCTCTATCGATTTGGCATCATATTCCTTACTAACGGCGAGTATGGTCTCCTTCTTTTCTGCTGTGGGTGATGCACAATATGGGCACTCAGTAGAAATCTCGAGAAAGTCGTTACCTTTTATCTGCCAGCCAATCCACTTAACATTAGAATCGCTCTTGATGAAGCTAGTGTATGGAGCCAGGCTGTCCGGGATATGCTCCAACTTGTTCCCACCACCAATTGCCTTGGCTATCCGACCAGATTTTGAAAACCCCGCTTGAGACTTACCAAAGCTTTCACTTAGTTCAGTAAGGTCTCTCAAAATCTGCTCTATGTTTTCATTTCTCTTGAAGGTGTCCTTTATCTCCGATATTAGCAACTCAATATCTTCCATTTTCTTGTCATATTCGCTGCTTTTAATGAAGATATCGAAGCTATTTTTTACGACTTCTTCTTGCGTAAAAACAAACTTATCAACGTAATCCTCGTTGAATACAAGAACCGACTTGAATTGATCCGTGCCGGTCACCTTTGGCACCATTGCGACACCTGCATCCTTACCTCGGTGTTTGAACGGCGTTAGGTTCGGGAGATCGTCTCCACCGAGAGCGGCAAGCTCGATTGCCTTTGCAATTGTGCTTTTACCTGTTCCATTAGGGCCGTACTTTATATTTAGCCGCCCCAAAGTCAGCGAAATCCTGGCACTATCGATGCTATTGCAGTTCTCAATGGTAATATCCATTTATCATCCCGCCAGAGTTATTGATCCGTAAAATTTAAATTTGCACATTCGTTATTCGACCATCCCATCACTGCGCTGCAATAATTCGCTCCGTAACACGCGCACCTCCCGCGGCGCATCCACGCCGATCTTTGCCCAAGTCTGATGCGCGCCGATATCGCATAGAGTGATGGTGATGCCTTGGCGTAGGGCCTCGGCCAGTTGCACGGTGTCGACGTCATCGGCGACGGTCAGCACGATTGATTGGTCGATACGGCGAGAGAGAGTCAACATGGGTCGCATCCTTGCTGTGGTGGTGGCATCTGCGAACGCTAGTGCCGCATTCACCATAGTCGAAACCCCGGAATCAGCCCGGGGCTCCTCTGTTTCCCTACTTGGCTGACTGCGCGTACGCCTCCGATATCCGCAGGATGTCCCCGCGCTGCCGCTTGCTCAACGAGCAATAAAGCCTGATCAGGCGTACCAGGTCGGTAAGGTTGCTAAACATGCTGCACTCCAGTCCATTTCCATGTGACGGGCGCCCGGTGCCAAACCAGCACCGCCTAAAACGCCCGGGAGCGTTCCATTGTCAGCATATGGCAACGTGCCACCATACCGACCACATAAAAAGTGACTATCCAGTCGCGCCAGGCTGGCCGGTGATGACAAACCACACGTCCACATCGCTGCGCGCATGCAGCGCCTGCAGGTAGTCAATCGGGATGGGGGTGCTGCCCGCTTCGTAACGCTTCTGGGTGATATCCGGGCGGCCGGCCAGGTGCGCCAGTTCGTGCACCTCCAGCCCCTGCCGTTCACGCTCTGCGCGCAGGCGCGCACCGAAGGCTGTGTCGTCGTCGAGTTCGATCAGCCCTGGCATAGTGCGAGCCCTCGCTCAATCATCGGCGACACACTCAGCTTGGCGCCATGCAACGCCGGATCATCTCGCCAGATAGGCGCCAACGGTTCCAAGGCGAGCTTGGTAGCCTTAGCAGTGGCGCTGCCGTTGAGCGGGTACATGCGCCCGCTTTCAGGATCGGAGGCCACCACCGCGTTACCGTCCAGGCACAGCAGGTGCACCTCATCTAGGGTGAATGGCCAGCCCTGGCCGTAGTCATCGGCGCTCACCAGCTCGATATTGGCGGCGACCGCCGCAGTGGCCGCAAGCAGCAGACTGGCGATCACCAGCCCGAACAATCCATTCCTGGTCATCGTCATTCCTTAGATTTTGTAATTCGCCAGCGCCTCGGCCACTCGCTCGACCGATGCCCTGCTCTCCGGCGACATTGTCCGGTACTGCTCGAGCACCTTGGCTTCCTCCGCCGTCAGGCCATCGGCATCCATCGTCGACCGTTCCCCGGTCAACACGTAAAGCACGTCCACTTCCATGCCCTGCAGGGTGCTGAGGTAGCGGATATCAGGCGAGCTGGATTCCAGTTCATAGGCCTTTTGTGTGCCGCGACTGACCCCCGCCGCCACGCCGAAATCGGTCTGATTCAGGCCCAGCCGATCCCGTTCTTCTCTCAGGCGCTCACCGACCCCTGACTCTATGAACAATTTTTTGATCAATATAAGTTGACTTGAACAGAAATCTGCCCAAGAATCCCCTTCATCAAACACGATTAAACACGGATGAACACTATGCATGCCCTTCTCACTCCCGAGCAAGCCCGCGCGGCTCTTGACCGCGAGGGGAAAAGCATCGCCGAGTTCTGCCGCGAACATGACCTGAACAGAAATCTGGTCAGCGATCTGCTCAACGGTCGAAAGAAAGGCAAGCGCGGCGAGGCTCACCGCGCCGCCGTACTACTCGGCATCAAAGATGGCGTGGTTAAACCGTAATGCGCTTAGGGACAGGGGAAAACCAGAAGATGAAACGCTCGATTCTAGAAACCCGCCGCCAGGTCATGAGTGCTGTAGTCAGCGCCTACCCGGGCGGCCGTGACTGCGCCGCCAGCCGCCTGGGCCTGAGTACGGTTAAGAAGCTCGACAACCACGTCTACGAGAACGCCGGCAGCCAGCCCCTGACCGATGAGCAAATCCACATGCTCGAGCAGCAAACCGGCACCACCCACCTGCCGGACTACATCAGCGCGCTCTATGGCGGCGTGTTCGTGGCCATGCCTGATGCCCAGGCCCTGGACAACATCGACCTCTACACCCGCTCGCTGGCCACCGACATCAAGAAAGGCGCAGTCGACCAGGTCATTGCCAGGGCGCTGGTAGATGGCGACATCAACGAGGCCGAGCTGGCCGAGATCATCGCCGCCCACCGCGAGCACATCGCCGCCCGTCACACCGAAGTCGGCGCGGTGATCACCCTGCACCGGAGGGCCAAGCCATGAGCGTCTACAAACTGGTTTGCCCGCACTGCCAAGGCCGCATGCGCATCCGCACCAGCGAGGGCCAGCACATCTTCCTGCGCATTGCCTACCTGCAGTGCACCAACGAGGCCTGCAGCTGGAGCGTGCGCGCCGAGTTCCAGATGACCCACGAACTCGGCCCCAGCGGCATGGCCAACCCCGCCGTGCAGCTGCCCCAGGCTAACAGCGCCCAGCGTCGGGCCTGCATGCGCAACGAACACGACGCACAACTCGACCTGGTCGACCAACTGGAGATGCACTCATGAGCGAAGCCATGGAATACCGCGACAGCATGCAGCAGGCCGCCCGCAGCTTTCTGCAGCGGCATCAGGCCGAGCACCTGGGCGACGACGCGCAGTTGTTCGAGCGCGCCGCCCGCTACCTGGTGCAAGCCATGGAGGTGCCGGTGTTCATGGCCCAGCGCCTGGTGCACCTGGCCATGAGCGAGCTGGGCGAGCCGCAGCCAGCCCTGATCGGCTTCGACCTGGCCAGCGGCTCCGACTACAGCAGCGTGGTGTTGATCGACCGCCGCACCGGCGAACGCGCCCTGATGCCGCGGCGCATCCTGCCCAGCCGCTTTATCGCCAACCACACCCTCTAAACCCTTTGCCCCTGCCTATGCCCGCCCACCGTGGGCAGGGGCAAGTTGCGCCCGATTGGTGACCTTATGAGCGACATCACCGTGTCAATCCAGCTGAACCCGACCCAAGGCCAGGCCTACCTGCGCTGGCTGGTCAACCAGTACGAACAGGCCATGGCCGACCTCTGGTACTCCGACAGCTACCGCTACGTGGCCGAGGGTTTCCGCGCCCAGCGCGTGCTGGCCGACCACCCGCACATCGCCGGCATCTGCCGCAGCGCCCGCGAACTGCGCAAGCAGCTGGCCGAACAGGAAGTGCAGGCATGAGCCCCGCCGTTAAAGCCGCCCTCGAGGCGTCCGCCCCATTGGCCCGCCACATCGCCAGCCGACCCATGGCCATGGGCTGGCTCAGCCAGCTGGAGAAAGCCGCACGCAAGTGCGACACCGGGGAGGCCAGCCGCTGCCTGGGCATGCTGATCGGCTACCTCGCCGCCATGGCCGACCACGACCTCATTCAGTGGGGCGTCACCCAGCAGGCCCTGCGCGACCTGCAAGACCTCGCCACCACCTGGAACTGGGAGCAGCACGGCCAATGAAAACCATGGAGCGCGAGATCCGCAGCGAAGTACTGCGCCGGCTGGAATCCGACTATGGCCTGCAACACGCCAAGGGCACGCCCTGGATGCGCAAGGGCACCTGCCCGAGCTGCGGCAAGCGGGAGCTGTATTCCCGCCAGGACGAGCCCTGGTTCATCCGCTGTGGCCGCGAGAGCAAGTGCGGCGAGCAGTGGCACGTCAAAGAGCTGTTCGAGGATCTGTTCGACGACTGGAGCAAGCGCGCCCCGGCCACCGACGCCACCCCCAATGCCTCGGTCGACAGCTACCTGCAGTTCGCCAGGGGCTTCGACCTGCACCTGATCAAGGGCTGGTACAGCCAGGACAACTACTGGGACCGCACCCAGGGCATCGGCAGCGCCACCGTGCGCTTCCCCCTGGAGAAAGGCGGCTACTGGGAGCGCCTGATCGACCGCCCGCATCGTTTCGGCAAGATGAAAGCGCGCTTCGCCCCTGGGCAGAGCCCGCGCGGCCACTGGTGGTGCCCACCGTGCGTGGACCTGCTCGAGGCCAAAGAGCTGTGGATTGTCGAGGGCATCTTCGACGCCATCGCCCTGCTGCACCACGGCATCGCCGCCGTGTCGGCCATGAGCAGCGCCTACTTCCCTGAGGAATCGCTCAAGGAACTGTCGCGCCAGCGCGGCGGCAAACTGCCCGAGCTGGTCTGGGCGCTGGACAACGAACCCGGCGCGCACCGCTACACCCGCAAGCACATCAAGCTGGCCCGCGACCTGGGCTACAGCTGTACCGCCGCGCAGATCCCCCAGCGCGAGCGCAAAGCCGACTGGAACGACCTTCACCAGCGCTGGGCCTTTATCGATGACGCGGAAAAGCGCGCCGACAAGGTCACCAATGACCTGAACGAGGCGCGCTACCACGGCGCCCTGCTGATCGCCGAAAGCGCCGCCGAAAAGGGCGTGCTGATGTACGAATGGCGCCCGCGCCATGAGTTTCACTTCGGCTTCGAGCAGCGCATGTACTGGTTCAAGATGGACCTGGAGAAATTCAACCGCGCCGTACAGGAGCTCGAGGACTCCGAGCGCCAGGCCGACAAGCTGCTCAACGACAAGCAGCGCAGCGAAAAGGCCCTGTACCAGTGCGGCGGCGTGGTGGAGATCGCCAACTGCTACCCGCAGGCGCTGTACTTCCAGCGCAACGAGGTGACCGACGAGTCCTGGTACTACTTCCGCGTGGACTTCCAGCACGATGGCCCCAGCCTGCTCAACACCTTCACCAGCGGCCAGGTGGCAGCCGCCCCGGATTTCAACAAGCGCCTGCTCGGCATGGCCGCCGGCGCGATGTTCACCGGCAGCACCGGGCAGCTGGTCAGGATCATGAAGGACCAGCTCTACGGCCTGAAAACCGTGCAGACCATCGACTACATCGGCTACAGCAAGGAACACGGCTGCTATGTGTTCGGCGACTTCGCCGTGCGCGGCGGCGTGATTGCCCATGCCAACACTGAGGACTACTTTGAGTTCAAGAAGCTGCGCCTCAAGACCCTGCAAAAGTCGATCAAGCTGGAAATCGCCCGCGACAACCAGGGCTATCGGCAGGAGTGGCTCGACTGGCTGTGGATTAGTTTCGGTACCCAGGGCCTGGTGGCGTTGGCGTTCTGGTTCGGCTCGCTGTTCGCCGAGCAGATCCGCGCCGAGTTTCAGTCCTTCCCCTTCCTGGAGGTGACCGGCGAGGCCGGCGCCGGCAAGACCACCCTGCTCAACTTTTTGTGGAAGCTGCTCGGCCGCCCCGATGAGGAAGGCAAAGACCCCTCGAAGATGACCCGCGCCGGCCTGCGCCGCTGGATGGGCCAGATATCGGGCATGCCCCTGGTGCTGCTCGAGGCCGACCGTAGCGACAACGATCGCGGCATGGCCAAGGCCTACGACTGGGACGAGCTTAAACCGCTGTTCAACGGCGGCACCCTGGGCGTCACCGGCGTCAAGACGGCCGGCAACGAAACCTACGAGCCACCGTTTCGCGGCACCATCGCCATCAGCCAGAACGCCACGGTGACCGCTAGCGAGGCCATCCTCACGCGCATCATCAAGCTGCACTTCGTGCGCCCCGATGTCACCAGCGCCAGCCGCGCGGCGGTCGACAACCTCAACCACCTCAACACCCTGGACGTGAGCCACTTTCTGCTGCTGGCGGTGAAGGCCGAGCAGCCGGTGCTCGAAGTCTTCCGCCGCCAGGTCAAGGTGCATGAGGGCACCCTGCGCGCCCTCAACCAGATCCGCGTCGAGCGGATCATCAAAAACCACGCCCAGCTGATGGCCATGGTCGACGCCATGCGCCTGATGGTGCCCTTCACCGACCAGCAGCACGCCGCAACCCTCGCCGAACTGACCCGCATGGCCATCGAGCGCCAGGGCGCGATCAACGCCGACCCGCAGGAAGTGGCCGAGTTCTGGGAGGTGTTCGAGTACCTGGAGTCGATCAGCGAAGACGCGGTGGTCAACCACAGCAAGAACGACCTGATCGCCATCAACCTCAACGAGTTCTGCGAACGCGCCGCCGAGCACCGCCAGAAGCTGGCCGACATCGGCACCCTGCGCAACCTGCTCAAAAGCAGCCGCAGCCGGGCCTACATCGAGAGCAACAAGAGCGTCGACAGCGCCGTGCGCGCGGCCTTCAACCTGCGCAACCAGATGTCGCCGCGCTGCACCACCGTCAAATGCTGGATGTTCAAGAAACCGTAAGGGCTGCAACCCGCACGCGATCACCCCAAAGGAGAAGCACCATGCAAACCCACGACAACGACCACGACAACGAACCCAGCGGGCTGGAATTCGCCCTCACCCTGATCGGCAGCGCCGTCGCCCTGGTGGCGCTGGTGGCCATCGCCAGCCAGGTGCCTGACCTGCTGCTGGCCCTCGCCCACTAACCCACCGCCAAAGGAGAAGCACCATGCAAAGCACCCGCATCGGAAGCTGCGCCGCGCCCACAACCACGCTATCGGATCTTGACCTGCTGTTCGCGTTTGAGGATCTGGCCCAGTCGAGGGACTGGCCGGTTCAACGCAACGTCGAAGACACCGGCTATGCAGACCCGAACACCCATGCACGTTGGGAGGGGTTTGAGGCGGCTCATGGCCCGCACGGCCGGCGCCCTGTCGGCCAGCAACTCTACGCCGAGATCAAGAAATCGAGCAAATACGCCCACCAGGCAGAGTGGTGCCGCAACCAGGGCTACGGCTACCCGTTCAAGGTGCGCATCCGCGAGGCCAGCGATGGCTATGTGGTCAAGGGTGGGGTGGGCGGCCAATACAGCCTGGCCGACGTGAACCTGTATGTGCTGGAAGGCGGCAAGAAAATCCGCGTGAAGTGACCGGGAAAACCGGCAAAAAAAGAGGCGCCGAGGGGCTGCAACCCCTCGACGCCAACCACCCCAAAGGAGAAGCACCATGCAAGTGAATCAACCCCAAGGCGGCAGCGTAGAGGCTACCACCGCCACCAATATCAAGCGATACACCGTTTCCGAGCAGTTCAGCGACGACAAGGTGACGCTTGAGGTGAACCACGAATTACTTACAGTTGAAATGGCCACGATGATCAACGAGTTCTGGAGCAGCTCAGACGACCGCCTCGATGAAGAAAACGGCGACGTTGTCCGGACAGTGATTCGCTTGTTCGGCCAGGTGATGATCAACACCATGCTCACCCAAGGCGGTGCAGAGTTCAGCGAAAGAACCGGCAACCCGATTACCGGCGAGAACCCTGGGCCGTTTTGGACGGCAGATGTGCATAACGAAGAAGGCTGGGGCGGCACCGAAGACGGAAATCCTTTCGGCAGGTGCGGCATTCGCTGCATCGCGGCCTGCGTAGAGACGCTGGACTTCGACAGCCTGCAGGTCGAGGAGGTGGCCAGTGCCTAACCCAACCACCACCGACCGCACTCGCCCACCGCTGGCCAGCCATCGCCTGAGCCTGCCGAGCATCTGCGACATCTGCGGCAAAGCCCGCTCCACCCGCAAGCACCAAGCCTGCAGCCGCCTGCGCCAGAAACTCAAAGCCGCCGAGTGGGAAACCACCCTGGCCGAGAAGGCTGCGAAAGCAGCCAAGGGGCGCCGTTATGCTCGCTAAACGCATCCTCAAGCACTTCCACTTCTGCTGCGGCCTCGGCGGTGGTGCCAAAGGCTTCAACCGTGCCAAGCCGATAGTCGGCACCATGCAGGCCGAGTGGCAATGCCTGGGCGGGATCGACGTCGACCCGGCCGGCTTGCGAGACTTCCAGCGCCTTGCAGGCGTACCCGGCACCCTGCTCGATCTATTCACCCGTGACCAGTACACCCGCTTTCACGGCGTCGAGCCGCCTGCCGGCTGGCGCGAAGCAACGCCAAACGACATCCGCCGCGCTGCACAGAACGGTGATCCGGACGCGGTGTTTATCAGCAGCCCCTGTAAGGGCGCGAGCGGTTTGCTCTCGGAAACCATGAGCCTTACTCCGAAATACCAGGCGCTCAACGAACTGACTCTGCGCTGTGTCTGGCTGATGTGTGAGGCCTGGAAGCACAACCCGGTATCGCTGATCGTCTTCGAGAACGTCCCGCGCCTGGCCACCCGGGGCCGTCACCTGCTCGACCAGATCGGCAAGTTGCTCGCCTTCTACGGTTACGCCGTGGCCGAAACCACCCACGACTGCGGCGTGATAGGAGGTCTGGCGCAGAGCCGCAAGCGCTTCCTGCTGGTCGCCCGTCATGTCGAGAAGGTGCCGCCGTTCCTCTACGAACCGGAGAAAAAGACCCTGCGCGCCGTCGGCGACATCCTCGGCCGCATGCCGCTGGCCGGCGATATCGATGCCGCAGGGCCGATGCATCGGGTACCAGCCCTGCAGTGGAAAACCTGGGTGCGCCTCGCCCTGGTCACGGCTGGTAAGGACTGGCGTTCGCTCAACGAGCTGGCGATCGAGGATGGTTACCTGCGCGACCTGATCATCGTGCCGGAGTACCGCGCCGGCTACCTGGGCGTGCACGACTGGCGCGACACCGCCGGCACCGTCGCCGGCCGCTCCAGCCCAACCAATGGCGCGTTCTCGGTCGCCGATCCGCGCTATGCCCAGTCAGCAGACTGGAACCATGGCCAGCAGTACGGGGTTCGCCGCTGGGATCAAACATCGGGAACAATCCCCAGCCAGTGCTCACCTGGGCAGGGACAATTTGCGGTGGCTGATCCGCGAGACACTGGCATTGGTCATGGCAAGTACAACGTGGCCAAGTGGGAAGGAGTCTGCCGCACCGTAATCTCTGGCAGCACCACCGGCCAGGGCGCGTTTGCAGTTCAAGATCCACGCCCGGGCATGGCTAAAGAGAAAGGCGACGCCTACCTGACCGGAGGCCACTACGGTGTGGTCGGCTTCGACCAGGCCGCCGGCGCGGTATCGGCCAGCGCCTGCCACGACAACGGCCGCTGGTCTGTAGCAGATCCACGCATGCCGGCGGCGAATGAACGCCTGACCTGCGTCATCCGCTCGCTGGATGGCACTTGGCACCGTCCGTTCACCACCCTGGAGCTGGCTGCACTGCAATCACTGGTAGATCCAGAGGATCAACTGGAACTGGACGGCCTCAGCGACCAGGCCTGGCGCGAGAGGATCGGCAACGCGGTACCGCCATCCGCCGCCGAAGCGATCGCCCACGTCATGGGCACCACCCTGCTGCTCGCCGGCGCCGGCGAGACCTTCATGCTCAACAGCATGCCGATCTGGGTGCGCCCGGTGGCGGTTGGGCTGAGCGTCAGCCAGCTGGAGGTGCGGCCATGACCGAGATCGTCATCACTCAGCCCCGCCGATTTGGCAAGTCCGCCTTTCCGCTGTTCGCTTACGCCTGGACGGCTGGCTGGTCAGCCTCGCGCACCAACGGTGGCCACCTGCGATTTTCCAAACCCGGGCGGCCCTTCATCTTCACCAGCAGCACGCCGAGCGATCGGCGTGCCTATCTCAACGCGCTAGCCATGCTGCGCCGTGCCGACCGTCAGGAACTGGAGGTGCAGCATGGCTGAGCAGTGCGATTGCCTGAACGTATGTGGCGATGATGGCCGCGTTCACCGGTACCAGGTAGAGCCATGCGCCGGCCGTATGCGCGAGGTGCGGATGGAAAAGCAGCGCCTGAGCGAGGAGCTGCAGCGGCGCCTGGACGCGAACGCCTGGCGCCAACTGCCGGCCACTCTGCGTAGCCTGGAAGTTGTCGCGGTGCATCGCCGGGCCGGCTGCACGATAGGTCGCGGCGACAGCCTGGTCAGGCTGGCGGACGTGCTGCGCCTTATCGATGCCACAAGCCGGACGCCTGACTGAACACCTAGAAAAATCACAACAAACCTCTAGGCCCGGCAACGGGCCTTTTCTTTTCCGGCCAGTAAGCTGGATTTTTGCAATAGCGTGGGGACGCAGATGGCCGATGGAGTTGAAGTGCGCGGCAACCGCGTGCGGGTGTATTTCAGGTACCAGGGCGAGTTGTGCCGGGAGGCAATGCCGGGCGATGCCAGCCCGCAGAACATCGCCAACGCCGAGCGCATCGCCGGCACCATCAATTACGAGATCAAGGCGGGCACGTTCAGCTATGCGCGGCACTTTCCGGAGTCGCCCAAGGTCAAGACCAACACGCTGGGGCATTACATCGATCTGTGGTTGGACATCAAGCGCAACCAGATCGCGGCCAGTGGCTTTCGTGGCTATACGAGCCGAGTGGAAAACCATATACGACCGAAGTGGGCGAATTTTCAGGCTGATCAAATCGATCATTTGGACCTGCAAGGGTGGGTGCAGAACGAGCTGATGGCCAAATTGCACAACAAGACAGTGCGCGAGATCGTCAGCAACCTGCGGCAGATCTTCCGCCTGTACCGCACCCGTAACAAAACGGCGCACGACCCAACCGATGGCATCGTCATCACCCTCCCAGACGCCGAGGCGCCGGATCCGTTCACCAGGGCGGAAATCAATACGCTGCTCGACACTGAGAGCAGCCGGGTTCAGGAAATCAATTTGATCCGTTTCATGCTCTGGAGCGGCCCCCGGGTGAGCGAGGCAATGGCGCTGGCCTGGGAAGATGTCGACCTCAAGGCGGGAACGGTGACGTTCCGACGTGCTCGAGTGCGCAGCCAGTACAAGGTGACCAAGACGCGGCGCTCAACACGTACCCTGAAACTGCTGGCCCCAGCCCTTCGGGCATTGCAGGAACAGGCCAGGCACACCGAGAACTTGCCGCCAGTTGAAATCGAGGTCATCGACCGGGACAACCGTACCCGGCGCAAACAGACCGTGCGCTTCGTATTCCACAACACGGCGAGCGGCCAGGCGTATTCAACATCCGACACCCTGCGCAACGGCTGGTGGAAGGTTCACTTGAAAAATGCTGGTTTGCGGCCGCGTGGGCCGAATCAGTGCCGGCATACGTTCGCCAGCCAGATGCTAACCAGCGGACTGGCTACGCCTGAGTGGATCGCCGAGCAGATGGGACACACGTCGACGGCCATGATCTTCAAGCACTATGCGACGTGGATCAGCGGGGATGGGCCAGACTTCGTCGGCATCCTGAACAAGGCGTTGAACCTGGAGTAGATCCACGCCTGAGAGGCCTGCAATGGGCCTCTCAATTACCCTTCCATTCCCAAAATGTTCCCAAATCGCTCCCCTGTGGGGCGTATCGATTTAAAAACCCTTTCAGAACAGTATCTTAGATGGCGGAAGCGGTGAGATTCGAACTCACGGAAGAGTCTCCCCTTCGACGGTTTTCAAGACCGTTGCATTCAACCGCTCTGCCACGCTTCCGGCGTTTGTGCGGGCGGCA
>Ga0209343_10001562_pt1 | contig 30687 bp, 32 predicted proteins | sample RifCSPlowO2_02_FD_184026 | JGI IMG/M metagenome (GOLD analysis project Ga0209343, IMG submission 184026) | Groundwater microbial communities from Rifle, Colorado - Rifle CSP2_plank lowO2_0.2 (SPAdes) (version 2) | ecosystem: Environmental > Aquatic > Deep subsurface > Groundwater | place... | reverse complement strand
CTTCTCGGCCTTCTTCAGCGCGACCTGGGCCATGCTGGCTTCGATCTTGAGTTTCTTCAGTTCATCGCTGAGACCGGCCGGTTTGGCTGCTGCTGCGCCGTCGCCAGTGTTCGCTGGCGCTTCGGCCTGGGCGGCCTTGGCGCGGGCGGCTTTCTCGGCGCGGGCCTTGCGCTCGGCTTCTTTCTGCTCTTCGGCGCGGCGCAGGCGCTCCTGGCGCAGTTCGAAGCGCTGCTTGGACTGTTCGGCCTTGAGCTGCTTCTGTTCCAGGTCGCGAATTTCGCCCTTGGCCGCCCGGTAGTACTGCACCAGGGGGATGCTCGACGGGCAGACATAGGCGCAGGCGCCGCATTCGATGCAGTCGAACAGGTTGTGCGCCTTGAGCTGCTCGTGTTCCTGGCCGATGGCGAAGAAGTGCAGCTGCTGCGGCAGCAGGCTGGCCGGACAGACCTCGGCGCACTCGCCGCAGCGAATGCAGGGCATGGCCGGCGGCGGTGGCGGCAATTCGGCGCTGGTCGCGGCGAGCAGGCAGTTGGTGGTCTTGATCAGCGGCACGTCGAAGTCGGGCAGGGTGAAGCCCATCATCGGCCCGCCCATGATCAGACGGTTGAGCTTGCTGCGGTCGAGGCCGGCAAACTCCAGCAGTTCACCCACCGGAGTACCCAGCAGCACCTCGACGTTCATCGGTCGGGCCAGGGCTTCGCCGGTGAGGGTGGTGATGCGCGAGATCAGCGGTTTGCCGAGAACCACCGCGTCGTGGATGGCTTTGCAGGTGCCGACGTTCTGGCAGAGGATGCCGATATCCGCCGGCAGGCCGCCGCTGGGTACTTCGACGCCGGTGAGGATCTGGATCAGCTGCTTCTCGCCGCCCGAGGGGTATTTGGTCGGGAAGACCCGCAGTTGATAACTGCGCTCGCTCAAGACCGCGCGCAGTGCGGCGATGGCTTCTGGCTTGTTGTCTTCGACGCCGATCAGCACCCGATCGGGTTGGATCAGTTGGGCGAGGATGTCGATGCCGGAGATCAGTTGTTCGGTGCGTTCGCGCATCAACAGATCGTCGGCGGTGATGTAGGGCTCGCACTCGGTGCCGTTGATCACCAGGGTGTGGATCTTCTGGGTCGGCCGGGCGTTGAGCTTGACTGCCGTGGGGAAGCCGGCGCCGCCCAGGCCGCTGATCCCGGCCTGGCGGATCATCTCCAGCAGGCTGCTGTTTTCCAGGTGGCGGTAGTCCGGGCAGGGCGTCAGTTCGCACCACTGATCCAGACCGTCGCTGTCGATGACGATGGCCGGGGCGAGCATGCCGGAAACATGCGGGTAAGGCTGCGGGCCGATGAAACTGATGGTGCCGGAGGTCGGCGCATGCAGTGGCACGCTGACGAAACCATTGGCAGCGGCGATCAGTTGCCCCTTGAGTACCCGTTGGCCCAGGGCAACCACCGGCTCGGCCGGTGCGCCGATGTGCTGGTTGAGTGGCAATACCAGGCGCTTGGGCAGCGGCGCGGGCTGGATCGACGTACGGTTGGAGAGTTGCTTGCGCTCCGGCGGATGAATGCCGCCGGGGATATCCCAAACCAGGGGTTGCATCGCCGTCATGCTGCCTGCTCCCGATCACTGGCGATCAACTGGCCGGGCGGCAGGGGCTTGCTCCACTTCCAGCTTTGCACGCTGCTGCCCAGCGGAATCATGTCGATGCAGTCCACCGGGCAGGGTTCGACGCAGAGGTCGCAGCCGGTGCATTCGGAGACGATCACCGTGTGCATCTGCTTGGCCGCACCGACAATGGCGTCCACCGGGCAGGCCTGGATGCACTTGGTGCAGCCGATGCACTCGGCCTCGCGGATGTAGGCGACCATCTGCGGTTTTTCGCCTTCCACGGCGTCCAGGGGTTCGGCCTCGACATCCAGCAGGTCGGCCAGTGCCTGGATGGTCGCTTCGCCGCCCGGCGGGCATTTGTTGATCTTGTCGCCGCCGGCAATCGCCTCGGCGTAGGGTTTGCAGCCGGGGTAGCCGCACTGGCCGCATTGGGTCTGTGGCAACAGGGCGTTGATCTGCTCGGCGATCGGATTGCCTTCGACCTTGAAACGCACCGCGGCGAAACCGAGGATGGCGCCGGCCACCAGGCACAGCGCCAGCAGGGCGAGAATCGCGCTGAGCAACAGGCTCATAGCTTGATCAGTCCGGTAAAGCCCATGAACGCCAGCGACATCAGGCCGGCCGTGACCATGCCGATGGCTGCGCCCTGGAAGGTCTTCGGTACGTCGGCGATGGCGATGCGCTCGCGCATGGCGGCGAACAGCACCAGCACCAGGGAGAAGCCGAGGCCGGCGGCGAAGCCCGTGGCGGTGGCGTGGATAAAGGAGAGCTCGGACTTGTTGGCATTGAGCAGGGCCACCCCGAGGACGATGCAGTTGGTGGTGATCAGCGGCAGGAAGATGCCGAGCACACGGTACAGTAGCGGGCTGGTCTTGTTCACCACCATTTCGGTGAACTGCACGGTCACCGCGATCACCAGGATAAAGCTGATGGTGCGCAGAAACTCCAGGTCCAGCGGCTTGAGCACGTACTGCTGGACCAGGTAGCTGCACATGGCCGCCAGGGTCAGCACGAAGGTGGTGGCCAGGGACAGGCCAATGGCCGTCTCGATCTTCTTCGACACACCCATGAACGGGCACAGGCCGAGGAATTGCACCAGCACGAAGTTATTGACCAGGATGGCGCTGACCATGATCAAGGCGAGTTCGGTCATTGCGGGTTCCGTTGGTGGACAGGCAAGGCCGTGGGGAAAGGAGTGTCTATTATCGGGAAGCCGGTCCGGCCACACAAGCCGGATCACTGTGCCTGAGTGGCTGGCATAAGGCTGGCGCAGCGTATTGGGGCACGCTGCGCCAATCCGCCGCAGTTGCTTACTTGACCCGCTGGCCTGGTTTGGCGCCGCTGTCCGGGCTGAGCAGGTAGATTTCCTCACCGCCAGGACCAGCGGCCAGGACCATGCCCTCGCTGATGCCGAATTTCATCTTGCGTGCGGCCAGGTTGGCGACGTACAGGGTCAGGCGGCCTTCCAGCTGGCTCGGGTCGGGGTAGGCGCTCTTGATCCCGGAGAACACGTTGCGCTTGGCACCGCCGATATCCAGGGTCAGGCGCAGCAGCTTGTCGGCACCCTCGACGAACTCGCATTTCTCGATCAGGGCGATACGCAGGTCGACCGCGGCAAAGGCGTCGAAGGCGATCTCGGCCGCCAGCGGGTCTTTTGCCAGTTCACCGTTGCCTTGGGGAGCGCTCTCCTGGGGCGCGTGGCCGGTTTCGCTGGCGACGAGGTCTTCTTTGGAGGCTTCGATCATGGCATCGATTTTCGCAGGCTCTATCCGGGTCAGCAGGGCGCTGAACGGGTTCAGTTGGTGGTTGGCCAGCAGACTCTGGTGGTCGTCCCAGGTCAGCGGCGCGACATTGAGGAAGGCCTCGGCATCGGCGGCCAGTTTCGGCAGCACCGGCTTGAGGAAGATCAGCAGCTGGCGGAAAAGGTTGATGCCCAGGGCGCAGATGGCCTGCACCTCGTCCTGCTTGCCATCCTGTTTGGCCAGCGACCAGGGCGCCTTGTCGGCGATCCAGGCATTGGCGCGGTCGGCCAGGCCCATGATTTCGCGCATGGCGCGGGCAAAGTCGCGTGCCTCGTAGGCTTCTGCGATGCTCGGCGCGGCGGCCTGGAAGGCTTCGGTCAGCTCGGGTGCGGCGTTGCCGGCAACCAGTACACCGGCATTGCCCTTGTGGATAAAGCCGGCGCAGCGGCTGGCGATGTTGACCACCTTGCCGACCAGATCCGAGTTGACCTTCTGCACGAAGTCCTCGAGGTTGAGGTCGAGGTCTTCAATGCCGCGGCCCAGTTTGGCCGCGTAGTAATAGCGCAGGTATTCCGGATTGAGGTGGTCCAGGTAGGTGCGCGCCTTGATGAAGGTGCCGCGCGACTTGGACATCTTCTGGCCGTTGACGGTCAGGTAGCCATGCACGGCGATCGCAGTCGGCTTGCGGAAACCGGCGCCTTCGAGCATCGCTGGCCAGAACAGGGCGTGGAAGTTGACGATGTCCTTGCCGATGAAGTGGTACAGCTCGGCGGTGGAGTCCTTGCCCCAGAAGGCGTCGAAGTCCAGCTCGGGATTGCGTGCGCAGAGGTTCTTGAAGCTGGCCATGTAGCCGACTGGTGCGTCCAGCCAGACGTAGAAGTACTTGCCGGGCTCGTCGGGGATCTCGAAGCCGAAGTAGGGCGCATCGCGGCTGATGTCCCATTCCTGCAGGCCGGAATCCAGCCATTCGGCGATCTTGTTGGCCACGGCGTCCTGCAGGGCACCGCCACGGGTCCAGCTTTTCAGCATGGCCTCGAAGTCCGGCAGCTTGAAGAAGAAGTGCTTGGAGTCGCGCAGTTCGGGCACGGCGCCGGAGATGGCCGAGCGCGGGTTCTTCAGCTCGGTGGGCTCGTAGGTGGCGCCGCACTTCTCGCAGTTGTCGCCGTACTGATCCTCGGCGCCGCACTTCGGGCAGCTGCCCTTGATGAAGCGGTCGGCGAGGAACATGCCCTTTTCCGGATCGAAGTACTGGGTCACCGAACGGGTGGCGATATGCCCGGCGTCGCGCAGTTTCAGGTAGATGGCCGCCGACAGCTCGCGGTTTTCCTCGGAGTGGGTCGAGTGGTAGTTGTCGAAGTTCACCAGAAAGTCGCCGAAGTCGGCTGTGTGCTCGGCCTTGACGTCGGCGATCAGCTGTTCCGGGGTGATGCCTTCTTTCTCGGCACGCAGCATGATCGCCGAGCCGTGGGCGTCGTCGGCACAGACATACACGCACTGATTGCCGCGCAGCTTCTGGAAGCGCACCCACATATCGGTCTGGATGTACTCGAGCATATGGCCAAGGTGGATAGAACCGTTGGCATAGGGCAGGGCGCTGGTAACGAGAATCTTGCGGGCTTCGCTCATGGGAATCGGCTGCACTGGTATAACGAAAGAAGTCGGCAACTATATAGGCGGCGCGGATTTTTTTCATCCGCTGGATCGTCTGGGCAGACCGCGCTGCGTCGACCCAGGGCGCCGATGAGCCAGAGAGGCGGTGCGCGCGGCGCAGCCTACGGGGTAATATGCCCGCCTGTTCTGCTCGGTCTTTCCCTGGGAGTCCTCTATGTCCGTCACCCGCGCAGCGATCGAAGCTGCACTGTCGCAATACACCGATCCCCACCTCGATCAGGACCCGGTCAGCGCCGGCTGCCTGCGCGAGGTGGATATCCAGGGCGGCAAGGTCAGCGTGCGCCTGCAGCTGGGTTACGCCGCCGGCCTGTTCAAGAGTGGCTGGGCGCAGATGCTGCAAATGGCCCTGGAAAACCTCGACGGCGTCGACAGCGCGCAGGTCCAGGTCGATTGCGTGATCGAGGCGCACAAGGCGCAGGACCAGGTGCCTGCCCTGGCCAACGTGAAGAACGTGATCGCAGTGGCCTCGGGCAAGGGCGGGGTGGGCAAGTCGACCACGGCTGCCAACCTGGCGCTGGCGCTGATGCGCGAAGGTGCCAAGGTAGGCATTCTCGACGCGGATATCTATGGGCCGAGCCAGGGCATCATGTTCGGTATCGCCGAGGGCACGCGGCCCGAGATCCGGGAGCAGAAATGGTTCGTGCCGCTCCTGGCCCATGGCGTCGAGGTCATGTCGATGGCTTTTCTGACCGACGAAAACACGCCGGTGGTATGGCGCGGGCCCATGGTCTCCGGTGCGCTGATCCAGTTGATCACCCAGACCGCCTGGGGCGACCTGGATTATCTGGTGGTCGACATGCCCCCGGGCACCGGTGACATCCAGCTGACCCTGGCGCAGAAGGTGCCGGTATCCGGTGCGGTGATCGTCACCACGCCGCAGGATCTGGCGCTGCTGGATGCCAAGAAGGGCGTGGAGATGTTCCGCAAGGTGAATATCCCGGTGCTCGGTGTGGTGGAAAACATGGCGGTGCACATCTGCTCGAACTGCGGCCATGCCGAGCACCTGTTCGGCGAGGGTGGTGGTGAGAAGCTGGCGGCGCAGTTCGGTGTCGACCTGCTGGCGTCCTTGCCCCTGTCGATGGCCATTCGCATGCAGTCCGACGGCGGCAAGCCGACCACCATCGCCGACCCGGAAAGCCAGATCGCCATGATCTATCAGGAAATCGCCCGCAACGTCGGCGCGCGTATCGCTCAGGGTGACCGGCAGCAGGCGATGCCGAGCATCATGGTCAGCGATGACTGATTCAGCCAAGGCGCGCAGGCTCTGCGCGCCGTTGCTGAAAATGCGTAATCACAAAACCTGCGCCCACAAAAAAGCCCCGCACAGGGCGGGGCTTTTTCTCAAGCGAGGTTAGATCAGGTTATACAACCTGAACTTCCTCAGCTTGCATGCCTTTCTGACCACGGGTGGCCACGAAAGTCACTTGCTGGCCTTCTTTCAGGCTCTTGAAGCCATCGCTCTGGATAGCTTTGAAGTGTACGAACAGGTCGTCACCGGATTGCGGAGTGATAAAGCCGTAGCCTTTCTCATCGTTAAACCACTTGACGGTACCATTCTGACGATTCGACATTTTATGTCTCCTAACAATTTTTAATAACAGCCCTGGAAAAGCCCAGGCCGGGACTGAGTGCAACGAGTACTAGGAGTCGGACGATGTTTGGATCGAAATCTAGGCATCAAGTAGCGATTCGCGGTGACACATGCAGCACAGTGGCGCTACTGTACGCGCTTTTAACGCTAAGCGCGAACGCTCTGTACGCCTTTCTGTTATTTAGCGATGGGTGAAGTAACGCCAGGCTTGGGCGATGACGTTGGTCGACAGCCTTTGAACCCTACCGCCGGCCCCGGTAAGATGCGCTCACTTTTTCATCACCCGCTTATTCAGGACACCCGCCATGAGCATCAAATCGGATAAATGGATTCGCCGCATGGCTCAAGAGCACGGCATGATCGAGCCTTTCGTCGAGCGCCAGGTGCGCGCAGAAGGCAGTCAGCCGCTGATCTCCTTCGGTGTTTCCAGCTATGGCTACGATGTGCGTTGTGCCGATGAATTCAAGGTGTTTACCAACATCAATTCGGCCACCGTCGATCCGAAGAACTTCGATGAAAAGAGCTTCGTCGACGTCAAGAGCGATGTGTGCATCATTCCGCCGAACTCCTTCGCCTTGGCCCGCACCGTCGAATACTTCCGGATCCCGCGCAATGTGCTGACCATCTGCCTGGGCAAGAGTACCTACGCGCGTTGCGGCATCATCGTCAACGTCACCCCGCTGGAACCCGAGTGGGAAGGCCATGTGACCCTGGAATTCTCCAACACCACGACCTTGCCGGCGAAGATCTATGCCAACGAAGGCGTGGCGCAGATGCTCTTTCTCGAGTCCGACGAGGAGTGTGAGGTGTCCTACAAGGATCGCGGCGGCAAATACCAGGGGCAGCTGGGTGTGACCTTGCCGAAAGCTTGATCGATCGGCCGGATCAAACAAGCCGGTTTCCGCGATGAGTGGAAACCGGCTTTTTCTTGCCAGCATTCTCGCGGTCAGGGCGCCAGTGGCAGCTCGCGCTTGTGCCGGCTGTTGTCGTAGGTGCGGGTGATGATGGCGTACGCCTCGTCGCGAACCGGCTGACCATGCAGGAAGGCGTCGATCTCGGCGTAACTGACGCCATGGGCTTCTTCGTCCGGCTTGCCGGGGCGCAGTTCCTCGAGGTCGGCGGTGGGTACCTTGAATACCAGGTTTTCCGGTGCGCCAAGCTGCTTGGCGATGGCACGCACCTGGCCTTTGACCAGGCCACTGAGCGGGGCCAGGTCGCAAGCGCCGTCACCAAACTTGGTAAAAAAGCCCATGACCGCCTCGGCCGCATGGTCGGTGCCGATGACCAGGCCATTATTGGCGTTGGCGATGGCGAACTGGGCGACCATGCGCAGGCGCGCCTTGATGTTGCCGACGACAAAGTCGCGGCGTGCCGCCGTGAGTTTCTGCAGGTGGCTGACCTGCTCGCCGAGTCCGTACACGCTGTCGGCGATATTGACCGTGTCTTCTTCGTCCGCGCGGATAAATTGCAGCGACGCCTGGGCGTCGTGCTCGTCGTGCTGGGTGCCGTGAGGCAGGCGCACGGCAATGAAGCGGTACGCGGTGTCGTCGGTCTCATGGCGCAGTTCTTCCACGCTCAGTTGCGCGAGACGCCCGGCGGTCAGCGAGTCGACCCCGCCGCTGATGCCCAGCACCAGGACTTTCAGGCCCGCGTTACGCAGGCACTCCTTGATAAAGGTTTTGCGCCGCTCGATCTCTGCCAGCAGGGCGGTTTCGTCGGCGAAAGGGGGCACCACGTTCAGGGCGGTGGCGATCTCGGCTTGGCGGCTGCTCATGCTGGTTCCTTGGGGCAAGTCGGTACGCGGATGATGGTGGTTGGCAAGCGACGGCCTGCTCGTTGTGGCATGGCCTCCGGTCGGGATGGCTTGCCGCCGGCGCTGCAGGATCATAAGCCAACTATGGCCTCGAGTTAATCGGCAAAGTCGTGCATGGGACTGAAATTCAGGCGAACAACAGGCGCCATGGGTTCCGCAGATTGTTGGCGCAAGGATGTCGGTCGTTCCGTGGTTTCACCTCCTCCGGGGCGGAGTGTCGATGCTGGATTTCATCCGGGCTACAAAAAATCTGCTCACTTGGCTTAAATGAATAGCACTGCAGTTTGGCGGGTTAGTGGCGCTGAAACATCCGGAAAGGCTGTCCGGCGAGGTATGGCCTGCGGTGACCGAATTGCTTTGGTAGGGTAGGTCTAGTCAGGACCGTGTCCGTCAGTGTGCGGACGATCGAATATTTTAGTGCGGGAGGAATCCGTCATGACGACGTGGAAGATCACATACAGCAAAGATGAGCGCACCGAGGTGTTCGAGCTTCAGTCCAGCAGCAAGCCGAGCATGGAGCAGGCCGTGCTGCAGCTGCTCAAAATGGCCGAGAAAGTCTACGAGCGTGAAGAACCAAAAGACCTTCCCAATGAAATCCAGACCCCGGCCGTGCGTCTGGCCGAACGTTACGGCATCACCATCACCGGGATTACTCGCGACTAACCAGTGTCAGTCGTACGCCCAGAGCCTGCCGGGCGGGCGATCGCGAGGGTAAATCATGGACAAAAGAAAGGGCGCCAAAGGCGCCCTAAAGTGATGATCTATGGAGTAAGTCCGTTAATTCAGAGCTGAGGTCTGGCAAATTGGTTCAGCAACCGCCGACCAACGGCGATTATTTTCCGGGTGTCAGGATCAGCCGTTTAGTGCCATAGGCCTTCTCGAGGTTCTGCGGCTGAAACGGAAAGCTCATGTACCGGCCTTTGCGCCAGGCCTCGATGCCGTCGGCGTAATGCTCGCTCGCCGGGTTGCCGGATTGGCCGGAGCTGTTCAGGCCGATCAGCGGTTCTTCGCGGCCGAAATCGACGACGATGCGCATGGCCGGAATCAGCCAGGTGTCGAAGTCCTGCCCCCAGTTGTAGGCCGATACATTGAGGGTGCTGTGGTCGCCGCCCGCCGGGTAGGGGCCGCGGTCGAGATAACCCTTCAGTGCGTTGATCCCGGCGCGCTGGCTGGTGCCCATGTAGGGCGCCAGTTTGCTGGTCTCGGTGACCCAGTTGTAGCTGTGCAGCTTGCCCCACTGCCAGGCGTTGCGTTCACTGCCGAGCTTGGCTTCGGTGAAGGTCACTGCGGCGGCCAGACTGCGGGCGAGAATGGCCGGCTTGTCTTCTCGCTGGGCGCTGCCGATATCGTTCCAGAACGGACTGTCGTCACGGCCCAGCAGGTGGTCGGCCTGGGCCGAATAGGATTTGTTGGCGGTTTCCACCAGGGCCAGCCAGGCCGGGCTGGTATCGGGGCCCAGTTCGTCGAGGAAGATCTGCCGTGCGCTTTCATGCAGGAAGGCGCCATAGAGTGCGGCATCCGCCGAACTCTCGCTGAGTTTGCCGTCGAACGCCAGCAGCCGGCTGTAGGCTTCGCGCGCTTTGGCGCGTTCCGGCGCGGGCAGGGCATCGATGGCTTTTTGCAGCGGCGCGGCCATGCCGGGTGCTTCGAACATGCTTTGCAGCTTGCCGACAAAGGGCGTGGTCTGGTCGTACTGCATGGCAATCATGCTGCGGGTGTCGTGCTTGCCGCTGCCAGCCAGTTGCGCCAGGCGCTCGTAGCGCTCCGGGTAGTACCAGGAGTTTGACAGCTGCATGCCGTAGCCGCGTGGCACGGTACGCTGGTTGGCGGTGCCCAGCCAGCCTTGCTGCGGATCCTGGTCATAGGGGTGCAGCATCGGGTCGGCGAAACCATCCCAGTCGTAGCGGCCGTCCCAGCCAGGCGAGGGCATCAGGCCAAGGCCTTCGCGGCGATTGGGAAAGCGTCCGGTGACTTGCCAGCCGATGTGCTGGGCGTCGGCGAAGACGATATTCAATGGCATGGCCCGCACTTCACGAGTGGCCTCGAAGGCGTGCTCCACCGATTGCGCGCGGGATAGGTCGAACAGCGCATCGAGGGAGCGATCCGCCTCGAATTGAGTGGTTTGCAGGGCCAGGCCGTAGCCGCTGTTCAGTTGCAGGGGCTGCAAGGGGTGTTTGCGCTCGCCCAGCACCGAGTTGAGCAGCGGGCCGTGACGGGTCTCGAAGATGGTTTCGCGGATCGGCCGCTGGCCCTTGATGAAGAAGGTTTCCTGACGCTCCCGGGTGGGCAGCCATTTGCCGTCGGCCTGGTAATAGAGGCGGTTGCCTTGACGTTGGATTTTCTCCAGGAACAGGTCCTGGTTGTCGCCCATGACCATGGTCATGCCCCAGCCGAGTTTGCCGTTGAACCCGGCGACGATGGCCGGTACGCCGGCGATGGAGACGCCGGCGGCCTGGAATTTCGGCGAACGGATCTGCACGAAGTTCCAGGCCGAGGGCATCGACAGCGGCAGGTGGGTGTCGTTGGCCAGCAGGCTCTTGCCGCTGCGGCTGTTCTGTGGGGCGATGGCCCAGTTGTTGGAGGCGGCGACGCCAAGCATATGGGTGCTGGCGAGTTGGCTGGCCGCATTGTTAACGGCAGCCAGGCCGGGGAGTTGTCCGCTCAGGGTCAGTCCCTTGAGTTTTCCGGTCTCCTCGAACGGCAGCGGTTCATCCGGGTAGGTGGGTAGCAGCCAGGCGAGGTGTTCGCTGCCGACTTTCTGCGCCAGCACCAGGGCGGCGATTTCTTCCTGCAGATTGACCGACAGGCCGAAGTTCAGCAGGCAGAACACCAGCACCGAGTCTTCGGCTTTCCAGTAGGGCGGACGATAGCCGGATTGGGCCAGGTCCATCGGCAGCTTGTCGCGATAGCGGAACAGGTAGGCATTGACGCCGCGGGCGTACACCGCGAAGAACTTCTTCAGCCGTGGTGAGGCGTTGGCATAGAGCACTTCGGCACTTTTCTTCAGGTTGACCGCGCGCATCAGTCGGTCGATTTCCAGTACGCCGGGACCGGCCATCTCCGCCAATCGGCCTTCGGCCATCAGGCGCAGGCCGACCATCTGGCTGAGGCGGTCGCTGGCATGCACATAGCCCAAGGCGAACAGCGCGTCGTGGAAGGTATTGGTTTCGATCAGCGGCATGCCCAGGGCATTGCGTCGAACCACAACGCTTTGCGCCAGGCCCTGAACGCGCACGCTGCCCTGGTCCGGGTGCAGGCTGTCGCGGTAACGGCTGTCGAGAAACGACTGGCAGCCGCTTACCGCCAAACCGGCAGTGAGGGTGGCGGCGAGGCCCAGGTGGGCCATGGGACGGAATGCGCGCGATAGCATGCAGCGGGCTCCTTGCAGAACGCAGGACTGGAAAGATCGGTGGATGAAAGTGCTGCCCAATCTGCCGCCAGGCTCAGTTGCTGGGTTGCTTCAGGCCTTCGTCGAGCAGCCAGCGTGCGGCTGTGCGAGCGGCAGCCTTGTGCTGCAGTTCCAGTTCATTGAAGTGTTTTTCGTGCTGGCGCCGCTCGCTCGGGTCCAGTGCCTTCCAGTTTGCATGGGTCGGCACCTGGGCGGTGGCTTCGAACAGCAGGTGAAACACCTGGCAGCGGGTGTCCTGGCTCAGCGCGGTGTCGTAGTTGTCCAGCAGCACCTTGATCCGAATAGCGCCTTCGATCAACGGCAGCTGGCCATCGAGCAGGCTGCCGGCGAGTATCTGCAGGTCGCCAGCCAGACGTTCATGGCGCTGGTTTGCTGCCTGCGCCAGGTTGCGCCGTTGCGCCCAGACCCGGCGCCACAGGAGCAGGGCGTACAGCGCCAGAGCCATCACCACCAGGGCGCCGGCCAGCAGAAGCAGCAGACTCAAGGTGCTCATGGGTGCATCAGGCACCGTGGCATTTCTTGAATTTCTTCTGACTGCCGCATGGGCAGGGATCGTTGCGGCCAACGTCTTTCAGGGCGTTGCGCACCGGCTCCTGGTGAGCATGGTTGCAGTCCGGACCATGCACGTGACCGTGCTCGTGATCATGCTGGTGGTCGTGCTCGGCGTGGTTGCAGTCGGGGCCGTGTACGTGGGGTTGTTGGTTCATGTGCGCTTACTCGGGAATGAAATCGCCGGGGATTATCTCGCCATTACGCGACATGTGCACGTTACGGCCGAACAATAAACCGGTTTTTACCTGGCCTTCGAGGCGATAGCGGATAGGCTCTTCAGGTTGCTCAAGCAATTTGACGATTTGCCGCAGGTGCCGCCAGAGGTTGGTGCGCACCGGGACATCGAACACATGGTGGCCATGGGCTGGAACCGTGAACCAGGTGTCGGTTTGGCCTTCTGCCAATTTCACCTCGTTGAGGTGTACCCGGTAATCCAGGCCCCGTACCGGCAAGCTCATGCTATTGGGGTTGTCGATACGAAAACGCAGGACAAAGTGCTGCTCCAATAACTTGGCCTTGATGACGTCGACTTTGACCAGGCGGACATCCGGATCCTTGAACTCTCCGGTCGTCCAGGTGGAACAGCCGCCGAGGCCGCAGAGCAGGCCGAAAAACATCAATAGGCTGAAAATTCTTATAGTTGGCGCCTGGGAAAACATTTCATACTCCAAAGGACGCGTCAGTGTAACAAGCACGTGCTCGGCTGCAACGTGTTGTGAGCGATTGTGAAAACCCCCTTGCCGCGAACGCTTGGAGAGGGCCCACGACGGTGTTCGCTGGTTTCATAACCTCCGCGGGTAAAAACCTGCGCCATACTGGGCGCCGATGAAGACAGGAGTGTGACCATGGTTCGTTATGAGATCGCCTTTGCCGGCCAGCTAGTGCCAGGGGCGCAGTTGGAGTCGGTCAAGGCCAATCTGGCCAAGCTGTTCCAGGCCGATGCTCAGCGTATTGCCTTGATGTTCTCCGGGCGGCGCATCGTGATCAAGAACAACCTGGATGCGGCCGGCGCGGAGAAATATCGCAGCACCCTGCTGCGCGCCGGCGCTCTGGTCGATGTGCGGGACATGGCGGAGGAAATCGAGGAGATCGAGTTGGCGCCGCCGCCTGCCGTTGAAGTGCCTGAGGCTATGCCTGCGGCAACCTCGCCGGCGCCGGTTGGCAAGAGGTTGCATGTGCTGCCGCGGGATGAGTATATGGCGGCGTTCTCGGAGGTCGATGCGCCGGACTTTGCGATCGCCCCACTGGGTGAGGACTTGCAGGATGACAAGCCAGAACCGCCAGCGCCGCCTCTCGATCTGTCGCAATTCAGCCTGGCGCCTGCCGGCAGCGACATGGGCGAGATCAAGGCTGCACCTGCGCCACCGCCGCCGGATATTTCCCATCTGAAATTACAGGAATAGGTCGAGGTCGGGTTTGCGTCAGGGCCTGTGCGTGGCGTTTCAGGCAAAACCTGCGCAGCATTTCTTGAATTTCTGCCCACTGCCGCAAGGGCAGGGGTCATTGCGGCCAGCCTGCAGCGCGACCGTAGGGTCGATAAAGTACCAATGATCCTTGTGCTGAACGAAGGCGGAACGTTCGCGGTGGCTGTGTTCGCCGCCGCCATCGTGCCAGCGGGCGGTAAAGGTCACGAACGCATGTTCCGGCTGGCCGCCCAGCACTTCGCTGCTTTCGACTTCCAGGCCAAGCCAGGTGCTTTGCAGGCTCCAGGCGCTGATGGCGGCGTGATCCAGCCCTGACCGTTGTGCCGCCAGGGTGGTCGTCAGCAGGTAATCGACCAGCCCCAATGCATAGGCGCTGTAGCGTGAACGCATCAGCGTTTCAGCGCTGGGCGCCGGCAGCCCGGCATGGTAGCGGCCACAGCACTCGCTGAGTAAGTCGCCACTGCCGCAAGGGCAGCTTGGCTGGGGCTCGGCGCCGACTGTCGTCATGTGGTTTACCACCAGTATTTGCCAAAGTTTTCCGGGTTGGCCCAGAACTTGGCATTCAGCCAGTCGGGTACTTGTTTGTAGTCAAGCAGGTCGTAGGTGAACAGGCTCAGGGTCTGTTCCCCTCGCTGAAAGCGCTCGCTGGCCTGCAGGGCCAGGGCAAAGAAATCGATGTCCTGCCAGGCGCAGGCCTGCAGGTCGACCAGCACCGCCAGGCGGCTGGCGTTCAGGTTGCGGATGCCGCCGAGCAGCTCCAGTCCCGTGCGCTTGGGCAGGTGTTCGAGGCAGTCAATGACCAGCGCCAGATCGAATCGTTGCGCGGCCAGTTCGGCGGGCAGGGCGCCTGCGGCGGCGTGTGCGACCCGGCAATCGGGATGGGCGGCCTGAAAAGCGGCCAGTGCCGGCAGTTCGCTGGCGCCTATCAACAGCAGGCGACTGGGCGCGTAACGCTCCAGCAGGGCGGCCAGTGCTTGCTGCGGCGTGCGGGAAGAAATGCTCTCGGTCATCGATAATCCTCGATCGGTTCTGAAAAGACTAACGCGCGGCTGGGTGAAGGCCTAGAGCCGATCATTCTTAAAAAGTATGTAAATCATGTCTGGCGGATTCTAAAGCGTGCGTCTTTACTCCATAAGTATCGGTTTTGATCCGATTCCCACTGGAGATATGCATATGAGTATTGTAAGGAAAGCTGTACCCCTGATTCTGACGACCAGCTTCTTGACGGGCTGCGCCGGTTTGCAGAAGACCGATTGGCCGATGTGTGCGGCGGTCGGTGGCGTGGGCGGTGCGGCACTGGGCGCTATTGAGAGCTCTACCTGGGCGGGTGGTGGCGCATTGGTCGGTGCCGGCATGGCGGCAGCCTATTGCTGGGTGCATGGTGCTGGAGCGGAAGAAGAAGTGGCGATGGTCGAGGAGGTGGTGGCCGAGGAGCCGGTCATGCCTGAGCCGGTCGCAGAAGCTGTTCGGGTCGAGCTGGATGTGAAGTTCGATTTCGACAAGGCTCAAGTGAAGGAAGGCAGTTTTGCCGACATCAAGAACCTTGCAGATTTCATGGCGCAATACCCGCAAACCACCACCGTGGTTGAAGGGCATACCGACTCCGTCGGTACCGACGCCTACAACCAGGGACTATCCGAGCGTCGTGCCAACGCCGTCCGTGATGTGCTGGTCAACCAGTATGGTCTGGCCGCTGAGCGCGTCAACGCGGTAGGTTATGGCGAAACCCGCCCGGTTGCCGACAACTCGACCTCGGAAGGACGGGCAATCAACCGTCGAGTCGAGGCTGAAGTCGAGGCACAGCCTTAACTACGATCACGCGGCCTCACGAGGGCGCACTTGTACTATCCAGAGGGTGCGACTTAACTCCTGTGTTACTGGCAGCACGCCAGTAACACAGGAGATTTGCCATGAGAACCAGACTCATCAGAGTTGCTTTTCCCCTTCTCTTGGCCAGTAGTGTTCTTTCTGGTTGCGTCACGACTTCCAGTACGGGAGACGCGGTACTCAACCAAGGGAACTGGCCCTTGTGCAGTGCGATTGGTGGTCTGGCCGGTGGTGGCCTGGGCGCAATCGAAAGTTCGGCTTGGGCAGCAGGTGGTGCCGTGGCCGGAGCGGTCATAGGTGGCATTATTTGCTATGCCCAGGACGGTGACGAAGACGGCGATGGCGTGTTCGATCGTCGCGACCGTTGTCCCGATACCCCGCCCAATACGACGGTGCGCCACAATGGCTGTCCATACGCGGAGTATGCGAGTCCAGCGCAAGTGATGGAACCTGATGAGCCTGCAGTGCCGGTTCGAGTCGAGCTGGACGTCAAGTTCGACTTCGACAAGTCGGTAGTCAAGGAAGGCAGTCACGCCGATATCAAAAGTCTCGCGGACTTCATGAAGCAGTATCCGCAGACCACCACGGTTGTCGAGGGACACACCGATGCCATTGGCTCCGATGCCTATAACCAGGGCTTGTCCGAACGGCGTGCCAATGCCGTGCGCGACGTGCTGGTCGAGCAGCATGGTATCGAAACCAGCCGGGTATCGGCTGTAGGTTACGGCGAATCCCGCCCGGTTGCCGATAACGACACCGAGTCTGGACGCGCGATCAACCGAAGGGTCGAAGCCGCGGTCGAAGCGCTGCCCTAGCAGCCTGATGCGGGCCGGTCGTTGATCGGCCATGTATCTTGGCAGGGGCGGGCGGCCACTGCAGTTTTTGCTAGCCTGGCGCAAAGCAGTTAAGGTGCGGCAGAACAAAAAGCTGTCAGGGGCGGACATGAAAATCTTGTTGGGGGTGGGGAAAGTGCTGGCCGCGTTATTTTGGGGCGTGGTCTTGGCCAATCTGATTGATCCGTTCGCGCAACCTTTCGCCCTGCTGCTGAATCTGGCGGGCGCTTTGCTTGTGCTGATCCATGGGCTGGAATTGTGGCTATTCAATGAGCGCGTGAGCGGACGTACTCGGCCGGGTTTTGAGCGCATGCAGGTTTTGCTGTTCGGCATTTTTCACTTGCAGGCTTTGTCGTTGGCGCCGGTGCAACCGGTAAGCGCGGCACCTGTGCAGGTGGAGGTCGAGCATGCGTAGCCTGTTGCTGCTGGCCGCATTCTGTAGCCCGATGACGCTGGCGCAGAGCCTGATCGACGTGCAGTCGCATACCTTGCTGCGCTTGCCGGCGACAACCAGCGTGTTGCGGGTGGAGCGCCTGCACGTCGCGGATCATGGCACCTTGCTGATTCCGTCCGGGCTGACTGAAATGCATATTGCCGAGCTGCGCCTGGGGCGTGACGCGCGGATTGCCATTGCACCTGGCGAGCAGGCCTTTCGTCTGGATGTGGTCAACGGTGAGATCGCTGCTGGTGCGCAGATCAGCGGGCGTGGTGCTCCAGGCTCTTTTCTGCAACCCGCAATGCCGGGTCGTACGCTGAGTATTCGCCTGGTGAGTGTGCTGACCGAGGCCCTTCTGGTCGATGCCCGCGGTGGCATGGGGGCGCCAGGTTACGCGGGCCTGGATGGCGCGGATGGCAAGCCGGGTGGCTGCACTTGGGGCCAAGCCAGTCGCGGGCATGATGGGCTGCACGGCGGTGATGGCCGGGCCGGAGCCAGAGGTGGCCAGGTGCGCCTGGAGGTGCCGGCGGACTTTCCTCTGGAGCGGTTGCAGGTACTCCTCGATGGTGGTGCTGGTGGTGTAGCCGGCAACGGTGGTGACGCGGGTGTCGGTGGTGCGAGCAAGGGCTGCTGGCTGTATAGCACGGCGCATGCGCGCGATGGGCGTCCCGGTCAGGCCGGCCAATCGGGTACCGCCGGGGCGACAGGCTCTCTGGATGTGGTGCGCTTTTAAGTCGGCGGCTTCTAGGCCAGGAGCGCCATGCGCTCCGGCTCACGTTCAAAAGCCTGGGCGGGCGGCAGCGATGCTGATCAGGACCAGGCCGAGAATCAGGTTGATACCCACCAGGCGGCGAATTCGCCCGAGCACGGCGCCGCCGCTCGGCCAGTCTTCGGCGGCCACTGCGCGACGCAGTTCAGGCAGTTGCAGCGCCTGGACGCGGAGAAACAGCGCGAGCATGGCGATATACAGACCAATCATGATGTGGACGTAGCGCGGCGCGGTCTCGAAACCGGAAAAGCGCAGGTGGAGCATGCCCACGCCGGTAATCGGCAGCACGATCACGGCCGCCCAGACCCAGTAGAAGAAGCGCTGAAATACCTCGAGCCACAGTTTCAGGCGAGCGGGCGCCTCGAGTGCGCTGACCGCGGCGGGGCGCAGGATCATCCAGGCGAAGAACATGCCACCGACCCAAACGAGTGCGGCGAGCAGATGCAGGGCGTAGGTCACTGCGTAAGGTGTCATGTAAAACTCCAGTCCGGGTTCTGCGCATTATCGATTAGCGCGCTATGATAGCGGCCGTTGCCAGATACTGAAAATTTATCCAGCCTTTTCGCGCCCAGACCCCACGTCCAGATCCCATGCTCAGTACCGAACTCAAGTCCCAGATCCAGGGCGCCTACACGCGTTTTCTCGAAGCTAAATCGCTGAAGCCGCGCTATGGCCAACGGCTGATGATCGCCGACATCGCCAAGGTGCTGGGGGCGATCAAGGTCGACGGGGAAGGTCGGCGTGACGGTGAACCGGCGGTGGTGGCGGTCGAGGCCGGTACTGGCACCGGCAAGACGGTAGCCTACTGCCTGGCGGCGATTCCCGTGGCCAAGGCCGCCGGCAAGCGTCTGGTGATCGCCACCGCGACCGTGGCCCTGCAGGAGCAGATCGTACACAAGGATCTGCCCGACCTGATGCGCAACAGCGGCCTGAGTTTCAGCTTCGCCCTGGCCAAGGGTCGTGGCCGCTACCTGTGTCTGTCCAAACTCGACATGCTGTTGCAGGAGGGCCATGCGCAAAGCGCCACGGCTCAGTTGTTCGAGGAAGAAGGCTTCAGGATCGACGTCGACGAGCAGAGTCAGAAACTGTTCGTCGCCATGATGGAAAAGCTCGCCGGCAACAAATGGGACGGTGACCGCGACAGCTGGCCCGAGGAGCTGGAGGACACGCGCTGGTCACAGCTGACCACCGATCACAGCCAGTGCACCAGTCGGCATTGCCCGAACTTCCAGCAGTGCGCCTTCTACAAGGCGCGTGAAGGCATGAGCAAGGTCGATGTGATCGTCACCAACCATGACATGGTACTTGCCGATCTGGCGCTGGGCGGCGGTGCGGTGCTGCCCGACCCGCGGGAAACCCTCTATGTGTTTGACGAAGGTCATCACCTGCCGGACAAGGCAATCGGTCACTTCGCCCATTTCACCCGCTTGCGCTCGACTGCCGATTGGCTGGAACAGACCGCGAAGAACCTCAGCAAGCTGCTGGCCCAGCATCCATTGCCGGGTGACCTGGGGCGCCTGATCGAGCAGGTGCCCGAGCTGGCGCGGGAGATCAAGACCCAGCAGCAGTTCATGTTCAGCGCCTGCGAGCAGGTGGCCGAATTCAAACCCGGCGAAGACATGCAGGGCCGCGAACGACCGCGTCATCGTTTCGTCGGCGGCCAGGTGCCGGAGCACCTGCGCGAGCTGGGCACCGAGTTGAAGAAGGGCTTTTCCAAACTGTCCGACCTGTTCACCGGGGTGACCGAAAAACTCAAGGAGGCCATGGATGGCGAGGCCACCATCGGCATCGCCAGTCATCAGGCCGAGGAGTGGTACCCGCTGTTCGGCAGCCTGCTGGCGCGTGCCCATGGCAGTTGGGAACTGTGGCTGGCCTTCACCGCCGAAGACCCCGAAGACAGCCCACCGATGGCCCGCTGGCTGACCCTGGCCGACAGCGGCGCGTTGTTCGACATCGAAGTCAACGCCAGTCCGATCCTTGCCGCCGAGACCCTGCGGCGCAACCTGTGGAATGTGGCTTATGGCGCTCTGGTGACCTCGGCTACGCTGACCGCGCTGGGTACCTTCGACCGCTATCGGATGCGTGCCGGCCTGCCCAAGGTGGCGGTGACCTCCGTGGTGCCGAGCCCTTTTCATCATGCCGATGCCGGCGTCTTGCGGGTGCCGAACCTGAATGCCGATCCGCGCGATGCGGTGGCGCATACCGCGGCGATCATCCGCGATCTGCCAACGCTGGTGGCGGGCTCGCGCGGCACCCTGGTGTTGTTCTCCTCGCGCAAGCAGATGCAGGACGTGTTCGAGGGGCTGGAGCGCGATTGGCGCAAACGGGTGTTCATCCAGGGCAACCTGTCCAAGCAGGAGACCCTCAACAAGCACAAGGCGCGGGTCGACAGCGGCGAAGACAGCGTGCTGTTCGGCCTGGCCAGCTTCGCCGAAGGCGTCGACCTGCCTGGCGCTTACTGCGAGCACGTGGTGATCGCCAAGATCCCCTTCGCGGTGCCGGATGACCCGGTGGAGGCAGCGCTGGCCGAGTGGATCGAGGCGCGCGGCGGCAACCCTTTCATGGAAATCGCCGTACCTGACGCCTCGCTGCGCCTGGTCCAGGCCTGCGGACGTTTGCTGCGTACCGAAGAAGACCGCGGCACCATCACCCTGCTCGACCGGCGCGTGGTGACCCAGCGTTATGGCAAGGCGATCCTCAATGCGCTGCCGCCTTTTCGCCGGGAGATCGGCTAGCCGGTTGTTCGGGTTTTCAAGCGCGACACAGGCTGGAACAATGTGCGGCCGATCATCCATTCCCCAGACCAAGGAGCCGCCTGTGCAGATTCAGGGCTATTTCGACCTCAAGTTCGAGGCGGTCAAGGACGCCTTTGCCGCCTTGTTCGACGACCCGCAGGAGCGGGGCGCGGCGCTCTGCGTGCAGATCGCCGGCGAGACGGTGCTGGATATCTGGGCCGGGGTGGCCGACAAGGATGGTCAGCAGGCCTGGCACAGCGACACCATCCTCAACCTGTTTTCCTGCACCAAGCCCTTCACCGCCGTGACTGCCTTGCAACTGGTCGGCGAGGGCAAGCTCGAGCTGGATGCGCCCGTGGCCCGCTATTGGCCGGAATTCGCCGCTGCCGGCAAGGGAAAAATTACCCTGCGTCACTTGCTCTGCCATCAGGCCGGGCTGCCGGCACTGCACCAGCTTCTGCCGGCCGAGGCCTTGTACGACTGGCCGGCGATGACCAGTGCACTGGCGGCCGAACAGCCTTGGTGGCCGCTCGGCGAGGGCCATGGTTATGCGCCCATCACCTACGGCTGGCTGGTTGGCGAACTGTTGCGGCGTATCGAGGGCCGCGGGCCGGGTGAGTCGATAGTCGCGCGCACCGCCAAGCCTCTGGGCCTGGACTTTCATGTCGGCCTGGCCGATGAAGACTTCGACCGGGTGGCGCATATCTCCCGCGGCAAGGGCGGCATGGGGGATGCCGCCGCCCAGCGCCTGCTCAAGGTGATGATGAGCGACTCGGCGGCCATGAGTACGCGAGCGTTCACTAATCCGCCGTCGATCATGACCAGCACTAACAAGCCGCAATGGCGTCGAATGCAACAACCGGCGGCCAACGGTCACGGCAATGCGCGCAGTCTGGCCGGTTTTTACAGCGCTTTGCTCGATGGCCGTTTGCTGGAAAGCGAGCTGCTCGATGAGCTGACCCGTGAGCACGGTGTCGGTGACGACAAGACCCTGCTGACCCGCACCCGCTTTGGTCTGGGCTGTATGCTCGATCAGCCCGGAGTGGCCAACGCGACCTATGGCATGGGCGCGCGGGCCTTTGGCCATCCGGGGGCGGGCGGCTCCAGCGGTTTTGCCGATCCGGAACGCGATGTGGCGTTTGGCTTCGTGGTCAACAATCTGGGACCGTTCGTCTTGATGGATCCTCGTGCGCAGAAACTTGCGCGTGTTTTGGCAGATTGTTTGTAGGAAGCTCGGCTAAACTCCCAGCGTATTAGGGTTGTTTTAATTGTTCATACCGGTCGTCGCCGGTTTCTTTTGACTGTCTTCGTATGTGGATAACCAATGCTCGCCAATAAGTCTCTCGCCTTCGTCCTGTGTCTGCTCCTTGCCGGTTGCGCCGGCACCGAGAAGAGCAAGAAGCCTCTAGCGGTTGCCATGCCGAGTCCGAAAGTCACCAAGGCCTGGCTGGACGATTACGAACCGCGCGTGCGTGAGGCGATCAAGGACAGCCATTTCGAACTGGAGCGGCGTGAGAATCTGCTGGTGGTAACGGCACCGGTGCAGGGCACCTTCAATCCGGATCGTCCGTTCATGCTGCTGCCGGTGACCCTCGGGCCGATCAGTCGGGTTGCCAAATTGCTGGAAAGCGACAATGACATTGGTGTGCTGGTGATCGGTCATGCCGACAGCAGCGGCGCCGCTGCGGCCAACCGCGAACTCAGCCATGAGCGTGCGCGGGCCTTTACCGCGATCTTCCGGTTGAGCGGGTTGAAGCAGAATCGCCTGATGGTCAAAGGCATGGGCTCGGACATGCCGCGTGCGGCCAATGACAGCGCCGAGGGTCGCGCGCTCAATCGCCGAGTGGAAATCCTGCTGACTTCAAAAGACACCATGCAGGCGCTGGTCGCCAAGTACAGTCAACCGGCTCCGGCCGCGGCGCTGGTCGCCGTTGGCGGCAAGCCGCAAGACAGTGCCGATGCGGTGCCGGGCAAGTAGATCCTTGCCCTGGATCAAGTCAAGTCAGGCGTGTCCGGGTAAGCTAGGCAGCCTCCGTTCCCGAGGGCTTTTTCATGACCCAGACCCTGGCCGATATGCGCCGCGACTACACCCGTGATGGCTTGAGCGAGGCGCAGGCGCCTGCCGAGCCATTCAGCTTGTTCAAGCAATGGTTCGCCGATGCGGTGAAAACCGAACAACCCCCGGTCGAGCCCAATACCATGACCCTGGCCACCGTCGATGCCGAGGGTCGCCCGCATTGCCGGGTGCTGCTGCTCAAGGGCTTGGACGAGCGCGGTTTCACCTTCTTCAGCAACTACGACAGTGCCAAAGGCGAGCAATTGGCTGCCAGGCCCTATGCGGCCATGACCTTCTTCTGGCCGAGCCTGGAGCGTCAGGTGCGCATCGAAGGGCGGGTCGAGCGCGTCACTGCGGCCGAGTCCGATGCCTATTTCCAGGTGCGTCCGCTGGGCAGTCGCCTGGGCGCCTGGGCTTCGCCACAGAGCCGGGTGATCAAGGACCGCGCCGAGTTGGAAAGCCTGCTGGCGCAAGTTGAGAAACGCTTTCTCGATCAGGCACCACACTGTCCGCCACATTGGGGCGGTTATCGTCTGCTGGCCGAGCGTGTTGAGTTCTGGCAGGGCCGTACCAGTCGCCTGCATGATCGCCTCGACTATCGCCTGCGCAACGATGCCTGGAGTCGTGAGCGGCTGGCGCCCTGAGTGCCCTGAGTGCCCTGATTATTGAGAGGCGCTCGATAGTTTCACAACCGCTGAGGTGGATGTGATCGGTTGATATGGGGCGCCTGCGGGCGCCTCGGTGTTTTTGAGCGGTGCAGGTAGGTTGCGCCGCATGTCTGTCGGTGTAGGCTCTCTTCCCCTCAGGGCGCTCGGTAATCGGCGGCCGCGCGTTCCAGCCAGGCGTGCAGTTCGCGGCGTTTAACCTTGCTGGCCTGGGCTTCGGCCAGGCGCTGGAGCATATAGTCTTTCTTCGCGGCGTCCTTGCCGGCCATTGACAAGGCCAGGTCGCGGTCGGCCCAGCGCTTGATGCGCACGAACAGCCACCAGTGGAAGTAGAGTCCGGCGCAGGTCAGGCTGGCGATGATGAAATAATCCATGGGTGTTTCCTCCTGCGTCGAAGCCTAACCGATAGCCTAAGCTGACTAAAGCAGACAGGTTGTCGCGCGCGGTTTTTCCGAGGGCAGGATGACAGTTGCGTACTTTGCCGGTCTAATGAGCCCTATATTGCAAACGGAGGCGGTTCTCATGCGTAAGCCAGTTGCGTTGGTTACAGTTTTTACGGCATTGGCTCTGACCCTGGGTGGTTGTGCGTCCAGCCTCACGGGTGACAGCTATACGCGCGATGAAGCCCGCGCGGTGCAAACGGTGCGCATGGGGACCATCGAATCGCTGCGGCCGGTGAAGATCGAGGGTACCAAGACGCCGATCGGCGCCGGTGCCGGTGCGGTGGTGGGTGGAGTGGCCGGTAGTGGTGTCGGTAGCGGTCGCGGCAGTGCAGTCGCGGCGGTCATCGGTGCGGTGGCCGGTGGCTTGATCGGCGCCGCGACCGAAGAGGGTTTCACCCGCACCCAGGGCGTGGAAATCACCGTGCGAGAAGACGACGGCACCATGCGCGCCTATGTACAGGCCGTCGAAGAGAATCAGGTCTTCCGGGTGGGTCAGCGTGTGCGGGTCATGACCGTCAACGGCACCAGCCGCGTCGCCCCGTAATCCATGCTCAAGCCGGATCGGCGTCAGCTGATCCGGCTTTTTCGTGTGCGTCATTCAAGGGTTTTTACCCTGTTGCCTGGCGACCGCTAGAGTCAGACAATCTCGCGGGTTGCGATTTTAGTAATACTTCTATTCGTAACGCTGCATCGATAGAAATGGATAATCATGAAATAATCCTGCACCGACAAAGGCTTAGCAGGTTCTAGTCGGAGTAGGCGAGCGCCGGTTGAGTCATCTTCCAGGCAATGATCGTTGGCCTTTCGGGTCATGCAACAGGCGTAGACCTGTCAATACAATAAGGCGCGCCAGCCATTATGGCGGTGAATCCGCGTCATGCGGCTGGCGTAGCAGTTTGGACGCTAAGCGTCGGTCATGACCTGGCCGGCGGACATGCAAAAAGGGGTTCTGTGTATGGCGCTTGCGCTAATTGTCGCCTTGCCATTCTTGGGGATGATCCTGCCACTGCTGGCGGATCGATTGGGGCGTTCAGCCTGCTCGGTGGCGGCGGCGCTGGCGCCGTTGGCGGCCTTGATCCTGCTGTTGGCGCAACAATCGTCGGTGTTTGCCGGTGAGTTGCTCAGGGTCAAGCTGAGCTGGTTGCCGTCGCTGGGGCTGAACCTGAGCTTGCGCCTGGATGGCCTGGGTTTTCTGTTTGCCTTGCTGATTATCGGCATCGGCCTGCTGGTGATTCTCTATGCCCGTTACTACCTGGCGAAACAGGAACCGATGGGGCGTTTCTTCGCCTTCCTGCTGCTGTTCATGGGCTCCATGCTCGGCGTGGTGCTGTCGGAAAACCTGCTGCTGATGCTGATGTTCTGGGAGCTGACCAGTCTCTCGTCATTCCTCCTGATCGGCTTCTGGAGTGGTCGCTCGGATGCCCGCACCGGCGCGCGCATGGCCCTGGCGGTCACCGGCGGCGGCGGCTTGGCGCTGCTCGCAGGGATCCTGCTGATCGGCCATATCGCCGGCAGCTTCGAGCTGTCGCAGGTGCTCGCGGCCGGTTATGCGATTCGCGCCCATGCGCTCTATCCCCTGGCCCTGGTGCTGGTGCTGCTCGGGGTGTTCACCAAGTCGGCGCAGTTTCCCTTCCACTTCTGGTTGCCCCATGCGATGGCGGCGCCGACCCCGGTTTCGGCTTACCTGCATTCGGCGACCATGGTCAAGGCCGGGGTGTTTCTGCTGGCGCGGCTGTACCCGGCGCTGGCCGGTTCCGAGTGGTGGTTCTACCTGGTCAGCATCACAGGTCTGGTGACCCTGCTGGTCGGTGCCTGCATGGCCCTGTTCCAGCATGACCTCAAGGGTCTGCTGGCTTACTCGACCATCAGCCACCTGGGCCTGATCACCCTGCTGTTCGGCCTGGATACCCGTCTGGCGACGGTGGCGGCGGTGTTCCATATCATCAACCACGCGACCTTCAAGGCTTCGCTGTTCATGGCCGCGGGGATCATCGATCACGAGACCGGCAGCCGCGATATGCGCCGAATCAACGGCATGTGGAAGTACATGCCGCATACGGCCATGCTGGCGATGGTGGCGGCCTCGGCGATGGCCGGGGTGCCCTTGCTCAATGGCTTCCTGAGCAAGGAAATGTTCTTCAGCGAGACGCTCAACCAGCACCTGCTCGGCAGCTTCAACTGGGTGATTCCGGCGGTGGCGACCCTGGCCGGGGTGTTCTCGGTGGCCTATTCGCTACGCTTTATCCACGACGTGTTCTTCAACGGCGAGCCGATCAACCTGCCGAAGTTCCCGCCCCACGAGCCGCCGCGCTACATGAAGGTGCCGGTGGAGATCCTGGTGTTCCTCTGCCTGCTGGTCGGCATAGTGCCGGCTTACACGGTGGCGCCGCTGCTCGCCGTGGCGGCGACTTCGACCCTGGGTGGTAGCTTGCCCGAGTACAGCCTGGCGATCTGGCACGGATTCAATCTGCCGTTGCTGATGAGCTTCATCGCCCTGTTCGGCGGGATGCTCGTCTACTTCTTCCGCCAGCCGCTGTTCCGCTGGTATGCCGGATTGCCGAGCATGGATGCCCGCTTGCTGTTCGAGCAGGGCATGTTGCTGCTGGTACGGGTCTGCGTGGCGATCACCAGGCGCCTGGAAAATGGTTCGTTGCAGCATTACCTGGCGTTGCTGCTGGGCGCCGCGCTGGTGGTGGTGACCTTCGGTCTCAGCCCCTTGCCGCAAGTGACCGGCACGCTGGCGCTGACTCCGATCGACGGCATCACCGTGCTGGGTCTGGGCATTCTGGCCCTGGCCGCGCTGACCACGGTGGTGTTCCATCGCCAGCGCCTGGTGTCGCTGCTGATGCTCAGCGTGGTTGGCCTGATGGTGGCGCTGGCCTTTGCCCGTTACTCGGCACCGGATCTGGCCCTGACCCAGCTGTCGGTGGAGGTGGTGACCATCGTCCTGCTGATGCTGGCGCTTTACTTCTTGCCGGCGCAGACGCGCAGCGAGTCGAGCAGCATCCGTGGTCTGCGCGATTTCATTCTGGCGGTGGGCAGCGGCGTGATGGTGGCGATCCTGGTGTTTGCCGTACTGACCCGACCCTATGACAGCATGTCCAGTTTCTTCCTGGAGAACAGCGTGTCCGGCGGCGGTGGCAGCAACGTGGTCAACGTGATTCTGGTGGACTTCCGCGGCTTCGATACCCTGGGCGAAATCAGCGTGCTGGCGATTGCCGGCGTTGGCATCTATGCCATGCTCGATGGCCTGCGCCTGTTCCAGCCGCGCGCCGATGCGCAAGGCCGTAGCTGGGCACGTGATCGGCATCCGCTGATCCTCGCCACCCTGTCGCGGGTGTTGTTGCCGATGGCCCTGCTGATTTCGGTGTTCATCTTCCTGCGCGGCCACAACCTGCCGGGCGGCGGTTTCATCGCCGGCCTGGTCACTGCCGTGGCGCTGATCCTGCAGTACGTCGCCAGCGGCGTGCAGTGGACCCAGTCGCGGCTGCCGCTCAACTATCACCGCATGGCCGGCGCCGGGGTGCTGATCGCCGGCCTTACCGGGCTCGGCAGTTGGCTGTTCGACCGGCCGTTCCTGACCTCGACATTCGGTCATTTCGAGATCCCGCTGATCGGCGAGATCGAACTGGCCAGTGCCATGCTGTTTGACCTGGGGGTGTACCTGACAGTAGTCGGTGCGACCCTGCTGATTCTCGCCAACCTGGGCAAGCTGACCCAGGAAAAGGCCGGACTAGAGGTACTTTGAGATGGAAGCTTTGTTTGCCGTAGCCCTCGGCATCCTTACCGCCAGCGGTGTTTACCTGCTGCTGCGGGCGCGCACCTTTCCGGTGGTGATGGGCCTGACGCTGATTTCCTATGCGGTCAACCTGTTCCTGTTCGCCATGGGCCGCCTGCAAACCGGCGTGACCACCGTGATCGGCGCCAGCGCCGAGTATGCTGATCCGCTGCCGCAGGCACTGGTGCTGACCGCCATCGTGATTGGCTTTGCCATGACCGCCTTCGTGGTGGTGCTGGCGTTGCGCAGTGTCGGTGAAATGAAAACCGACCACGTCGATGGCCGGGAGTCCGCCCGATGAATCACGGCTTGATCCTGCCGATATTGCTGCCGATGTTCATCGGCTGCCTGCTGCTGTTCGGTGCCCGGCTGAGCATGCCGGTCAAACGCAGCCTGTCGTTGAGCTCCACCGCTGTGCTGGTGCTGCTGAGCTTCTGGCTGATGTGGCAGGCCGACCAGGGTGTGCTGCAGGTCTATGCCCTGGGTAATTGGCAGCCGCCGTTCGGCATCATCCTGCTGCTCGATCGGCTCAGTGCGCTGCTGCTGGTGGCCACCACGGTGCTGGCATTTTTCGCCCTGCTTTATGCGACACGCGGCGATGACGAGCGCGGGCGCAACTTCCATGCGCTGTTCCAGTTCCAGTTGATGGGCCTCAATGGCGCCTTTCTCACCGGCGACCTGTTCAACCTGTTCGTATTCTTCGAGATCCTGCTGATCGCCTCCTATTCGTTGCTGCTGCATGGCGGCGGCCCGGATCGGGTGCGCGCCGGCTTGCACTACGTGATCCTCAATCTGGTCGGTTCGGCCTTGTTCCTGTTGGCGGTCGGTGTGCTCTACGGCATCACTGGCACCCTGAACATGGCCGACATGGCCGTACGGGTCGCCGCGGCCAATGCCGATCAGGCACCATTGCTGGGCGCCGCCGGCTTGCTGCTGCTGGTGGTGTTCGGCCTGAAGGCGGCGTTCCTGCCGCTGTATTTCTGGCTGCCCAGGGCGTACGCCTCGGCCACGGCGCCGGTGGCGGCGCTGTTCGCGATCATGACCAAGGTCGGTCTGTACTCGATCCTGCGCGTGTACACGCTGATCTTCGGCGACGATGCCGGCATGCTGGCCAACATGGCCCAGGAATGGCTCTGGCCGCTGGCGCTGCTGACCATCGGCCTGGGCGTCATCGGCGCGCTGGCGGCGAACAGCCTGCACGGCTTGCTCGCCTACCTGGTGGTGGTCTCGGTCGGCACCTTGCTCGCGGGGATTGCCCTGGGCACGCCGCAAGCCCTGGCTGCGGTGCTGTACTACCTGCTGCACAGCACCTGGATTGCCGGTGGCCTGTTCCTCCTGGCTGATTTGATCGCGCGCCAGCGCGGGGAGAAGGCCACCCAGCTGATCCAGGGGCCGGCATTGCAGAACCCGCATCTGCTGGGGATCCTGTTCTTTGTCGGGGCAATCAGTGTGGCCGGCTTGCCGCCGCTATCCGGCTTCATCGGCAAGCTGCTGTTGTTGCGTGCAGTCGAACCAGGCCTGCAGGCCCTGTTTCTCTGGCCGGTGGTGCTGGGCGGTGGCCTGGCCACCTTGATCGCCCTCAGTCGCGCCGGCAGCACCCTGTTCTGGCGGGTCGGTCTGAGCCAGCTGGACAGTGCCGAACTGGACCGCGGCCGCTTGCTGGCCTGCATCGGCCTGCTGCTGCTCAGCCCGCTGCTGGTCGGTCTGGCCGCGCCCCTGCTGGCCTATGTCGAGGCAACGGCCAGCCAGTTGCTTGACCTGCAGTTGTATCGCCAGATCCTACTCCCGGGAGGTGCATCATGACGGCCCGTCGCTGGCTGCCCCATCCGCTGCTGAGCCTGACCTTGCTGCTGGTCTGGCTGCTGCTGGTGAACGACATGAGCGTTGGCCACTGGTTGCTTGGCGCTCTGCTCGGCTGGCTGATTCCGCTGTTGACCCAGGTGTTCTGGATCAACCCGCCGCGCATCCGCAAGCCGCTGAAGCTGTGCCTGTTCTTCCTGCGGGTACTGGGCGATATCGTCATCGCCAACCTGCAGGTGGCCAAGCTGATTCTCGGTCCCAGCGCCAGGTTGCGTCCGGCCTTCGTCGAAATCCCCATGCTGCTGGAGGACGAACTGGCCCTGACCATGCTCGCCAGCATCATTTCCCTGACCCCGGGAACGGTGTCCGCCGACTTGAGCGACGACCGCAAGATCCTCTTGGTGCATAGTCTGGATGTGGACGACGAGGCCGCTCTGGTCGAGCAGATCAAGCACCGCTACGAAGCACCGCTGCTGGAGGTATTCGCATGCTCGCCTACGTGATTCCATTGTGTCTGGCGATCATGGGCCTGGCCCTGATGCTGACCCTGGCGCGCCTGATCAAGGGACCCGACATGCCGGACCGGATCCTGGCCCTGGACACCCTGTACATCAACGCCATTGCCTTGCTGGTGCTGTTCGGTATCTGGCTGGGCTCGGATCTGTATTTCGAGGCGGCGCTGCTGATCGCCGTGATGGGCTTTATCGGCACCGTGGCGGTGGCTAAATACCTGCTGCGCGGCGACATCATCGAGTAAGGAATGGTCATGCATAGCTGGATCGAAGCGTTGGTCGCCCTGTTTCTGCTGCTTGGCAGCCTGTTTGCCCTGGTCGGTGCCATTGGCCTGTACCGCCTGCCAGACTTCTTCATGCGCCTGCATGGGCCGACCAAGTCGACCACCCTGGGCGTGGGCGGCATGGTCATCGCCTCGCTGATCTACTTCGGCAGCCGTGGCGATGGCATCAGCCTGCACGAGCTGCTGATCACCCTGTTCCTCTTCATCACCGCGCCGGTCAGCGCCCACATGCTGGCCAAGGCCGCCTTGCAGCAGAAACTGCGCCTGAGCGACAAGACCCGCGGCAGGCCCTGGGAGCAGTAGGGCGATTGGGGCGGCGTTCCGATCGTGGCGCCGCGACAGCCCGCCAGCTTGTGTGCCGCACCGATCAACCCATGGTGCACTGCCTGCGGCGAGTGACAGCCTACGGATCGCGGATGCTCCAAACCATCGCCAGGCGCACAATTCGCGTGCCTGACTGTACCTGTCCGCGTTGCACTGGCCTGGCTACACTCCAGCTTTTGCGTGGAGCGGCATATGAGCGGTCAGGGCAGGGCGCTGGCAGTGGTCTGCCTGATCGTGGCCATGGCGCTGTGGGGCAGTTCCTTTATCGCCCTGAAATGGGCCTTCGCCGAGTTGCCGGCGATGTGGGTGATCTTCGCCCGCATGGCCCTGGGCAGTCTGGTGTTCCTGCTCGCCTGGCGCTGGCGCGGACGCCTTCGCTATCGCCGTGGCGACTGGAAGTACCTGCTCGGCCTGGCCGCCTGCGAGCCCTGCC
>Ga0209343_10001561_pt1 | contig 30725 bp, 25 predicted proteins | sample RifCSPlowO2_02_FD_184026 | JGI IMG/M metagenome (GOLD analysis project Ga0209343, IMG submission 184026) | Groundwater microbial communities from Rifle, Colorado - Rifle CSP2_plank lowO2_0.2 (SPAdes) (version 2) | ecosystem: Environmental > Aquatic > Deep subsurface > Groundwater | place... | reverse complement strand
GCTGGGTAACGAAAGCTACGATGTGGTCACCGCGCTCAACGGCAAACCCTCGGCGGCCATGGGCATCAAGCTGGCCACCGGTGCCAACGCGCTGAATGTGGCGGAGGCGGTCAAACTCAAACTTGCCGAACTGGAGGTCAATTTTCCCGCCGATATGCAGCTGGAAATGGCCGTTCCCTACGACACCACGCCCTTCGTCAGCCTGTCGATCGAGGCGGTGGTGGAGGCGTTGTTCGAAGCCACCGCGCTGGTGGTGCTGATCATGTACCTGTTCCTGCAGAACTGGCGCGCTACTCTGATCCCCGCCATCACCGTACCGGTGGTGCTGCTCGGCACCTTCGGTGTGCTGGCGCTGTTCGGTTACTCGATCAACACCCTGAGCATGTTCGCCATGGTTCTGGCCATCGGCCTGCTGGTGGACGATGCCATAGTCGTGGTGGAGAACGTCGAACGGGTGATGGCCGAAGAAGGCCTGTCGCCGCTGGAGGCCACGCGCAAATCGATGAGCGAGATCAGCGGCGCGCTGGTGGGCATCGCCCTGGTGTTGTCGGCGGTGTTTATCCCCATGGCCTTTTTTGGCGGTTCCACCGGGGCGATCTATCGGCAGTTCTCGGTAACCATCGTCAGCGCCATGTTGCTCTCGGTGCTGGTGGCCATGAGCCTCAGCCCGGCGCTGTGCGCGACCCTGCTCAAACCTGTGGCCAAGGGCGAGGTGCATCAGGCGCGGGGTTTCTTTGGCTGGTTCAACCGCACCTTCGAACGCAATGCGGCGCGCTACCAGCGTGGCGTTGCCAGCGCACTGCGCCGTGGCTCACGCATGCTGGCGCTGTATGGGCTGATTCTGGCGGCGCTGGCGGTTGGCTATATGAACCTGCCGGGTGCCTTCCTGCCCGATGAGGATCAGGGCATGTTGATGGCCATGGTCCAGCTGCCGGAGGGTGCCACCGACGCGCGTACCCAGGCTGCCACCCAGCAGCTGGTCGAGTACATGCTGGCCCAGCCCGAGGTGGATTCGCTGGTGACCATCACCGGTATGGGCATGGGCGGCAACGCGCAGAACTCCGGTCGCGCCTTTATCAAGCTGAAGGACTGGAGCCTGCGCGAAGGGGTCGAGCAGAGCGCCGCGGCCCTGGCCCGGCGGGCCACCGGCGAGCTGTCCGGTTTGCGCGATGCGCGCATCTTCGTCATGCAGCCGCCGGCGATTCGCGGCCTGGGCGACAGCTCCGGCTTCAACCTGCAACTCAAGGATGTCGGCGGCGTTGGCCATGATGCGCTGATCGCCGCGCGCAATCAGTTTCTCGGCCTGGCCGCACAGAGCGACAAGCTGGTGGGCGTGCGCAGCAACGGCCTGGAGGATACCTCCGAGTTTCGCGTCGTCATCGATGACCGCAAGGCCGGCGCTTACGGCCTGGCCCCTGGCGACATCAACAGCACCCTCGGTACGGCCATGGGCGGCAGCTATGTCAACGACTTCGTCTACAACGGCCGGGTGAAGAAGGTCTATGTCCAGGGCGAAGCCGAGAGCCGCATGCAGCCCGAGCATATCGAGCGCTGGTACGTGCGCAACGACGCCAGTGAGATGGTGCCGTTCAGCGCCATCGCCAGCAGTGCCTGGAGCTACGCTTCGCCGCTGCTGGAACGCTACAACGGCAACGCCTCGCTGGAACTGGTCGGCGACCCGGCCGACGGCGTCAGCTCGGGCGAGGCCATGGACGAGGTCGAGCGACTGGTTGCCCAGCTGCCAGCCGGCATCGGTTTCGAGTGGTCGGGGCAGTCCTATCAGGAGCGCTTGTCCGGCTCCCAGGCACCGCTGCTCTATGCGTTGTCCATTCTGTTCGTGTTCCTCTGCCTGGCGGCGCTGTACGAGAGCTGGTCGGTGCCCTTCGCGGTGATGCTGGTGGTGCCGCTCGGGGTGATCGGTGCGGTGCTCTGCAGTGGCCTGGCCGGACAGAACAACGATGTGTACTTCCAGGTCGGCCTGCTGACCACCGTCGGCCTGGCGGCGAAGAACGCCATCCTCATCGTCGAGTTCGCCAAGCAGTTGCAGGAGCAGGGCCAGGATCTGTTCAGCGCCGCCATGGAAGCCTGTCGCCAGCGTCTGCGGCCGATTCTGATGACATCCCTGGCCTTTATGTTCGGCGTGCTGCCCCTGGCACTGAGCAGCGGTGCCGGGGCCGGCGGACGCCAGGCCATCGGCACCGGCGTACTGGGCGGCATGTTCAGCGCCACCGTGCTGGGTATTTTCTTCGTCCCGCTGTTCTTCGTTCTGGTGGGCCGCCTGGCCAGCCGTCGCGTGCCGGCTGAGACTGGCACAGGAGTAGAAGCATGATCCGTCCATCACGCCTGACTCTGCTGCTGCCGGCTCTGCTGCTGGCCGGCTGCGTCAACCTGGCACCCGATTATCAACAGCCTCAGGCACCGATTCCCCAGCAGTGGCCGGCCAGCGCCGAGCTGGGCAGTGCTTCCGCGCAGATCGGCTGGCAAGCGTTCTTTCTCGATGCCCGCCTCAAGCAGGTGATTGAGCAGACCCTGGCCAATAACCGCGACCTGCGCGTAGCCGCCCTCAATGTCGAGAAGGCCCGCGCCCTGTACCGGGTGCAACGCGCCGAGCAATTGCCGACCCTCAATGCCAGCGGCAGCGGCACTCACAGCCGCACTCCGGCCAGCCTCAGCGGCACGGGCAGCGCCAGCACCACGCATCAGTACAGCGCCGCGCTGGGCCTGAGCGGCTACGAGCTGGACCTGTTCGGGCGTATCCGTAACCTCAGCGATGCGGCACTGGAAGACTATCTGGCGCTTGAGGAAACCCGGCGCAGCACACAGATCAGCCTGCTGGCGGAGGTGGCCAATGCCTGGCTGACCCTGGCCGCCGACCGCGACCTGCTCAAGCTGGCCGAGGACACCCTGACCAGCCAGCAGGCCAGCTATGAACTGCAGCAACGCAGCCATGCCCTGGGCAATACCTCGGGCCTGACCCTGGCCCAGGCGCAGACCACCGTGGAGTCGGCGCGGGTCGACGTGGCGGCTTACCAGAGCCAGGTGCAGCAGGACCTCAATGCTCTCAACCTGCTGGCAGGCAGCCAGTTGGCCGAGGAGCTGTTGCCCGGCGGGCTAAGCGAGAACAGCGCCGAGCTGCTGGACGTTCCTGCCGGGCTGCCCTCCAGCCTGCTGCAGCAGCGTCCCGACGTGCTGGCTGCCGAACATGGCCTGAAGTCCGCCAACGCCGATATCGGCGCGGCGCGCGCGGCCTTCTTCCCCAGCATCAGCCTGACCGCCAGCGCCGGCACTAGCAGCGCGGCCTTGAGTGGCTTGTTCACGGGTGGCAGCGGTGCCTGGCACTTCGCCCCGAGCATCAGCCTGCCGATCTTCGACGCCGGCTCCAACCGCGCCAATCTGCAGGCCGCAGAGAGTGAACGCGATATTCAGTTGGCCACTTACGAGAAGACCCTGCAGAGCGCCTTCCGCGAGGTGGCCGATGTGCTGGCCGAGCGCGGCACCCTGCGTCAGCGCATGGACGCGCAACGAGCGCTGACCGAGGCCACAGCCAGAAGTCAGAATCTGGCGGACGCGCTGTATCGCAACGGGGCCAGCAGCTACCTGGATGCCCTGGACGCGCAGCGCGAGCTGTATGCCGCGCAGCAGAACCTGATCAGCCTGCAACTGACCGAACAGAGCAACCGCATCGCCCTGTACCGAGTGCTGGGCGGCGGTATCACCGAATAGCGGGACTGAACCGGTCCCCTCGTTGTTGACCCCATAGGTGAAATGAAATGGATAAAACCCGGATTGCCAGTTTGGCCATTGCCTTGCTCTGCGCCAGCCCGCTGCTGTCGGCGCTGCCCCAAGGCCCCGATGAGCAGCAGGGGCGTGCGGCCCAGCACGGCGGCAAGGCAGCCCACAGCCAGCCGCACAACCCAGGCAACGTTCAGAGTACGCCGCAAAAAAGCTCGGCCAAGACCCATGCCCAGCAACCGCCCAGGGACTTTGCCCCGGTCCACCAGGCTTTTCGCGAGCATCGTGGGCAGATCGGCCGCGGCGGGCCGCTTCCCGCCGGGATCAAAATTCAGAAGGGCAAGCCGCTGCCCCATGGCTATGGCAAGCGCCTGGATGCCAGGGCGCTTAAAGGCTTGCCGCATTACCCGGGTTACGAGTGGCGTCGGGTGGGCAGCGATATCGTGCTGATTACCGTCACCAGCGGCATTGTCTACACCATTTTGCAGGGGGTGCTGGATTGACCGGGTAGACGTCTTGTTACGCTGAAAGCACCTGATATTTCGATCAACTGAACCTGGCCTGCGCTCAGCCGCAGGTCAGGCGAATGATCACTTCGCTTTCATCGATATCGATATTCAGGCGCTGCGGGTTGTAATCCATGGTGGCGGCGTCGCCGGGTGCGAGTACGCGCAGGGTCTTGGCGTTGGCCTGTCGCTGCACCTGCTCGATCAGCGCGGCGCTGGCGCTCTGGCCGAGCACGCCACTGAGGTTGTCGACGTTGCAGTCGCCGCTGATTTCGGCCGCGGATCGCGAGGCCGGCTGCGAGCTGCAACCGGCCAGCAAGGCGAGTAGGGCAAGGCCGGCGAGGGGGTGACGAAGCTCCATGGTCTATTTCCTTGTCTGTATAAAACCAGGCTCCAGCCTAGCAGCCGCATCCATGGCCGCTCAACGTTGCCGTGCCAATTGCGCTTGTTGGCTGGGTGACATCGCCGTCCTCAACCCGTTCGCGGATGCCCAGCAAACCTGTAGGAACGGCGGGGCACCCAGCTACTCCTCAAACCGACCCGTGGCATCACGATCCCGCTCGTAGCGCCTGCTGAGCGGGAACGGCGGCAACCAGGACTCGCGGCGAATGGTCCAGAGTTCGTAGGTGGGCTGCAGCTGGTCGGGGGCGTCCAGGCAGCCCAGGCTCACTTCGATTTCGTCCGCACTGCGGGCGAACACCGGCGAGCCGCAGCGCGGGCAGAAAAACCGCCCGGCGTAGTCGCGTGTTTCGCCCGTGATCGTCACCGCGTCCTGAGGGAATATCGCGCAGGCGTGAAATAGTGCGCCATGCTGCTTGCGGCAATCGAGGCAGTGACAAAGGCCAACCCGGTAGGGCCTTCCCGATGCCTCGATGCGCAGGTTGCCGCACAGGCAGCCGCCGGTGAATCGGTCCATAGTGCGTCTCCTCTCGAAGCGATGGGGGCGGGGGGGCTTTGTGAGCAGTATGTCCTGCCTGGTATAGCCGCACTTTTCGGCCTTGTCGCCACGCCCTGCAGCCAACAAGCGCGCTCCTGCCCAGGCAAACCGACCGTTGCACCGCGCCCGGGTTTTCATACACTCTGCCTTTCTTTTCCTCAGGCAAGGCCCTCCCGTGCAACCGGTGATCTCGATTCAGCAACTGAGCAAGACCTACGCCAGCGGCCATCCGGCGCTGCAGCAGATCGATCTGGATATTCGCCAGGGCGAAATCTTCGCCCTGCTCGGGCCCAACGGCGCGGGCAAGACCACCCTGATCAGCATTGTCTGCGGCATCGTCAATCCGGGTGGCGGGCGGGTGCTGGTGGGCGGCAAGGACATCATCCAGGACTACCGCGCGGCCCGTTCGCAGATCGGCCTGGTGCCCCAGGAGCTGGTCAGCGATGTGTTCGAAACCGTCTGGGCGACGGTGAAGTTCAGCCGCGGCCTGTTCGGCAAGAAGCCTGATCCGGCCTACCTGGAGCGGCTGCTGCGCGACCTGTCTCTATGGGACAAGCGCGACGCGAAGATCTTCGAGCTGTCCGGCGGCATGAAGCGCCGGGTGATGATCGCCAAGGCGCTCTCCCACGAACCGCAGATCCTGTTTCTCGACGAACCCACCGCCGGCGTCGACGTCGAGCTGCGCCGCGATATGTGGAACATGGTGCGCAGCCTGCGCGAGCGCGGGGTGACCATCATCCTCACCACCCATTACATCGAGGAGGCCGAGGAGATGGCCGACCGCATCGGGGTGATCAGCAAGGGCCGGATCATTCTGGTGGAAGACAAGCAGGTGCTGATGCACAAGCTCGGCAAGAAGCAGCTGACCCTGCATTTGCAGCAGCCCCTGAACAACCTGCCGGCGGAGCTGAGTGGCCACCGCCTGGAGCTGGCGGACGAGGGCCATGCCCTGGTGTTCACCTTCGATGCGCAAAGCGAGCACACCGGCATCGCCGAGCTGCTCAAGGACCTGGCCCAGCACGGCATCGACTTCAAGGACCTGCAGTCCAGTCAGAGTTCGCTGGAAGAAATCTTCGTGTCTCTGGTCAAGGAGTCGCGCGCATGAATCTGTATGCCATCAAGGCCATCTACCTGTTCGAGCTGGCGCGCACCTGGCGCACCCTGTTGCAGAGCATCGCCACCCCGGTGATCAGCACCTCGCTGTATTTCGTGGTGTTCGGTTCGGCCATCGGTTCGAGCATGACCCAGATCCAGGGGGTGAGCTACGGGGCCTTTATCGTGCCGGGGCTGATCATGCTGGCGCTGCTCACCGAGAGCATTTCCAATGCATCGTTCGGCATCTATATGCCCAAGTATTCGGGGAGCATCTACGAGCTGCTGTCGGCTCCGGTGTCCTACCTGGAAATCCTCATCGGCTATGTCGGCGCGGCGGCCACCAAGTCGATCATCCTCGGCCTGGTGATCCTGGTCACGGCGCGGCTGTTCGTCGATTTCGAGATTCTCCATCCGTTCTGGATGCTGGCCTTTCTGGTGCTCACCGCGCTGACCTTCAGCCTGTTCGGTTTTATCATCGGCGTATGGGCCGATGGCTGGGAAAAGCTGCAGATCGTGCCGGCGCTGATCGTCACCCCGCTGACCTTCCTCGGCGGCAGCTTCTACTCCATCAGCATGCTGCCGCCGATGTGGCAGACGGTGACCCTGTTCAACCCGGTGGTGTACCTGATCAGCGCCTTCCGCTGGAGCTTCTACGGCGTGTCCGATGTCAATGTGGTACTCAGCCTGGGGATGATTCTCGGCTTTCTGTTGCTGTGCATCCTGGCGGTGGGCTGGATCTTCAAGACCGGTTATCGGCTGAAAAGCTAAGGCAGAAACCGTGGCCCGGCGGCAATCCGGGTTACTAGATTCCACAAAAGCGTTGCGGGGAGGGTTATGGACGACGCTCAACGAGCCCGGTTCGACGCCATCTACCGCGATGAATCGCGCCGCGTGCTGGCCAGCCTGATTCGCCTGCTGGGGGATTTCGACCTGGCCGAGGAGGCGCTGCACGAAGCCTTTCGCGCGGCCATGGAGCAATGGCCGCAGACGGGCATACCGGCCAACCCGCGGGCCTGGCTGGTGTCGGCGGGGCGCTTCAAGGCCATCGACCAGTTGCGCCGCCAGCGCCGCTTCCAGCCTCTCGACGAGCAGGCCGAACTGCCCGACGCGACGGCGCTGGCGGACGACGAACTGCTCGAAGACGACCGCCTGCGGCTGATCTTCACCTGCTGCCACCCGGCCCTGGCCAGCGATGCCCAGGTGGCCCTGACCCGTCAGCGCGATGCCCTGAATATGGTGCCCAGGCTTCTGCCCATGGTGGCCGTGGAGCAGGACTACCGCTTCCAGGGCCCCCAGGGCGAAGTGGGCCTGCTCGAGCTGTTCGCCGGTCGCAGCCAATTGATCGTCTACCACTTTATGTACCACATGGACCGCGGCGAGGGCTGCGACGGCATGCCCGATCTGGACGGCAAGGGCCCGCACTGGACCCGCCTGCACGACGAATACGAACAGCCCGTGGCGCAGCAAGACTGCTGCGCCCACTAGGCTTGAAGCACCCACAAGGAGGCAACCGGCATGAGCAATCACAACTTACACACCGCGCTGCAGGCCACCCTGGACAGCTGGACCGAGGCCTGCAGAAGCAAGGACGTGGCGCGCATCATGGACCACTACAGCGAAGACGTAGTGGCCTACGACGCCATCGGCCCGCTGCGCTTCGTCGGCCGGGCCGCCTACCAGGCGCACTGGCAAGCCTGCATGGAAATGTGCAGCGGCGAGGCGCTGTTCGAACCCCACGACCCCAGCTTTATCGCCAGCGGTGAAATGGGCGTGGCGCATTACCTGCTGCACTGCGGCGGCAGCGACGACAAAGGCCAGATGCAGAGCAGCTGGATGCGCGTAACCCAGTGCCTGCGCCAACAGAACGGACGCTGGCTGATCATGCACGAACACTTCTCCATGCCCTGCGATATGGAGAGCGGCAAGGCGCTGTTTGATTTGCAGCCGGAGTAGGTGGGCCAAGCGGTATAGATGGAAAGCCCTGCATACGCAGGGCTTTTTCGTTAGGCATCTGGAGCGGACGGTGGGAATCGAATCCTTTGTCTGCTTTATCCCGAAAAGCCCTGCTATTACTGAGCTCTAGCTAACTCATGCCTGCTTTGATCCGCTTTTATCTGCTGTGATTTCGACACTTTTTCGACTCCTACACAGTCATTGATAGTTGGATTATTTCTGCTGAATCAGATTATTGCCTGTACTTGTGATATGTACTCTTCAATATTATCTATTGTTTTTATTTCAAATGAGTGTTGTTTTTTTAGTATGTTCTCAATGTCAAATGTCTTTGGCATTAGTCTAGTGTATGCCAGTTTGTAAGAGTCGTCGTTCATGCAGGGGATTTCTGCAGTTTTATATTCAAAGTTTTTTTGATCTTCTAGGATTTGTGGGGGATTTTTTAAGTATTTGCCTATGTTGTCCTCTAGTTCCTGTTCTGTTTTATATATTTCAAACCAAGCAATATGCCTCATGCCTTTATCTTCTGGTATTGAGAATATTGGGAATTCTCCTTTCTCGAAATACTTGCAAATTATCCTATCATCTATTACGGGTACGTCTTTTATGCTGAATCCAGAATATATCTTGTTGCTATTTATAATAAATGGGATGAATTCTTTTATGTTTTGAGGATTGGTTTTCCAGCCTAGTTTTTTTAATGTCTCATTTATGTTTTGTTTTACGAATTCTGTTTTTCTTTTTGCTTGATCTGCGGCACCTTCAAGTGTTTTTATTGCTCGATAATAGGATATTGGTGAGTCTGTGGTTATAATCGATTTTGCTTCGCCTATAAGTACTGTGCTGCCTATTCTGAAAATTATGTCTATTTCTTCTTTTACTCCACTTATTTTTATCGTCTGTGTTGTTGCTTTATCGTGGTTTTTAGCTAAGTGGTTTTTTTCTAAATAGGAGTTCAGGTCGTCGAGAGATGTTTTCTCGTATTGATATCCTTTCGCTGTCATTTCAATTTCTAGTACTGTAAGCCAATTTTCTACTACTCTTGTCAGTACAGGGCTACTGAGTGCACTTGTTAATAGGCAGTATTTCCCTGTCTCTGCTTCTACCAAGGGGTGACACCATAGGTCAGTTTCTTTTCCTTTGAATGTTAAAAATTCTAATATTGCTTCTGTTTTGGTGGTGTCTAGTTTTGTTGATTTGGCTGTTGCGTGGATTAGTTTGTGTTTTTTTACTCTGGTGCAATATTCCATTAGCTTTGCAGGTGTATAAACTGCAGAATTTTCTGGGTATTTTTTTTCGTACAATGCTGATAGCAGTGATAGAGTTCGGAATACCTCTAGAGCCTCTTTTATGTTGAAGCCGTACTTGTTGTTTGTTTCTAAAAGACTTACAGGGAATTCGTCTTCTAGATAAAATCCTGAGGTCTTTAGTTGTGCGTTGTGTAGTTGGATTTCTGGGGTGGCTTTTTCGAGTTTTTCTATTTTGAGATCTTTGTTTTTTCCTGCCCCGATTTGCTTTATATAGAGGTCGTTTTCAAAAAATTTCCAGAAAATTTTATCGGAAAGAATCCCAGCTTGATGTGCATGTAGTTTTCTTTTCCTGAGGTTTGATGTCTCGTATGCAATTTCTTCTGGTGTTTTTATCTGTTTTATTTCATATGTCTTTTCTTCTTTGCTGTGTTCTATGAAGTCAAAGTCTCTCCAGACTAGAGCATTCCAATAGCTTTCATATGTGCCGTAGATTTGTGAGAAGTATGACTCTAGCTCTATGAATTCTAGTACTTCCGTTGGCTGTTCCCCTATCGGTATTTCTTTTTTTTCTTTTATTCTTTTTACACAGTTTTCTATTGCTTTTTCGAAACCATCAACAGCGCTGTGTATTAGTTCGTCGACTGAAAATTCAATTCCGGCTTTGTTATTATTTGAGGTTGCGTGGAGTAGGTTTATTATTTTTTCTTTATTGTCCTCTCCTATTTTCTTGGTTAGAAAAGTGTTTCTATTTGATGTGGCGAATAGTAGCTCAAGGTATCGGCTGTTTTTTATTTTTGGTGCTTGTTTGTTAAAGGCATTTCCCAGTTCATTTCTGGTTTCCTTTAGCATCTCGTTGAAAACTATTCCTGCCTTATATATTTTCTTTTCTTCTTCTGAGCTTTCTTCTTTTATTGCATTCCATTCTTTTTCCCATGTCTCTATTTTGAACTTCCTATTGGTTGGGCCAGGGATCTGTCCGTTTCTAATCTTGTCAATGAAATTTCCCTTCATTTTTTGGAAGTTCCTTAATTGATTTATGGGTTTGCTTTATTTTGGTTGTTTTATTTCTTGCTTTAAGGTGTGTGAATTTCAGTTGGCTAGGGTAATGCTTATATATTTGATTTTTCCTCTCTTGAGTTGTACTCAGGAAAGGCAAGTTGTATTTGATTGGCTGATGGTATTATCTCGCATCGCCATCTGATGACCCTAATTCCTGCTGCTGTTAAAATTTTATCTTTCTTTGCATCAGCTTGATGCCGGTCTTCATCCATATAGTGTGATTTGTCATCAAACTCGATGGCTGCGATTGTATTTGGCTCTTTGTCTGCTATAACAAAGTCCACGCTCATGCGGCTGATATGTGCAAGCCATAGTTTGAAACTGTGCCATTTTTTGATAATTACAAGTTGGGATAGTTGTACTTGGGTGAATATGTGATAGTCGGGTAGGGCTTCGCGTAGGCGTTCGAACAGTATCTGTTCGGTTTCTGTTATCAGCTTTCTTTTCTGGAATGGCCATTCCCCTTCCGGGTCATAGCGGAACCCATCAGGGGCGATTTTGCTTTGTGGGTAAGCAGGGGCAGCAGGTTGGCTCGGCGGGGAATGGAATGCCGGTTTTTGCTCAGGTGCTGCCCATGTAGGTGAAGGGCGTTTTCGGTAGTAATTGCGTGGCTTCTTTTTGCCAGCTGACACTGCTAGTGCAATGCCGACTACTAAGACAATAAAGAAAAACTCCATCTGCCCTCCTTGCTTACTCGCTTTGAATCCTTTCCTTACGGGCGTACCAGCGTCTAGTCACTTCCTGGGTGATCGCTATCCCGCGTTGGGTTGGCTCAAGTTTCGGTTGGCTTCGTCGTAGTCCGGGCTGGCCGTTTGCCTTCAGCCACATTACGCAGTTCCCGTGAATCAAGCTGGGTCAATGCCGAACATAGTGGATTAAAGCTAATGGATACGGAAGGCCTTGATCCGTAGACGGCTGGCATTATGCCACTCTTGATGCGCAGGCCGAAGCTTGCTGAATGGACTCCACCGCGCTTGCCTGCATGGCGATCTGCAGTAGGGCAAAGGGGCGGTGAATCACCCGAGAAGGCCTTGCGCCTCAACCCGCCAGCCGACACTTCTTCGACACTGTGGAAAGCCAGAAACGAAAAAGCCCTGCATCAGCAGGGCTTTTTCGTTAGACATCTGGAGCGGGCGATGGGAATCGAACCCACAGCTCTAGCTTGGGAAGCTAGGGTATTACCACTATACGACGCCCGCAGCGGGTGCCTTTATACCGGAAGTCCGGCCTGAAATGAAGCCCGCGCCGCGGTTATCTGCAATATCGCGGTGCGGGCTCGGCTGGGGTACATGCTTCATACGGCCAGCGCGTGCAGCACGTCCATTTGTGGGCGGTAGTGGGTCTGACGCAGCGGCTTGCTCTGCAGGAAGCCCAGCAGTGCGGCCTGGCTCTGCAGCCACGCGGCTTTGTGCTCCATGTCGAGGAAGTGCCCGGCGTTGTCGATGGTGACGAACTGGCAGTCACTCAGGTGCTCGGCAAACAGGCGCACATCCTCTGGCGAGGTGTAGGCGTCGTGTTCGCCGTTGACGAACAGCACCGGGATGTCGATGGCCGCCAGGCACTGCATCTGGCAATGGGCGTCGAGGTGCAGCACCTGGTGCACATGGGCATGCATCTGCTGGTATTCGTGGCTGTCCAGGCTGCTGATATGGCGATGGTTATAGCGCTTGAACAGCGACGGCAGGTAGCGGCCGATGGTGCTGTTGACCAGGTGACCGAGCTGATCGCCGTCGAGGGCGTGCAGGTGGGTCAGGCCTTTTTCCAGGTAGTCGATCATCGGCTCGTTGAGCAGCGGCGAGAAGGAGGTGATGACCGCCTTTTCGATACGCGCCGGACGCTGGGCCAGGGCCAGCATGGCGGCGACGCCACCCCAGGAGAACGACATCAGATGGTCGGCGCGGAACTGTTCGATCAGTTCGAGCAGGATGCTGGCCTCGTCTTCCTTGGTGATCGGCTGGTGGTGATGGTTGTGCGGCTTCGACTGGCCGGCATAGGGCTGGTCGTAGAGCACCACATTGAACTGGGTGCGCAGGTATTTGACCGTTTGCGCGAAGGCGGCGGTGGTGGAGAGAGAGCCGTTGACCAGGATAATGGTCTTGCGCGCGCTCGGGTTGGCGTAGAACTCCGTGTAGATCTTGTAGATCCCGTGAACATCGACGACAGCGGTAGCTGGCTTCATGTCGTTTTCTCCTGGCGCAAGTCGGGGCGTGGCAAAACGGCAGGGGCCGTTAAACCGGGCATAAAGGACAGTCAGGAAAGCGCCTGGACATGACAAACGAATGTCAGGCTGGGAGATTTTTATAAGTATTTATTTTTCAATCAGTTAGGGCTGAAATAGAGCATCGCACCGACCTTTTTCAAGGTGGCGGAGGATGTCGTGTTACCAGGCAGGAACCCATTTCGCGCAGAGCGCAAGCAACTGAAAGAACGCTTGGATGGTCATCTGTGACTCGTCGGTCACATCAAGACCTTATGGCTCGATTTAAGCAGTGGGCCCTGGTGCTGGCAAGCCTTTATTCCCTTAGGGCACTACCGTTTATCGGTTAGCTTGCGAACGATGTGACCTGGGGGAAAATTGACGTCAGCGCTTTTAAAAGCTGGCGATCTCCAGCGCGCTCAATTCGCGGTATTGCCCGGGGCAGAGGCGCTCGTCGAGCTGGATGGTGCCCATGCTGACGCGGTGCAGGCCGATCACCTTGTTCTGGAAGTGACCGAACATGCGCTTGACCTGATGGTAGCGACCTTCGAAGAGGGTCAGGCGAGCGTGTCGCGGGGCGAGCAGTTCGAGGATGGCGGGGCGGGTGGTCAGGTTTTCGTACTGGAAGTACAGGCCGCGGGCGAACACCTCGACACAGGCCGGGTCGATTTCGTCCTGGGTGTGCACCAGGTAGACCTTGGGTTGTTGCCCGGTGGGGGCGGTGGCCCGGCGTGACCACTGGCCGTCGTTGGTGAGCAGCAGCAGGCCGCTGGTGTTGAGGTCCAGGCGGCCGGCCAGGTGCAGCTGGTGTTTGTCCGGCTCGTCGAGCAGGTCGAGCACGGTGCGGTGCTCGGGGTGTTCGGTGGCGCTGACCACGCCGACCGGCTTGTGCAGCATCAGGTAGCGCGCGGCCTTGCCGGCCTGCAGTAGCTCGTCGTCCAGTTGCACGCGGCTGAACTGGCTGACTTCGCTAAGGCCGTCGCGCTGCACCTGCCCGTCCACCTGCACTCGGCCGCTGGCGAGCAGCTGGCGGGCTTCCTGGCGGTTGCAGTGCGGCAGGTTGGCGAGAAAACGATCCAGGCGCATGGCTAGTCGGCGGGCTGGTCGGGTTGCGTCGGCGGCAGTTCCCGAGCGCAGCGCAGGCACAGGCAGCTGCGCGCGCGGGCCTCGGCGGGCAGGTTGTCGAGCACCGCGGGGGCGATGCTCAGGTCAAAGCACCAGCAGTGTTCGACGGGCGTGCTCGCGCCCGCCTGGGCGCACTGGTTGGCCTGGCCGCAGCGCGGGCAATGCTGGGGCGAGAGGCTCATGCGGTTTCTTCGCACAGGCGGTTGCGGCCACTCTGTTTGGCCCGGTACAGGGCGCGGTCGGCGCGGGCAATCAGCTGGTCGAGGGCGTCGTCTGCCTGCAGGTGGGCCAGGCCGATACTGGTGGTGATCTGCAGGTCGGTACCGTTATGCAGCACGCGGTTACGCTCGGTCTGCTGGCGGATTTTCTCGCCCAGCTCGCGCGCCTGTTCGGGGGAGGTGTCCTTGAGCAGGAGGATAAATTCCTCGCCGCCCCAGCGGCAGATGATGTCGGACTTGCGCAGGTTGTCCCGCAGGTCGCTGGCAAAGCCGCGCAGCACCGCATCGCCGGCCAGGTGGCCTTGCTGGTCGTTGAGCGCCTTGAAGTTGTCGAGGTCGAGCAGCAGCGCGCAGAGCGGGCTGTTGTTGCGCCGCGCCTCCTGCAGCGCCTGGTTGGCCAGCAGGTCGAAGCCGCGACGGTTGAGCAGTTCGGTGAGCTGGTCGGTGGTGGCCAGGGCGGTGATGCGCGCCTGGTAGCGGCGCAGGGCGAGGCTGACCAGGCTGATCACCACCAGGGTCACCAGCAGGCAGATCAGCAGGTTCAGGTACAGGGAGTAGCGCAGTTCGTCGAGGGCGGCGTTTTCCGGCTTGTCGACAAACAGGTACCAGTTCAGCTCGGGAATAAAGCGCACATTGAGAAAGTGGCCGCGGCCCTGCTCCCGGTACTCGAAGTTGCCACTGCTGGGCAGCGGCAGTTTCGCCATCAGGTTGGCCAGCTCTGGCAGTTCGCCGATCGACTGGCCCACCCTGGCACCCATGGGGCCGCCGCTGGCTCCGGTGAGGACGATACGGCCCTCGGTATCGACGAAGAACACGCTGCGGTTGTAGCGCTGCTGGTAGGTGTCGATCAGCTTGACCACCGCATCCACGGTCAGGCCGACGCCGGTCGCGCCGATAAAGCGCTGCTGGTAGTCGAACACCTTGTAGTTGATAAACACGGTCATGCGGTCGTCGTTGGCCATGTCGATGTCGACATTGATTTCGTAGGGGGCCTGCATATCGCGCACGCGGAAATACCAGGCGTCGCGCGGCTCGCTGGCCTCGACCTGCTTGAGCACGCCCTTGGCCTGGTAGTAGGTGTGGCTCTGCTCGGTGACCAGGAAGCTGGTGACGGTGCCGTAATGCTCCTGCACTTCCTGCAGGTAGCGGGTGATCTGCGCGGGGTCCTGCTCGCCGGCCAGAATCCAGTCACGCATATAGGTGTCGCGGGACATCATCGAGGAAATCAGGATGGGGCGGACCAGGTCCTTCTGGATTTCCGAGTAGACGTTGTCGGAGGTCAGCGGCAGCTCGGTGTCGATAATCCCCGCGCGGATCGAGTCCAGGGCGGTGTAGTAGCTGACCAGCGAGGTGGTGAGGAAGCCACAGCCGAGCAATAGCAGGATCAGCAGAATCAGCGGGCGTTGCCGGGCAACGGGGGCGGGACGTGACATACAAAGGGTCTACGGGGGGAAGTTGAGCGCATTGTAGCCTTGGCCATTGGCGTCTGTCGGCGCTATTGCGCGGGCCGTTCATCGCGGCCCCCATGGCCACGCTTGCTGCCGGGTGCAGCGCAGGCCTATGGTGCGCGCACACGAAGAGTCTCCTTGGTGACTTGTGATGCGCTGGCCGGCATTGCGCCTTGCTGAATTGCCCCCGAATGAAGCACCCCTATGTCAGGCTGTGTGATAACGACTGCGCTCGGTTATGCGGCGTTAACCACCGTCTGGTTCGGGTCCTTTTCAGCCATCCGAGCCGCCCATGTCCAGCGTCAGCCCTGGCTACCGCATCAAGTATTCAACCCTGAGTATCGGCGCAGAGGATTTCCACCTGTGTTCCCTGCGCGATAAACAGCAGTTTGCCGATCGCGATGGCCTGGCCGAACGGGCCGGCATCTCCTCGGCGACCTGGCCGCTGTTTGGCCAGCTGTGGCCGGCCGGCGAGGTACTGGCGCAGACCCTCAGCGGCATGGCGGTGCAGGGCTTGCGTATTCTCGAACTGGGCTGCGGCCTGGGGCTGACCAGCCTGTTGCTGCAGCGCCTGGGCGCGGACATCACCGCCAGCGACCACCATCCACTGGCCGGCGAGTTTCTCCTGCGCAATGCCGCGCTCAATGAGCTGCAACCCATCACCTACCTGAACTGCGACTGGGCCGCGTACTACCGGGAGCTGGGCCTGTTCGACCTGATTATTGGCAGCGACCTGCTCTATGAGCGCGACCATCCCGCCTTGCTCGCCGACTTTATCGCCCGCCATGGCGCACGCCGCTGTCGGGTGCTGATAGTCGATCCCGGTCGCGGTAATGGCGCGCGGTTCAGCCGCGAGTTGGGCCGCCATGGCTACCAGCAGCTGGCCGACCCGCTCAATGATCTGGATAACCCGGATGCGCCATTCAAGGGGCGCATCCTCAGTTATCAGCGTTCCAGCGCTCCTTAGGGGCGCAGTGCGCACCGAGGCCAGCCAGGTGTTTGACCGTGCACAGCCTACGCGTCTCAGGCCTTGCTCTGCAGATAGGCCTTCCAGCCGCCAAAGTGGCTGATGTCGACTGCCCCGGCCAACCCGTAGGGTTCGCAGATAAAGCCGCTTTCCCAGCTGCCATCGCCCAGTTGCACCTTGCCCAGGCCCAGGGGGGCCGGGATGCCGGTGAGGAAGGAACCCAGCTCGGCGCTCGGCAGTTCCCAGACTTCCACGGCGATGGCCACGCCGCCTTCGGCGACTCGCAGCATGCCGGGCCGCAGCGGTGGGCCGCCAGCCAGGGCGTAGAGCTGATAGTCCGGCGAACTGTGGGTAGCTTCGAGCAGTCGGCCGCCGCGCTGTTTGAGCTGCCAGTTGAGCGGCAGGCCATCCAGATGGGCACCGCAGACCACCAGGCGGGCGCGGTCATTGCGCGCGAGGGTGGTCGGCGCGCCTGGCTGCAGGCGGCGCTCGCCGGCCAGTGGCAGCTGCTGTTGGCGCTGCAGGGCCGCGGCCAGGCTCAACAGGTACTGGTCGGTAAAGACGCGGCCGAACAGGGTCACACCCCAGGGCAGGCCGTTGGTCATAAACCCCGCCGGCACCGCGACGGCGGCGTAGTCGAGCATATTCATAAAGTTGGTGTAGTAGCCCAGGTCGGCGTTGCGCGCCACCGGTTCGGCCTGCAGTTCGGCCAGGGTCACCGGGCGTGGGTAGGCCGGGGTCAGTACGCAATCGACATCGGCCATGATCCTGTCGCAGATCGCTTTCAGCGCCTGTAGGCGGTACTGGGCGCGGAAGGCGTCGACGGCCTTGGTCCCCGGTGCCTTTTCCAGTACGGCGCGGATCACCGGCAGCACGGCATCGGGCTGAGCCTCGATCAACGCGCCGGCGACGCTGTAACGCTCGGCCACCCAGGGCCCTTCATAGAGTAGGCGGGCGGCCTCGAGAAAGGGGGCGAAGTCGATTTCTACCGCTTCGCCGCCCAGGGCCTTGAGTTGTTCGATGCTGGCGGCGAACAGCGCCGGGCTCTCGGCGCAGCCAAGAAACTCCAGCTGTTTGGGCACGCCGAAACGAAAGCCCGGGCGGGGTGCGCCAAAGGCGCTGCCATCGTTCCATAGCGGGTTGCTGCGGCTGTATTCGTCGCGAGGATCGAGGCTGGCGGTCAGGGCCAGCAACTGGCTGGCTTCGCTGGCCGTGGCGGTGAAGTAGGTGACGCAGTCCAGGCTGCGACAGGCCGGCACCACGCCTGCGGTGGAGAGCAGGCCCTTGCTGGCCTTCAGGCCGACCAGGTTGTTCAGCGCGGCCGGCACCCGGCCACTGCCGGCGGTATCGGTGCCCAGGGCAAAGCTGGCCACGCCCAGTGCCACCGCCAGGGACGAGCCAGCGCTGGAGCCGCCGGACGGATAGTCCGGGTGCACCGAGTTGCGGCAGGCCCCGTAGGGCGAGCGGGTGCCGTTGAGGCCGGTGGCGAACTGGTCGAGGTTGGTCTTGCCCAGCGGCACGGCCCCCAGGGCAAGCAGTTGCTCGACCAGGGTGGCGCTACGCTCCGGCGTGTAGGCAAAGGCCGGGCAGGCCGCAGTGGTGGGGATACCGGCCAGGTCGATATTGTCCTTGATGGCGAAGGGCACGCCATACAGCGGCAGATCCTTCGCCGACTTGCCGTCCAGCGCGGCGAGATAGGGTTCCAGCTCCGCTTCGGTCAGTAGATGGATAAACAGATTGAACTCGGGATTAAGTGCCGCGGCCTGGTCGCGCAGGGCTGTTATCAGCTGGCGCGGGGTGGTGCTGCCGGCCAGGTAGGCGGCTTTTAGTGCGTCGAGGCGGAGATCGAATTCGTGTTGCATAGGTAGCGTCCTCTGTAGGGTGGATGGCGCTTTATCCATCCACCGTCGATGCCGTGGCATCGCAATTGGGGTGGCCGCTTGGTGGATCGGTGAAGCGTGATCCACCCTACGGTTTTATGCTTCTTGCAAAACCACCACGCGCTGGCCGGCGCGTACCGGCGAGCCGGGTTCTACGCGCACCTCGCTGACTACGCCGTCTATCGGGGCGAGCAGGGGGATTTCCATCTTCATCGACTCCAGAATCACCAGCACATCACCGGCCTTGACCCTGCTGCCTGCCGTCACCTGCACCTGCCAGAGGTTGCCGGCGATATGGCTTTCGATGCTGTGCAGGCCGGCACCGAGGGGGGCGTCTTCGCCGAGATCGGCGGCGACTTCCTCACTTTCGTAGTGCGCCTGGCCGGAGGCGATCCAGCGCTGGCGTTCGGCATCGAAGGCAGCGCGCTGCTGGTTGCGGAAGGCCTCGATGCCCTCGGCTTCGCGGTCGAGAAAGGCCTGGTAATCGGCCAGGTGCAGTTCGCTGTGTTCGATACGCAGGTCATAGCGGCCCAGGGGGAAGTCACGGCGAATGCGCAGCAACTCCTCGGCAGAGACCGGGTAGAAGCGGATCTGGTCGAAAAAGCGCAGCAGCCAGGGCTTGCCGTCGAAGGCGGCCACTTCACGGTAGCGGTTCCACATCTGCAGGGTGCGGCCGACGAACTGATAGCCGCCGGGGCCTTCCATGCCGTACACGCACATATAGGCACCGCCGATGCCCACGGAGTTCTCGGCGGTCCAGGTGCGTGCTGGGTTGTACTTGGTGGTGACCAGGCGATGGCGCGGGTCGAGCGGGGTGGCCACCGGTGCGCCGAGGTAGACGTCGCCCAGACCCATCACCAGATAGCTGGCTTCGAAGACGGTTCTGTAGACCTCGTCGAGATTGGGCAGGTCGTTGATCCGGCGGATAAATTCCAGGTTGCTCGGGCACCAGGGGGCATCCTTGCGCACCGTGGTCATGTATTTCTCGATGGCCAACTGGCAGGCCGGGTCATCCCAGGACAGCGGCAGGTGGACGATACGCGACGGCACTTTGAGGTCTTGCGCGGCGCACACGGCATCCCATTCGCCAATGACGATGGCCAGCAGATTGGCCAGCGACAGGGTTTCCGGCTGGTAGTGCAGCTGCAGCGAGCGGATGCCAGGGGTGAGGTCGATCACTCCATCGAGCTGCTTGGCCTCCAGCGCCTGCATCAGCGCATGGCCACGGAAGCGCAGCACCAGATCCAGCTCTGGCGCGCCGATTTCCAGCAGCACATGAGTGTCGCCGGACAGGCGCGCGACCAGGCGTTTATCGGCTTCGCCGATATCCAGGACGATCGGGGAGGTGAGGGTATTGTCTTTTGTAGGAGCGGCCTTGGCCGCGATTGCGTTGTCAGCTTGATCGCGGCCAAGGCCGCTCCTACGAAGGCTCGCACATTCAAGATTGCCGGCTTTTGCCAGCTCCCGCGCTGTGGCGATATCCACCGGCGCAAAGCGCACCTTGTCGCCGGCCTTAAGCTGCCCCAACTGCCACAGATCCGCCTCGATAATCGTCACCGGGCAGACGAAGCCGCCCAGGCTCGGGCCGTCCGGGCCGAGGATCACCGGCATATCGCCGGTAAAGTCCACCGCGCCGATGGCGTAGGGGTTGTCGTGGATATTGGAGGGGTGCAGGCCGGCTTCGCCGCCGCTGTCGCGCACCCACTCGGGCTTGGGCCCGATCAGGCGCACGCCGGTGCGGCTGGAGTTGAAATGCACCTCCCAGTCGGTGGCGAAGAATGTCTCGATATAGCCTTCGGTGAAGTATTCCGGCGCGCCATGGGGGCCATAGATCACGCGGATTTCGCGCACGGCTGGCAAGGCGCTGCACAGCTCGGCGGGCAGTTGCGCGCCAGTTTCCGTATCGCCAAGCGGTAGCAGGTGCAGCACATCGCCGGCACGCAGGGCGCGGCCAGCGTGACCACCGAACTGGCCGAGGGTAAAGGTGCTTTTGCTGCCCAGATAATCCGGCACCTGTACGCCACCACGCAGACACAGGTAGCTGCGTGCGCCTGCGCCCCGGATAGTGCCGAGGCTCAGAGTGCTGCCGGCCTTGATCAGCAGCGCGGTATTGAGTGGCTGCTCGATACCATCGAGGGTCAGCGGAATAGGCGCGCCAGTGACCGCCACCGCCGCATCGGTGTTAAAGCGCAGGGTCGGGCCGCTCATGGTGATTTCCAGGCCCGCGGCATCGGCCTCGTTGCCCAGCAGACGATTGCCCAGGCGCAGGGCGCGGCTGTCCATCGGCCCGGAGGGCGGTACGCCGACTGCCCAGTAACCGAGGCGGCCGGGGAAGTCCTGCACCGTGGTCTGGGTGCCGGCGCTCAGTACTTCGAAGGTATTGGCCTGATAAACCAGGCCTTCCAGGCAGCGGGTCCAGGGGTTGCCGCTGGCAAAGGGTGCGTCGGTGAGGATCTGTCGCAGGTACTGGCTATTGGTTTCCACGCCATACAGCACTGTGTCGGCCAGGGCCTGGCCAAGCGCCGCGCTTGCAGCTTCGCGGCTATCGGCCCAGGTGATGACCTTGGCGATCATCGGATCGAAGTAGGGTGGGATCTCGCAGCCGGCTTCGACCCAGGTGTCGATACGCAGCGCCTGGCCATCGGCCTTGGGGAAGTCCACAGCGGTGAGCAGGCCGGGGCTGGGCTGAAAGTCGCGGCCCGGGTCTTCGGCATACAGGCGCGCCTGAATGGCGTGGCCGCTGGGCTTAAGGTCTTTCGCCAGTTCGCTTAACGGGGCCAGATCGCCAGCCGCCAGCTCGATCATCCAGCGCACCAGATCGACGCCCCACACCTGTTCGGTAACGCCGTGTTCGACCTGCAGGCGGGTGTTCACTTCGAGGAAGTAGAAACGCGCCGCCTCGCTGTCGTAGACAAATTCCACGGTGCCGGCGCTGCGGTAGCTGACCGCCTTGGCCAGCTTGATCGCCGCCGCGCACAGCTCCTCGGCCATGCCGGATGGCAGGTTGGGTGCCGGGGTTTCTTCCAGCACCTTCTGGTTGCGCCGCTGCACCGAGCAGTCGCGCACGCCGAGGGCCAGCACTTCACCGTGACCATCGCCAAATACCTGCACTTCCAGGTGACGGGCGCGCTGGATGTATTTTTCGATAAACACGCCGCTGTCGCTGAAGTTGTTCTGCCCCAGGCGTTTGACCGCCTCGAAGGCGTCACTCAGCTCGGCGGCGCTGTTGCATACGCGCATACCGATACCGCCGCCGCCGGCGGTGCTTTTCAGCATCACCGGGTAACCGACCTGTTCGCCGGCGACCAGCGCGGCGTCGAGGTTTTCCAGCAGCTCGGTGCCTTCGAGCATCGGCACGCCATGCTGCTTGGCCAGGGCGCGGGCGGTGTGCTTCAGGCCGAATACCCGCAGTTGCTCCGGCGTCGGCCCGACAAAGGCGATACCGGCGGCCTCGCAGGCCTCGGCAAAGGCGGCGTTCTCCGAAAGAAAGCCGTAGCCGGGGTGGATAGCGGTGGCACCACTCTGCTTGGCCACGGCGAGAATTTTCTCGACCATCAGGTAGGTGCCCGCAGCCGGGCCTTCGCCGAGGCTGAAGGCTTCATCGGCCTGTTGAATATGCAGGCTGGCGGCGTCGGCTTCGGAGTAGACGGCTACGCCTTTGACGTCGAGCTGACGCAGGGTGCGCAGGATGCGGCAGGCAATGGCACCGCGGTTGGCGATTAGCAGTTTGCTGAACATGGTCGTTCCCCTCGAAAGGGCAGGCGGGCCGTCCCGCTGTATTCGGTCTGCACCACGGTCGTCCGGGGTGGGAAATTCGTTTTCCGTAGGATGGGTTAGCCGAAGGCGTAACCCATCGACAGTCACAAGGGTGATGGGTATCGCTGCGCTCAACCCCTCCTACGAGGCTTGCAGCTGCCTCAATCCCACACCAGCACCTCGGCCGGAGTCGGGTTGTAGCCGTTGCATGGGTTGTTCAATTGCGGGCAGTTGGAGATCAGCACGATCACGTCCATATGCGCCTTCAGCTCGACGTATTTGCCGGCGGCGGAGATGCCGTCTTCGAAGGTCAGGCCGCCTTCGGGGGTGACCGGCACGTTCATAAAGAAGTTGATATTGGCGCTGATGTCGGCCTTGTTCAGGCGGCCGTCGTGCAGGCTGGCGCGCAGGAAATTGTCGCGGCAGCTGTGCATATAGCGCTTGTCCAGGGCGTAGCGCACCGTGTTGCTCTCCTGGGCGCAGGCACCGCCCAGGGTGTCGTGGCGGCCGCAGGTGTCGGCAACGATGCTCAGCATCGGCTGGCCCAGGTTGGAATACAGCACGCTGCCGGTGGTCAGGTACACGCGGTTCTGTTTGCGCAGGGTGCGCTGCACGTCATAGCGCTCGCGCGGGTTGCGCGCCGAATAGAACAGGGTATCGACCGCCTGGTTGCCTTCCAGGTCGAGCAGGCGCAGGGTCTGGCCGGCTTTTACTTCACAGAGAAAGGGCTCGCCGGCACCGATGGTGGCGCGGTATACGGCGGCTTCCGGGTGCTTGTCGCTTACGATAAGAGTCATGCTGGCCGGCCTCAGATATACAGACGTTCAGTGTTATGGAAGCCCCGCTGGTTTTCCGGGCGCGAGGTGCGGCACAGCACGCTGATGCCGTCGCTTTCGACCTTGTGCCAGGACAGTTGCAGCGGCTTGGGCGCGTAGTCGGGGTTGGGGTCCATCGGGTGCTGCAGGGCGGTGAGCACCACCAGGCAGTCTATCGGTGCATACAGCTCGATATAGTCGCCGGCCTTGGAGTTGCCCGGCTGGAAGTGGAAGCAGCCATCGCTGTCGACCGTGACTTTGCTGAACAGGTTGAGGCACATCAGCAGGTCCTGCAGATTGAGGTTCCACTTGCCCATTTCCACCAGCAGGTTGTCCACGCCGTTGCGGAAGAAGCCGTTGCGCAGTTCTTGATAGCGGCCCTGACCGTATTTTTCGGCGACTTCTTCGGCATTCAGTACGCCGCCGAAGCTGTCATGCCAGCCGCAGGTATCGGCGGTGATGGCGGCGAGCACCCGGCCCATATCCGAGTACAGGCAGTGGCCGGAGCTGAGCTTGGCGGTGTGCTGGCACTTGAGGCTGTCGGGCAGATTGAGCCGTTCGCTTTTCTCGGCGGCATTGAGCAGCAGCAGGCTGGCATTGGCCGCGCCTTCGAGGTCGGTGATGCGCAGCAGCTGGCCACGCTTGAGGACAAAGGAGGTGTGGCCACCGCCGGGCACGAATTCTTCGTAAAGGGTGGGGCGCAGGGTCAGTGCAGCTGTCATGGCAACTCCTTACAGGGCCGGGTGCAGCTTGCCGGCGATATGCGCGGGCAAGGCGTCGACGGCGGCGCGCTGGGCGCGGCGGTCGCTGTTCAAGGGAATGTCGTAGGTGATGCGCGCGCCAAAGGCATTCGGTGCGTGGGGGTCGACGCGGACCTTGTCGAACACCAGCAGGCGGGTGCCGAGGCTGAAGCCCTCGCTGAGGTCGTGGGTGACCATAAACACGGTCAGGCCGGTGGCGCGCCACAGCTCCAGCAGCAGAGCGTGCATGTCCTTGCGGATGCCGGGATCGAGCGCGCCGAAGGGCTCGTCGAGCAGCAACACGCGCGGCTGCATGATCAGCGCCTGGGCGATGGCCAGGCGTTGCTGCATGCCGCCGGAGAGCTGGCTGGGGTACTTGTCCAGGGCGTGGCCGAGGCCGACCTTGTGCAATATCACTGCGGCCTGCTCGCGGGCCTCGCGCTTGGCGCGGCCAAATAGCCGGCCGAGCAGCGGCGCGCGGGGCAGTTCCAGGCCGATGGCGACGTTATCCAGCACGGATAGATGGGGAAACACCGAGTAGCGCTGGAACACCACGCCGCGGCTGCTATCGGGCTCACCGGCCAGCGGCTCGCCGCCCAGCAGAATCTCGCCCCGGCTGGCGCGTTCCTGGCCCAGCAACAGGCGCAGAAAGGTCGACTTGCCACAGCCGGACGCGCCGACCAGGGTGCAGAACTCGCCTTCGTTGATGCTTAGATTGAGGCGCTCAAGCACAACCTGATCGCCGTATTCCTGCCAGACATTTTTGACCTGAATAAAGCTCATGCCTTGGCCCCCTCATACCAGGGGAAACACAGGCGGGTGAGCTGACGCAGACCCAGGTCCATCAGCCAGGCGAGCAGGGTGATCCAGGCCACGTAGGGCAGGATCACGTCCATGGCCATATAGCGGCGCACCAGAAAGATCCGGTAGCCCAGGCCATCGGTACTGGCGATGGCTTCGGCGGCGATCAGAAACAGCCAGGCCGAACCGAGCACCAGGCGCAGGGCGATCAGCAGGCGCGGCAGGATCTGCGGCAGCACCACGCGCAGAATCAGGGTCCAGGTGCTGGCCCCCAGGGTTTGTGCCTTGATCAGCAATTCCGGTGGAATTTCCCGGGCGCGCTGTTCCAGGTCGCGGGCCAGCACCGGGGTGATGCCGATGACGATCAGCATCACCTTGGACAGCTCGCCCAGGCCAAAGACGATAAACAGGATCGGCAGTATCGCCAGTGGCGGCACCATCGACAGCACCGTGAGCAGCGGTGACAGCGGTGCGCTGAACAACGGCAGGGTGCCGGCAGTGATGCCCAGACACAGGCCGACCAGGGCAGCGATACCGATGCCCATGGCCAGGCGCTTGAGGCTGGCGGCGCTGTCCTGCCAGAACAGGTAGTTGCCGCTGCGCTTGTCCTCGGTAAAGGCCAGGCGCTCGATAGCCGCACCCATCTGGCTGGCGCTGGGCAGCAACTTGTCGTTGGGGTTGTCCGCCAGACGCTGCGCCGAGCCGACAAAGTAGGCGAACAGCAGCAGGGCGAAGGGCAGCAGGATCAGCAGCAGGCGACCGCTGCGATCCGGGTGACGGTTGATCAGGCGCATAGGGTATCCCTGCGTAGGGTGCGTCGCGCGCACCATCGGTACTCGTGGGAGTGGGTGGTGCGCACGGCGCACCCTACGAGCCTCAGAGCGTGCCGTCCGCCGCCATTTGCATATAGCTGGGGTCGAAGCGCAGCTTGAGGTTGCCCTTATCGCCGGTGATCACGTCCTTGGCGAAGCTCATGCCAATGGCGTCGCTGCTTTGCGCGCCCTCGCCGAGCAGGCCGTGGCCGAAGGAGAACTCCGCGACCTTGGTCATGGTGGCTGGCAGTTTCGGGCTGGTGGCAAAGGCCACGGCGTCCTTGGCCGAGTAGAACATCTTGGTCGCGGCCAGTTGCGCTTCGTAGCCGGCCAGGTCGGTGCCGGAGGCCTTGGCCATATGCTCGCGAGCGGCAAGGCCTGCCGGGGTGTCGGCGCTCATGGTGGCCATGATTTCGTACCAGGCACCGGTCAGCGCCTTGCCGAAGGCCGGGTTGTCCTTGAGGGTGTCGCTGTTGACCACCATCAGGTCGATGATTTCACCGGGAATCTGGCTGGAGTCGAACACCTTGGTCACGCCGGGGGTGGCTTCAATCTCGGCCAGCAGCGGGTTCCAGGTGGTCACGGCGGTGACGTCGCTGGTGGCGAAGGCGGCCACCAGGTCGGCGTCAGAGGTGTTGACCACTTTCAGGTCTCTCTCACTGAGGCCGGCTTTTTCCAGGCCGCGGGCCAGCAGGTAGTGGGAAACGGACAGCTCGACCAGGTTGACGTTCTGGCCCTTGAGATCGCCCAGGGTTTTCTTCTCGCCCTTGAGCACGACGCCGTCGTTGCCGTTGGAGAAGTCGCCGATGATCAGCGCGGTGGAATCGATACCGCCGGCAGCCGGGATGGTCAGGGCGTCCATATTGGTCATGGTGCAGCCGTCGAACTGGCCGGCGCTGTACTGGTTGATCGACTCGACGTAATCGTTGATCTGCACCACATCGATATTGATGTCGTACTTCTTTGCCCACTTGTCGACGATGCCTTCTGCGGCACCGTATTCCCAGGGCATCCAGCCGGCGTAGATGGTCCAGCAGACGCTGAAGTCGGATTTCGGCGCGGCGTGGCTATTGAGGCTGATGGCGGCGATCAGACCGGCGGCGAGGGTGGAGAACAGACGGGGCTTACGCATGGTGGAACCTCCAGTTCGAGAAATGGCGGGCAGGAGTGCGCGGCGGTTTCCCCATCTCTGGGGCGCGTTCTCCCGGGCTTTTATCCCGCCGTGTAACCTCGAAGGAGGTCGCCAACTCTCGGACCAGTCACTCGGCGATGCGTTATGCATCGAGCGAGCCGGAACCCTAGTCGGCAATTGCAAATTGTGGTGCCGCGATCCCGTTATGCATCGGCATAAGGGTTGTTCCTGCACGCTGGTTACTTAGCGAACATCGTGCCAGTTGCACTGCAGGGCTCTGCAATAGGGTTATAGGGGGCGACGGGTGATTGTTGGTTGCGACGCTTGCGCTGTTCTGGTGCGCGATCAGCTGGCTGCGCTGCAATAAGGTGCGGATAGAGCGTTTGTCGTTCGGGTGTCTGGGCGCATGGATTAGCGCTGTATTTTCGCCGGCAATTGAACAGGCGCGATTTGCCAGTGTCGAAGTTCATACCTGCTCCATTTATGGGAGCCAGGGTGGTCGCCGGCATCTGATGCCCGTGGGAAATTCGAGGAGTAGCGCAATGCGTGTTCTAACTCTGATGGCTTTAGTGCTGTTGCTTGGTGGCTGTACCTTCAGCGCACCGGGTGTGCATGCGCGCATCGGTGAACCTGTGAGGGTGGATGTAGGGTATGGTGGTAGTAATGGTGGCCATTGCCCACCAGGTCTACGTATGCAAGGGCGTTGCTGATGAAAACTTATTTGAGCTTATTGCTGGTCGCCATGCTGGCCGTCAGCGTACAGGGTTGTAGCCTGCGTCTTCCAGGCATAGGGGTCGATATCGGCGATGGCGGTGGTGGACCACCTCATTGCCCGCCAGGGCAGGCGAAAAAAGGTCGCTGCTGATTCGTTAGCTCGATTTTAGCGGTTCCAGAAGGCCAGCATTTGCTGGCCTTTTATCCACTGGCGGTACGGAGGCCAGCATGCTGTTTAAATCCATGATTATCGCGTTGTTGGGGCTGACCCTGACCGGTTGTGCGGTATACGGTGGCAGTGGCTATGGCCATCGCGGCTATGACCGCCATTATTCGACCACCTATTACCATGTGCCGCGTCAATCGGTGTATGTGGTGCCACGGCACTACCGGCATGACGATTATCGCTATGACGCGCGCCGCTATGATTATGACGGTCGTCGCCACGACGGCCGGCGCTATGACCAAGATCGGCATGACCAGCGCCGCTATTTGCCGGCCCCTGCGCCGCGCCATTACCAGTCCAGCGGGCATAAGTACCGTGGCATAGAGCGCCAGGCCGGCTGGAGTGAACAGCGCGGCGAGCGCCGTCAGGAGCAGTCACGTAAGCACCGGCAGGAGAACGCTCAACCGCGCCGGCAGCAGGATGACCGCCAGCGTGGTAACGAGCAGCACGGCGGTGATGGGCGCGGCTGGCAACGCCAGTACAACTGATAGCCCTTAGGGGACTCAACCAGGCGGCGGCTTTATGGCTGAAGCCGCCATCTCCTTCTCTCTAGCGTCTTACCCACGGCGCACCCCAGGGGCGGCGGCTGCGGTATGCGGCTCAACCAAAGTCCAGAGGGCAGGCCGGTTCTGCTACGGCATCCTCGGCGCTCCCATTGCACGCTAGGAGTGTACCGATGCATCTGCTGAGTTTTGCCAAGGGCGCGCTGGCCATGTTCTGGCTGCTGGCGCTGGCCAATCTGTTCGTACCCCTGGGCGAGGCCTGGTTCTGGCCGGTCAACCTGGCCGCGGCGGCGGTGTTGCTGGTCCATGTCGGCGAGGTGCTGCTGTTTCGTCAGCGTCTGCAGGGCCGTCCGCAGCCCTGGCTGGAACGCGCCCAGGTGTTGCTGTTTGGTGTACTGCATATCCAGAGCCTGCCTAGAGCCTGAACCGCGCCAACTAGAACTCTTCGTCGCGATCGTTCATCACAGGGCGGCCACTCGCTGCCCAGCCGTGATTGCCTTTTGCCAGCGCCGCCCGCACCATGGCCGCCATCTTGTGGTGGAAGTCGTGGCGTGCAGTCTGGCCGGATCGAAATTCTGCGTATTTCTGTGGGCAAAGCCGCTTTGGCCCTTGCGCTGCTGCTCGCCTTGGCGGCGGGTATCTTGCACGCCGACTGGGATTTCGGCCATATCACCACGCGGGCCGAACAGCTTTACGGCCCGCTGGGCGAGGGCCGGGGTCGCATCAATGACTGGCAACGGCTGTTGCAGGAGCAGGCCACCGCAGATGAGCGGGAGCAGCTCAAGGCGGTCAATCGCTTCTTCAATCTGCGTCTGCGCTTTCGTGACGATATCGCCATATGGCGGGTGCAGGACTACTGGGCCACGCCGGTCGAGGCGCTGTGGCGTGGGGCCGGCGACTGTGAGGATTATGCGCTTGCCAAGTATTTCAGCCTGCGTCAGCTCGGGGTGCCCAGCGACAAGCTGCGCATCACCTATGTCAAGGCGGTGCGCCTGAATCAGGCCCATATGGTCCTGACCTATTACGCCCATCCACTGGCCATGCCGCTGGTGCTGGATAACCTGATTGATGCCATCGAACCGGCCAGCCAGCGCAGCGACCTGGTGCCGGTGTATTCCTTCAATGCCGAGGGCCTGTGGTTACCCGGGGCCGGCGGTGGCAAACAGGTGGGCGACAGCAAGAAATTGTCGCGCTGGCAGGATCTGTTGAAAAAGATGCGCGCCGAGGGTTTCCCTTGAGCGCGCCTAGCAGGAGTCACTGATGTCACTGTTCAAGCAGCTGTTTATTGCCATCTGCGTGTTGATGCTGGTGAATTTCACCGGCAGCTTCCTGGTCAGCGTGGAGAGTTCCCGCGAGCAGCAGGTCAACCAGCTGCGTGCCCACGCCCAGGATGCCGCCACGGCTCTGGGCCTGTCGCTAAGCCCTCACGTCAATGATGTGGCGATGATCGAGCTGATGGTCAGCTCGATCTTCGACAGTGGCTACTTCGAGAGCATCCGTGTGGTCGACCCGGCCAATGGAAAGTTGCTGGTCGAGCGTGTTGGGGTGCCGGTCTCGGGCGAGGCCCCGCAGTGGTTTGCCCGCCTGGTCGATCTGGCACCGGCCCGCGGCGACGCCATTGTCAGTGATGGCTGGCGACAGGCCGCCCAGGTGCAGGTAATCAGCCATCCGCTGTTCGCGGTCGGCAAACTCTGGCAAAGCGCCCTGGGTAATCTGCTCTGGCTGGCCCTGAGCGGTGTGTTCTGTGTCGCCCTCGGGGTGCTGCTGCTCAAGCGCCAGTTGCGCCCGCTGGACTATATGGTCGAGCAGTCCAACGCCATCGCCCGGCGCGAATTCCTCAGCCTGCCGGAATTGCCGAAAACCCCGGAGTTCCGCCGGGTGGTCAATGCCATGAACCAGATGGTCGGCAAGCTCAAGGCATTGTTCGCCGAGGAGGCCGCCCGCAGCGAAGTGCTGCGCGCCGAGGCCTATCAGGACAGCCTGACCGGCCTGGCCAACCGGCGCTATTTCGACCTGCAACTGCACGCCCGTCTGAGCGTCGAGGAGCAGGCCTGCAGCGGTTTCCTCCTGCTGTTGCGCCTGAACGACCTGGCCGGGCTCAACCAGCGCCTCGGCGGCCAGCGTACCGACCAGTTGCTCAAGGCCGTTGCCGAGCTGTTGCAGCAGTCAAGTCAGGGCCGCTTTGTGCTGGCGCGTAATCGCGGCGGCGAGTTCGCCATTTTGGCGGCGGGTCTGGAGCATGGGGAAGCCCAGCAGCTGGCGGAAAACCTCGAACGTGCCTTGAGCAGCCTGCAGCAGACCGGAGCCAGCGATTGCCTGCCAGTGGCTCATATCGGCCTGACCGCCTTTGCTCCGGGCGATGAGTCGCAAGACCTTTATCGTGCCCTGGATACCGCCCTGGCTCAGGCGGCGAGCCAGGCTCAGCCGAACTGGGCCTTCAGCGCGGCGCGGGCGTCGGCGCAAGAAGGGAATGAGCGACAGAACTGGTACCGCCTGCTCGACCAGGCGCTGGAACAGGGACGCTTGCAGTTGTTCTTCCAGCCCGTGGTGGCCGCCGGCGAACCGGAGCGGGTACTGCACCACAAGGTGCTGGCGCGGGTGCTCGATGAGCAAGGCAAGCTGCTGGCGGCGGGGCGCTTCCTGCCCTGGCTAGAACGTTTTGGCTGGTCGAGTCGGCTCGATCTGGCCATGCTTGAACAGGTGCTGCAGCAGATGGCTAGCCACACTGCCGCAGTGGCCCTGAGCCTATCCGGCCATACGGTGCGCGAGCCCCAGGCCCTGGCCCGGCTGTATGAGCTGCTGCAGCAACATCGCCACCTGGGGCCGCGTCTGAGCCTGGAACTGGATGAGGATAGATCG
>Ga0209343_10001557_pt1 | contig 30750 bp, 25 predicted proteins | sample RifCSPlowO2_02_FD_184026 | JGI IMG/M metagenome (GOLD analysis project Ga0209343, IMG submission 184026) | Groundwater microbial communities from Rifle, Colorado - Rifle CSP2_plank lowO2_0.2 (SPAdes) (version 2) | ecosystem: Environmental > Aquatic > Deep subsurface > Groundwater | place... | reverse complement strand
GCTGGCGGTAGAACTTTACGAAGAGTGCCGCGCGCACCTCTATATCGGCCCAGAATTTGAGTTCCAGCATGGTGCGCCCCACCACCTGTTCGGGCTGCCAGCCGAACACCTGGGTGAAGCTGGGGTTGATTTCCACTACGCGGCCGTCCGGCACCGTGGTCAGGGCGATGGGGTCGGGGCTGGCCTGGAAAAGGGTGGCGAATTTTTCCTCGGAGGCGGTCAGGCGCTGTTCGCGGCGGACCCGCTCGCTGATGTCAATCAGGATGCCAGCCATGCGCTCGGGCCTGCCCTGGGCGTCGCGGTAGAGCTTGGCGGTGCTCTCCAGGTAATGCACTTCCTGGTTGGCATAGATGGCGCGGTAGGTTACCTGGTAGTCCTGGGCGCTGCCTTCGACCAGACTCTTGTAGTGGTCGCGCATGGCGCGGCGGTCTTCCAGGGGGACGAAACTGAAGAACTTACGGAAGTCGTCATGAAAGGGTTGCTCCGCCAGGCCGTGGAGCTTCGCAGCGCGCACCGAGCCAAACAGCATATTGCTGGGGATATGCCAGTCCCAGGTGCCCAGGTCGGCGGACTCCAGGGCCAGGTTCAGGCGTTCCTGGCTGTCCTGCAGGGCCTGCTCCTGTTTGCGCTGCTCGGTGATGTCGCGTAGCGACAGCACCAGGCAGGTGCAACCATCCAGCAGTATCGCACCGCCGAACAGGAGGTTGCGGCGCAGGCTGCCATCGCGGTGGTAGAGGCTGACTTCCAGGCCGTCGAGGGCGTTGTTCTCGATGGCTTCGAGCATTCGCAGGCGGTCGCCGGGGTGGGCCCAGATGCCCAGTTCCACCGAGGTGCGGCCCAGGGTTTCCTGGCTGGTCCAGCCGAACTGGCGGGTAAAGCCGGCATTGATCTCGATAAAGCGCCCGGTGGCTTTGTCGGAGATGAGCACGGCGTCCGGGGTGTAGTGGAAGGCCTGGGCGAATTTTTCCTCGCTGCTGCGCAGCGCCTGTTCGCGCGCCTGCTGCCCGCTGATATCGCGGATCACCCCCATCACCCGTTGTTTGCCGTCGGCATCCAGTTGCAGGCTGCCGCTGATTTCCAGCCAGTGCAGGCTTTCGTCCGGCCAGATGATGCGGTGGCGAAACGCACGGGTGCTGGGGGTGCCGGCCAGCAACTGTTCGAACAGCTGGAGGACTTCGGCGCGATCTTCGGGTGGAATCAGGTCGATATAGTTGATCTGGGTATCCAGGGGTTTCCTGGGGTCGAGGCCGAACAGTGCCTGCGCGCCGCGCGACCAGCTGACCCGGCCGCTTTCGATGTCCCAGTACCAGGTGCCCAGTTTGGCCCCGTTCAAGGCGCGCAGCAGGCGCGGGGCGTCATTCCAGGCGTTTTCGAATTCAGCAGGATCCAGTGCCGGGATAAAAGGCAGTGGTGGGCGGCGGTCACTGTATTGGGTCACAACCGACTCTTCCTTTGGGCCATCGGGTGGTGCAACCGTGCTCGGGGCGACAGGCTTGGCTCATGGGTGGGCCTTTTTTATCGTTATGCCTCACGTTAGCCTCTTGTCTGTCGGCAGTGCAAGGCTGTCGCGCTGACTGTCGAGCAGGGTCATAAAGGCCCGCGCGGCATTCGACAGGGTACGCTCGGTGTGGGAGATATAGCCCAGTTGGCGCGACAGCTGGATGCCGGGCAGGGGCAGGCGGGCCACCTGGTCGTCGAGCATGGTGCGCGGCAGCACGCTCCAGGCCAGGCCGATGGAGACCATCATCTTGATGGTCTCCAGGTAGTTGGTACTCATGGCGATGTTCGGTGTCAGCCCCTGGGCTTCGAACAGGCGGCGCACGATATGGTGGGTAAAGGTGTTTCCGCCGGGAAATACCGCCGGATGATGCGCCACGTCGGCCAGGCTGATCGTCTGGCTGCGTGCCAGTGGATGCTCGGGGGCGGCGACGAAATCCAGCGGGTCGTCCCACACGGCCACCGCATGCACCGGCTCGCGAGTTTCCGGGGCCAGGGTGATCACCGCCAGTTCGGCGCGGCCGTGCAGCACCTCTTCATAAGCCACTTCGGAGTCGAGGAACTGGATGTCCAGGGCTACCTGTGGGTGTGCACGGGTAAAGGCGCGCAGCAGCGGCGGCAGGCGATGCAGGCCGATATGGTGGCTGGTGGCGAGGGTCAGGCGGCCGCTTATCTCGCCATTGAGGTTGGTCAGGGCGCGGCGCGTATCATCGAGTACATTGAGAATCTGATAGGCCCGCGGCAGCAGGGCGCGGCCAGCCTCGGTCAGGCTCACCTCGCGGCCCAGGCGGTCGAACAGGCGCACATTGAGCTGCAGCTCCAGGCTGGCGATGCGTTTGCTCACCGCTGGCTGGGTCAGATGCAGGCGCTCGGCCGCCTCCGAAAAGCTGCCCAGCTCGGCGATGGCGATAAAGGCGTTGAGGGTGGCGAGGTCCATAACGCACTAGCTCCAAGTGGTAAGCCATAGGCAGCAAGAGCAAGGCTGTGGCTCCTTGCTTGCACCTTGAGGCTTACAGACTATCGCTATTCCCGCAAGGAATCCTTTGAATAAAAAATATGAATTTGAGTAATTCGATGGCAGCCCATAGGATTGCCCCATAAGCCAGAGGGCCATTCGCCCCAGGCATAGAAAGATGCTGATGAGGAAAACGCTGATGGCCGGCAAAACGCTCTACGACAAGCTCTGGGAAATGCATGAGGTCAAGCGCCGCGACGATGGTTCGTCGCTGATCTATATCGACCGGCATATTCTCCACGAAGTGACCTCGCCCCAGGCCTTCGAGGGCTTGCGTCTGGCCGGCCGCAAGCCGTGGCGTATCGACGCCAACATCGCCACCCCCGACCACAACGTGCCGACTACCAAGGCCGAGCGTCAGGGCGGCTTGGAAGCCATCGCCGATGAAGTCTCGCGCATTCAGGTGCAGACCCTGGACGAGAACTGCGACGACTTCGGCATCCTCGAATTCAAGATGAACGACGTGCGCCAGGGCATTGTCCACGTGGTCGGCCCGGAGCAGGGCGCGACCCTGCCGGGCATGACCGTGGTCTGTGGCGACTCGCATACCTCCACCCATGGCGCATTCGGCGCGCTGGCCCACGGCATCGGCACCTCGGAAGTCGAGCATGTGCTGGCGACCCAGTGCCTGGTGGCGAAGAAGATGAAGAACATGCAGGTGCTGGTCGAAGGCAAACTGCCGTTCGGCGTGACAGCCAAGGACATCGTGCTTGCTGTCATTGGCAAGATCGGCACCGCCGGCGGCAATGGCCATGCCCTGGAGTTCGCCGGTAGCGCGATCCGCGAGCTTTCGCTGGAAGGGCGCATGACCATCTGCAATATGTCCATCGAGGCTGGTGCCCGTGTCGGCCTGGTGGCGGTGGATCAGAAGACCATCGATTACGTCGAAGGCCGTCCGTTCGCACCCAAGGGTGCTGATTGGGCCGCTGCAGTGGCGCAGTGGCAGGACCTGGTGTCCGATGCCGATGCGCATTTCGACACAGTGGTCGAGCTGCGTGCCGAGGACATCAAACCGCAGGTCAGCTGGGGCACTTCGCCGGAAATGGTTCTGGCGGTGGATCAGAACGTGCCGGACCCGGCCGCCGAAAGCGACCCGGTGAAGAAGGACTCGATCACCCGCGCCCTGAAATACATGGGCTTGCAGGCCAATCAGGCGATCACCGATATCCAGCTCGATCGCGTGTTTATCGGCTCCTGCACCAACTCGCGGATCGAAGACCTGCGCGCCGCTGCCGAGGTGGCCAAGGGTCGCAAGGTCGCCGCAACCATCAAGCAGGCCATGGTGGTGCCGGGCTCCGGCCTGGTCAAAGCCCAGGCGGAAAAGGAAGGGCTGGACAAGATCTTTATCGAAGCCGGTTTTGAATGGCGCGAGCCGGGCTGCTCCATGTGCCTGGCGATGAACCCGGACAAACTCGGCAGTGGCGAGCATTGCGCCTCCACCTCCAACCGCAACTTCGAAGGCCGTCAGGGGGCCGGTGGGCGTACTCACCTGGTCAGCCCGGCGATGGCGGCGGCGGCGGCAGTGACCGGCCGCTTTATCGATGTGCGTGAATTGATCCAGGCCTGAGGACTCGAGCATGAAAGCTTTTACCCAACATACCGGCCTGGTCGCTCCACTGGATCGCGCCAACGTCGACACCGACCAGATCATCCCCAAGCAGTTCTTGAAGTCGATCAAGCGCACGGGCTTCGGCCCCAACCTGTTCGATGAGTGGCGTTACCACGACGTCGGGCAGCCGAATCAGGACAACTCCAAGCGCCCGGTCAATCAGGAGTTCGTGCTGAACTTCCCGCGCTACCAGGGTGCCAGCGTGTTGCTGGCGCGGGAAAACTTCGGTTGCGGCTCATCTCGCGAGCACGCGCCCTGGGCGCTGGAAGAGTACGGCTTTCGCACCATCATCGCGCCGAGCTTTGCCGACATCTTCTACAACAACAGTTTCAAGAACGGCCTGCTACCGATCATCCTCAAGGAAGACGAGGTCGATGCGCTGTTTCAGCAGGCCGAGGCTAACGTCGGCTATCAGCTGACCGTCGACCTGGCTGCGCAAACCGTGACCCGTCCGGATGGCGTGCAGTACAGCTTCGAGGTCGATGCCTTCCGCAAGCATTGCCTGCTCAATGGCCTGGACGATATTGGCCTGACCCTGCAGGACAGCGACGCGATCAAGGCCTTCGAGGTCGGTTACCAGCAGCGCAGCCCCTGGCTGTTCGGCGCGATCAAATAAGTGAGGGTGAGCGGGGCCGCCTAGGCCGCGCGCACCGGTTCAACGAATAAATGGTGCGCACGGCGCACCCCATGGCGTATTGAGGGCAAGATGAGCAAGCAGATTCTGATTCTCCCAGGCGACGGTATCGGCCCGGAAATCATGGCCGAAGCGGTCAAGGTTCTGGAGCTGGTCAACGACAAGTACAGCCTGGGTTTCGAGCTGAGCTTCGACGAGCTGGGCGGCGCGGCCGTAGACAAGTACGGCGTGCCCCTGGCCGATGAAACCCTGGAGCGCGCCCGCGCCGCCGACGCCATTCTGCTCGGTGCCGTTGGCGGGCCGAAGTGGGACAAGATCGATCCGGCCATCCGCCCCGAGCGCGGCCTGCTGAAAATCCGTTCGCAACTGGGTCTGTTCGCCAACCTGCGTCCGGCCATTCTCTACCCGCAGCTGGCTGATGCTTCCTCGCTGAAGCCGGAAGTGGTAGCTGGGCTGGATATCCTGATCGTGCGTGAGCTGACCGGTGGCATCTACTTCGGCCAGCCGCGCGAGAGCAAGGTGCTGGAAAACGGCGAGCGCATGGCCTACGACACCCTGCCGTACAGCGAAAGCGAAGTGCGCCGTATCGCCCGGGTCGGTTTCGATATGGCGCGCGTGCGCGGCAACAAGCTCTGCTCGGTGGACAAGGCCAACGTGTTGGCCTCCAGCCAACTGTGGCGCGCCGTGGTCGAGGAAGTGGCCAAGGATTACCCGGACGTCGAACTCAGCCATATGTATGTGGATAACGCCGCCATGCAGCTGGTGCGCGCGCCCAAGCAGTTTGACGTGATGGTCACCGACAATATGTTTGGCGACATTCTCTCGGACGAGGCCTCCATGCTTACCGGCTCCATCGGCATGCTGCCGTCGGCGTCCCTGGATGCCAACAACAAGGGCATGTACGAGCCGTGCCACGGCAGCGCGCCGGATATCGCCGGGCAGGGCATTGCCAATCCGTTGGCGACCATTCTGTCGGTGTCGATGATGCTGCGTTACAGCTTCAACCAGGCCGCGGCGGCCGATGCCATCGAGCAGGCGGTCAGCCTGGTGCTGGATCAGGGCCTGCGCACTGGCGATATTCTTTCTGCCGGTACGACCAAGGTCGGTACGGCGGCAATGGGCGATGCGGTGGTTTCCGCGCTGCGCAGTCTGTAATCTTCTCTGCCCGTCGGCGCTAACTCCGGCGGTCTGCTTGTTTATAAAGGTGCAGTGGCTATGAAACGTGTAGGTCTGATCGGTTGGCGTGGCATGGTGGGTTCCGTGCTGATGCAGCGCATGCTGGAAGAGCAGGATTTCGACTTGATCGAACCGGTGTTCTTCACCACTTCCAATGTCGGCGGTCAGGGTCCGGCGATTGGCAAGGAGATTGCCCCGCTGAAGGACGCCTACAGCATCGACGAGCTGAAAAGCCTCGACGTGATCCTGACCTGTCAGGGGGGCGACTACACCAGTGAAGTCTTCCCCAAGCTGCGCGAAGCCGGCTGGCAGGGCTACTGGATCGATGCCGCCTCCTCGCTGCGCATGGACGACAGCTCGGTCATCGTGCTCGATCCGGTCAACCGCAAGGTGATCGACCAGCAGCTCGATGCCGGTACCAAGAACTATATCGGTGGTAACTGCACCGTCAGCCTGATGCTGATGGCGTTGGGCGGCCTCTACGAAGCTGGTCTGGTCGAGTGGATGAGCGCCATGACCTATCAGGCGGCAAGCGGTGCCGGCGCGCAGAACATGCGTGAGCTGATCAAGCAGATGGGTGCGATCAACGCTTCGGTGGCCGATGAGCTGGCCGATCCAGCCAGCGCCATTCTGGATATCGACCGCAAGGTGGCTGAGGCCATGCGCGGCGAGTCCTTCCCGGTTGACAACTTTGGCGTGCCCCTGGCCGGCAGCCTGATCCCTTACATCGACAAGGAGCTGCCCAACGGCCAGAGCCGTGAAGAGTGGAAGGGTCAAGCGGAAACCAACAAGATCCTCGGCCGTTTCAAGAACCCGATTCCGGTCGATGGTCTGTGTGTGCGCATCGGTGCCATGCGTTGCCACAGCCAGGCGCTGACCATCAAGTTGAACAAAGACGTGCCCATGGCCGATATCGAAGGCTTGATCAGCCAGCACAACCCCTGGGTCAAGCTGGTGCCGAACCAGCGTGAGGCGAGCATCCGCGAACTGGGTCCGACCGCTGTAACCGGTACCCTGAGCGTGCCGGTCGGTCGTCTGCGCAAGCTCAATATGGGGTCGCAGTACCTCGGTGCGTTCACCGTCGGTGACCAGCTGTTGTGGGGCGCGGCCGAGCCACTGCGGCGCATGCTGCGGATTCTGTTGGAGCGTTGATGTCCTGAGTCTCTGCTGACGAGACTGCGGGGGTACTGACGAAGCGGGTTTGCCGGTGATCGAATGAAAGTTCGACCGCTGGCAAGCCCGCTTCTTTGCATTTGGCCGATGCGGTTATACAGTGCTGGGCTTATTTCGCTAGAAGCCTTGCCATGACCCGTAGTTTTGATATCGCAGTGATCGGTGCCACCGGAAGTGTGGGGGAAACCCTGGTGCAGTTGCTCGAGGAGCGCGATTTCCCGGTGGCGAACCTGCATCTGATTGCCAGTGGTGATTCGGCGGGCGGCTCACTGTCCTTCAAGGGCAAGAACCTGCGGGTACGCTCTCTCGAATCCTTCGACTTTGCCAATGTGCGTCTGGCCTTCTTTACTGCCGGCGCGGCCGTGACCCAGGAATATGCCACCCAGGCCAGGGCGGCGGGCTGTGCGGTGATCGATCTGACCGGCGCTCTGCCCGAGGAGCTGGCCCCGCGGGTCATCCCCGAAGTGAATGCCGAGGTCCTGGCGACACTGTCTGCCCCTTATCTGCTGGCCAGCCCGAGTGCGCCGAGTATCGCCCTGGCCACTGTGCTGGCGGTGCTGGGGGCGCACCTGAGCCCGCAGCGGCTGACCGTTACCGCCTGTCTGGCGGTTTCCAGCCGAGGCCGGGCAGGGGTTTCCGAATTGGCGCGGCAGACCGCCGAGCTGCTCAATGGCCGCGCTTTCGAGCCGCAGCTGTTTGACCGGCAGATGGCGTTCAATCTGCTGGGGCAGGTCGATGAATGCGATGGCGAAGGTCATGGCGCGCTGGAGCGGCGCATGGCTCTCGAACTGAAAACCCTGCTGGCTGCGCCACAGTTGCAGGTGTCGGCCACCTGCATACAGGCCCCGGTGTTCTTTGGCGACAGTTTCAGCGTAACGCTGCAGTGCGCCTCGGCGTTCGATCTGCAATCTCTGCGTGATGCTCTGGAAGCCGCGCCGGCTGTGGAATATGTAGAATCCGGCGATTATCCGACGGTGGTGGGCGACGCGGTGGGGCAGGATGAGGTCTATGTCGGCCGAGTTCGCGTCGGCCTGGATGATCCCTGTGAACTCAATTTGTGGATTGCGTCTGATAATGTAAGAAAAGGCGCTGCCCTGAATGCTGTGCAATTGGCCGAGTTGTTGATAAAACACTATCTGTAAAAGATACTTAGCTGGAAATTTGAAGAATCTTTCGAGCTTGGCAATACTGGCTGAGTTGATTGCTGGATGGGGCTACACCTTCGGGTGGTGCAGGCAGCAATTTCCAAGATCCTCTCGCCTGGCGAGAAAAAAAGATAAAACAAGGGATAACGCTATGGTTCGGGTTCGCAAACTGGTGCTGGCAATCGCAGCTGCTTCGGCACTGTCCTCCGGTATGGCGCATGCGCTGGGACTGGGTGAGGTGACCTTGCAGTCGGCGCTGAATCAGCCGTTGGTGGCTGAAATCGAGCTGCTGGAAGTGCGTGACCTGACCTCCAGCGAGCTGCGGCCCAGCCTCGCGTCTCCCGAAGAATTCAACAAGGCGGGGGTGGATCGTCAGTATTTTCTGACCGATCTCAAGTTCACTCCGGTACTCAAGCCCAACGGCAAGAGCGTTATCCGCGTTACCTCGAGCAAGCCGCTGCGTGAGCCCTACCTGAACTTCCTAGTTGAGGTGCTGTGGCCTAACGGTCGCCTGCTGCGTGAGTACACCCTGCTGCTCGATCCGCCTCTTTACAGCCCGCAGGCCGTGATCCCTGCAGCGCCGCAGCTACCGGTCGCTGCCCCCGCGCCGCGCCCGCAAGTCGCCGCTGCGCCGCGTCCGGTGCAAGCCAGCGGTGCACCCGTGGCTCCGGCCGCGCCTGCCGCGCCAAGGGCTCTGAATGGCAACGAATACAAGACCACTGCCAATGACACCCTCTGGGAAATTGCCCAGCGCGTACCCGGCGGTAGCGTGCATCAGACCATGCTGGCCATCCAGGCGCTGAATCCGGATGCCTTTATCGGCGGCAATATCAATCGCCTGAAAAGCGGTCAGGTTTTGCGTCTACCGGACGCCGAGCAGGTCAAGAGCCGAGGCCAGGCCGAGGCCATTGCCCAGGTCGCCGAGCAGAACGCCGCATGGCGCGAAGGCCGCAGCCTGGCCGGCGGTACCGCGCGCCAGCTGGATGCCACCAAACGTACCGTGGCTGGCGATGCGCCTGCCAAAGCGGCGGCTGGCGACAGCCTGAAACTGGTCGCGGCCGATACCGGCAAGGCCACCGCCGGTAGCGATACCGGTACTGCCGACAGCAAGGCCCTGGCCGACAAGCTGGCGGTGACTCAGGAAAGCCTCGATTCCACTCGTCGGGAAAATGCCGAGCTGAAGGATCGCATGGGCGATCTGCAGAGCCAGCTCGACAAGCTGCAGCGCCTGATTCAGCTCAAAGACGATCAGATGGCCAAGCTGCAGGCTGACCTGGCTGCCCAGGGGCAGGCCCCCGCAGTGGCTCCAGCGGTCGAGGCCGCTGCGCCTGCGCCGGCACCTGAGGCCAGTGTCGAGGCACCGGCACTCGCGCAAACCCCCGAAGCACAGGTGCCGGCTAGGCCCGTTGAGCCAGTAGCCGAGCCCGAGCAGGATTTCAATTACAGCGAAGAACCGGCTCCGGCCGCTCAGCCTGAGGCGGCTGCGCCGCAAGTCAGCGAGCCGCCTGCGCCGGCCAAACCAGCTCCGGTCAAGCCGGCAGCCCCTGTGGTGGCCGTTGCGCCACCAGTGGTAGAGCCGCCGGTCGAGACCAGTCCACTTGATGAGTTTCTCGCTAACCCGATGATGCTGGGCATCGCCGGTGGTGGTGCTTTGCTGGTTTTGCTGCTGGCGCTGATGATGCTGTCGCGCCGCAATGCCCTCAAGGAAGCCGAACTGCAGGAAAGCCTGGCGGCGGACGGGCAGGGTGTTGATCTGGGTGCCGATATGGCCCTGCCAGCCGATAGCTTCGATGCTGCGGACGATCTGGCTGGCGAGCAGGCGTCTGCTCCGGCTGAAGAGCGTGTAGCCGCACAAACCGGTGATGCTTTGGGCGAGGCCGATATCTACATTGCCTACGGACGCTTCAATCAGGCCGCGGAGTTGCTGCAGGGGGCCATTAATGATGAGCCGCAGCGCAGTGACCTGCGCTTGAAACTGATGGAGGTCTATGCCGAGCTGGGCGACCGCGAAGGCTTTGCCCGTCAGGACAACGAACTGCGTGAAATCGGCGGCAGCGCTTCCGAAGTCGATCAGATCAAGGCCAAGTATCCCGCCATGCTCGTCGCTGCCGGTGCTGCTGGTTTTGCGGCGACTGCCAGTGCTGAGGATGACGACCTGAGCGACTTCAGCTTCGATGACCTGGCGCTGGATGAGCCGACCGCGCCCGCTGCAGGCGGCGATCTGGACGATGCCTTCGACCTCAGTCTGGACGATCTGGAGGCTGATCTGGAGCGTGATCTGCAGGCGGCCGGTAAAGCGGCGGGCTCAAACGATATGGACAGCCTGTCGCTGGATAGCGATATGGACTTCAGTGCGCCGGTCGAGCCGAAAGCCAAAGAAGACGACGAGCTGGGTTTCGATCTGAGCCTGGACGAGGCCGCTGGTGAAAGCCTGGCAACCGAAGATGATCTGGCCGATTTCAGCCTGGATCTGGACGCGCCGCTTGAGCTTGAAACGGCCGCCGAAGACGAGTTTCTGTTGAGCCTGGACGACGAGCCGAGCGCTGCTCCGGTCAAGAATGAGCTGCCCGCAGCGGCCCCCGAGCCTGCAGCAGAGGAGGCTGACAATGGCTTCGATCTGTCGGCCGACTTCGATCTGGCTTTGAATGATGAACTGCCCGCCCAGCCGAGCAGCGACAGCTTTGCTGCCCAGCTCGACGAGGTGAATGCGGAGCTGGATCAGCTGGCTGGTGATCTGGATCAGCCTGATGATCTGGGCATGCCAGCCAGCTCCGGCCTGTCCGATTCAGGCATGGATGGCGATGACGACTTCGACTTCCTCTCCGGTACCGATGAAACCGCGACCAAGCTCGATCTGGCACGCGCCTATATCGATATGGGTGACACCGAAGGTGCTCGCGACATCCTCGATGAAGTCATCGCTGAAGGTAACGATGGTCAGCAGCAGGAAGCCCGCGAGCTGATCGCTAAACTGGTTTGATACATGTCTGATGGTCTCACTACAGCGGCAGCCGATTCGGCTGCCGTTGGCGTTTTCAAAATCGCCCTCGGGGTCGAATACAAAGGCTCGCGCTACCGTGGCTTTCAGCGCCAGCGGGCGGGTGTGCCTTCGATTCAGGAGTCCCTGGAAAAAGCCCTGTCGAAAGTCGCGGGCGGCGCTGCGGTTACCCTGAGCTGTGCCGGGCGCACCGATGCCCTGGTACATGCCAGTGCCCAGGTGGTGCATTTCGCGACCACTGTCGAGCGCTCCATGCATGCCTGGGTGATGGGTGCGAACATGAACCTGCCCGCCGATATCAGTGTGACCTGGGCCAAGTCGATGCCGGCGCATTTCGATGCGCGCTTCTGTGCTCAGGCGCGGCGCTATCGCTATGTGATCTACAACGATCAGATCCGCCCGGCGCATATGGCCGAAGAGGTAACCTGGAATCACCGGCCGCTGGATATCGAGCGCATGCGCGAGGCAGCCAAAGCTTTTGTCGGCACCCACGACTTCAGCGCCTTTCGCGCGCGTCAGTGCCAGGCCAAGTCGCCGATCAAGACGGTGCATCACCTGGAGCTGCTGCAGCATGGGCGCTTTATCGTGCTGGATATCCGCGCCAATGCCTTCCTCCACCATATGGTGCGCAATATCGCCGGGGTGCTGATGACCATCGGGGCAGGGGAACGGCCTGTTGAGTGGGCCCAGGAAGTGCTGGAAACTCGCGTGCGGCGCACGGGTGGGGTGACGGCGCATCCTTATGGCTTGTATCTGGTGCAGGTCGATTATCCGGCCGAGTTCGATTTGCCCAAGCGTTATCTGGGGCCGCATTTTCTCTCCGGTTTGGCGGATGTGGCGGCTGACGCCTGAAAGGCTATTTGTTAGCATCCGGCTCTGGTCGAATATCTTGAGGTGATCCTGTTGTCAGTCGTTCGCAGCAAGATCTGTGGCATTACCCGCATAGAAGACGCATTGTCGGCCGCCGAGGCGGGCGCGGATGCCATAGGTCTGGTGTTCTATGCCAAGAGCCCGCGTGCGGTCAGTGTGCAGCAGGCGCGGGCCATCATTGCCGCCTTGCCACCCTTCGTGACCACGGTGGGGCTGTTTGTCGATGCCAGCAGGCAGGAGCTCGACAAAATTCTCGCTGCCGTCCCCCTGGACCTGTTGCAGTTTCATGGGGATGAGAGCCCCGCCTTCTGCGAGGCCTTGCAGCGGCCCTATATCAAGGCGCTGCGGGTCAAACCCGGCGATGATCTGGCGGCTCAGGTTGCAGCCTATGGCCAGGCGTCGGGGGTTTTGCTCGACACCTATGTGCCGGGCATTCCCGGTGGTACGGGCGAGGCTTTCGACTGGTCGCTGGTGCCGCAGGGTTTGAATAAGCCGATTATCCTGGCCGGTGGCCTGGTGGCGGAGAATGTGGCAGCGGCGATCAGGCAGGTGCAGCCCTATGCGGTCGATGTCAGTGGTGGCGTCGAGGCCGGCAAGGGCATCAAGGATGCAGAAAAGATCCGGGCGTTTATGCGCGCGGTCAAGACGGCCGGCGGGTGATGTGACGACGCGCTGCCCTTGGCCGTCCATACCCCTGTTGCAGGTGTTGCATGAATACTGCAGGCAGTCGAAGTGCAGGTGGCGGGTTTGTTGCGTGAATAGCCCGATGGGCGCGTACGCCGGCCCCTGACATGGCTGCCCTCGTGAATTTGCCTGGATCGGCCCGGCGACCTGGCGTCGCAGGCTTGTCCGGCTCTAACGCTTTGGAGAATCAAGAGCATGAGCAACTGGTTAGTAGACAAACTGATCCCATCGATCATGCGATCCGAGGTCAAGAAGAGTTCGGTGCCGGAAGGCCTGTGGCACAAGTGCCCGTCCTGCGATGCGGTGCTGTACAAACCCGAGCTGGAAAAGACCCTGGATGTCTGCCCCAAATGTAATCACCACATGCGGATCGGGGCCCGTGCACGCCTGGATATCTTTCTCGACGCCGAAGGGCGCGAAGAGCTGGGTGCCGACCTGGAGCCGGTCGACCGCCTGAAGTTCCGCGATGGCAAGAAGTACAAGGATCGTATCGTTGCGGCGCAGAAGCAGACTGGCGAGAAGGATGCACTGATCGCCATCCGCGGCACCCTTGAAGGCATGCCGATCGTGACCTGTGCCTTCGAATTCTCCTTTATGGGCGGCTCCATGGGCGCGATCGTTGGTGAGCGCTTCGTGCGTGCGGCCAACGCGGCGCTGGAGCAGCGTTGCCCGCTGGTGTGCTTCTCCGCTTCGGGCGGCGCGCGCATGCAGGAAGCGCTGATTTCCCTGATGCAGATGGCCAAGACCTCCGCGGTGCTGGCGCGCCTGCGCGAAGAGGGGATTCCCTTTATTTCGGTGCTGACCGATCCGGTCTATGGCGGTGTTTCCGCCAGCCTGGCCATGCTTGGCGACGTGATCGTGGCCGAGCCCAAGGCCCTGATCGGCTTTGCCGGTCCGCGGGTGATCGAGCAGACCGTGCGTGAGAAGCTGCCGGAAGGCTTCCAGCGCAGTGAGTTCCTGATCGAACACGGTGCCATCGACATGATCATCCACCGTGCCGAGCTGCGCCCGCGTCTGGCGCGTCTGCTGGCCCAGTTGATGGGTTTGCCATCGCCAGCTGCGCTGCCGGCCACTGCATGACCGCGCGCTCCCTTGCCGAGTGGTTGGCTTACCTGGAGCAGTTGCACCCCAGTGCCATCGATATGGGCCTGGAGCGCTGCGCTGAAGTGGCGCAGCGGCTGGGTCTGACCCGGCTTGCGCCGCGGATGATCACGGTGACCGGCACCAATGGCAAGGGTTCTACCTGTGCGTTTATTGCCTCATTGCTGCAGGAGCAGGGGCTCAGGGTCGGGCTGTACAGCTCACCCCATCTGTTGCGTTACAACGAGCGCGTGCAGATCGCCGGTGTCACCGCCAGCGACGCCGAGCTCTGCCAGGCCTTTGCCGTGGTCGAAGCGGCCCGTGGCGATATTTCCCTGACCTATTTTGAAATGGGCACGCTGGCGGCGTTCTGGCTGTTCCGCGAGGCGAACCTGGATGCGGTGGTGCTCGAGGTCGGCCTGGGCGGTCGGCTGGATGCGGTCAATCTGATGGATGCCGATATCGCCCTGGTCACCAGTATCGGTATCGATCATGCCGACTGGCTGGGCGATACCCGTGAGTCAGTGGCGTTCGAGAAGGCCGGGATCTTCCGCGCCGGCATGCCGGCGCTGTGTGGCGATCTTGAACCGCCGCAGCCTTTGCTCGATCGCGTGGCCGGGCTGGATGCGCCGTTCTTTCTGCGTGGCCGTGACTATGACCTGAGCATCGAGGCGCAGCATTGGTCCTGGTATGGCCTCAATGGCCAGGGCGAAGTGCTGCAACTCGAGCGCTTGCCGCTGCTCGACCTGCCCATGGAAAACGCCGCCCTGGCCCTGCAGGCCTATGCCCTGACCGGGCTGCCCTGGCAGGCGGAGCAGATCGGCAGCGCACTGCTGCGCACCCGGGTAACCGGTCGACTGGATCGCCGGGTTGTGAATTGGCAGGGTAAGTCACTCACGCTGCTGCTCGATGTTGGGCATAATCCCCAGGCGGCCGAGTACCTGGCCCGCCATTTGGCCGAGCGGCCGATGCAGGGGCGTCGGGCGGTATTCGGTCTGCTCGCGGACAAGGACCTGGCCGGGGTGGTGAGGCCGCTGCTGAGCGAGGTGCAGGCATGGGCGGTGGCCCCGCTGCCGACCGCGCGCAGCCGTGATGCCGCCGAGCTGCAGGCTCAGTTGCACAATAGCGGTGCCCAGGTAGCGGCCTATGCCGATGTGCAGGCGGCGCTGCAGGCTCAGTGCGAGCAGGCGGCAGCCGGTGATGAAATACTGGTGTTCGGATCTTTCTACTGCGTGGCCGAGGCCCTGGATTGGCTGGCCCGCCAAGCCAATGGGGGCGTGCAGGATGGCTTTGCTGGATAAAGGATTGAAGCAGCGGATGGTGGGGGCGCTGGTATTGCTGGCGCTGGCGGTTATCTTCCTGCCGATGCTGTTGTCGCGTGAAGATGAGCTGCGTCGCGTGGTGGTCGATGCGCCGTCCATGCCCGATGCGCCCGCTATGCCGCAAATCGAGATGCAGCCGGTGGTGGTCCCCGAGCCGCAGTCGCTGACAGATGAATCGCTCGTCGCTGGCGACGATATTCAGGCTGCTGAACCCGCTACTGCCCCCGAAGCTGCTCCAGCTCCAGCTCCAGCTCTAGCTCCAGCTGCCGAGCCAGCCACACCCGCATTGGTACCGGCCAAGCCGGGCGCGCCGACTCCTGCACCCGTCAGCCGCCTGGATGCCAATAGTCTGCCGGTCAGTTGGTCGGTGCAGCTGGCCAGCCTGTCCAGTCGCGATGGTGCGCAGAGCTTGCAGAAAACCCTGCGCAGCCAGGGCTATAACGCCTATATCCGTACCGTGGACGGGATGAATCGGGTCTTTGTCGGGCCGCTGATCGAGCGTGGCGAGGCCGATCGTCTGCGTGATCAGCTCAACCGGCAGCACAAGCTCAACGGTTTTGTCGTGCGTTTCCAGCCCGAGTCCAGCTGAGTCAGGTCGGCCGGGCGCAGTGCCGCGCCCGGCGTTGAGACATTTCGGCGGGCGCTCAAACCTTTGCTTACCCCAGCTCGGGGGCTCTGCTAAAATGCAGCGCCTTTTCCGTCGGTAACCCACATCGTGATATTTACCTGGGTCGATTGGGCGATTATCGCCGTTGTCGCCATTTCCAGTCTGATCAGCCTAAGCCGGGGTTTCGTAAAAGAAGCGTTGTCGCTGCTGACCTGGATTATTGCCGGCGTGGTGGCCTGGATGTTTGGCGGCGCACTGGCGCAGCATCTTGGCGAATTTATTGAAACACCCTCGGCGCGTGTCATCGTCGCTTGCGCCATTCTGTTCGTGGTGACCTTGTTGGTGGGTGCCTTGATCAATTACCTGATCGGCGAGCTGATTCGGGTGACCGGGTTGTCCGGTACCGATCGTCTTCTCGGCATGGTGTTTGGCGCTGCCCGTGGTGGCTTGCTGGTGGTGGTACTGGTCGGTCTGGTCAGCCTGGCCCCGGTGCAGCAGGACAGCTGGTGGCAAGAGTCGAGTCTGCTGCCGCATTTTTTGCTGGTGGCCGACTGGTCGAAGAACCTTATCCTGAGCCTGTCCAGTCAGTGGCTCGCCAGCGGCGTAACTGCGCCGGTTGAATTACCGTTCAAAGAGGTGCTGCAGCAGCCCAGGCTGCCGTAGCGCATTGAGAATCATCCTGTTTCATTGAGTAGGGGTTGCGTTACATGTGCGGCATTGTCGGTATCGTCGGTAAATCGAACGTCAATCAGGCGCTGTACGACGGGCTCACCGTCCTCCAGCACCGCGGCCAGGATGCTGCCGGTATTGTCACCAGCCATGATGGCCGCCTGTTCCTGCGCAAGGACAACGGTCTGGTGCGTGATGTCTTTCAGCAGCGCCACATGCAGCGCCTGATCGGTCATATGGGCATCGGTCATGTCCGTTATCCCACTGCGGGCAGCTCCAGCTCGGCTGAAGCGCAGCCGTTCTACGTCAACTCGCCCTATGGCATCACCCTGGCGCATAACGGCAACCTGACCAACGTCGAGCAGCTGGCCAAGGAGATCTACGAGTCCGACCTGCGCCACGTCAACACCAATTCCGATTCGGAAGTGCTGCTCAACGTGTTCGCCCACGAGCTGGCCCAGCGCGGCAAGCTGCAGCCGACCGAGGAAGATATCTTCGCCGCGGTCAGTCAGGTGCATGAACGCTGCATCGGCGGTTATGCGGTGGTGGCGATGATTACCGGCTACGGCATCGTCGGTTTCCGCGACCCCAACGGCATTCGTCCGATCGTCTTCGGTCAGCGCCACACCGACGAAGGCGTCGAGTACATGATCGCCTCGGAAAGCGTATCGCTGGACGTACTCGGCTTTACCCTGATCCGCGACCTGGAGCCGGGTGAGGCGGTGTATATCACCGAAGACGGCAAACTGACCACGCGCCAGTGCGCGAGCAATCCGCAGCTCTCGCCGTGCATCTTCGAACACGTCTACCTGGCTCGCCCCGACTCGATCATGGACGGCGTGTCGGTGTACAAGGCGCGCCTGCGCATGGGCGAGAAGCTGGCCGACAAGATCCTCCGCGAGCGGCCGGAGCACGATATCGATGTGGTTATCCCGATTCCCGACACCAGCCGTACGGCTGCACTGGAGCTGGCCAACCATCTGGGCGTGAAGTTCCGCGAAGGCTTCGTCAAGAACCGCTATATCGGCCGCACCTTCATCATGCCTGGCCAGGCGGCGCGGAAGAAATCGGTACGGCAGAAGCTCAACGCCATCGAACTGGAATTCCGCGGCAAGAACGTGATGCTGGTGGACGACTCCATCGTGCGCGGTACCACCTGCAAGCAGATTATCCAGATGGCCCGCGAAGCCGGGGCGAAGAACGTCTACTTCTGCTCGGCTGCACCGGCGGTGCGCTACCCGAACGTTTATGGTATCGACATGCCCAGCGCCCACGAGCTTATCGCTCACGGCCGCACCACCGAGGAAGTCTGCGAGCTGATCGGGGCCGACTGGCTGATCTACCAGGATCTGCCTGATCTGATCGAAGCGGTCAGTGGTAGCAAGAAGATCAAGATTGAGCATTTCGATTGCGCGGTGTTCGACGGCAAGTACGTCACCGGCGATGTCGACGCGGCTTACCTGGAGAAGATCGAGCAGGCGCGCAACGATGCCTCGAAGGTCAAGTCCCAGGCGGTCAGCGCGATTATCGACCTGTACAACAACTAGGCGGCAAGCCCTTAGCCTGGCTTGTTCCGGGCTACGTCGGCATGAGGTAGGGATATGAGCGAAGAGTGGCAAGCAGGGCGTCTGGACAGCGATCTGGACGGCGTAGGTTTCGACACCCTGGCGGTGCGTGCCGGGCAGCACCGCTCGCCTGAGGGCGAACACAGCGAGGCGATTTACCCGACCTCCAGCTATGTGTTCCGCACCGCTGCCGATGCCGCCGCGCGCTTTGCCGGCGAGGTTCCGGGTAATGTCTATTCGCGTTACACCAACCCCACGGTGCGCGCCTTCGAAGAGCGCATCGCCGCCCTGGAAGGGGCCGAGCAGGCGGTGGCCACCTCGTCCGGCATGTCGGCGATTCTGGCCATGGTCATGAGCCTGTGCAGCGGCGGCGACCATGTGCTGGTGTCGCGCAGCGTGTTCGGTTCGACCATCAGCCTGTTCGAGAAGTACCTCAAGCGCTTCGGCGTCGAGGTGGACTATGTGCCGCTTTCCGACCTGGCTGCCTGGTCCGCGGCGTTCAAGGAAAACACCCGGCTGTTGTTCGTCGAATCGCCGTCCAATCCCCTGGCCGAACTGGTGGATATCGCCGCTCTGGCGGAGATCGCCCATGGCAAGGGCGCGCTGCTGGCGGTGGACAACTGCTTCTGTACCCCAGCTTTGCAGCAGCCGCTCAAGCTCGGGGCCGATATTGTTATGCATTCGGCGACCAAGTATATCGACGGCCAGGGTCGCAGCATGGGCGGCGTGGTGGCCGGCCGCGCCGAGCTGATGAAGGAGGTGGTGGGCTTTCTGCGTACCGCCGGGCCGACCCTCAGTCCGTTCAATGCCTGGATCTTCCTCAAGGGCCTGGAAACCCTGCGCGTGCGTATGCAGGCCCACTGTGCCAGCGCCTTGCAGCTGGCCCAGTGGCTGGAGCAGCAACCCGGGATCGAGCAGGTCTACTACGCCGGGTTGCCCAGCCATCCGCAGCATGAACTGGCCAAACTGCAGCAAAGCGCCTTTGGCGCGGTGGTCAGTTTCGAGGTCAAGGGCGGCAAGGAAGCGGCCTGGCGCTTTATCGACGCCACCCGGGTGATCTCCATCACCACCAACCTGGGCGATACCAAGACCACCATCGCCCATCCGGCGACCACCTCCCACGGCCGCCTGACCCCAGCCGAGCGCGCCAATGCCGGTATCCGCGACAACCTGATCCGCGTCGCGGTGGGGCTGGAAGATCTGGCCGATCTCAAGGCGGATCTGGCCCGCGGTCTGGCGGCGCTCTAAGTCGGTAGATAGCAAGTCTGCAGCAAAAAGGCCTCGGTAAATCCGAGGCCTTTTTGTATCTGCATTGCCACAGCGTTTATCCGTAGGCGCGGCGTGGACACCCAGTCCCATGGCCGCGAATCTAGTCGCGCAGGTCGATCGCTTCTGGCTCGGCCTGGTCGAACAGTTGCACCGGGTTGCGCGGCAGGATGCCGGGGCGGTAGTTCTCGCGGATATCGCCGAGTACGCGGATATCGCTGTATTTCTTCCCAGAGAGCGCCGCCATGCCTGCCGCGTCGCGGATCACCGTGGGACGCAGAAACACCATCAGGTTGCGCTTGATGCGGGTTTCCTTGGTCGAGCGGAACAGCCGGCCAAGCAGGGGAATATCGCCCAGCAGCGGCACCTTGGAGTCGGCCTGGGTGACGTCATCCTGAATCAGCCCGCCAAGCACGATGACCTGGCCGTTTTCGGCGAGGATGGTGCTCTTGATCGAGCGCTTGTTGGTGATCAGGTCGACCGCATTGACGCCCTGGCTGGTGGGGGCGATGGAGGAGATTTCCTGCTCGATTTCCAGACGCAGCGAGGCTCCGTCGTTGATATGCGGGGTGACCTTGAGGGTCACGCCGATGTCCTGGCGTTCGATGGTGGTGAAGGGGTTGTCGGCACCCGAACCGCTGGTGGTAAAGGAGCCGGTCTGAAACGGTACGTTCTGCCCGACCAGGATTTCCGCCTTCTGGTGGTCCAGGGTCAGCAGGCTGGGAGTGGACAGCAGGTTGCTCTTGCTGTTGGCCGACAGTGCGGTGATCAGTACGCCGAAGCTGTCGGTGCCCAGGCCGATGATCGCGCCATCCGGCAGATTGTTCAGAGTGTTGTTGTCGGTGCCATTGCCCTGATCCTGAATGGCCTGCAGCACGCTGCCGACCGACAGGCCGGTGCCGCTGAAGTTGGTGCCGCCCAGGCCGCCGGTGCTGCCGCGGGCGTCCACCGCCCACTGCACGCCCAGGGCGTCGCTGATATCGCCGGATACCTCGACAATCGCCGCTTCGACCATCACCTGAGCGCGTGGCACATCGAGCTGGCGCACGATGTCTTCCAGGGTTGCCACCACATCGGGTTCGGCCAGCAGTACCAGGGCGTTGAGGCTCTCGTCGGCGCGGATCAGCACCGTCTGCGGCTTGCCGGTGCCTTCGCCGCCGGACTCCGGCTTGAGCTTTTCGGATATCTCGCCGAGGGTTTCCGCCAGGCTCTTGGCATCACTGTGGCGCAGGCGAATCACCCGGGTATTGGCCGAGCGGCTGGTGGGGGTGTCCAGCGATTTTGCCAGGGCCATCAGCTTGGCGCGTGCAGCCGGTGGGCCGAGCAGGATCAGGCGGTTGGTACGGCCGTCGGCCACTACCTGGGTGCCGGTCGCACCCTTGGCCTGGCCGCGGTCGATGGCGCTGCGCAGCACCTCGGCGGTGTCCATGACCCAGGCATGTTGCAGGTTGAGCACGCTGTAATCGTTCTGGCCCTTCTGGTCGAGCTGGCGCAGCAGGTCTTCGATGCGTTCGATATTGGCGCTGCGGTCGCTGATGATAATGGCGTTGGCCGAGCTGACCGCGGCCAGATGGCCGTACTGCGGAATCAGGGGGCGAATCAGTGGGATCAGCTCGGTCGCCGAGCCATGTTGCACCTGAATTAGGCGGGTCTCCAGACGGTCCGGGGCGGCGCGCCCGGAATCGGCGTCAGCCTTGGCTTCGGCATTGGGCACGATGCGCGCCTGGTCGCCCTGGGTGATCACGCTGAAGCCGTGGGTGGCCATGACCGAGAGAAACAGCTGGTAGACCTCGGTGAGATTCAGCGCGGTATTCGACACCACGCTGACCTGGCCCTTGACCCGTGGGTCGACGACAAAGGTCTGCCCGCTGATCTGCGCCACCTGATCGATAAACTCGCGGATATCGGCACCCTTGAGGTTGATGGTCCAGCTTTCTTCCTGCTGGCTGGCGCTCGGGGTCACGGCATTGACGGCGGCGCTGAGCGGCAGCGGGCTGCAAGCCAGGCCGGCGGCGAGCAGGGCGAAGGTAAGGCGCGAAAGGATCGGGGTCATCGGTTCAGTCGTTTTCCGTAGGCTGATCGGTGGGTTCAGCGTCCGCCGGCAAGGTGCCGGAGGCTTCCATCTGCTGGCGCAGGGCATCCATGCGTTCGCGCAGTTGCGCCAGGTTGTCGTTTTCCATTTCGCTCAGCTGTTCGAGTGAGTCCTCGGCGCTGTTGCTGTTATAGGTGTTGGCGCTGTCCTGGGCCTGGCTGAGCGGGAAACTCAGGCTCTCGCGGCGGCCATTGCGCAGCAGCTCGACTCGATCGGCGCTCACCGCATGCAGGCGCACGCCGCTGCTAATTTCGCTGTCCACGCTGTAGCGCTGAGCCGGGCTGCCTTCGCTGCGGATAATCGCGCTGGAACGTTTGGGGTCGGCATGCACGAAGCTGCCCAGCAGGGTCAGGCGCAGGTTGGTGGCCGGGGCGTCGGCGCTGCCGGGCTGGCTGTGGCCGAACAGCTGGCCGAGTTGCGGGTGGCTTGCCGGGGCGTTGGGGGCACTGGGGTTGAGCTCGCTGGTCGCCGGCGGGGTACGCAACAGGCGCAGCCACTCGGCGCTTTGCCAGGCCAGGCTGATGCTCATGGCGAGAACTACAGCGATGGCTGCCAGGGCGATGGCATGCCGCTGGAGCCAGTGTTGGGTTGCCGAAACGGGCAAAAGCGTCACTCCGAATTTTATTATTCTGTGGTCTGGATCGCGCGCTGATCATAGACAGTTGCCGCCGATTTGACAGCCCCCCGTCAGGGGCGTGTGTCGCTCGGCTCAATGTGCTAAAGATAGCGCGCCCTTGTTTGCGTTCTAATTGCAGGCAACTTACAACAATTAACTCGTGGAACCCTAGGTGTTGAGCGCTCGGTTGCTGCTTTTGCGACAGACGCCTGGTTACCGTGGTCAAGGTCCGTTACCCCATGAATGCGCTGCTAACCGAAGTGCCACTACGGCGTTTACCGTTCAGCTTTGCCAGGCGCCACGGCGTGGTTCTGCTGAGCGAATGCGAGGGCCCATGCCTGGCTTATCGTCCGGGTGTCGAACTGGTGGCCCTGGCCGAAGCCCAGCGGATGATCGGCGCGCAACTGGCGCTGCGTGGCCTGACCCAGGAGGCCTTCGAACAGGCACTGGGCCAGGCCTACCAGCATGATTCGGCGTCCATGCAGCTGGCCGAGGACATCGGCGGCAGCCTGGATCTGGCAGCCCTGGCCGAGCAGGTGCCGGAAACCGAGGATCTGCTGGAGCAGGAGGACGACGCTCCGATCATTCGCCTGATCAACGCCATCCTCGGCGAGGCGATCAAGGAAAACGCCTCGGACATCCACCTGGAAACCTTCGAAAAACGCCTTGTCGTTCGCTTCCGGGTCGATGGCATCCTGCGCGAGGTGCTCGAGCCCAAGCGCGAGCTGGCGGCCTTGCTGGTCTCGCGGATCAAGGTCATGGCGCGCCTGGATATCGCCGAGAAGCGTATTCCCCAGGATGGGCGGATTTCCCTGAAAGTCGGTGGTCGCGAGGTGGATGTACGGGTCTCGACCCTGCCTTCGGCCAATGGCGAGCGGGTGGTGCTGCGTCTGCTCGACAAGCAGGCCGGCCGTCTCAACCTGCAACACCTGGGTATGAGCGCCCGCGACCGTGACCTGATGGAAGCCACGGTGCGTAAACCCCATGGCATTCTGCTGGTGACCGGCCCCACCGGCTCGGGCAAGACCACCACGCTGTACGCCAGCCTGGTCAGCCTGAATGACCGCAGCCGCAATATTCTTACCGTCGAAGACCCGATCGAATACCACCTCGAAGGTATCGGCCAGACCCAGGTCAATGCCAAGGTCGACATGACCTTCGCCCGCGGCCTGCGCGCCATCCTGCGTCAGGACCCGGACGTGGTGATGGTCGGCGAAATCCGCGACAAGGAAACCGCCGAGATCGCCGTGCAGGCCTCCCTGACCGGTCACCTGGTGCTTTCGACCCTGCACACCAATAGCGCCATTGGGGCCATTACGCGCCTGGTGGATATGGGCGTCGAACCCTTTCTGCTGTCCTCGTCCTTGCTCGGCGTGCTGGCCCAGCGCCTGGTGCGAGTGCTCTGCCCGCACTGTAAGGAGGCCTACCAGGCCGATGCGGCGGAATGCACGCTGCTGGGGGTAAGTGCTGTATCGCCGCCGAACCTGTATCACGCCCGCGGCTGCGCCGAATGCCATCAGCAGGGTTATCGCGGACGTACCGGCATCTATGAGCTGGTGGTGTTCGACGATCAGCTGCGCACCCTGATCCACAATGCCGCCTCCGAGCAGGACATGGTTCGCCATGCCCGCACCCTGGGTTCGAGTATCCGGGCCGACGGCATGCGCAACGTACTGGCCGGGGTCACCACCCTGGAGGAAGTGCTGCGTGTGACCCGCGAGGAATAGGGCATGGCCGCTTTCGAATACCTCGCCCTCGACAGCAAGGGTCGTCAGCAGAAAGGCGTGCTGGAAGCCGACAGCGCCCGCCAGGTGCGCCAGGTGCTGCGCGACCGCCAGCTCGCTCCGCTGGACGTCAAACCTACCCGGACCCGTGAGCACGCCGGCGGCGGTAGCCATTTCAGCTTTAGTCGCGGCCTGTCGGCCAGCGATCTGGCGCTGCTGACGCGCCAGCTGGCGACGCTGATCCAGGCGGCCTTGCCGATCGAGGAGGCCCTGCGCGCGGCGGCGGCCCAGGCCCGTTCGCCACGGGTGCAGAGCATGCTGCTGGCCGTGCGCGCGCGGGTGCTGGAGGGCCATGACCTGGCCAGCAGCCTGAAGGAATTCCCCTCGGCCTTTCCCGAGCTGTACCGCGCCACGGTGGCGGCGGGCGAGCACGCCGGGCATCTGGGGCCGGTGCTGGAGCAGTTGGCCGACTACACCGAGCAACGCCAGCAGTCGCGGCAGAAGATTCAGCTGGCGTTGCTCTATCCGCTGATTCTGATGTGCGCCTCGCTGCTGATCGTCGGCTTTCTGCTCGGCTATGTGGTGCCGGATGTGGTGCGGGTGTTCGTCGATTCCGGGCAGACCCTGCCGGCCCTGACCCGCGGTCTGATTGCTTTGAGTGATTGGGTCAAGGGCTGGGGCTGGCTGGCGGTGATCCTGGCGGTGGCGGCGGTGTTCACCCTGCGCCGGGCGTTGCGCGACGACGCGCTGAAGGCGCGCTGGCATGGCCTGCTATTGCGCCTGCCGCTGATCGGGCGGCTGATTCGGGCCACCGATTGCGCGCGCTTTGCCTCGACCCTGGCGATCCTGACCCGCAGTGGCGTGCCCCTGGTCGAAGCCCTGGGTATCGGCGCACAGGTGATCGCCAACCGGGTGATCCGCGCCGATGTGGTCATCGCCGCGCAAAAGGTCCGCGAAGGTGGCAGCCTGACCCGCGCGCTGGAAGCCAGTGGTCAGTTTCCGCCGATGATGTTGCATATGATCGCCAGCGGCGAACGCTCCGGCGAACTGGATCAGATGCTGGCGCGCACCGCGCGCAATCAGGAAAACGATCTTGGGGCCCAGGTGGCGCTGCTGGTCGGGTTGTTCGAACCCTTTATGCTGGTTTTTATGGGAGCAGTGGTGCTGGTCATCGTTCTGGCCATCCTGCTGCCGATTCTGTCGCTCAATCAATTGGTGGGGTAAGCATGTGAACAAGGCGCAAAAGGGTTTTACGCTGATCGAAATCATGGTGGTGGTGGTGATCCTGGGCATTCTTGCCGCCCTGGTGGTGCCGCAGGTGATGAGCCGGCCGGATCAGGCCAAGGTCACCGTGGCCAAGGGTGATATCAAGTCGATTGCCGCCGCCCTGGATATGTACAAGCTGGATAATCACAGCTACCCGAGCACCCAGCAGGGCCTGGAAGCTCTGGTGAAAAAACCTTCGGGCAATCCGCAGGCGAAGAACTGGAACCGCGATGGCTACCTCAAGCGCATGCCGGTGGATCCCTGGGGCAATGACTACCAGTACCTGGCACCGGGCACCAAGGGCGCGTTCGACCTCTATTCGCTAGGGGCCGACGGCAAGGAAGGCGGCAGCGAAAATGATGCCGATATCGGTAACTGGGACCTCTGATGGGGCGCTGCTGAGTGCGCCGCGCCGCCATGCAAGCCCCGACAGCGGTCGGGTCGCGGGCCTTTACCCTGATCGAGTTGCTGGTGGTGCTGGTAATTCTCGGCAGTCTGATCGGCCTGACGGTGCTCAGCCTGGGCATCGTCGGCCCGGGGCGGGAGCTGCACAGTGAGGCCGAGCGCCTGGCCGGCCTGATCGGCGTGCTGGCCGAGGAGGCGGTGCTGGATAACCGTGAATATGGTCTGTTGCTCAGCCCCGACAGTTACCAGGTGCTGCGCTACGACTCGCTGACCCTGAGCTGGCAGGCACTGCCCGGCAAACCCCATCGATTGCCCGCCTGGGCCGTGCTGAGTGTCGAGCTGGAGGGCGCAGCCCTGGCCCTACCGCTGCCCGAGGACAAGGCCGAGGGCGGCGAGGGCGTGGCGTTGCTGCCGCAGTTGCTGTTGCTGTCCAGCGGCGAAATGAGCCCCTTTCGCCTGCGTCTGGCGGAGCGGCGTGCCGATGGCCTGCGTCTGCTGCTGAGCAGCGACGGTTTTCGCCTGCCCAGGGTGGAAGTCGAATCGCCATCAGGACGCGCCGGATGAAGCGTGCAAGCGGTTTTACCCTGCTCGAGGTGCTGGTGGCGCTGGCCATCTTCGCCATGGTCGCGGCCAGCGTGCTGACCGCCACCGCGCGCAGCCTGCAAACCGCTTCGCGCCTGGAAGACAAGACCCTGGCGATGTGGATCGCCGATAACCAGCTGACCGAACTGCAGCTGGCGCAAACTCCAGTGGCCGATGGCCGCGCGCAGGGTGAGCTGATGTTCGCCGGGCGGCGCTGGCAGTGGCAGAGCGAAATCCGGGCGACCAGCGAGCCGGCGCTGCGCCGCGTCACCCTGTGGGTGGCGGAGCGTGCCGAGCAGGGCAATAGCGGCGAGGTGCGCGAGCGCGCTTTGGTCAGCCTCGACGGTTTCCTCGGGGAAGGGCTGTGAAGGCGGCGCGGGGTTTTACCCTGCTCGAATTGTTGATCGCCATCGCAATTTTCGCGCTACTGGGCCTGGGTACCTACCGCATGCTCGACAGTGTATTGCAAACCGACAAGGTCACCCGTAGCCACGAGGCGCAGCTGCGCGAACTGGTGCGGGCCATGGCGGCATTCGAGCGGGATCTGCTGCAGGTGCAGGCCAGGCCGGTGCGCGACCCCTTTGGCGAACCGCGGGCGGCGCTGCTCGCTGAGGCGGGCGATGAGGGTGCGCTCGAACTCAGTCGCAGTGGTTGGCGCAATCCCCTGGCGCAGCCGCGAGCCTCGCTGCAGCGGGTGCGCTGGCAGCGCAGTGGTGAGCAATGGCAACGCCTGTACTGGACGGTGCTTGATCAGGCCCAGGACAGTCAGCCCCAGGTGCAGCAGGCGCTGGATGGGGTCACGGCCCTGCAGCTGCGCTATCGGGACGCCAAGGGTGTGTGGCACGACAGCTGGCCGCCCGAGGCGGGGCCGGGGGAAGACGGCCTGACCCGGCTGCCCCAGGCCCTTGAACTGCTGCTGGAACATCGTCGCTATGGTCAGCTGCGCCGCCTGCTGCGTTTGCCCGAGGGGCTGCCCGAGCGCCAGGGTCAGATCCCCGGGCAGGACCCCGAGGCCCCGCAGGACGAAGCGGGCGACGAGCAGGGGGTGCCACAATCATGAGGCCTCAGCGAGGCATGGCCCTGATCACCGTATTGCTGGTGGTGGCGGTGGTTACGGTGGTCAGTGCCGGGATCATTGCCCGCCAGCAACTGTCGATTCGCAGCAGCAGCAACCAGCTGCATGTGCGCCAGGCCTGGCACTACGCCCTGGGCGGCGAGACCCTGGCCAAGGCGGTGCTGCTGCGCGATCTGCGCCAGGGCGATCCGCGTGCGCCGGTCGATCACCTGAACGAGTCATGGGCCAAGCCCCTGGCACCCTTTGCCCTGGATGAGGGCGGCGAATTGCGGGTGCAGATTAGTGATCTGAGCGCGCGCTTCAACCTCAACAGCCTGCTGCGCCAGGGGCAGCCCAACGACGCCGCCGTGGCCCAGTTCCGCCGGTTGCTGCTGGGCCTGCAGATCGAAACGCCCTATGCCGAGCGCCTGCTCGACTGGCTGGATGCCGACGACCAGGCCAGTGGAGCTTACGGGGCCGAGGACAATCAGTACCTGCTGCAACAGCCGCCCTACCGCGCCGGTAATCGGGCGCTGGCGGATGTATCGGAGTTGCGTCTGCTGCTGGAAATGAATGAGGTCGACTACCAGCGTGTGTCGCCCTATGTCACTGCCTTGCCGGCGGAGGCGACCCTGAACGTCAACACCGCCAGCGCCAGAGTGCTGGCCAGCGTGGCCGATGGCTTGTCGCTGAGCGCGGCCTTGGGGCTGGTCGCCGGACGCGGCAGCGAGGGCTACGACAATCCGGCGAGCTTTACCGCGCAGCTTGCTGGCCTGCAGCCGCAGAGCCAGGTCCTGGGTGTCGGTAGCCAGTATTTTCAGGTGGTCAGCGAAGTCCATATCGGCGATCGCCGACAGGTTCTGCGCAGCACCTTGTACCGCGCCAGCGATGGCCGGATATATGTTTTAGCCCGTGATCTGGGGCTCAGCGGCATGCCGGCTGCGCCCGTCGAGGAAGTCGAGCCATGAGTCAGTTGCATATATTTCTACCGCCCGCGGCCTGCGCTGGTGCCCGCCTGGATCTGCCGGTGCAGCGGGTCGCGGAGGGGCACAGTGAGTGCCTGCCGTTCGCTGAGGTGCAGGCGCAGCTGTCGGGCAGCTGGACCCTGGTGCTGCCGGTCGAGGCGGTGACCGCCTGCGCGGTCAATCTGCCGACCCGCAAGGCGCGCTGGCTGCGTCAGGCGCTGCCCTTCGCCGTGGAGGAGTTGCTGGCCGAGGATGTCGAGTTGATGCATTTGGCGCTGGGCGAGCCCCTGGCCGATGGTCGCTATCGGGTGATTGCCGTACGCCGCAGTTGGTTGGCTGCCTGGTTGGCGCTATGCGATACGCCCCCGCAGCGCATCGTCGTCGATGCCGATTTGCTGCCGGCAACCGGCAGCCAATTGCTGGAGTTGCATGGCCGCTGGTTGCTGGGTGGTGAAGGGGTTGCCCGCCTGGCCCTGACCGCTGCCGACTGGCCGGCCTTGGCGGCGCTTTGCGCGCATCCGCAGCAGGCCTGGTGTTGCCCCGGCCAAGAGGCCCCGCAGCCGGTGGATGAGCGTGTGCAGATCGACGCGCCGTTCCTCTGGCTGGCGCAGCAGACAACCGGCACCAACCTGGCGCAGGAGGCCTTTGCCGTGCAGTCGAGTGGCGGCCAGTGGCAGCGCTGGAAGCCACTGCTGGGCGTGCTCGGCATCTGGCTGGTGCTGCAATGGGGCTTCGATCTGGCCCAGGGCTGGCATTTGCAGCGCCAGGCCGACAACTACGCCGCGGCCAGCGCCGCGCTCTATCAGGAGCTGTTTCCCCAGGACAGCAAGCTGGTCAATCTACGGGCGCAGTTCGATCAGCATCTGGGGGCGGGCAGCGGGCCTGGTCAGGCCCAGTTGCTGAGCCTGCTGGCGCAGGTCAGTCAGGCCGTGGTGGCCGAGGGCGGGCAGGTGCAAATCAGGCAGGTGGACTTTAGCGAGAACCGCGGCGACCTGGCCATGCAGGTGCAGGCCGCGGGCTTTGCCGAGCTGGAGCGCTTGCGTGAGCGTCTGCAGGAAAGCGGGCTGGCCGTGCAGCTGGGCTCGGCTAGCCGGGAAACCGATGGTGTCAGTGCCCGCGTGGTGATCGGAGGATGAGTATGCTCGAGCTCGATAAAGGTTTTGCCGTCCAGCTGGAACGTTCGCAGCTGGTCCAGCGCTGGCGCGCCCTGGCCCCCCGCGATCGACTGTCGTTGACCTGCTTGGCGCTGTTCGTTCTGCTGGTGCTGCTGTACCTGACCCTCTGGCAGCCCGCTCAGCAGCGTTTGGCGAATGCGCGCAGTGCCTTCGAAACCCAGCGCGAATTGCATGCCTACCTGCAAAGCCGGGCTCCGCTGGCGCGCAGCCTGGCGAGCCGGCCGCAGGTGAGTATCGAGCCGGCGCGCCTGCAGGGCCTGGTGACGGCTAGTGCAGGGGCGCAGGGCCTGACCATCGAACGGCTGGACAGCGACAGTGAGGGGGCCTTGCAGGTCAGTGTGCAGCCGGCACCTTTTGCCCAGTTGCTGCGTTGGTTCGCTGCGCTGGAGGCCCAGGGGGTGCAGATCGCCGAGGCGGGCCTGGATCGTGCCGAGGACAGCAAGGTGGCCGCGCGTTTGAGCCTGCGGGTCGCGCCATAAGCGCTGCGCCAGGCTGCAGGGTGGTGCGTGGTGCGGCAAATGGGCACCGCATGGGGGCACCGGGTTTTCCATCTTTTTAGAAAAACTTTAAGCAGGGTATTGACTTAGCTTCGGCCCTTGCGTAAATTTCGCGCCTCGCAAGCAGCGGGTGATTAGCTCAGCTGGGAGAGCAGCTGCCTTACAAGCAGCGGGTCGGCGGTTCGATCCCGTCATCACCCACCACTCTTGTGAAACCGGACGAAAGTCCACCGACGCGCAGCGGTAGTTCAGTCGGTTAGAATACCGGCCTGTCACGCCGGGGGTCGCGGGTTCGAGTCCCGTCCGCTGCGCCATATTTTCCAGTCTGAGTTCGCTCAGGCTGAGATGAAAAAGCCCTCACCGGCGGCCTCATCAGATGAAGCAAGAGTTCCATGGACGCAAGTCCACCGACACGCAGCGGTAGTTCAGTCGGTTAGAATACCGGCCTGTCACGCCGGGGGTCGCGGGTTCGAGTCCCGTCCGCTGCGCCATATATGAAGCCCGCTGATAGCGATATCAGCGGGTTTTTTATTGCCTGTAATTTATGGTGCTAGCCCCAGTGGGCCGCATCGCTCAGGCGCTTTTGTAGCGGCCGCGACAACCTGTCATCTTGTATTCATCTGCATCTTTTAGTCTGTTTGGCATGCTCCTTGTTAGGAGCTTGACGCCAATCGGGAGGATGCCGCTATGGATGAGTATGTTGAGGAATTGCTGGAGCTGCATGCTCTGGAAGAAGATGGGGTGGAGCTGGCGGAAGACGCCACCGAACTCTAGCAGTCCGTTGAAAAGTGCTGTTTGAGGCGCGGCATGTGGCTTGCGCCTCCCTTGATTATTGTGCCCGCCGTTGCTCGCGGCGGTATTCCCCTGGGGTTTGCTGGTTCCAGCGCTTAAAGGCGCGCTGGAAGGCCTCCGCCGAGGCAAAACCGAGCAGGTAGGCGATCTCGCCGAACGCCAGTTCGGTGTCGCGGATATAGGCCATGGCCAGGTCGCGGCGGGTGTCGTTGAGGATGGTGCGAAACTGCGTGCCTTCTTCGGCTAGCTTGCGCCGCAATGTCCAGCTCGGC
>Ga0209343_10001554_pt1 | contig 30796 bp, 34 predicted proteins | sample RifCSPlowO2_02_FD_184026 | JGI IMG/M metagenome (GOLD analysis project Ga0209343, IMG submission 184026) | Groundwater microbial communities from Rifle, Colorado - Rifle CSP2_plank lowO2_0.2 (SPAdes) (version 2) | ecosystem: Environmental > Aquatic > Deep subsurface > Groundwater | place... | reverse complement strand
CACTTGGTTATAAAACCCCGGTGGAGTATGAAAGTTCTCATCAACAATTAACGGCTCTCGCCGCTTAATTTTGGTGTCCACTTTTTCGGGGGAAGATCAGTCTAACCTTTTTACCCACATTGTAGTGAGTCTGATTTGCCTGATGTTTGTTTTGATGGGATTCGCGCTTGAGTTTTTCTTCTGTTTGCGTTGCACGAAACAAATTGGCGGCAAGTTCAGTGCTACCCATGTGATCCAAAATCTTCTGACTTTTCTTTAATTTCTTTCTGTTGTGAATGTCTTTTGCACCCAGTCCACCATAGAGGCCTTTATAACCATGATCCTGAAATATTGCATAATCAAGTGGCTCTTTAATGCCTGATTTTTTGGCGACCTCAGCAAGATTAACATTATGCTTAGAAATTTCTTCTCGCAGTAAAAGACGTTTCTCATTTTCTCTTTCTAGTTCTGATAATTCTTGTCTTCTCGTTTGAAAGGCAAAATACGTCTGGCCCTTCGCAACAATTTCTTTTGATGGGTCAGCATTTTGAACAATTAAATAACAGGCATAACGAGACAAAAATATTGCAGGCATTACCTTAGTTGCCCCTGATCCAATGGCCACGTCTTCCTCTGAATCAACAAAATGGTTTTCGTTCTTGTGGCCACTGTTCAGGCACGCCAATTTTGCCTTGTCGATTACCGGTTGAAAATGTCGAAATTCAGAATATTGCAAAATTTTGCTTAGATCACGTGCAGACCAATATTCTTGCCCATTTGGATCCATTTTTTTATGAATTTCAAAGACATTTTGTGGATCAACCATCAAATCGGTTTTTGTATCTGTCATACGATAACTCCTTGTAATTATAAGAAAACCATCTCGAGGTAATCCTCGCCATGGTTCTAAGTAATAAAGATTTTAACCCTACTATCCGTTCACTTTACAAGAAATTTTCTGATTAAATAACCCCTTATAAAATCATACATACGTGCCTGGCACTGATTTCTCTAAAGATATCCCCCTACATTTTCTTCTAAGATGGATTTAATGAGCCGTTGGTATTTAATCTATCACGTTATTCTTTGCTGCTTATTTTCTTTCTTCTTTAACAATGATGTTTTGGTTGTTGCCGACAGCTCAGCCTCAATTTGTTTAATGGAAGGAAGGCTGCTTTGCAATTTCGCCGGTAGTTTTTGTGTTAATTCATAACCAGAAACACCAATTGGTTTATTAATATCGCGAAGAGAATACTCGGCCAGAATGCGATCGCGATCTTGACAGAGAATGAGCCCTATCGTTGGATTATCGGCTTCGGTCTTGATTTTGTCGTCAACAACACTGCAATAAAAATTCATCTTACCGGCGTATTCCGGTTTGAAAGGACCTTTTTTCAATTCAATGACAACATAGGAGCGAAGCTTAAGATGATAAAAAAGCAAATCAATATAGAAATCTTTATCACTCACCTCAACATGGTACTGGCGACCTACAAAGGCAAAACCTTGACCCAGTTCAATTAAAAATTTTTCGAGATGCTTGACTAGGCCCGTTTCAAGTTCACGTTCGTGAAAAGGTTCTGCTAAAGTCATAAAATCAAAAATGTAGGGGTCTTTAAGTGTTTGCTCAACCAGCTCGGATTGTGGCAAGGGAAGATGCGTTTTGAAATTCGATGTCAGTTTGCCTTGACGTTTATGGACACTGCTTTTGATCATGGCGCTCAATGTGTCACGCCCCCAACCTTGCTCCAAAACTTGTTGCATGTACCAGAAGCGGGTTTCGTGATCTTCAACCTTTTCAATGAGTAAAAAGTGATGCCCCCAAGGGAGACTTAAGATCAATTCGTTAGGGTGTATTTGTGCCACGGCGTGTGGCATTTTTGAACGAGGGGCCAATTGTGCCACAGCCTGTGGCACAATTGTTTGAAACGCGGGATAAGTCCTATAAAATGCAATCATTCTCTTGAGATTGCGCTCTGAAAATCCCTTCACTTCCGGCAATTCATTGTGAATGTCTTTTGAAAGGCGTGGAATCACTCTTGCACCCCAGCCCCTTTCTTTTTGCTGCTCATCAAGTAGGCATCCGATTTCCCAATACATGGAAATCATCTCGGCGTTTGCCGACATGACAGCACGTGTTTGCCCTTGCTGGATGCGGGTTTTGATTTGACCAAGAAGATCAGCGTAGGTGAAAAGAGCGGATTTTTTTGTTGGAAATTTAGTCATATCGTTTTCTAAAACCATTATTCCCTACCCAAATCCCCCCTAAAAAGCCAGTTCTTAGAATGGAAGCTGTTATGGATTTTATGAGCCGTTGGTATTTAATTTATTTACCCCTCAAAAGTTTCGGATTATTTAAAATAATTGAAAGGAGTATAAAAATAGGAGATCAGATGCCAGATCTCAGCTTTTTAATTGAAGGATTCCCCAATAGCGATTTTATTTGAATAATCGCAATTTCATTTAACCGTCGGAGCCTTTCAGGCTGCGTAAGTTTTTGCCGTATAAGTTCTGCATTCATTGTTTCAAGGTTTGATAGAACAACCAATTGCTCAACACTTGAATGGTCACGAATGACGACCAGATTTTGAAATAATGCCGATGGCATGGGTTGCTTCAATCCATTTTTGGGGGGATAAAACAAAAGAGTTGCTCCCTGCACTATTTTTAAAGGCGTCGAATTCGACCCCTTTGAAATCAGGGTTATTGATTTGTTCCCAAATACCGAGAAATTCAATTGAAGGGCGTGGAAGCCTTAGGCTTATTTTATGTTGCAAAAATGTATATTTTTAGTATACTTTATAAGTGGAATTTGAGTTTGATGAGAACAAAAGCCGAAACAACAAAAGTAAACATGGTATTAATTTTATTAACGCTCAAGATTTATGGGAGGGGCCCTTTATCGAATTTGCCACAAAAGGAGAGTATGAAAACCGTTTTGCCATTATTGGTCCCTTGAGAGGAAAACTCTACACTTGTATTTACACCTTACGGGGCAGGCGAATCCGTATTATCAGTTGCCGCCGTTCCCGTGAAAAAGAGGAGATGCTTTATGAAAACCAAACCAAAAAAACCTAAAACAGCTGAAGAATTTGATACCTATTTTGAAAAAAATGACATCGCTGATCTGCTTGATACCCGCACTTTCCGAGTAAACATCGACTTTCCCGCATCTGTCGTAAGTCGTCTGGATCTTCAGGCCAATCAACTGGGCATGAGTCGTCAATCTCTTGTAAAATATTGGATTGCTGAAAGACTAAATCTTGTCCCTAAAGGTCATTAAAAAACATGAGGGGTAGACTCTCCTTTTTTTAACCAATTGTTTTCCCATCCAAAAGTTCTTATATATCCACCATGACAGTTGCACTTTATTACGGACCTTTTTCTAAACAAAAAAATCTGGATCTCATCACACAAGTAATTAACTCCGAGGGCACACTTTTAGTTGATAATGCTTTCCAGAAAAACTTTTTTGAACAAAAAATAATCGAAAAAACACAATCTCCCCTCTGGGGTGAAAGGGTCTTAACCCTCGATGATTTTCTCTATCGTTTACTTAAAGCCTCCCTTCCACGGGTTCATTTCGCCACATCCAGCCTTAAAAGACACATCATTCGTAAAATAATTTACACCGAAAATTTATTTCCATCCCATAGAGAGTTTCCAAGCCTTGTTCGTGGATTAGAGAAAATTTTAACAGGCCTTAAAAGAAATTTAATATCCACAGAAAATTTGGCGCATACACCATTATTAAAACTGTATGAAAACTATCAAAAAGAACTTAAAAATATTTTTCATTACGATGAAGGGGATTTAATTTTAGCCAACTGCCAACTTTTAAAAGAAAAAAAAATAGCACCCTTGTTTTTCCCTCAAAATTTATTTTTAACAGGAATATATCCTCTCTCTCATGGGGAAAGACAATGGCTGCACGGGATTAAGGAGTGTTTTCCACAAATTAATTTAACTCTCTTTTATGCCCACGATTTTAAAAATGACGAAGAAGAAAACCTGTCAGAAGCCTTCACCGATTTGGGACTTTTATCTGATACCACTACCCCCCTAGAAGCAGGATCAAAGAGCAGCACTGCCTTACAAAAAGTAGCTGATCCAGGCTACGAATGTGCTTTCATCTCCCATCAAATTCAAGAACTCATTTCACAAGGTGTTCATTGTAATTTCATAGCCATTCTTCTTCCCACAAACACATTTTATCATAAAAGGCTCTCTCTTCTTTTGAGAGAAGCAAAAATTCCTCATTGGCCACCCTATCTCCCCTCTCTTTCACAAAATCCCCTGGTCCTGGATTGGGTTTTCAAAAAAACAGAAGAACAAGATGAAGCTCTTTGGTGGGCTGTAAAAAAGAATCAGGATTATAAAGATTTTGCAGAGACCTGGGAATTTGAAACAGATCTTATCTATCCAAAAGATTTTTCAAAAAACTTGCTTGATCAATTTTATGAAGAAGAAAAATCTGTTTTCAAACAAATGGGTTCTTATTTAAAACAAGGAATTCGTCTTCTTAATTTAAATCAAAATTTGGATTTAGAATGGGAATACCTGTTTGTTCCAGGCTTTACCGATGGAAATTATCCAAAAAAACCAGAAGATCCTCCTTTTTTATCTAAGGAAACAAAAGAAAAACCAATTTTTAGAAAAATTTCTCCAGGCTCTTCTTATTTTTTAACTAAAAACTTACTGAACCAACTTGTATCCCAAGTTGAAAAAAAAATATGGTTTATAAAACCTCAAAGGGATGAAAAAGGAAGAGAGGTAACCCTTGCCCCTTATCATTTAGAATGGGAAAATGTGTCAGATGCCCCCCTACCTATTCAAAAAACTCATGAAAAAAAATTTACTTATTCCAAAAAACAAAAAAAATCGTTTAGCATTTCAGAAATTCAAACTTATCTTAAATGTCCACATCAATATTATGCCAAGTATCAAATGAAATTAAAAAAGGACACAGAAGACGAAGTTGATGTTCCTGCAGATTTAAAAGGTAGCTTTATTCACCGTGTTTTTCAAAAAAGTCTGGTGCAAAACCAGGCGCTTTATCGTGAAGCTGTTCTTTATGATGTGTATGCTCAAAGATTTATAAATGCAGTAGAAACACTGATAGAGCAAGAAGCCACAAATGATTCTTTTTTATCAAGAGCCAACCCTCAAGTTAAAAAACGTTTTTGTGATATAACAAAAACTGCTTTAAAAAATACATTTCAAGCTGAAATTACTGATTTGAGGAAAAAAATAAAAATAACATACCCCTCTCTCCACGAATGGGCTTTTGGCACTCATGCAATTCCCTATCTGAAAGTAAATACTCCAGATGGAGAAATTTATCTCACAGGACGTATCGATCGTATTGATGTAGATGATAACAAAACTTACTTTTCTATTCTTGATTATAAAACAGGAAAGCTGGATACTTTAAACCAAATTAAAAATGGTGATTCTATTCAACTACCCCTATATGTTTTAGCTGTTCAAAAACTTTTATTTAAAAATTTAAAACCAGCTTCACTTTATTTGGTTGGTTTAAAAAACATTAAAAAAGCAGGTTTGGCCTTTGAGGAAGGTCCAGAATCTGGATTTCTAGGAAGCCGTAATCGTATTTCTGAAAAAGATTGGGACACAGTTATTCAAAATACTTTAAAAAATGTAGGGCATGCTGTAAAACAAATCAATCAAGGCGTCTTTGATCCCAACCCTAGCTCACCTGATCTTTGTTTACACTGCGATTTTAGAACCATTTGTACCAAAGAAATGCAATGAACCCAAACGAAAAACAAAACCAGGCTATTTTAGCTACTCAATCTGTTGCTGTTTTAGCTGGCGCCGGCTCTGGAAAAACTTTTGTTCTTATTGAACGTATTAAACATTTAGTTTTAGAGCAAAAAATTCCACTTAATCGCATTTTAGCTTTTACCTTCACCGAAAAGGCTGCTGGAGAAATGCGAGAAAGACTTTTTGAATCAGGCACTGTGAGCGAAAGGGATTATTTTTCTGTTAATATTTCTACCCTGCATTCTTTTCTAGCTGGCCTTTTAAGAAAACACGGCAGCCTTTTGGGCCTTGATTCAGAATTTTCTGTTAAAGATGAGTCACAAGCTTCACTCGAAATAGAAGAACAAGCCTCCCTATGGCTTAAATCCAAACTTGATTCACCCTTCTATGAAGACTTGGGTTTTCAAAGACTTTTGGAAATGATTGTAAGCCTGATATCCGATACCCATTTGATGACTTGTAATTTCAAAGGTGATCTTTCATCTAAAGAAGAAAATTTATTAAAGCAAGTTCAGGCTCTTTATTTTGAATTACAAAATCAAAGAATCAAAGAAGCCAAGCTTACCTTTGATGATCTGGAAGTGTTAGGACTTAAATTACTCGATAATCCCTCTCTTTTGGTTCACCTGTGTGAGGAATATCGACATATTTTGGTTGATGAATTTCAGGATACCAATTTTATCCAGGGTGAAATTATCCATCGTCTTTGGAAACCTGAAAAAAATTTTCTTTTTATTGTAGGAGATACTAAACAATCCATTTATGGTTTTCGAAGGGCCGATCTTAAAGTTTTTGAAAATACTTTAGAGAAAATTAAAAACCATTTAGGTGAAATTATTATCCTCAATCAAAGCTATCGATTTGGATCAAACATTTGTAAAAAAGTAAATTTGGTTTTTAATGACCTACATTTTGACAAAATGGAAACAGCTGCAAATCATGAGGATTGCGTTCGCTTGGTAAAACTTCCACACTCCGAAAACATCCAAGAGCAAAGACAATTAGAAGCTTGCCTCCTTGCAGATATACTTAAAGAAGTTTCGCAAGAAACATGGGGGCAAACTATTATTCTCTTTAAGAATGGCAGCTCCATGCCAAGCTATAAGGAAATCCTGGAAAAAGAAGGAATCCCTTGTAAAATCAGTAAAAACTCCAACCTGTTTGATGAACCAGAGATAAAAGCCCTTTTGCATATTCTTTGTTATCTCTTTGGGAAAAAAAATCGCCTCATGCAAACAGGTATTATGCTTTCTTGTTTTTTTAATTTTTCATCGGAGTTTGTTGAAAGTTATATTAATTCACAAGCCCGCAATTTTTTGGATTCTTTTATCCTCGATCTCTTTACCTCAACCCAAGATCACACCGAATGGCAAAAATTAACCAAACTCATTGAAAAATGGGAAGAACTAAAACCTGTGATTGAAGTAGAAGAACTTGGATGGATTATCTTAAAAGATGTTGGGATCAAGTTAACAGAAAATACACAACAAAGAATAAATTTAGAGCATTTTTTGGGATTAAGCAAAATGTTTAAAGATTGGGCTCCACAAAAAATTCTTTCTACCTTAAGTCATATGCTTTGGGGTGAAATGACAATTCCCATCAGAGGCAATCCAGTAAGCCCAGACATGGTAAGGCTTGCAACCATCCATGCCACCAAGGGTTTAGAGTTTGATTCTGTCTTTTTAGTTAATTTATCGGGAGGGAAAAAACATCCTCGTACTGATTATATTTTTGTACCTCATCAGGGCATTGCCTTTAAAAGGCCTACGCCTTCTGTGGGGCTTGCAACCGAACTCATTGAAACTGAAAATTTTTTAAATCTCCAAAACGAAAAAAAGAAAAGAGATTGGGAAGAAGAAATGCGGCTTCTGTATGTAGCCATGACAAGGGCTAAAAAACAACTTACTTTCTTTATCAAACCAACCCTTAAAAAAAATAACAAACAAGGAATTAAAAATTGGAATGATTGGATTTCTTACGTCCATTCAGAAGAATAATGAATTTAACAAAACCAAAATACAAGCCAGAATATCCCGTATCAGCCTTCGAAAGTTTTTTTCGGGATCAAAAAGAATTTACACTTAAATATTTAAAAGGAGTTGGGAGTTCCGCTACCAATTGGGGAAAATTACTCCATGAGGTTTTGCAATTTCTTGATTTTCCAAATCTTACCAATTTAGAAACAGTACTGGTGCAGGCCTTGGTTAACCAACACATTTTGGATCCTAACTTCGAGCTTAAAAAAACACTTTTTCAAACTATTGAAAATCTCATGAGAAATGAAAAAATAAGGCGGCTTTTATCTCAAAAAGAACAAGTAAATGTAGAATGCCCCTTTTTGCTGGATCTAAACAGTTTTCTTGTTCGAGGACAGATTGATCGTATGGTGAAAAAAGAAAACGAAATTTGGATTATCGATTTTAAAACCGAAAATTTAGATCCAAATGAAATTTTGAAACATGCTGAACAGTATTTTATTCAAATGGGATGTTATGCCCTGGCCATGCAAAAAACATTTTTAATTCCTCTTGTTGAAACACATTTAATTTTTACCACAACATCCCAAGTAATCACTTGGAACTGGGATCATCAAAAACTAACCGATATCGAAAATAAATTGATGAAGGCCCACGAAATAATTGAAGGCTTAAACTTTGGATGAAAGTTTGATAATTTTTTCTACCCTTTGCCCCAATTGTTTAAGATAAGGATCGTCTTTACTTGTTAATCGACTAGCTAAAATTTTTAATTCTCCTAAATAGTGCGCAACAAGCTTGTTTTTAAGTACAAACTTAAGGGCTATTTCAGCAATTGGAAAATCAGGATCTGCTAAACCCAAACGAAGAGCTTCTTTTAATTGAGTATCGGATAAATCTTTTTGATGAGATAAAAGAACCTCTAAGGCAGTTTGTCTTACGAGTGGATCCATTTAACTTTGGCGAGCTAAAAAATCACGAATCAAAATATCGGCTTCACCTGCAGCAAGTGAATCGCTGGGGGCTTTCTCAAGGAGGGCACCATGCCGATCAAGCAGTGCTAAAGTTTCAGGATCAAAAGTTTCTTCTGTTTCTCCATCAGAAACTTCAGCCATGTTTAAGCCTAAGGATACAGCTAAACCCTGCCCCCCTTGTCCCAAAAAACTATCAAGTAAATTACTATGAGGAGCAACCAAATCAAAGGCATCCTGAGGAGCTTGATTTGTAATATTACTTGCTACAGAACCTCCTTCAGAAGGAGGAACATTCTCAAAATCAGCTTTTGAAACTATAGGTAGGGGTTGTTTAGAAACTCTTGTCATTTTTTAAATCTTAGCATAGATAAAAAAAATTATCAATCATTTCAAATGGTTTAGAGGTTACTTCTTATGAACAATCAAAAAAAATTACTCCCCCTGTCTCTTTGGCCTTACTCTCTCAAGGTTTTAGCAAGTCTTTATTTATTTTTAATCCTCATAGGTTATGGAGTGGCTTTAGTTAAAATTTACGACTTAAGCCATTTTAATTTGTCCACGGTTCAAACTCTTTATGGGCCAGAAAGCCATGAAAACCTTGACGAATTAATCATCCCCCAAAGTTTTAAATCCATGCTTTCAGTAACCCATGTGCATGCGCTTTCTCAACCCATGATGTTAGCTCTAGCAGGACTTATTTTGGTTTTCTCAACTCGGTCTGAAAAAACTAAAACAATTGTGATTGTCATGATACTGGGCGGAGCATTGATGAGTAATGTAAGCCCCTGGCTTGTTCGATATATCCATTTAAACTTCATAGGACTGCTACCCTTTTCTCAAATTTTAATTGGTTTAGGCCTTGTGTTAACCTCCGTTTTTTCCTTTCAAGAACTTTGGAAAAAATCGTGAGTTTTTCTTTTCAAAAAATTTTCTTTTTGTTTTTTTTGTTTTTTTTATTGAGTTCTCAAGTTTGGTCTTCTGAAATCAAGCGCACCCAAATTTTGATGGGCGATATTCCCGTTACCATTCAAATTAAAACCAGAGAATCTCTGAAAACAAAGGCTATGGATGCCATGAGCAAAGCCTTTCAAAAAGCTCAAAACTTGGAAAATATTTTAAGTGAATTCAAACCAAATTCTGAAGTATCATTTTTTAATCATCTCCCCCCTTCCAAAAGCATGGCTTTAAGTTCTCCTTTTTTTGAGGTGATGAATTTAGCTCTTCAAGTTTCTATTCAAAGTGATGGAGCCTTTGATGTAACTTATCCTTCAGGCCCCCCCATTTCTTACCGTGACCTTATTTTAGATAAAGTGCATCACAGCATTTTAAAATTAAAACCACTCAAAATCGGTTTAGGTGGAATAGCAAAAGGTTATATTGTCGATTACATGTCGGCTACTCTTAGAAAAAAAGGATTTAAAAATTTTCTGATTGCAGCGGGTGGAGATTTATATGCACAAGGGCGCTGGACTGTTCAAATCATCAATCCAAAAACAAACCAACCTTCTGATTTAACCCTTTTACTTAAAAATCAGGCGGCTTCAACCTCAGGCCTTTACGAGAGAGGAAACCATATTGTAGATGCACGTACTCATCAAAAAACAAAAAAACTTTTAAGCACAACCATTATTGCAAAAAATGCCAGCCTGGCCGATGCCTGGGATACAACTTCTTTTATCTTGGGTGAAGAAGAAACAAGAAAAAGATTACCTAAAAAAATAATTTTGATTTTAATTGACCTTCAAGGAAAAACAAAATTTATCTTTTAACCCGCTTTGATTTTGAAGTTTTTTTAACTATTTTATGAATTGTTTTTTTACGTCGTGTATTTTTTGTGGCACCGTGGCTTGCTGCCTGCACTGTTGTGAGATGCCTTAAATGACCCAGGTTAGATTCGATAACCGATTGAAGTTTTTTGATCTTGCTGATAAAAAAATTTATCTCCTGGGTTACTCTTAAATAACCCTTCGATCTTGATCGTAACGAATCATAAACTCTTTGACCCAAGCCCATAAAAAGGTGCTTAATTTGATTAGTTGCTTTTTGATTGGCTACTTTAACTTTTGTTACTTCAACAGTTTTTTCTGCAATCACCTCTAAACCTTGAATACTCTGTTGGATCAGTTTTAAACCATCACGGTAAACATTTTTAGCGGTATTTTCTAACCCTCTTACAATTTGGTTACGATCCATCGGCATTTTCTAAACTTATTATTCTTCGTTTGAAATCACAAGGTATTTTAAAGAAAAAAGGTATTTTTTATCTTGCATTCAAAAACAAAAAACATTATCAAATGAGCCTCATTATTTATTTTAAAGGAGGATCCATGAGATCATTTGCTTACCTTATTTCCGTTGTTATGCTCGGTGTATCCTTGACCGCTTGCCCTGGTCAAAAAGCCTCCGAGCCAAGTAGTGAACCTGTTGCCGCTCCCGAGGCAGTTGCCCCAGCAGAACCTGTTGCCCCTGCTCCAGAAGCTGCCCCTGCAGAAGCACCAGCTGGCGGCGCCACAGAATAAGTTCAAAGTTTTTTTGTTTTGAACTTTTAAGAAGGCCCCCTCAGGGGGCTTTTTTCCTTTTTTTTTGGAGGCCCTATGTTTAAACCCCGAAAGGGCTTGCTCCTTTTTTTATCCTTTTTAATCTTAACGGGTTTTATTGTTTCTGCCATTCTTCTTTGGCAACATTATCGAACTACTTATCTTGATTTTCAGGGACAAAGTTTTTGTTCTATCAATGAATGGGTAGATTGTGATGTAGTAACAGCTAGCCCTTATTCTAAAATTGGGCTTATTCCTATTGCATTTTTGGACATTCTTTTCTTTGTCTTCATTGGCTTTCATTTAATCCGTGCCTTAGTCAAATCAAACACATCGGCAGCATCGATGTCTCTTTGCTGCTACCTTAGTTTTTTTGGGGTTTTGGCCTCACTTCTAATGGCTTATTTTTCTTTTTTCAAGGTTGGGGCTTTATGTATTTTGTGTGTTGCTCTTTATGTGATTCACTTTTTACTTTTTATCTTTTTCCCAAAAGTCATCGATCAAAACATAACATTCCTCTTTTCTTTTAAGTTTCCCCCTCGTTTCTGGTTGCATTTTATTTCTTGGGTTCTTTTTCTTGGCTTAGGCCTTTTTGTTTTTCAAACTTTAGCCCATGAAGCACTGCTTAAAAAAATACAAAGACAAAAAGCCCAGGAACAAAAAAAGATCAGCGCAAATGCAGAACATGTTTTAACACTAGAAGAAGCTGTTAAAATCCATTTTAATTCACCCCCCACTCCCATTAACGTGGGAGATGCTCCTTTTGAAGGAAACCCTAGGGCTCCTATTCAAGTAGTCACATTTTCTGATTTTCAATGCCCTTTTTGTCAAGTGGCTGCCACAGAATTAAAAGAAATGCTTAAACCCTATGGTGATAAAGTAGTTTTTTATTATATATCTTATCCTCTCGATCAATCTTGTAATCCTTATCTTCATTTTGCCATGCATCCCTTTGCTTGCATGGCTGCCAAGGTTGCAATGTGTGCCCAATCTAAAAACAAATTTTGGACAATGCATAACCTTTTATTTGAAAATCAAAAAAGTTTATCTGCTAACAAAATTAAAGAATTGGCACAAAAGTCAGGGCTTACCTCAAATGAAATAAACCAATGTTTGGATTCAATGGAACTTGATAAAAAAATAAAAAACATCATCGAACTTGGAAAAACTTTAGGAGTTTCTGGAACCCCAACCGTTTTTGTAAACGGGAGAAAACTTTCTACCTGGAGACATCCGCTCTTTTTTCAAGCTGTTCTTGCACAAGAACTTAATCCTAAGGAGTAAATATGAATGAAGCTTTTATTATCGATGCCGTTCGCACCCCACGGGCCAAAAGAAATGGAAGTTTTTCTCTCATGCATGCCATTGACTTGGCTGGTATTCCATTAAAAGCCTTAGTCTCCAGAAATAAATTTGATCCCGCACACATCGATGATGTTATTTTTGGTTGTGTCTCCCAAAGAGGAGAGCAAGATAACGATATCGCCCGTGGAGCTGTTTTAGGAGCCGGCCTGCCCGAATCTATTCCTGGCGTTACCTTAAATCGTTTTTGTCCTTCTGGTTTAACGGCTTGTAATCTTGCTGCTCAAACCATTATGGCTGGCCAACAAGATTTAATGATTGGTGGCGGTGTAGAACACATGAGCCGAGTACCCATGGATATCGATTTTTATCATGGCGAATCGGGTCTCTATCAAAGATATCCAGACTTGGTTAACCAAGGGATATCTGCAGAGATGATTTCTGAAAAGTTTGGATACACACGCCACCAATTAGATGAGTTTGCCTCTCGCTCCCAAGCCTTAGCTGCTATTGCCCTGGAAGAAAAACGTTTTCAAAAAAGCATGATCACAGTGCAAGTAAAAACACCTGATGGCAAAAGTGTTTCGATTGAAAAAGATGAACATCCACGGCCTGGTACAACTCCGGAAGGGTTAGCCAAATTAAAACCTCCTTTCAAAGAAAATGGAGTAATCCATGCGGGAAATTCGAGTGGGATTGTTGATGGATCGGCTGCTGTTTTATTTGCCTCAAAACAAAAATGTAAAGAGTTGGACTTAAAACCAAGAGCTAAATTAATTGCCATAGGTTTAAGTGGTGCCGAACCAAAAATAATGCTTTTAGGCCCCATCCCTTCAACCCAAAAAGCATTAAAACGTGCGGGATTATCTTTGAAGGATATTGATCTGTTTGAAATCAATGAAGCCTTTGCTCCTGTAATATTAGTCATGCATGATGAAATGAAAATTCCCTTAGATAAAATAAATGTAAATGGAGGGGCTATTGCTTTAGGCCATCCCTTAGGAGCAACAGGAGCCATGCTTTTAGGCACTGTGCTGGATGAACTTGAAAGACGTGATTTACGCTATGGCTTGGTAACTTTATGTGCGGGGTTGGGCATGGGAGTTACTACCATCATAGATAGAAAAGTTTAATTCTTCGTAAATATCCCCACCACTTCAATTTGTGAAGTGTGTGGAAACATGTCGAGAGGTTGGCATTTTTTCAACGTGTATCCCTTTGCACATAAATCCCTTGTGTCTCTAGCAAAGGTTGCTGGATCGCAAGAAACATAAATAATTTTTTGAGGAGCCATATACACTATATCGGGCAACACTTCAGCCATTCCTCTTCGTGGAGGATCAACAACCATAGAAATTTTTCCCGCTAAATGTTTTAATTGTTTAAGCCCGCGAATGGCGGTGCCTAAAATCCATTCGATATTTAAGAGACCCAATTCGCCTGATCTTTTTTTTCCTTCATCAACCAATGCTTTTTCTTTTTCAATCCCCCAAACAGGTATTTTATTCTGAGCTATGGGAATAGTGAAATTCCCGTTCCCACAAAAAAGATCAATAACAGCATGAGAATCTTCCAAGGCATGACAAACAAGCTGAATCAGTTTTTCATTTTGAAGAGAATTTATTTGAGAAAAATGCGAACCTTGATCTATGCGCAATTCAAGATCACCAACACGATTTTGCTTCAGATGTGTTAGTTGCCGGTTAAGCTCGTCTTCTGCAATTAAACATTCATTAATGGCAACTAGCTGATGGCTTTGATTTTTATAAAATCCAAGGTTTCCTTTCTCATCTTGATGAAGGCGAATACGGTTTCGATAATGAAAAGGTTTTGGTGAAGGGAGAACAGGAAGTACTAAAGGATTTTTTATCTGTGCAATTTTTTTAAGAGCGTCTTCTACAATCACTTTTTTCCACAAAAGAGTTGCCTCATAGCTTAAATGTTGAAGTTGACATCCTCCACATTCGTAAAAGTAAGAACACGGTGGCTTAATGCGATCCTTGGAAGGATTAAGAATGGCAAGAAGCCTGGCTTCTGCATATTTTTTATGCTGCAATTCTACTTGAACTAAAACTGTATCGCCTGGAACACCCCATGGAATAAAATAAACTAATCCGTCTTTGCGGGCAATGCCTGCACCTTTGGAATTCAGTTTTTCAATGGTTAATTCAATTTTTGGTTTTTGCATATAAATACAACCACTGTCATCCCCGCGAAGGCGGGGATCCATCTTAAATTCAAAGATGGATCCCCTCTTTCGAGGGAATGACGAAGTCTTTTTTATTACACGATATCAAGCAAGATAGAGCTGTATTGGTTTGGATAGACAGATTTGTCAAATAATTTTCGGGAAAGAGCGGCTTTTCTTTTTTCACATTCAAAACCATATTGCACCACACGCGCACGAATTTCAGGGTTATGGTATTTAAGATTATGGGTTTTTCCTCCCCTTGTTAAAAATTTAATGAGGCCATTGGGGGTATATCCCATAATACATAAAAGGCGGCCGCTTATTTCATCGGCCAAAGTTTCATGAGCTCTACGGAGTGCAAAAATATGATCCCAACTTAATTTTTGAAGATCATCTTTTCTCGGTTTAAGAGCACAAGCATGACCCCATTCGTGTGCCATCACTCCAGCTATGGTTTCTGCTTCATCCAAGTAATTTGCAACAAAATCAACACCCAAGTAAACCACATCATTATCATCCACACAAGCTGTGGTGCCTTTTGCTGGAACAACACGACATTTTTTTCTTCTAAGGTAGTTAAGCCTCTTTTTTAAACGAGTAATCAAGCCCGTAGGTCCAAAAGCAATAGCCAAATTTCCCAAGGTGGACGGATCCACTAAAATTGGAGGTGTTTCCCCAATTGTCTTAGGAGCCTCCCTCCCTTCTCCTCCACGCACAGGAATGGTAGGACGGTTTAAAATGAGATGACTTGCTGTTGAAGTCAAAGAATTGACCTTCATAATGATGTGTATAAATTACCATGGTTTTGAGTTTTTTTCAATGGAAGGTATTTAAGAGAAGTGATCATATCCTAAGCATTTTGGGAGAGGATGGGGTTTCCCTTTTTGAGTCAAAAAAAGACCTTTTTTAGGAGTTATCTCTCCTAAAACATTAAATAAAATACCATTATTTTTCAATAGTTTATGTATATTTTTGAGATGTTTTGATGGAAAGGTGAATAAAAGAGCATAATCCTCACCTCCTGAAAGGAGAGCATGAAAGACGTTCTTGTTGTTTTTCTTGGCCCATAAGCTTAGTTGGGGATGGATGGATAAATTGGTTATTTCTATTTGAGCTCCAAGTTTACTTTGGCAGCACACATGATTTAAATCCTTGAGAAATCCATCACTCACATCAATCATGGCATGAACCCAACGTTTTTGTGCCAAAACAGAACCCACACCAACCAAGACACAAGGTTTTTGATAAGCCTTTTTAAGAACCCCATATCCCTTCAGACCTCTTTTGATTGAATGAAGTCCTGCTGTGGCAAGCCCAAGATATCCTGCCACTCCAATTAAATCATGAGATCTGGCTCCGCTTCGCGTTACAAAATGTTTGGCAGACTTGCCAATCAAAGTAATGCTAATCCAAAAACAAGCACTCGTTACAATATTTCCACCAATAATAGTTGTGGCTTGTGTTTTAGCTTCAAAAAAAATGCCCCGATAAATTTCTTTTATTTTTTCTTGTGAAAATTTTTTGGGAATTCCTAATTCCACCAAGGCATACAGGGGAACCCCGCCCATGGCTGCTACATCGCTTAAATTAACAGCCAGAGCTTTTCTCCCTAATTGAAAAAGGGTTTGATAGCCCCACTTGAAATGAGTGCCTTCAACCAAGGAATCTTTTGTGAAAATTAAATCTCCTGAAAATTTCACAACAGCACAATCGTCTCCAATGCCCAATTTAACTGCAGAGGAAAGCTTGCCAGATTTTTTTTGAATCCATGTGATGAGAGAAGATTCTAAATTCATGGCGTGGAAAAAGAAATAACTTGAGGAGTAATTTGTGATTTGCCCGATTCTTCAAAAGATTTGATGGAGGTTACTCCATCCCAACTGGGCCCAGATAAAATTGCAGATCGTAAACCTTCACCACTTTTATCATGACTGTCTCTTAAGGCCTTGCGAATCATCCAAACAGCATCAAATCCTAGAGCCTCAATGGCTGTAGGAGTATGCCCAAAAGAATTTTTAAACCCCTCTACAAATTTTTGATTAAGCCCTGCTGCCCCTGATGTGTATAAATCGATATAAAAACTTCCAGGAAAAGATTTTAAACTCTCTCCTGTTAATTTTTCATCATTCCACGCATTTGTTCCAATCAAAGGGATTTCACGAATATTCACAAATTCTAAAACAGGAAGTATTTTATGAATCATCCAATAGCTGTCTGGAATAAAAAGCGCATCAAAAGTACCTGCATTGGTATTCCCCGAATAAGAATAATGGGTCATACCTACTTTAAGTTGTCTGGCTTGAGCTGCTAAATCTTGTTCGGCATTGGGATCGTAAGCAGCTTTGCTGGAAATAGTCCCTCCATTTTTTTTGACTTCTTCTTCAAAAAGATTAGCCATTTCTTTTCCATAAGCATTTAAAGGATAAAAAATACCAAAGTTTTTTAACCGTCGATTAAAAGCTTCGTGCACAATATCTCTTACTTGAGAAATTGTGTCATACCCCAAAGGAAAGGCATACCCTCTTGTAGAAAAAACATCCTGTTTTTGAGTCATCACAAATGTGGGAAGCCTCCCTTCAGTTGCTTTTTGAGAAGCGGCAAGACCCAACTGAGATGAAAGAGGCCCAATGACAGACAAAACTTGTAAACGAATCATTTCATCATAAGCCGTTTTAAAATCTTCTTCTCCCGCTCCCTGATCTCTCACCACTAAATTAAAATCAACTCCATGAGATAAAAAATCTTTGAGGGCTTCGGCACAGAGAGGCTCTAGCGCCATGCCACATCTTACCCCTCTTAACACAGCATCACCAAAATTTTTCTTAGGCCCCATAGAAGGAACAAGCACTCCAATAGAAAGTCCCCCCTTTTTTATTTCAGGAGAACCTAAACCCTGCCCTTCTAAAATCTGTCTCGCTGAGTCGGCATATTTATGTTTTGGATAGGCAGAAATAAGAGAGCTAAGATATTTTTTTGTCTTTTCCAAATCTCCTGCTTCAAAATAAGTTTTTCCAATTTTGTAATTAACATAGGGTTTGGAAAAACTTTCTGGATAATTCCTGGCCCAATCTGGAATTTCATTTAAAGTCATGGGCGAGCTAACCCACGTATCTACCTTATTAAAAACTTCTGAGGGAGAAACCAAATCTCCTCCACCTCCCTCATGAGATCCCTTGCCATAAATGTCAGCCAACTTAAGATAGGCATACACAAGCTCAAAACGATTGATATCAACAGCAGCAGTGCGAATAAAAAGAGAATAATACTGGCTTGCTAAACTTTCTGGCAGATCTTCTACTTCCACTTTTTTAAAAAATTCTCTCGCTCGTTCCAATTGATCTGCTTTGTAAGAGGCATAACCACTCATCAGTGCCCCTTTAGCCCTATAAGTAGGATTGGGGCTTGTTTGATTAAGATAATCAAACGCCTCCACGGCCTCTCCCCATTGATTTTTAATAAAATGAATTTTACCTATTTTGTATTGGGCTTCGTCTGCCAAAGCTGTTTTTTCACCTATTTGAATAAGCTGTTGATAGAGTGCAAAAGCTTGATCCCACTGATTTTGGCTATAGAGACTCTCTGCTTTTTTAAACAACTCATTGGCCTGGCTAGTCACCTGTCCTGGGTACTTGGTTTTGACTACCATCCCACCACCACAATGGATGAGAGTTAAACAAACCAAACCTAAAACAATAAATCTAAAAAAAGACATAAAACCTCTAATGAAGTGTTTCTGCCACACTCACCAAAGCTGGCCTAATAACACGGTCGAATAAAAGATATCCCTTGCGATGAACAAGAGCCACATGTCCGGGAGCCACTTCTGGATTTTCTACTTTGCCAATGGCTTCCTGAGTATGAGGATCGAAGGGTTTGCCATAACCTTCAATAATAGAAACTCCAAATTTGATTAAAAGATCTTGAACTTGCTTTAAGATTAAATCAAGACCTTCTAAAATAGGATTTGTCTCTGAAATATCACGCTCCTTCGAATGAAGAATGGTCATTTCTAAACTATCAAAAATGGGAAGAAATTCTTTGATGAGTTTTTCGTTACCATACCTCATTGATTCTTCTTGCTCTCTTGTTAAGCGTTTTCTGGCATTATCAAAATCAGCCATCACTCTTAATTTTTCATGCTTTTCTTTTTTAAGCTCTTCACCTGCGTTGGTCAGTTTGTTTTGCAATTCTTCGATTTGTTTTTTGAGAGAATCTAATTCCTGTGAGTTGTTGTTTTCAGCAGTTTCGGTCTGTGAAGTTTTACTGGGATCTTTTCGTCCTTTTAAAACTTCCTTTAACTCCTCTACCTTGTTGGTAGAGCTGCCAAAAGGGCCGCCAAATTGATTTTTAGATGTCATGGCATCTTTCTATAAGGGCTACGTTATGGAGTCAAGAACTCCGAAGCCACCAGATTGGCAAATTGCAAACCCAGCTTCGTGAGCCTTACTGGTTTTTTTTGAATCCATCCTTTTTGAAATAATTTAACCAGGGTAGAATCAAACACATCTTCTAATCTTTTCGAAAAAAGAGAGAGAAAATTTTCTTCATCCAAACCATCTTTAAGACGCAATCCCATCATCATAAACTCACCCCGGGCTGTTATTTCAGGAATTTCCTCTTTTTCAAACCAAGAACGCCCATTAAAAATGGCGTCTAAATATTCACCTGGTTTTTTAAGATTGGTCGTTCGATATGTTGGGTGATGAAACTGGGAAACAGCTCCCGCCCCAATCCCTAAGTAAGAACCATAATGCCAGTAATTTAAATTATGTTTCGATTCATGCCCTGGTTTCGCAAAATTTGAAATCTCATAAGGATGCAAACCTTTGGATTCCAAAAATGAGGGAAGCCAATTCATCAGAGCCAATTGGAGATCATCATTGGGAACCTCATAAATCCCTTTAGCTACATGCCCTTCATAAATGGTTCCTTTTTCTACCGTAAGGGCATAACAAGAAGAATGAGGAGGATCAAATTGGAATAATTTTTCCATATCCAAACAAAATTCATCCTGGGTTTGGCCAGGAAAACCATACATTAAATCAGCATTCCACGAAGTAAAACCAGTTTGTGCTACAGCTTCCAAGGCACAAAGGGCATCATGAACTGTATGAATTCTTCCAAAAGCTCCCAAATAAGAATCATGCAGGCTTTGCACTCCAACCGAAATACGATTAACACCTGCATTGCGATAATCGATAAGTCCAGATTTGCTGATGGTTTTGGGATTAGCCTCTATTGTAATTTCAGTTTGATCATTCCAAGAAAAAAAAGAAGTGAGTGATGAAAGCAAATATTCAAGATCTGCTGGTGGCAAAAGCGAAGGAGTACCTCCACCAATAAAAATACTTGTTAAGTAACTTTTAGGAAAATTTCGAAGGCTGAGTTCTAAAATTAAAGCCTTCACATATTCTCGGTGGGGAATAGAATTTTTTTCCCAGGCATAGGAATTAAAATCACAATAGTGGCACTTATAAAGACAATAGGGATAGTGGATATAGAGGTTAACGCTTTTTGGATTTTTTCCTGGATTTTTTAGTGGTTTTTTTTGCAGCTCTCGATGGCTTTTTGGATTTTTTGTGTTTTTTAGAGGAGGCATAAGTTTTAGATCGTCTATTTTTTACCGTCATTTTTTTATCTTGTTCTATTTTTTCCTCGCGAACTTTCATTTCTCTCATCTCTTCTTGCAGCTTCAAAAATTCAGGAGGAGGATTATGAGCAATAGGATAGGCTTTTTTATTGAATATCAAAACAAATTTTCCATTTTCTTCTTTCAAATCCTTCGTCACTTCGTAATAAGCACTTCTAGAAAACTTTGCCATCATCCGACTTTTTTTGACCAAACTATACAAAACATCTCTTTTCCCAATCCAAAGTGAATTCATATCCAAAAGTTCAATCGAACCATCAGTTAAAGTAATTAAATATCCTGCAATGGTTCGTTCTACCCCCACAATAAAATAAGGAACATCATCAACTTCAAAATACACAGGCCTATCTTCCCCTGTCAGATAAAAACGACCCTGCTCATCTAAGGCAATATTTCGATGTAAAAATTGAACCGTTCTTTCATGAAGTACAGGATACTCCCCATGAAACCAATTTCCTTCGGCATCCAATCGAATGACATCATTGCTGTTTTTATGACGTTTTAATTCCATAGACTCCCAAGTATAGTGAATTTCAAAAAAAAGACAAGAATCTTGCTTGCTCAACAATATCCTATGAAACGAAACCATTCTAAGGCTCTTTGAAGACAAGGCTTCATTGGGGACCAATGATAGCCCAATTCTTCTATGGCTTTAGCTGAACTTAAGTTTTGAGCATACTGAACAAAACGAATAGCCAACAGAGAAAAGGGAGAGGTTTTATTGAAAAGATAATGAAAAAGCCACTCTGTTGAACCAGCTACGGCAATAGTCAAGGGAAGCGGGAATGTAAATCGCGGTGGGGGCACGTTTGCCACCTCACAAATAAGCTTCATTAAATCCTGCACGGTTGTATTTTGCCCACCCAAAATATAGCGCTCCCCTATCCTGCCTTTTAAGGCAGCTAAAACATGTCCTGTGGCTACATCAGCCATATCAACCACATTGATAAAACCAGGAATAACCGCTGGAATTTTTCTTTTTACTAATTGAGGAATGAGGCAAAGCCTTGGTTCTTTCATTTCATAGGGGCCAAAACCTCCAGTAGGATTAACAACAATAGCGGGCATTCCTTTTTTAGCTTCTTCTAAAACCCGATTTTCCATGGCAATCTTACAAGCAAAATAAGGATGGGGATGTGTTTTAAAATTGTAGGCATCTTTCTCGGTAGCTTCCACACCATAATAAGCAGGTTTCCCAATGGTAGTTAAGCTACTGGTAAAAACAAAACGTTCAACGGGATTTTGTGCAATAACCTTTAAAACCGTATTAATACCACCTAGGGCTTGGCGTAGATGCTCTTTAAACCCAAAAGCACTTTTAGGATAATAAGCTGCTGTATGAAAAACCCACTCGCATCCCTTTACAGCTTTGTGCAGTGAGTTTTCATCCATCAGATCGCCCTGGAAAATTTCTATTTTAAGATCTTCCAGATTTTTAGAGGGAGTTTTGCCTCGTGAAAAAATACGAACGTCGATTCCTCGTTTTAACAAACACCGCACAACATGGTTGCCGATAATGCCTGTACCTCCAATCACTAAAGCTTTCATAACATTTTCTTATACACCAGTCTGGTAGTGAAGTCTTTAAGCAAAAGAGTCGAGGATTTGCTTGATTAGCAAGACTTTGCCATGATAGGAGGTTTAAATGACTGCAAAAACCATTTTTGAAAAAGTATGGGGCAATCATGTGGTACAAGCACTTCCTGATGGCAATACCCTGCTGTATATCGATCGCCATCTCATCCATGAAGTAACCTCCCCGCAAGCCTTTGAAGGGCTTCGTTTAGCAAACCGCAAGGTAAGAAAACCAACACTTACTTTTGCAACCATGGATCATAATGTTCCAACAGATAACCGTACCAGCATTAAAGATCTTATCGCCAAAACCCAAATTGAAACTTTAGAAAAAAATTGTAAGGAATTCGGAATTATTCTCTATGGCTTAGATAGCGATAAACAAGGCATTGTACATGTTATTGGGCCCGAGTTGGGCATTACCCTACCAGGAACTACCGTTGTGTGTGGTGATAGCCATACTTCAACTCATGGGGCCTTTGGAGCTCTGGCCTTTGGGATTGGCACCTCGGAAGTAGAACATGTACTGGCCACACAATGTTTGGTTCAAAAAAAACCAAAAACTTTTCTGGTGTGTTTTGATGGAAATCTTCCCAAGGGAGTTACAGCCAAAGATTTGATTTTGAAACTCATTGGTGAAATTGGAACAGCAGGAGGAACAGGTTGTGTTTTAGAATATGCAGGATCTGCTATCTCTTCTCTTTCCATGGAAGCCCGAATGACCATCTGCAATATGAGTATTGAAGCGGGTGCTAGAGCCGGAATGATAGCCCCTGATGATACCACCTTTCAATACATTGCTTCAAACAATCGCCCCTTCGCTCCCAAGGATAAAAAATTAGAAAAAGCAATTTCTGACTGGCGCATTTTAAAAACAGATGAAAAAGCCAGCTACGATAGACAAATAACAATTGATGTTCACAACATGGAACCTCAAATTACCTGGGGAACAAATCCAGGGATGGTTTTAGGAATTAATGGCGTGATTCCCAAACCCGAAGAAGTAAGATCGGCCACCAAGGCCGATGTAGAATCGGCATTAAAATACATGGGACTTACTCCAGGCACTAAACTTACTGATTTAACCGTAGATGTGGTTTTTATAGGAAGTTGTACCAATTCTCGTATCGAAGATTTACGTGCTGCCGCTCAAATTTTTAAGGGGAAAAAAGTATCACCAAAAGTAGTTGCCCTGGTTGTGCCAGGAAGTGAAACCGTAAAAAAACAAGCCGAAGCTGAGGGACTACATAAAATTTTCACAGCAGCAGGTGCCGAGTGGAGAAATTCTGGTTGTAGCATGTGTTTGGCCATGAATCCCGATAAACTTAAATCGGGTGAGCGCTGTGCCTCTACCTCAAACCGTAATTTTGAAGGGCGCCAAGGTAAAGGCGGCAGAACCCACTTGGTAAGTCCCCAAATGGCAGCAGCAGCAGCCATTGCCGGACATTTTGTGGATGTAAGGAGCTGGTTATGAAAGCATTTACAAAACATACAGGAACACTTGCCATCATTAATCGTGAAAATATTGATACCGATCAAATTATTTCCAAGGAACATTTAAAATCCATTAAAAAAACGGGATATGAAAAAGCACTCTTTAGCGATTGGCGTTACGATGATGAGGGCAAACCCAACCCTTCATTCGAACTCAACTGGCCTCAATATGCCAAGGCTACTATTTTAGTTACAGGCAATAATTTTGGATGTGGTTCGTCACGTGAGCATGCTGTATGGGCCATTATACAGTATGGTTTTGCAGCTGTGATTGCTCCCAGGATTGAAAGAAATGGCAATACCATCCCGGGTTTTGCGGATATTTTTAAAAATAACTCATCAAAAAATGGATTACTCACAATCGAATTATCCCAGGAAGAAGTTAATCGCATTATTCAGATTGCCACGCACAAGCAGGATGTTCAAGTGACCATTGATTTAACCCAGCAAAGCATCACATTCAATACAGAAAAACCACAAAGCTTTTCATTTAAAATTGATGCTAGTACTAAAAATAAACTTTTAGAAGGTTTGGATGATATTGGCAGAACCGAAAAATTTGCTGATACCATTACTACCTTTGAAACCAAGCATAACACCTATCTTTAATCAGCAACGATGTGGTCAACTTTATGCAAGGGAATTAAAACAACTTGATTCACCTTAGTTAAACTTTTTTCATCTCCAATTTCTTTTATATTTAATAAAATTCCACCTTCATTCCATTCTGTTAGCTTCCCCTTAAGGCGAAATAATTGGGGTGGAAAATGTGGATTTTTTTCAGCTACTAAAAGTGGAGTATTTAAATACACAGTTACATTTTGTCCTTCCATAATTTTATCCTCATGAAAACTTTTTTAAAGTTTTCACACCCTCTCGTGTGGATCGAATAACTTTTTGTACTCATCCAAAGCAAATCGATCTGTCATACCTGCAATATAATCGCAAATAATTCTCTCTTTGGGTTCTTTTAAATGCTCATAAGTAGACAAAAAATGAGGTGGAATAATTTGCATGTTTTTTTGATAGGCATAAAAAAGATCCCGCATAATTCTTTCTGCCTTGTCTGCCATGCGCAACACCCGAAAATGTTTGTAGAGATGGGTAAAAAGAAAACGTTTTAATTCTACATTCATCTTGCGCACTTCTGCCGAAAAAGAAACACAGCCCTTGCCTTTTTCTCTCACATCTTCAATAGATTTAATCTTTTTTTTCTGAATATTTTTTGTAGTTTCGTTAATCAAATCACTCACCAAAAAATTAATCAAAAAACGGACTGTTTGTGAAATAAGAACTCCAGGAAGGGCTTTAGGATACAGTTTTTTTACTTTTTTAAAATTTAAATCCCAAAGTTTAATTTTGGCAAGGTCAACAAGCTCTAGCATGCCCGACTTAAGCCCATCGTCTACATCATGATTGTTGTAAGCAATCTCATCAGCTAAATTACAAATTTGGGCCTCAAGGCTAGGATACCCTTCCCTTTTAAAAATACTCCCATCGGGCATGTCATATTGGGTACTATGTTTTGTAATCCCTTCTAAAACTTCATAAGTTAAATTAAGCCCTGAAAAATGAGGATAACGTTCTTCTAAAAGAGTAACCACTCGAAGCGATTGACGATTATGTTCAAAACCACCAAAATCCTTCATCAGGGCATTCATTACATCTTGACCCGAATGACCAAAGGGAGTGTGGCCTAAATCGTGGGCTAAACTAATGGCTTCAGCTAAATCTTCATTGAGACGCAAAACCTTGGCTGTTGTTCTTGCAATTTGGGCCACTTCTAAGGTGTGGGTTAATCTGGTGCGATAATAATCTCCTTCGTGATTAACAAATACCTGAGTTTTATATTCGAGGCGCCTAAAAGCTCTGGAATGAATAATACGATCGCGATCTCTCTGAAAACGGGTGCGGTAGGGATGCTCTTCTTCTTTGTGCATGCGCCCAAGCGAGGCGCCACTTTTAGACGCATAGGAAGCCAAAAGCTGATCCTCTTGTTTTTCTAATTCCTTGCGCATTAACATATGATTGTCATCCCCGCGCCCGCCAGAGGCGGGTCCACCTCTGGCGGAAAGGCGGGGATCCATCTTTGAATTTATCCTATCCTACAGAATTGACAAGAACTTATGAACTTGGGGAATTAATCTTACTTGTTGTGAAAAATTTTTAGAAAAATAATCAAAGTGATTAAAACAAATTTTTAAATTCCTTTGTCTTAAAGGAGAAACAGGTTGAAAAATAAAGATAACGGGTGGATAGGCATCTATCAGGGCTGCTATCTCCTTTTTTTCTTCTAACAAAAGATTTTCATCATAAACTATTTTTACATAACATGATTTCTTTGCTGTCAACTTTAAAAATTGATAATGTAAATCCCAGCAGGGTTTTTCCTTTGTAGCTGAGGGAATTTTAATATCCATGCTTGTGATTGAAATAAAAGAAGCGATTTTTTCATAGGCCGCCACCTCTATTCCGCTGGTTTCCAGTAAAATTTCATACCCATTTAAGGTAGGAAGCCATTCTTGTAAAAAATCAACCTGCTCCAAGGGTTCACCACCAGTTAAGGCCAGAGAACGAACAGAAAAATTTTGAAGCTCGCAGTTTAATTGATCTACCGTATATTCGAGAGGTTGTGATTGAAAAATTCCACTAAAAGGTTTTTTTTCAACACGCGATTGAAAAATAGCAGCATGAGTTAAAGGAGTATCGCAATAAGAACATTGTAAACGGCACCCTTTAAACCTCACAAACACTTGGGGTTTTCCTATCCAAAGCCCTTCTCCTTGAATGGAAGAAAAAATTTCGATAAGTTTAGATTTCATACATTCTAGAAAAAGCGGGTCCTGTCCCCTTAACAAACCTGGATCGCCACGCTCCTCTTCGCTGCCCGCTCAGAGTCGCTCGCGATGACAAATCTTACATGCAAACTTTAAACACTCCTTACTTTGCATCTGGCCCAATTAATTCCTGCTATTTCTTTTTCATAAGCCTTTAAAATTTTGTGGGCGAATTCCGTGGGCTCGATTTTTAAATCATTCAAACCAATGGTGGGAACTGGTGTGTTACGGCTTTCGATATTAATCCCTACATGAATGAGTCCAGAAACTGGGGAAACAGTTGCAATGGAAACAGAAAGTTTTTTATCTCCGCTATACAAATCATCTCCAATTCTTTTTAATGGAGCACCAAAATCATTGAGGAGAATTTCACACATAAGGCTCATCAAAAGTCTTTGTCTTAAAATCATGCGTTCCAGATTGGGATCAAAATGCTCAACAATCCAATGGAGCATTTTTTCGGAATGGATATGTTTTTTACTTAAAACATCTTCAAGATCAACCATCTCTGATAAATTCACACGGGCAGGCCCAATAAAACTAACAATGGCATCCCCTTTTAACCCAGAATTTTTTAAGATCCAGTGGGAGGCTAATTGTGTTCCATCGTAGGTAAAAACATCTTCAAGAAATTTTGTTTTTAAAAAAATTGACTCTTCCATTCATGGGCTCCGGCTTCATCCAAGGCTCTCATGAGTCTTTGACACGATTCACACTCTCCGCACATTTTTTTACTTCCTTCATAACAACTCCAAAGATGAGTAAGGTCTCCTCCTGCTTTTAATAGCCACGAAACAATTTCTTTTTTATTTTTTTCCACATGAGGAGCCACAACAGAAACTTTTTTCTGAGTTGAAAAACTAAGAGATTTATTAACAGCATCAACAAAGCCACTCGAATTATCAGGAAAGGTTTTAGCTTCTTCTTTGTTAAAGCCCATCACAATCCAACTAATCATTTCATTTTCAGCTAAAGATGCTGCGGCATTAATGAATAAACCGTTTCGGTTAGGAACCCACACAATTTGAGCTGATTCTTGGACTAATTTTTCATCATCTAAATCAGCACGATGAAGTTTAGGGAGAAGCACCTTGGGATCAACCAAGGCATTATGACCAAAACCACCCAGCCAGGTTAAATCCATCACTTGGTGGGAGATATCATACTTTTTGCAAATGTTTTGGGCGGCCTCACATTCTTTTGCGAATGCTTTATGACCATAATTGATGGTAAGACCCAGAGCCAAATCGGCATTTTGAGAAGCCCAATGAAGAGAGGCCAAAGAATCCAGCCCGCCCGAAAGTAAAACTAAAGCAGAAGGTCGCATGGGAGGAGGCTAGATGACCAATCAAGGTATTGTCAATAAAATCCGAAGACCTTTTTTAAGACTGATAAATTCAAGTCTTTATTTTTTCATCTCCCTAAGTATCTGAATTTCAACTTCTTATATTTTATTGCCCTTGGCCTATCTCTTGCTATCTATGATATTCTCTTGATTTATTGTAGTCTATAGGCTACAATAAAAAGCAAAACAATACTGGCTGGAATATGTAACGTATTATGAAAAAAAGAAAATTCAGAAAATATCACGAAGAACTCATTGAATCCCTCAAAAAACCTGCTGAAGCTGCAGCCTATCTTACTGCAGCTTTGGAAGAAAATGATCAGGAAGTTTTTTTGTTGGCCTTAAGGGATGTGGCCGAGGCTTATGGAGGAATGGGAAAACTTTCTCAAAAAACAAAGTTAAATAGGGAAAGCCTCTATAAAATGCTTTCTAAAAAAGGAAACCCTGCATTCTACAGCCTTGAAACCCTCCTAAAAGCCTTGGGTTTAAAATTCACGATTCAAGCTTTTCCCTCCGTTCGTTTTTCTGTTCCCTGAATCAACCTCTCGGGACTATCCTGCGTTTTGTCATCCCCGCGCCAGCCAAGCTGGTCCGCCTCTGGCGGAAAGGCGGGGATCCATCTGTTTCATTCCTAGAATTAATTACTCTTGTCATCGCGGGCATAATACTCACAAAGTGTTGCTAATTTTGAGGTTATGGAAGTAGCAATACCAGTTGAGATATTGAACCCTATTTTGTTTTGTAAGGCCACGATGTTTTCTGTAAGCAGCCTTTAATCTCGAAAATAATCCTTCTAACTTATTTGTTGTTGAATCAATATTTTCATCTTCTAAATACCTAAACATATCGGGTAAGGCATAGGTAATAAGTGCCATTGTTCTTTTTAAATCTTTGTATGCCACACTTGTACTTGGTAATCCTTTTACAAATTCTAAATGCCTTTTCTGCCAGTTCTCAAAATTATCAATAAATTTATCCCGTTCTTGTTTGTTTCTAATCTCACATAATCCACTCAGTAAACATCTTAACTCTTTTCCTGCTTCAGTCTTCGGATATGTTCTGAGCCACCTCATACCTTCCCTTTGAATGTGATATAAACATCGCTGCACTTTGATCTCAGGCCAAACCATTTCCAATGCCTTCCTGACCTGCTTATGCCCGTCTAAAGCCGCATACCCAGGCTCTAATCCGCGTTTCTTCAACTCTTTAAATAACTCCAAACTCTCTATTAAATTCTCTCTGCTGATATACCGCTTGCCAATAACTCTTTGGCTCATACTGTCTATCACCAAAAATAAACAACCATCTCGATGAAAATAGGTCCCATCAATTTGGATGTAATTAATTTTATCCAAATCTATTTCTTCTTTCACCGAATCAGGCTTCTGATTGATCCAATACGCCTTCGTTCGATTCAATGTTGATTTACTTAACCCACTTTGAACCATCAATTGTCTGATTGAATAGCTCTCATTGATCCACTCGCGAAATAATCTCAAGCGGTAAGCTTCACTTCTTCTTTTCAAAGACCAGACAAATGTTTTATGACACCCAAGACATTGAAACCTTTGCTTCCCATTTCCTGTCTTACCAAACAATTTAATCTCTGATTTTTTACAATTCAAACATCTTTTTTTTAGCCATTTACATGCTCTAAGTCGTTCGCCTCCGAGATTCGATCTCTTTTTCTCTGTATTCTTTAGTATTTCCAACGTGTTGCCAATTCATTCAGCAACACTTTGTGAGTATTATGCCCGTGATGACGATTGGGGCATGGAAATGACAGCGTTACCTTCTTAAACTTCTTATCGCAGCACCCGCATCAAAAACTGCTGGAACTACCTGTAATCCACTACTTTCTGTAATGTTATCCGTATCAACCACCATCACAGTTTTAAGAATTGAATCTGTAACCAAAAGATACCCATTGGTGCTATCCACACCACTCGTTACTGTCTTGGGTTGAAAACCCATTTTAGTTGGAGATAAAGTAAGGGTTTTACCAGGGTAAACTGTTGTTACTAAATCAACCGTGGCCACTACTTTTTTATTGGATGTTTTAACCACTGATAAAGTGGCATCAGTAGTGTTTAAAACATACACCCGTGTACCATCAGAATTAACCACAATGGATTTAGGATTATCTCCTACTGTAATACTATCTGAAGCAGTAAAGGTGGTGGTGATGCTATACACAGGATCATCATAAGGCGGTGTAAGATCTGCAATGTAAGAATAACTAACAACATGGATCCTATCATTCGCAGAATCCAATAAATACACTATGCCTGTATCTCCACTCACTGAATAATCTTGATTTTTCACCACCACAATATCTTCGATTACAGGAGTTGAGGCTTGAGCAGGAAGAGAAATTTTAGCACCAGCCAGAGGGCCAGAAGTATTAGCCATACGCAGCCATAAATCACCTGTATCATTACTATCTACGGTACCATCACTGTTGGTATCGGCAGTAGGGGTTACTTCAAACACAGCAAATCCAAGGCTGTTAGAATCTACAGCAAAGGTGCGACCTTTTTTAAGGGTAGGAGCATCGGTATCTGAAAGGCCCTTGTGATAAAAAATCTCATTCGTATCAATTGCACCAATCACATCCATTGCATTATAAATTCTTCCTTTATCTTCACTCGCACTCGGATCCGTTACAAACCACAGGCCCTCGTTTTGGTATTTAAGAGCCACATATTCATCGGCATCGACGGTGGCAGTACCAAGGGCACTTAATCTCCATACTTCGTTACCCGTATCGTACCAAGAACGATTCACATCCACACCTGTGGTTAATTCCCTTAAACTTAAATAGCTTTGATCCTTGTGATAAGCTAAACCTTGCGCACTGGCAGCATCGATACCTGTTGCTTGGTAATCTGTGCTACTCGCTCCACTCATTGCAAATATTCCATCAGCTTCCAATATTTTTTGTCCGATGTTTTCAGAATCTGAACTGGTACTTGTACCCGCGAGGGTATAGATGAGATTACTGGTAGATTCTTCCAAAACAGCAGCTACAGCGGCTGCTGCACCTGATTTTCTGGGTCCTGGTGTAACATCAAAGGCGGCATTGCCCGTGTGAACCGATTTGGTGTTAACTGTTTCTTCTACCCAGTTTTCACTCCACAAAGTGT
>Ga0209343_10001550_pt1 | contig 30831 bp, 20 predicted proteins | sample RifCSPlowO2_02_FD_184026 | JGI IMG/M metagenome (GOLD analysis project Ga0209343, IMG submission 184026) | Groundwater microbial communities from Rifle, Colorado - Rifle CSP2_plank lowO2_0.2 (SPAdes) (version 2) | ecosystem: Environmental > Aquatic > Deep subsurface > Groundwater | place... | reverse complement strand
GTAGGCAGTGTCAAGAAGTGATCCCCAGCCCGCTTCAGCGGGCTTCCCAAGGCCGGCTTTAGCCAGAGGGTTTAACCAGGGCTAAAGCCGAAGACGGAAAGGCTGCTAAAGCAGCCTATAAAATAAATTGTACCGCTGACCCCGGCCTGAAGGCCGGGGCTAGAGAAAAGGGGAACGGCCACAGAAGCAGCTTGGCAACGCTTGGACCAGCGCGCTTGCTCACCCTTCATGAATAATGCAGGTGAAGGCGTGCCCTGACGTTGCTCCAAAGAGGTTATAGAACAGCTTCTAGCAATTTGGCGTCATGAGTGAGGCGCTTTGGCTCGTGCGCTCCAGGGCGACCGGGCAACCGCCTTCCGAATCTCCTCGGCCCCCAGCAGAAATAACGCAAACGGGACGAACAGCAGCCATACCCTTGCCGGCAGGGGCTGTGTGGAGAAAATTGTGTTTCCGACCGGATGATAGACGATCAAGAGCTGAAAGGTTACCTCGGCGGCGATCCCGACGAAGATGAAAGGATTCGAGAACAGCCCAAGGCGGAAGAGTGATTCTCGGGACGACCGGCACGCCATGACGTTGGCAATCTGGCACACGATGATGGCGGTCAGACACGCCGTCGTGGCCTGCATGTAGAGCGGATCGTTTGCCGCCGGCATCTCTCCCCAGTTCCACCCTCCGGAACCCAGCACGTAGAAGAATCCGTAGAGCGCCGCGACCGCCTCAATCAGCCCTAAGAAGAGATAGGCCCGGCCCAGCAACGGGGCGCTGAGTAGGCCGACTTTCGGGTCTCGCGGCGGCTGCTTCATGAGTCCCGGCGTCGGCTTCTCCGCTCCCAAGGCCAGGGCGGGGAGCATGTCTGTCCCCAGGTCCACCGCCAGGATTTGGAGAATCGTCAGCGGAAGCGGAACACGGAAGAGAACGAAAACCAGATACGGCACGATCTCCGGAATATTTGAGGAGAGAATGTAACTCGTAAATTTCCGGATGTTTTCGTAAACCGCTCTGCCCTCCTCAATCGCGTTCACGATGGTGGCGAAGTTGTCATCGAGCAGAATGATGTCGGCGGCTTCTTTGGCGACATCGGTTCCGGTGAGGCCCATGGCCACTCCAATGTCCGCCTTCTTGAGCGCGGGGGCATCGTTGACCCCGTCCCCGGTGACGGCCACCCGCTCCCCTTCCTCCATCAAGATGGAGACCACGCGCATCTTGTGCTTGGGGGCCATGCGCGTGAACAGAACTTCTTCCTCCCGCAGCCGGTCCCGTAGTTCCGCGTCGGTCAACGCGGCAAATTCGTGCCCTTCGATGACGTGCGGGCGGCCGTGGACGAGGCCGATCTCCTTCGCAATGGCGACCGCGGTGCGGCTGGCGTCGCCGGTGAGCATCACCACTTTGATCCCTGCCTCATGACACTTGTGCAATGCTTCCGGGACCTCCGGCCGGGGCTGGTCTTCGAGTCCAACGAGGCCCGCAAGAACCAACTGGCTTTCGATTCGCTCCGGGCCGTCGGCGGGAGAGAACGTTTCGATCTCCTTGTAGGCAAACGCGAGCACGCGCAGACCTTTGTCCATCAAGGCATGGTAGCCTTCCGTCAATCGCTCCCGGAGGGCGGGATCAAACGGCACAACTTCCCCCGCCTGCTCGGTGCGGTCGCACAGCGGGAGGAGAGTCTCCAAGGCTCCTTTCGCGAAAACGAACGTCCTCCCCTCGATGCGATTGACCGTGGTCATCCGCTTGCGCTCGGCGTCAAAAGGGATTTCAAAGAGCCTTTCCGAGCGGAGCTCCCGGGCCACGTCTCCCGCCGCTCGCAGCAGGGAGATTTCCGTGGGGTCTCCCTTGTATTCCCCGTCCACTCCCTTGGCGTTGTTGCAGAGAACGGCGACGCGCAGAAGATAGGTAGCTTGGGCTCGGTTCAGCGGGAGATCGCGCGCGGCGAATTCGGTTCCGTCAATCCAGAAGGTGCTGACCTCCATCTTGTTTTGCGTCAGTGTTCCCGTCTTGTCGGTGCAGATGACCGTGACCGAGCCGAGGGCCTCGACCGCGGTCAGGTTTTTCACCAGAGCCTTCTTGCGAGCCATTCGCTGGCTCCCCATGGCCAGCGCCAGCGTGACGGTGGGGAGAAGTCCTTCCGGCACATTGGCCACGATGATCCCGATGGCGAACAGGAAGTTCTCCCAGAAGGTTCTGCCGGCGAAATAGCCGACGCCGAAAAAGACCAGGCCCATCGCCGTCGCCAGGAAGGCGATGATCCGCGTGGCCCGGACGATTTCCTTCTGGAGCGGCGTGAGTCCGGTCTCGACCGCGCTGGTCAGATGGGCGATTCGTCCCACTTCGGTCTTCATCCCGGTTGCAAAGACCACGGCTTTCCCCGACCCGCTCACCACCGTCGTTCCCGCAAAGGCAATGTTGGAGCTCTCGATCAACTCGCCGTCGCATGGTTTCGCGGACAGCGGCACGGGTTCGGACTCCCCGGTCAGGGAGGCGTTATTGACCATGAGGAATTGCGTCTCGATCAATCGCGCGTCCGCGGGGACTTTGTCGCCCCCCGAGAGGATCACCAGGTCCCCTGGCGCCACTTCCGGCGCCGGAATTTCCCTCTCCTGGCCTCCTCGGACCACCCGGACGCGAAACGGCAACAGCAGCTTGAGCTTCTCCACGGCCCGTTCCGCCTTGTGCTCCTGCGCCAAAGTAAAGACGCCATTGATGAAAATGACAGCCACAATGGCCAAGCCCAGCGTCAGCATTCCCTCGCCCGGATGGAGCGCATCCGAGATCAATGCCAGCGCCGCCGCCACCCAGAGAATCAGCGCCAGAAAATGGGTGAATTGCCTCCCGAGTTTCGAAAGAAGTGAAGGTTTCCCCAACTCCTGAATCGCATTGGGGCCGAATTCCGCGAGACGGTTTCGCGCCGCCTCTTCCGTAAGCCCGGCTTCGGAAGTTACAAGGGTGTGGAAAACATCTTCCCTGGCGAGGCTGTTAATCTTCATGTTTCGGATTCAGGATGATCAGGTCACAGGGAGTTTGGCGGAGCACGTCTTCCACCGGGTTCCCCTTCAGAAACGAGGCCCAGAGGCTTCGCTGGCTGGCGCCCATGACGATCAGGTCGTGGCGCTTGGCGGCGGCTTCAATGGTGATGCTTTTTCCGACTGCGCCGGGAATGATGCGGCGTTCAAATTCCACCTTGTACCGGTGCAGGGACTCGATCAACTCGGCGACATCTTTCGGCAACCGCGTCTCCCATTCCCCCGGCGCCAGGTGAATCGGCCCGTGGAAGAGTCGCGTCACCGGCCGGGGAGCATGAAACAGGAACACCTTGGCATGGAACACTTCCGCCACCTTGGCGATAAAGAAGGTCCGTTCTTCGAGGTGGTCAATCTGGGCTTTCAGGGGAACTAGAATCCGCGCCGGGTGAATATGTCCCACACGGACCGCTCGCACCAGAGCCACCGAACAGGGGAGTCGCACGGACAATTTCCGGGCGACGGTTCCGGCATAGAAGCGTTTCTTTACGTCCTCCTTGCGGGTCGAGACAAACGCCAGTTCAATGGCTTCATCCCGCACGGTGGACACGATCTCTTGGACGGGATCGCCGGTCACTACGATGCGCTCGACCGGAATCTGTTTCTCAGTGGCCTCGGCGAAGAGCCTGCGCATGGCTTCCTCGGCGGTGTCCATGTCGGAGCGGGACTGGCGCCGGCCGGCAACAAACTGGAGATAGAGTTTTGCGTCGCAGACCCGCGCCAAATCGAGAGCGTAGCGGGCCGCGATCTCGGAGTTGAAGTGCTCGTTCACGGCCGCCAGAATCTTCTTGTACATTTCCGCTCCCGTTATCGTCCAACCGCGACGCCGATCATCCGATTGCGGGCATCCGTTCCGCGAGTTGCAAGAAGCCCATGTAGGCAAACAGCACAAGCGTCACGACCAGGATCGCATTGATCAGCCAGCCGCTGCGGAAGCGCTCGCCGACGAAGCGACTCTGCGTATTGAGAATCAGGAGGGTGAGCGCCAGCAAAGGCATGAACAGCGCGCCCATGACGGCGTAGGCCAGTTGAATGCGTTCCACCGTCAGCCACAGTGTCACCAACGGAACCACGGCGATGGCGACCAGGTAGCCGCGATACGCCGGTGTGCGGGCTAGGTCGAGGTTCTTGTACTGCTCGGGCGAGAGGCCGCGGCGGAGGGCCAGGAAGTCGGCGAACAGGTACGGGGCGCTCTGCCAGACGCCGAGGAGGCTGGAAAAAACTGCGCCCCAAAATCCCACCAGAAACGTCCATTTTCCCGCTGGTCCCAACACCACCGCCAACTGGTCGGCCAGTTGCGCGGACAGACGCACCCCTTGGCCTTCGATTTGAATATGGCTTCCGATGATGATCATGGCCACTCCGAACATTGCGGTGAGGGTGTACGCCAGGCCCAAGTCCACGCGGCAGACGCGGACGCCCTCCTCGCCGGTCCGCTTCTTCTCGCGAATCCAGTAGCCATAGGAGAGAAGAGTCACCGTTCCGCCGACTCCTCCCAGAACCCCCAAGGTCCAGGGAAGTCCCTCGGAAGGAATGCGGGGTACCAGGAGACCGTGGAGCACGGCGCGCCAATCCGACGCCAGCAGCGCAGCCGTGACGATCACTGCGACAAACTTCAGCCCGACGAACGTGGACATGATCTTCTCGAAGACCCGAAATCCGCCCACCCAAACCAGCCCCAATCCGGCCAGCGCATGGAAAATGCTCCAGATCTTCCTGGAGGTGTTCGGATCCCCCAGGGGCAACAGGCTGGCGCCCGCCACGCCGCACGCGTTGCTCAGCGCCCCGCCGACAAAAAACGACCAGAGCAAGAAGTAAGCCAGGAAGACCCACTGAATCCATCGTCCCAGGCGTGTCACCCAGCCTTCCAGCAAGGTCGTCTCGGTGGCCATCTGCCAGCGCGCCAGCCCTTCATTCAGCGTCCATTTCAGAAGGCATCCCAACGGCGCGGCCCACAGGATGGCCAAGCCCACCCGGGAGCCTGCCATGCTGGCCGTGAGCAGATCACCCGCCCCGACGCCGGTGGCCGCGACCAGAATGCCCGGCAGGAAAATTCCCAGCCGCGAAGACCATTTTGTGCTGCTCATGAGTGCCCCTTATGCAGTTTGGAGTGGATGGCTATTCCGCGTTGTCGTAGCGGGAACGGTGAAGTTGAACATCTGCTTTTCCCCGTCATTCCGGTCCCGTATCCTGTCCGGAGCGGAGTCGAAGAGAGCGGGAGAGGGAATTTATTCTCCCTCCCTGGTGGAAGCAAATCATACTCTGAATCTTGGTATCTCCGACAAAGATTCTTGGACGGGAGGGTGACAGGCCTCCCGACCCGCCTCCGGCGCTTCGCCGCTCGAAGCTCCGGAGCGCAGTGCGGCCTTGGCTGCGGAATCCGTGGACTTGTCGCGTCCCGGAGTCTTACAATGGTTGGTGCTGGCGGAGGAAGCTGTCCCTTCCAATCTTCGGTAGGGAAATCGTGTAAGGAGGGTGATCGAATCATCCGGTCCGCAATCATTCGATCCGCATGGAACCGCACGCAAAGCCGCAAAAGCTCCCAAAGCTCCCAAAGCCCCCAAAGCCAATGATCGGCCTGACCTGCCGGTGGGATGAGTCGAACGGCTGGTATTATCTCTCCGCCGATTACAGCCGCGCCGTGGCCGCCGCCGGAGGAATTCCCGTACAGATTCCGTTGATTCCGGGCATCGTCGAGGAGCTGGCCTCCCGCCTGGACGGGTTCATTCTCTCGGGCAGCCCGAGCGACGTGGACCCGGCCCGCTACGGCCAGCCGCGCCATCCGGAAGTGACAATGGTTCATCCAGAGCGCGATGAAACCGACCGACGGGTTCTCGATCACGCCTTCCGGACGAAGAAGGCGGTGCTTGGCATTTGCTTCGGGATGCAGTCGCTGAATGTGTACCGTGCCGGAACGCTCATTCAACATATCCCTGCCCGAATTCCCAGAGCCTTGGAACACAAGGACCGCCAGGCGCAGCATCCCATCGCGCCGGCCGCCGGGTCCCGGCTGGCCGAATGGGCGGGAGGAACAACGGAAATTCTGGTGAACAGCACGCATCATCAATCGCTCGACGAGATCGGACGCGGCCTGCGGGTTGTGGCGCGCGCGCCCGACGGCGTGATCGAAGCCGTGGAGGGCGATTTCCCGGACCATTTCGTCGTAGGAGTGCAATGGCATCCCGAGCGGATTTGGGAAACCGAACCGCTCTCCGCCCGGGTCTTTCAGGAACTGATTCGGGCGGCGTCCCGGGAACGGCTCGCCCCGGCCAATTACATCTTGACTGCGGAAACCTCCCGATGAGATTCGTTTGGCTGCTGACGGCCTTCTTCGTAGCTGCTCCGGCTCTTCCGCAGGCGCCTGCGAACGAGTCCGCGAAGAAGGCGCGGGAATTGCTTGACCAGGTTGTCACTGCCTTAGGCGGCGCTGCCTTCCGGAGCCTGAAGACAGCCCGCCTCGAAGGACGGCTCTATGCATTTCGGCGGGGCGACCTGTCCGGGCTGGCGCAAGTGGTCGAATACGTCCGCTACCCGGACAAGCAACGCGAGGAGTACGGCCAGAACAAGGAGGAGATTCAAATCGTCAACGGGGACAAGGGGTGGACCGTTGACATTAACGGCGTCAAGCCCCTCTCGACGGAGGAAATGAAGGAATACCGCGAGGCGGAGTCCCAGCGCGCCTTCTACATTCTGCGCTACCGGCTGGGAGAAGAAGGCAGCACCGTGGAATACGCGGGCCGGGAGTTGTGGGAAAATCGGGAAGTGGACCTGGTCCGCTTCTTTGACGCCGAGAACCGCGCGGTGACGATCTCGCTCGACCGCTCGACGCATCTGCCGCTTCGCGCGGTGCGGGTCCGCCGCGACCCCAAGACTCGCGAGCGGATCGAGGAGACCGAAATCTTTTCCAATTACTTCACCAGCAACGGAGTCACCGCCCCGCGCCACCTGATGCGGCTGCGCAACGGGAACCGAATCTTCGAGGCATTCATCCGCGAAGTCCGCTACAATATGGAGCTTCCGGAATCCTTATTCACGCCGCCGCAGCGATAATCCGGGGAACAGCTCATGGGGAACCGATTTCCGAAAAGCGCAGGACGCAGAAGGTGGGAAGCGAAGGGAGTCTTGCTCCAGGCCATTTCAAACCCCCGCATTGTTCCGTCAGGGCACGACTTTAGTCGTGCCGGAAACGCGACTAAATCAATGAACCTCCTTCCGGCTTTAGCCGCTGAGGGACTTACCTCAGGGGCTAAAGCCCACTGCAAAGGACACGTCTCCTCGGCATGGCTAAAGCCATGCCCTGACGACGCCCCAAGGAAGGTTTTGCGACAGATGCTCGTTCTCCTCTTCCTGGCGGTGGCGTTGCTGCCGGCCGCGGGCTGGCCTCAATTCATTCCTGCCGCCCGAAAGCCCTTCGGCGATGCCTATGCCAAAGAGCATTCGGAACGGACTCGCTCGTATGACTTGCAACACGTCCTGTTAAATCTCACTCTGGACGAACGGCGCAAGTCGGTCGCCGGAACGGCGACGCTGACGCTGCGTCCGTTAAGCCCCGGCCTGGAAACGATCGAGGTGGACAGCGCAGAATTGCGGATTCATGCGGTGACGCTCGCGGAGGGCGCCCGCGCGCCGTTTGAGCAGTCGGGCGAGACGTTGCGGATCCGCCTGCCCCGCCCCGCGGGACCATCCGACGTGCTCACGCTTACCATCGAATACGACGGCACGCCCCGCAAAGGGCTGTTCTATGTGACGCCCGACAAGGAGCATCCCCGCCGGCCCGCGCAGATCTGGTCGCAAGGCGAGATGGAGGACGCGCACTTCTGGTTCCCTGTCTACGACTATCCCAACGACAAAACCACCAGCGAGGGCTTCTACACCGTCAACGCCGACTTCACCGTGATCTCGAACGGACGGCTGGTCGGCGTGACCGAGAACCCGGCCCTCCGCACCAAGACCTATCACTGGAAGCAGGAGGTCCCGCACAGCACCTATCTAACCTCGGTCGTCGCCGGCAAGTTTGAGAAGTATGGCGAGCGGGCGGGCGATGTGCCGCTCGAATACTACGTCCCGCCCGGCACGGGACGCGACAAGGCGCTGCGCACGTTCGCCGAGACTCCGGCGGGGCTGCGTTTCTTCGCCGACCGCATTGGACTTCCTTATCCCTATCCCAAGTATTCGCAGGTGACGGTCCAGGACTTCATCTTTGGGGGGATGGAAAACATCAGCGCGACCACCTTGACCGACCGCACTCTCCACGAAGAGGCTTCGGAACCGCAATCGTCCAGCGTGGACCTGGTGACGCACGAGCTGGCCCACCAGTGGTTCGGCAATCTCCTGACCTGCGCCAACTGGGCCGATCTCTGGCTCAACGAGGGGTTTGCCACGTTTTGGGCGGCTGCTTACCGGGAGCATCGCTACGGCCGGGAGGAGTATCTGTTCGAGCTTCTTCAGGAGCGGACCCGCTATCTCGAAGAAGATCAGCAACGCTACCGCCGCCCGCTGGTCACCTCGTTTTTTGCCGAACCGGAAGATTTGTTTGACCGCACCACCTACCAGAAAGGCTTTCTCGTCCTGGACATGCTGCGAACCCTGCTGGGAGACGAGCGGTTTTTTCGCTCCATCCGGCAATACGCCAGAACCTACCAGGGACGAGCCGTCACGACGAAGGATTTCGAAAAAGCCGTCGAAGAAGCCACCGGAGAGAATCTCGGGTGGTTCTTCGACCAGTGGGTTTACAAAGCCGGGTACCCGGAGCTAGCGGTCAGCCAGCAGTGGGAGGAGTCTGAGCGGCGGGTGCGCCTGGTGATCGAGCAAACGCAAGCCCTCGACGCCATGACGCCACTGTTCCGGATGCCGGTGGATGTGGAATTTACGACGCCCGGCGGCACGAAGACGTTCCGCATCGAGTTCTCGCAGCAGCGGGAGGAGTTCACCTTTGCGCTCGACGGCCCGCCCGTGATAACGCGCTTCGATCCCGAGGACCACATTCTCAAGACCGTGCGCTTTTCGAAGCCCGCGACTGAGTTGATTTACCAATTGGAACACGATCCGTCCATCACCGGCCGCATCTGGGCCAGCGGGCAACTAGGCTCGGCCGGCGGAGACCAGGCCGAGAATGCGCGCGCGCTCCAGGCTCGCCTGCGCGGAGATTCCTTCTGGGGGGTGCGCGAGGCGGCGGCAACGGCTCTGGGCCAGATCAAAACGGCGGAAGCGCGGGAAGCCTTGGCCAACGGGCTTCAGGATAAGGACCCGCGCGTCCGGCAGGCTTCGATTCGCGCCCTGGGTACCTTCCTGAAGGACGAGAACGCGGCGCGGCTCGTCAAGGCGCTCTATGATTCCGACCGCAGCCCGGTGACGGCGGCCGAAGCCGCCCACGCCATCGGAAAAATCCGAGCGAACGGCGCGTTGAAGTTCCTGGAGAAAGCCGTCCGGCGGGACTCCGATCAGGATGTGATCCGCCGCTTTTCACTCTCGGCCTTGGGAGAGCTTGGAGAGAAGAAGGGCTGGAAAATTGCGGCGGAGTGGTCTCAATATGGCCGCCCATCGCAAACGCGCCTGGTAGCGGTGGAAACCTTGAGCAAGCTCGGTCCGCGGGAAGAGAAAACCGCCGACAGGTTGATCGCCCTCCTCGATGATCCGGATTTGTTCGTCCGGCAGCGCGCCATCCAGGCGTTGGGAGATGGCGGCTTTCAGAAAGCTCGTGCGGCGTTGCGCCAGAAAGCCGATACCGAAGCCCATGCCTTTACCCGCCGCGCCGCCCAGATCGCTCTGAAGCGTCTGGCGGACCAAGCGCCGGCAAGCTCCTCAACATCCCCGCCCGAGAAGCCGGCTCGTTCCGCCCGCTCCGCAACACGGATGGAACCGGCGACAGCGGTCGCCCTCTCACTCGTACCGTAACGCCTCGACCGGCTCGAGCCGCGACGCCCGGATCGCCGGCCACAACCCAAAGAACAAGCCCACGGCCAGGGAAACCGCCAGTCCGGCGGCGATGGCCCAGAAGGGAACGGCCGTGGGAATCGTGGGATAGATCCACCGGAGCAACACGCCTACGCCCGCGCCGGTCGCCAGACCGAGCAAGCCGCCGAAGCCGGTCAAAGTAATCGCCTCGAGCAAAAACTGCTGCACAATGTCCCGCCGGCGCGCCCCCACCGCCTTGCGAATCCCGATCTCGCGCGTGCGTTCCGTCACCGAAACCAGCATGATGTTCATTACGCCGACCCCCCCCACGAGCAGACCGATCGAACTCAGCAGCAGCATGACCGACGTGATGGCCGCCGTGATGGCGTGGAATTGCTCGATGATGGACTCGGCAGTCGAAACATAGAAGCTGTCCGGTTTGCCGGAGGGATCGAGCCGGCGGCTCCGCAGGAGCCAGCGGATTTGATCCACGGCCTCGTCGAGCCTGTCGGGGAAGGCTTGCGCCAGCAGGAAATGGTCGCGGACATTGGGGAACAGTTTGCGAAACGTCTCGTAGGGGACCATGACAAACTGGTCGGCGGACTCGCTGCCGAAGAAATTTCCTTTGCGGCGGTCAAATACCCCGACGACGCGGAGGGGCTGGCCGTTCACTTCGATCGCTTTCCCCAGCGCGCTTTCGTGCGGGAACAATGCCTGGCCGATCTCGTAACCGATCATGGCGAAGGGGAGCCGTCGGCGGTTTTCGCTCTCGGTGAAAAAGCGGCCCTCTTTCACGATCATGTTCGTCACGCGAGCGTAGTCGGGCGTGGCGCCGAAGAGGTGATGAAGGGGAACATAGGCTTCTTCGGACTGGTACCGGACGATCGCAAAGGCTTCCCCCGGGCGCTCCTCCTCCTCGTATACCACGGCGGCGATGCGCTCGACCGCCGGGCAGAGGCCTCCCACGGCCTCCGCATCTTCGATACTGAGCGGCTTCCGTAACCGCAGCTCCTGGCTGCGCCGTTCCATGTCGAGGCTCGGAGAAGCCCGGGACACCAGGATGGTCCGGGTTCCGAAGCGCTCGAGCAGGGCCGCGACGCTGCGGTCGAGGCCGGTCAGCACGGCTCCAATCGAGATCACAACCGCCGTGCCGATGACAATGCCGAGCATCGTCAGCGCGGAACGCAGGCGGTGCATGGCCAGATTACCAAAGGCGAGCCGCAAGTTTTCTTGAAGCGATTTCATAAAACCTAGTGACGAGTGACAAGCGATGAGTGATGAACAATCCAGGTCCGGTTATGCATTTTTCTTGTCACTGGTCACTTTTCACTCGTCACTGTTTCAACTGCTCGTTTCCGCGCGCAGTGCCACGATCGGCTCCAGCCGGGCGGCGCGGGTCGCCGGGTAGAGACCGAAGAACAGCCCGACCACGGTCGAGATCGCCAGGGCCGTCACTACGGCGCGAACCGAAAGCGTGGCCGGCACGGGACTCAGCAGCGCCACCAGCCAGACGAATCCCGCAGCCAGCCCCACGCCGAGCAGACCGCCCAGGGTCGAGAGCAGGGCCGACTCGACCAGGAATTGCCGTTGCACGTCCGACCTCCGCGCGCCGACGGCTTTCCGCATTCCGATCTCCCAGGTGCGCTCGGTGACGGACGCCAGCATGATGTTCATGATGACGATTCCCCCGACGATCATGAACACCACCGTGACCACCAGAGCGACGCGGGCAATCGTGCCGGTCAGTGTCTGCCAAAGTTCCAAGATCGCCGCCGGGCTGATTAACCCAAAGTCGTCTTTATCGGAAGGGGCCAGGTGATGCCGGGTGCGAAGAATGAACCGCGCTTCATCCTGAGTGGCTTCCATGCGGTCCACCGCATGAACCCGGATTTGAAAGGCGATGCTCCGGCGCTGGCCAAACAGCTTCCGCCCGGTGGTGAGCGGGACGTAGAGAAAGTTATCCTGGGACTGCCCGAAGACGGAACCCACCGGCTTCGCCACGCCGACCACCTGAAAGCGCTGGCCTTGCAGGCGCAATTCCCTGCCGAGCGGGTCCACGCCCGGAAACAGATTCGTCACGAGGTCCTGGCCGATGACGCAAATCTTCCGCCGGTGGCGGTAATCCGCCTCGCTGATGTAGCGGCCGGAGGCGAGCGTTTCGGACCGGATGTCAATCATGTTGGCCGTTACGCCGCGGACACTGGACCGCAGCGTTTGGCCTCCGTAGCTGACCTCTCCCGGCTCCCACAGAATCGCCCCCACGTCGGCGGCTTCCCGCATCCCCTCGCGGAGCGCTTCGTAGTCCTCCAGCGTCAGGTCCGGACGCTTCTGGGCTTGCACCCACTGGCGGGCGTTGGTGATGATTCCGAACCGGGAAACGATGAACACATCGGAACCGAGTTGCGAGACCCGTTCCGAGATGTAGAGGTCCATGCCGCGAATGATGGAGATGACCGAGACGAGCGTCGTGACGGAAATGAGAACGCCCAGCAGGGTCAGAAATGACCGCAGTCGGTGGGCTTGCAGGTTCTCGGCCGCCAACCGAACGGATTCCCCAAGATGCGTCATGAGAGGCTTGCCCTCAGCGGCTGCTGAAACCGCAAGGTAGCGCCGGCCTCTGGCCGGCCCCGAGAGACGCCGAAACGGCGTCTATTCCGGCGGGCGGCGTTCGTCGCGGACCACTTGCCCGTCCCGGATGTGCAGGATGCGAAAGGCATGGCTGGCGACGTCCGGCTCGTGCGTCACCACCAACAGCGTATTGCCCTGCTCATGCAGGCGACTGAACAGTTTCAGAATTTCCGCGCCGGTGACCGAGTCGAGATTCCCGGTCGGCTCGTCGGCCAGGATGATGGAAGGGTTGTTCACCAAGGCGCGCGCAATGGCTACCCGCTGCCGCTGCCCCCCCGAAAGCTCATTCGGACGATGGTTTGCCCGGTCGCCCAGCTCGACCATCTGCAAGGCGTGCCGGGCCAACTCCCGCCGCTCGGCGGCCGGCACCCCGCGATAGATCAGAGGCAGCTCCACGTTGCCGAGCGCCGTCGCCCGCGGCAGCAGATTGAACGTCTGGAAAACGAATCCGATTTCGCGGTTCCGGATGCGCGCCAATTCGTCATCATCGAGCTCACTGACAAGCTGGTGATTGAGCCAGTAGCGGCCCGTCGTGGGCGTATCCAGGCATCCGATCAAATTCATGAGGGTGGATTTGCCGGAGCCGGAAGGCCCCATGATCGCCACGTACTCGCCCCGCCCGATCTCGAGATTCACGCCGCGCAACGCGTAAATTTCTTCCAAGCCCATCCGGTAGGTCTTCGACAGGTCCTCGGTCCGGATGAGTTTTTCGTTCTGCGCTTCCGCCGGGCGCGGAAGCACTTCGCGGGAAGGGGTGCTCGAGGACATCAGGACTGCCCGCCCGTCTCGCCGGGAGCGGAGTTGTCAACGCGGACCCGCTCGCCGGACTTCAGGGTTCGCAAGACCTCGTAGCTGCCGGTTACGATCTCATCGCCTTCCTGAAGCCCCGACAACACCTCGATGTCGGAAAGGCCGCTGATCCCGGTTTGAACGGACTGGAATACGGCCCTGCTGTCACGAATCACGAAGACCCCTTCGAGGTCCTGTTGTCTCTGGGCATCGGAATCCGGAGGGGTGTCGGCGGCTTCGGTGACGTTCTCGCCTCCAGGCGGATCGAGATCGCGTTGCTGGCGGATGGTGAGCGCCTGGAGCGGAATCGCCAGAACGTTCTTCCGGGTTGCGGTGGTGATTTCAGCCGTCGCCGAAAGGCCGGGGCGGAGGTTGGCCTCGGGATTCGCCAAGGTGATCACGACTTTGAAGTCCTTGGCTTGCTGGCTGGAGGTGGCGCTCTGGGCGGCCGCCAGGCCGGTCGAGCGGATCACTGCCGTGTTGCCGATCTCGGTCACCTGTCCGGAGAACGTGCGTTCCGGAAACGCGTCCACCTTCACCTCCGCGGTCTGTTCGAGCCGGACGGCCGCGATGTCGGTCTCATCCACCATCACCTCGGTCGTGATGACGGAGAGGTCGGCAATCGTCATCAGCAGGCTGCCGGGCATGTTCTGCACGCCTACGACTGCATTCTCGCCCTCGCTGACCGGAAGATCGGTGACCACGCCGTCAATGGGGGCAACAATCGTATGCTTAGTCAGCGCATCGCTCACACGGTCGAGCACCGCCCGGGCGCGCCGGACTCGCTCCTGCGCGATCCGGGCTTGGGCGCGGGCTTGGTTCAACTGGGCCTGGGCTTGGGCGCTGCGCGCTTCCGCTTCCTCGACGGCGGCCACGGCCACGGAGTGTTCGGCATGGGCCTGCTCGAAGGCGGCCCGGGAAATCAACTGTTCTTCGTGGAGTGATTGGGCCCGCTCAAAGTCGCGCTTCGCGCGCTCGAGCTGTGCCCTGGCTCGCGCCAGCGCCGCCACGGCGGTCTTGCCATTGGCCTCCATGGACTCGACGGCGGCCTGCCCGCTCTCGACATCGGTCTCCGCCGCCGCCAACTCGGCTTGCTGGCCGCGCACGTCCGCCGCCGGCTGGATGGCCTCCAGGCGCGCCAGCAACTGCCCCTTGCGCACCCGGTCCCCTTCTTTCACGTAAATCCCGGTTATCTTCCCGAAGGCATTCGCGGTGATGTGCACATAGTCGCGGGGCCGCACCTCGCCGGAAGCCATGACCACCGCGATCACATCCTGGCGGCGGACCCGAGTGGTCTGGACCGTCTTGGCGCCTCGCCGGTACCAAACAATCCCGGCCGCTGTCAGCAGGCCCGCGGCCACCAGGAAGGCCAACGGATAAATGATCCGCTTCTTCGTCTTCTGTGCCATGCGAGCGGCGGCAAGAAACCTTTCCCCGTCGCGCGATTCGACGCGGGGAGTCCTTACTCCTGCCAACCCATTCCTTTCCCGTGCTCCCAAGAAAATTATAGCATCTGCGCGCGACCGTCCCCGCCCATTGGCCGAAGAAACAACACCCTGGAGCGAGTTTTCGGAAGAAATGCCACTCGGAAGGAGGCGACAGATAGCTTCCTGGGTCTCGGATTTGTGTCAGGAGATGTTAGAAAACGCCGGCCACGGGAAGGTCAAGGCCGGGAAAAAGCGGGCTTGCGACGGCTTCGCCGCAGGAGAACGTCCGGGTGAGTCGCAGCAGGCCGCCCTCGCGCGCGTAGAGTTCGATGGTCTGCGCCTCCGGGTCCACGAGCCAGCATTCCCGGACTCCAAACTGCGAGTACACCGCGAGCTTGCGGCGGCGGTCCTTCTCCAGGGTGCTGGAGGAAAGAACTTCGATCGTCAGGTCCGGCGCGCCTTCAATATGCTCTTTGACCGTATCGGGAATGCGCTCACAGCTCACAAACAGGATGTCGGGCTGGAGCACGGTGTAGGGGTCGAAGATCGTGTCCACCGGCGAAACCAGCAGTAAGCCGAGCGAATGAGCCTCGACGTAGGTCAGCAGTTGCGCACACAGTCTCCCGACAATCCTCTGATGGCCCACGTTGGGCGAGGGCGTGATCACCAGTTCCCCGTCAAAGAGCTCGTACTGGTTGCGGCTCTCGGGCAGGAGGCGATACTGGGCGTAGGTCATTTTGGCCATCGTTTATTTCATCGGCAAATGCCCAGCAGTGGTTTACGGCCGAGGGGACAAATGGGCACCGGTCCCGGCAGGCCGGGACCCTTCCCCCGGCGGGGAGCGACGGGGCTGCCGTTTAGGAATCCCGGATCACCCAATTCTCCGGCGGCTTCGAGAACTGCGCCTCGATCAATTGTCCTTCGCCCCGTTCCAGGAGGCGGGTGACCGTAGCGGTTTCCAGGAAACTTCCGTCGTGGAAACTAATCGTCAACCCGGAATGAACGGGCAGATGCTTTTTCAGGGAAAACCAGATGCGGTCCGCGGCGACCCGTTCCGTCAGCACGGATTCCTGGAAGGGTTGGCCTTCCCTGTCTATTCCTTTGACGCGAAGTTCCAGAGTTAATCCGACGCTCTTTTCCCGCCGCCCCAAGGCCGGATTCGCAGAAGAGGGGGAAGCGGGCGCGGCCTGCTCATCGTCCAGCAAGCGCTGCACCTCGATCAAAATGTCTCCGGAAAGCCCCAGACTTTCCGAGGTGACTGCACGGGTTTGGAACACCGGGGGCGCGCTGTCAAAGTGTGCCTCGGCCCACTTCTCCAACTGGGTGCGGATACGAAAGCCGACGCCGGGCAGTTCCTGCCGCGTTACTTCTGGAAACACGAGAAGAAACGAATCCGGAGTCCACCGCAGCAGGGAATCTATCGGGCGCGAAAGACGCCGGATCTGGCGGACCAGCTCTTCGGTGAGGGGGCGCGTCTGCGGGTCGAGCGAGAGTTTGTGGAGGTTCGGGACGGTCATCTCCAGAAGCGAGATCGGGGAGTGCAACCGACTGGAGTAGCTGGCGTGGCGGAGCAGGATGTCCCGGCAGACTTCGGGGTGATGGAACTGCGTAATGGGATCGAGCCGCCGCGCGCGCGTGATCGCTTCCTCTTCGAGCAATTGCTCAATGAGGCGGCGCTGGTAGCGGGTCGTCGTCCAACTCTTGCCCACCAAGTACCCGACGGTCAGCAGCATGAGGAGCACAAAGCCGCCCAGCAACTGGTTCGGGTTGTCCAGGACTTGCGCCAGAGCGACGCTTTGCCGGAGTTGGCCGTACACGATCACAGCTACGCCCGCGGTGAGCAACAAGATGAGGACAACGGCAAAAATCCGCACCGAGCGGCCCACCTTGAGCAGCGAGTCGCTGGTCAACCTTTCGATTCGATGGTTTTCATTCATAGCTGAAGTCTTCTCCTTCTGGGCCTTGCGACCCGTACCACCGATCTCTTGTCGCGGCTTGCAACCTTGGCTTCGATGGCGGTCATGGCTGCTGCTTCTCAGCGGCGGGGATAGCCGGCGATGGCTCTTGGTCTGCCGCGTCCTCCAGAGGGACCGCTTCGAGCCCTTCCGTTTCCGCGATCTCCAGGAACGCCGCCACCACCTGAGGGTCAAAGAGCGTCCCGGCGCAGCGCCGCAACTCTTCCCGGCCGATGGCCGCGGATTGCCCCTTGCGATACGGCCGGTCCTGCGTCAGGGCGTCATAGGAGTCGGCGACGGCGAAGATCCTTGCCCCCAGGCTGATCTGGTCTTCGCGCAGCGCGCGGGGGTAGCCGCTTCCCCCGTAGCGTTCATGGTGTTCGAGCACAATGCGGGCAGCTCCTTCCAGGCCGGGAATGCCCGCCACGATGCGGTATCCGGCTTCCACGTGATTCTTCATTACGCTATATTCCTTATCGGTCAACGGACCCGGTTTCAATAGGATTCGGTCCGGAACCACCACTTTCCCAATGTCGTGCAGCAAGGCCCCGAGCCGCAGGGCTTCCTCCTCTTCGGCGCTCAAGCCCATCCGCTCGGCGAGGCGGCAGGCATAGCCCGTCACGCGCCGCACGTGCGCAAACGTCTCCGCATCCCGCATCCGCTGCATCTGGGCGAAGGCCTCGGCAATCAACCCCATCATGGCCTGGTTGTGATTGGCGAACTCGTTCAGCAGACCTTGCACGCGCAGCAGCTCCTGCTCGGTCTTGCGCTGCACTTGCTTCTTGGAGACGGCTTGCTGGACCGAGCGCTCCGCGGTGCTGAAATCGAGCGGCTTAAGCAGGAAGTCGGAAGCCCCGGACCGCAAGGCCTCGATAGCAACCTCGGCACTTGCCCTTCCGCTCATCAGAACCACCGCCGTTTCCGGATGCGTCTCCAGCACAGTGCGCGCAACTTCCAGGCCGTCCACGCCAGCCATTCCCACGTCGCTCAACACGGCCTGGGAAGGGCTCTCGCGGAATATGCAGAGTGCCGCTTCGCCGCTCGGCGCCGTGCGGCATTGGTATCCCCGCCGCGCGAACAACTCCGCCATCCCATCCCGAATCCCCGACTCATCGTCCACGACCAAGATGCTTTGCTGCTCCAACATAGCCTCGCTTCCTCCGCACTGCGACAGAGGGTCCTCGCACTCCAAATACCAATGGGGGAGATCACGATAAGTAACTAATATTAAATAGGTTACAAATGCATATTCCGCCGAAGAGCCAAACCGTCCGAAGGCGGGTCGGGCTTCCAGGAGAAACGGCAGTATCCTGTTAAGTATAAGTTTATCAATCAGATAGTTGGCCATCAGAGGAGTAGATCGGGGCCATTCGGTCTCCTTCTCGACTGTTCAGTTTTTGACATGCGGGGCAAACTCCCGGCGGGCAGGAGCCTCTTCCATCGCCTGGCCGGAAAGAACCGAAGAGGGTGGTTTGTGGCCTAAACTACTAGGACTTCACCCCGATTTCCTCTTTTTATCTTCAAGAAGTCCCATAAGTATTAGTCCCAATATAGATTCTCTTTGGCGAAAGATTTTTTCGCTCCTGCCGCTTTGGGCAGGAGTATAATTGCCTCCGCTGTTCTCAGTTCCAGCGCGAACACGGCGAACTCATGCTCCAGCTCAACAGCAAGAAATAAGAAACTTTCTCGGTCTCCTGGGCGGGAAGGAATCCGAGCCGCGACCGTGAGGGAGCGGACAATCCGGCCGCCAACGAGGAACCATGAGGAAAACGCCTGTCGCTGTTTGCTTCTCGTTGCTCGTTGTCGTAGCGACCATCTTCACGCAAGTCCCCAAAGGACAGGAGTCAGAAGTCAGGAGTCAGAAGTCAGAATCAGAGCCGCGACCCGTTCGGCAAGCTCAGGGCAGGCCGCAAGGGAGCGGTGGTTCTGAATCCGCGACCGTGAGCGAGCGGCCGGAAGTCGGCAAGCAGCTCGTTTTGGAAACCTACGGGCGATTGCCGCTGAGCTTTGAAGCGAACCACGGCCAGACCGACGGTAGCGTGAAGTTTCTCTCGCGCGGCAACGGCTACACGCTGTTCCTGACCGCGAACGAAGCAGTGCTAACGCTTCGCAGGAGTCAGGAGTCAGAAGTCAGGAGTCAGAATCAGAGCCCCGACCGCGAGGGAGGGGGCATTCATCCGAGCCGCACCAATCCGAGCAGTGCGCGCCTGCCCCGAGCGGAGTCGAGGGGTCAGCGAGTGGGCTATCCCCAGGTTACGCAGATTCCCCCGATTGTCATCCCGAGGAGCGTTAGCGACGAGGGACCTGTACGTTCTTCACCATCTGTGCCATCTGCGAAATCTGCGGACCTGTACCGGCTTGCTGTGGATGAAACGGCGGTGCTGCGCATGAAGCTGGTCGGCGCGAATCCAAACCCGGCGGTAACGGGCCTCGCCGAACTGTCCGGCAAGAGCAACTACTTCATTGGGAACGACCCCTCGAAGTGGCGCACCAACGTCCCCACTTACGCAAAGGTGAAGTATGAGGATGTCTACCCCGGCATTGACCTGGTCTATTACGGCGCACCAGCCCCGGCTGGCCGGGGCCAGCGCCAACTCGAATACGACTTCGTGGTTGCTCCCGGCGCGGACCCACGCGCTATCACGCTCGACTTTGCGGGCGCGCAGCGAATGGAAATTGATCCGCAGGGCGAGTTGGCGCTCCAGACAAGCGCGGGTGAAGTCCGCTTGCACAAGCCTGTCGTGTATCAGGAGGTCGGCGGCATTAGGCAGATGGTGGACGGCCATTATGTGCGGAGGGGCAAAGAGGTCGTGGGCTTTGCGGTCGCCTCCTACGATCCGCGCCATCCTCTGATCATTGACCCCGTGTTGGTTTACTCCACCTACTTGGGCGGGAGCGGCAACGACAGGGGCTTTGGCATTGCGGTGGATACTTCGGGAAACGCCTATGTGACGGGCGATACCCAATCGGCCACTTTCCCCGGAACCAGTGCCAGTTCCTTCCAGGCTGCTATCGACGGCGGCCTAGATGCCTTTATAACGAAGCTGAATGCGGCGGGCAGTTCCCTGGTCTATTCCACCTACCTGGGCGGGAGCGGCTCTACCAGTGGCAACGGCATCGCGGTGGATTCTTTGGGCAACGCCTATGTGACGGGCTGGACCGAGTCGGGCAACTTCCCCGGAACCAGTTCCAGTCCCATCCAGTCTGCTTTCGCTGGAGTCCAAGACGCCTTTGTGACAAAGCTGAATGCCGCTGGTAGCGCTTTGGTCTACTCCACCTACCTGGGCGGGAGCAGCGGAGAGAACTACCACCCACAAGCGGGCATCGCCGTGGACCCCTCGGGCAACGCCTATGTGACGGGCACTACCTTTTCGAGGGACTTTCCCCTGGTCAATGCTTTCCAGCCCGCTTACGGCGGCAGCTGGGACGCCTTTGTGGCAAAGCTGAATCCTGCGGGCTCCGCTCTGGTTTACTCCACCTACCTGGGCGGGAGCGGCACCGACAAGGGCTTTGGCATTGCGGTGGATTCTTCGGGCAACGCCTATGTGACGGGCGGGACCGGTTCGACCAACTTTCCCACGGCCAATGCCTTGCAGGCCGCTTTTGCAGGCGGCGCCCCGGATGCTTTTTCGGGCGCTGATGCCTTTGTGACGAAGCTGAATGCCGCCGGCAGCGCTCTGGTCTATTCCACCTACCTGGGTGGGAGCAGCGTCGACCAGGGCAACGGCATTGCGGTGGACTCCACCGGCAACGCCTATGTGACGGGCGACACCCTTTCGGGCAATTTCCCGACGGCCAATGCCTTTCAGTCCACTCTTCGCGGCCACTATAACGCCTTTGTGACGAAGCTGAACGCGGCCGGCACCGCTCTGGTTTATTCTACCTACCTGGGCGGGGGCGCCGAAGGTGGCCACGGCATCGCCGTGGACTCCGCCGGCAACGCCTACGTGACGGGGACCACGTTCGGTTCCACCGATTTTCCCACCGCGAACGCTTTCCAGGCAGCGCTTGGCGGCGCCGACGACGCCTTTGCGGCGAAGCTCGATACCAACGCTACCGGCGTTGCCTCCCTGGTCTACTCCACCTACCTGGGCGGGAACAGCTTTGAAGAGAGATCTAGCATTGCGGTGGACTCCTCCGGCAACGCCTATGTGACGGGCTATACCACTTCGGCCAATTTCCCCACAGCGAATGCTTTCCAGGCAGCGTTTGGCGGTAGCACCGACGCTTTTGTATCAAAAATATTTTGTCAGCCCCCCAACAGCCCGCCCGTTATCACCAGTGTGAGCGGACCGACCAGCCCGATTGCGCTAGGCAACGCTGCGACCGTATCCGCAAACTTCACTGACGCTGACGCCCAGGACACGCATACCTGTACCTTTGCCTGGGACGATAGCAGCTCGAGCCCAGGCGCTGTTACAGAGCCGACGACTAGCATCCCCGGCCAGTGCATGGCATCGCATACCTACGCCACCGCCGGTGTTTACGCTGTTGCAATCACGGTCACCGACAACAGCGGGGCCAGCGCCTCCACCACGTTCGAGTCCGTGGTGATCTTTGCCGCGAACGCCGGCTTCATTACCGGGGGCGGCTGGATTAACTCACCCGCGAGTGCTTATGCGGCCAACCGGAGCTTGAGTGGGAAAGCGAATTTCGGCTTTGTCTCGAAATACCAGAAGGGCGCGAACACGCCCACGGGTCAAACCGAATTCCAGTTCCCAGCCGCTAATTTCAACTTCCACAGCAGTGTTTGCGAATGGCTGGTCGTGGCCGGGGCAATGGCGCAGTACAAAGGAAGCGGCACCGTCAACGGCGCGGGCAACTACGGCTTCCTGCTGACGGCGACTGATCGTCAATTGCCCGTTGGCGGAGGGGTAGATAAGTTTCGGATCAAGATTTGGAACAAGGCGACCAACGCGGTGATTTACGACAACGTCGGAGGCTCAGACGACATAGACTCGGCCAATCCGCAGGCGATCAGCGGCGGGAGCATCGTCATCCACAATCAGTAGGGGAGTGGTGAGTAGTGAGTGGAGAGTAGGGGAAAACGGGGAACAGGGAACAGGGAACAGGGAACAGGGAAGAACAACCCCATTCCCCACTCCCTATTCTCCTAGATTGCCCGCTTGCTTACGCGCGCGGCTCGGATGATAAGAACAGTGACGAGTGAAGAGTGATAAGTGACGAGCAGGGGAAAAACTCACTCAGCCTGTTCTTGCTCGTCACTCGACACTTGTCACTCATCACTGCTTTTACTTACCGCGCCAGCGGGTCGGGGCGAAGCTGGAACTTGACGACCTTGCTGGTCATCCCTTTGCCGCCTTCGGCGTGGAACGGCGTGCGGTTGGCCCAGGTGGACCACAGCCCTTTGCCCTTCCAGCCGGCTCGCGGATCGTCAATGCGGCCATCCATCCCTTTCCCATAGAACCCCGAGGGATAGGGGACGCGCAGACTAACGAACTTCCCGTTCACCAGCGCAATCAGCGATTCATTTCCATTGCCGGTGATCATGGGCACGTCCTTGCCCAGGCCGAACGTGTCAAACTGATCCACCCAGGTGTAGTAGGGGGCTTCGGCGCTGCCGGAGTCGGTAATGCCCTTGAACTGTGGGCCGGGCAGCGGATAGAGCGTCCAGCCTTCCGGACAGTGCTGCCCGGTGGCGGTCGGTCCGTTCAGAGGCCCTTTGCACTTGCGCCGGTCGAAGCTGGCAAAGTGGCCGCTGGCGAGCGCGGCCCAGACCACGCCCTGGAGATCAATGTCCATGCCGCGCGGCGAGAAGCCTTGCACGGCCGCCTTGGGGTTGTTCCAGGGCACTTCGTAATATTCCGCCAGCGTTGTCGCCGGCGGATTCGGCCCCGGGTTCAGGCGCACGACCGCGCCCGGAAAGCCCAACTGCGTCCCCCAGGCGGAATCATCAATCGGGCTGGGCGAGACGGCGTAGAGGGTCGGGCTGATCCGCTTGTCCTTGGAGGGGTCCAGGGGCTGGCCGGGCTCCACCCAGGGGTCCTGTTTGCCATTGCCGTTGGTGTCGAGGATGAGCGGAGCCCAGGTCTGCGACTTCTGCTCATCGCCGGTTTCGTCGTACATCTTGGTGTTCAGCCAGCCGACCACCTGGCTGCCGGCGACGCCGCCGCTGGTCCACAAGGTGTGGTTGGCATCGCCGTCAAACTGCAAGTGGTGCGTGCCGAAGCAGGTGGCGATGAGCTTGAACTCCTTGGTCTTAGGATCGTACATGGAGAGATGCCGGCCGGAGGCGGCGATCGGGAAAAGCTTCGCCGAAGGGTGGCTCGATCCCTGTTTGCAGAAGTCGAGGTTCTCGGCCGGACGGACGCGGGAGGTGAGCCAGAGCCGCCCCTTGTGATCAAGCATGGGGTTGTGGGCGTTGGCCTTGCTGTCCCAGATGACTTCGTCGCCCCAGTAGGGCGACGGCGCAGCCGGCTTGGTCTCGGCGGTCGAGGGGGTATTCGGATCGCGGACCGGAATCTTGACCTGGCTCGCCGTGTGGCGCACGGGATCGAGCACGGGCACGTAATCCGCACTCAGCTCCAGCGCCCCGTAAATCGGCCCGTTGGCGTTCACCGAAGGGTTCCGGCGGTCCGACGAGACTTCATCGTGAAGATAAACCTTGGGGTCGGCCCAGTCCCATTGGGTGACCACGATGTTGCGCTCGACGCCTTGCGGCCGGGGCGGGGTCGGGGGCACTTCGCCGGCGGCGATTCGATCGGTCCAGTCCGCGAACATCGCGAGCGCGCGCTGCTGGCCCAGATTGTTGATCGAGCCGACCATCTGTGCGCCCGCTTGTCCTGACTGCACGCGCCGCCGCCAGGCGGCCACCGAGGAATCAAAATGACCCAGGCTCTCGGGGATTTGGCGTGTCCCTTTGCTGCCCATTTGATGACACGACATGCAGCTATCGGTCTTGATGGTCCGCAACCACTGCGCCTGGCTCTTGATGTTTTCGGAAATGCCGTTTGCGCCCGTTCCGGGAAACTCGCTCTTGTCCGGGACCTTGAGGAGTGAATACCAATAGACGGCCGGGTAGTATTGCGCCGCGGCGCGCGCGTTGGGCGCCACTTCCGCCTTCAGGTTCACGAGCTTGCCCGGCTCCGATTGGACCGGGGAGGAATCCACCAGGCCGTAGCCGCGCGCCCACACTTTGTAGCTCGCTTTGGGGAGGTCCGGCAGCAGGTAGCGCCCGCGATCATCGGTGACCACGGTGCGGCTGAACCGGGTCGGCAAGTCGGTGGTTTCCGCGATCACCCAGACGCCGGCTTCAGGCCCCTTGGCGCTGGTCACCACGCCGCCGATGTCGTCGTTGTCAATCCGCACGGCTCCGTTGGTGGCTTGGGAGCCGTACTGGGGCGCGCTCATCCCGACGCGCGAAACGGCCAAGAACAACGCCAACCCAACCACCCCGATGCTTCCATACAACACTCGTTTCGTCCTCATGTCTGCTCTCCTCTCTTCGCTTCCCGCGGCTCCCATCGGGAGCGCAGCTCGGCATTCTTTGACCATTCCTCGGACGGAGTCTCACCCCAGCGCCTTGGCTCTGTCCCTGCTCACCATCTGTTTCCGATTGCGGCAACGCATCGGCCTGGCTCGGTACGATTCCAGAATTTCCCGCCTCGGGTCCCGCCTGCTGGTAGTCTACACCAGCCGGGTTCGTTTTGGCCCGATTTCTTCACGTGGCCAATGGCCCCCCGCTGGCCCCCCTGATCTTAATTGAGGAGCCACGGCCCGGCATGTTAGAACATTCCGGTACAATGCGACCAGGAGAATTATGGAAACGCTCCAGTCCGCTCTGGGAATAGTCGCTCTGCTGCTGATGGCCTGGGCCTGCAGCGAGAATCGCCGCGCGGTCTCCCTGCGACAGGTTCCGATGGGCCTGGGGCTTACGTTCCTGCTCGCGGCGCTGCTGCTGAAGGTCCCGCCGGCGCGGGCGGCCTTCGCGTCGGCCAACCGGGTCGTGGATGCGATCGCGGCTTCGACGCGCGCGGGAACGGCGTTTGTGTTTGGCTATCTCGGCGGCGCCCCCCTGCCGTTCGATTCGAAAGTGCCGGGCGGCGAATTCATCCTCGCACTGCAAGCCCTGCCGATTGTCCTGATCATGAGCGTTCTGACGTCGCTGCTCTATTACTGGCGCATCCTGCCGCCGATTGTCCGCGGCTTCGCCTGGGCGCTCGAGCGAACCCTGGGTGTCGGCGGGGCGGTCGGCCTCTCGACGGCGGCCAACATCTTGTGGGCATGGTCGAAGCGCCGCTGCTGATCCGCCCGTACCTCGACCGGCTGTCGCGCAGCGAATTATTCGTCGTGATGACCGGCGGCATGGCCGGAATCGCCGGGACGGTGCTGGTCCTCTATGCCACGATCGTGGGGCCGGCCGTGCCGGAGGCGGCCGGGCATTTCCTGATTGCTTCGGTGCTCGGCGCGCCGGCGGCGATCTTGATCGCGCAGATCATGGTCCCCCCAATCATGGCCCCCAAAGTCGTGGGCCCCCAAGTCGTGGGTCAAAAGACGCGGGAGCGGCCCACCGGCGGCGCGTTCGATGAACCCCAGTCCGTTGCCGGCAGCGCCATGGACGCCATCGTGAAAGGCACCAGCGCGGGTCTCGAACTTCTCTTGAACATCGTCGCCATGCTGGTCGTGCTCGTCGCGCTGGTGCATCTGGCCAACACGATCCTCGGGCTTCTGCCCTCGCTCGGCGGAGAACCGCTCACGCTCGAACGCGGGCTGGGCATTGTCATGGCGCCGGTCTGCTGGCTCATGGGCGTGCCCTGGCGCGAAGCGGCCACGGCGGGCAGCCTCATGGGCATCAAAACGATTCTGAATGAATTTGTAGCCTACCTGCGGCTGGCGGCGCTGCCAGCGGAGGCGCTCTCACCCCGCTCCCGCGTGATTATGCTTTACGCGATGTGCGGCTTTGCCAATTTCGGCAGTTTGGGAATCATGATTGGCGGCCTGGCTACCATGGCTCCGCACCGCCGCGACGAGGTCATGGCGCTCGGCGTCCGGTCCATCGTCTCGGGCACACTGGCGACCTGCCTGCTGGGAGCGATCGTCGGCATTCTGGAGTAATTTAGGTCAACTGGTAGCCACGGCGAGCGCTTTTCTCGCCGTGGGCTTTTTCTCAATACATGCTTTGATTGTCCGGCCCCTGCGGGGCCGTGATCCCGTTGATGATTCCGTTTCCTGCGTTCATTTCCTTCGGATTCTTTTCATTGAACCGTACCGGGACGATGCGTGTCTTGCGTTACAATATTACGATTCTTGACGAACGCTCCAAATTAGGAGGCTGGCAAACCCATGCCAGAAGAAGGTAAACCCAAGAGTGATGGCACCGACCCCGAGCCAAATGCGCGAGTTGAACTTTATGTTCCACCCTCCGTAATAGAGAGCTATAAAGCCCAGCAAGCAAAGTCCCATGGCCTCGAAAAGCGGAGATTTGCCGTTGAAATTCTTACATTCCTCGCCATCGTCGCTTATGCCATCATCGCGTATTATCAGTGGTCTTCCCTGCGCGAAGCTACCCAGGCTTCTAAGAAGAGCGCCGATGCTGCCACTAGTGCTGCCAGGATCGCCGGAGATACCCTGAAATCCGGCAATGAATCGTCCAAAAACATCTTGGCTGAAATGGGGAAACAGAGCGCGGCGATGCAAAAAGCCGCCGATGCTGCCAAAAATCAGGCCGATACCAGCACGAGAGCGCTGAATGCTACTATTGCCCAGTCCCGCTTGGATCAGCGCGCTTGGCTCGGAACGCCTTTTACCATTGAGCCGGAATTTAGAGACAGCGGGAAACGTGTGTATCTGAAGGTTGGAGAAAGGCCAAACTTCGCCGTGCAGATTGCGAACTCTGGGAAAAGTATAGCTAGGAACGTGACTGTGCAAGTTGATTTCAAAATTATCGGACGGCAAGAGCCGTTCGCTCCAACCTATAGAGTGCCGATTCCAGGAAGTAGTGTAACGGTATTGCTTCCTGGCGCTCACGTCTCTATTGGCACTGGCGTAATTCCCGCCGCAACAACGCAAAATGAGGTAGATGATATTGTTAGCGGAAGTAAGGTTCTTTATGTATATGGGAGTATCGTATATGAGGACATTTTCAGGGAATCCCACCACTCCAATTTTTGCCTGCATCTCGATCCAAAATTGACTAACTTTGCCGTATGTCCCACTTATAACGATGCCGACTAGGGCCATCAGGATGACAAGCCCCAGTGCCACAACGCCGACTTGGCGGTTCTGGCCCATACCTAGCTGGTAGCCACGGCGAGCGCTTTCCTCGCCGTGGGCTTTTTCTCAATACAACCCCACGGCCAATTGATACTGCCAATTGACCGTGGCTACCATGCTATGATTTGCAGCATGTCGGGCGTGCATCGGCTTCGGCTGAGCGACCGAATTTTCTTCGTCACCGTGAATCTCCGCCGGCCGCTTCCGCGATTCACGGAAGCAGAGTTCCCACTGATCCTGGCGACTCTTGAGGAATCCCGCCGTCGGCTGGGATTTGCGCTTTGCGGATATGTGCTGATGCCAGACCACTGGCACGCGCTCTTGGGGCCTCGCGCCCCCCTCACGATCTCCCGCTTGGTCCAAGACGTGAAATATGTCTCCGCGCGCCGCTTGAACCGCCAGCGCCAGAGCCACGACCCCCTTTGGCAACACCAGTTCTGGGATCGTTTTGTGAGGCATAACAGAGAGTTCGGACAGCGACTCCATTACATGCACTTCAACCCGGTGCGAAAAGGCTTGGTGGCGAAGCCGGAGGACTGGCGGTGGTCCAGTTGCCGGAATTTCAGCTTGTAAGGAATCTGAACGAGCGGCGTGTCCCATCCAGATTGATTATGTCGAATTGCCGGATTCCTACCGAGGGTGAATGGCAGCCTCGGCAATTTTGCTTTTCCAATTTGCCGTGGGTTTGTTCCCGGGGTAGAAAAACCCACGGCGAGATACGACATTCGCCGTGGCTACCCATCCCCCCTGCGCTTCAATTGCTTTTTCCCTCCTCCGGTGCTACCTTAAATTTCTATGGGGGAACGGCACGATCTCCCCATTGCGCGTGGGATTTCGGTGTTTTGCTTCCATGTAGCAATTCTATAAATCCAATTTGGAGGGTAAACGAGCATGTCCACAGCCAGGACTTCTTATAACAATCTTCCCGTTCCCACGAACGGCCAGCGGATCGAGTTCCGCGACGGCCAGTACGTGATTCCCGACCGGCCCATCATTCCGTTCGTCGAAGGCGATGGAACGGGCCGCGACATTTGGAAGGCGTCGCGCCGGGTCTTTGACGCCGCCGTCGAGAAGGCCTACGGCGGCAAGCGCGCGGTCGCCTGGTATGAGGTCTTCGCCGGCGAGAAAGCGTTTGCGATGTTCAAGGAGTGGATGCCGCAGGATACGGTGGAGGCGATCAAGGAATTTCGCGTCGCGATCAAAGGGCCGCTCACGACCCCTATCGGCGGCGGCATCCGCAGCCTGAACGTCACCTTCCGCCAGGTCCTCGATCTCTATGCCTGCGTGCGGCCGGTGCGCTACTATCCCGGCGTGCCGTCGCCGGTCAAAAACCCCGAGCGGATGAACATCGTCATCTTCCGCGAGAACACCGAGGACGTCTATTCCGGGATCGAATGGAGGGAAGGGACTCCGGAAGCGAAGAAGGTCATCGAGTTCCTCACCAAGGAAATGGGCAAGAAAATCCGGCCGGACTCGGGCATCGGCATCAAGCCGATTTCCCGCACCGGCAGCCAGCGGCTGGTGCGGCGCGCCATCCGCTATGCCCTGGACCACGGACTTCAGCGGGTGGCGCTGGTCCACAAGGGCAACATCATGAAGTTCACCGAAGGCGCGTTCCGCGACTGGGGCTACGAGCTGGCCAAAGCCGAGTTCCGCTCCCAGATCGTCACGGAGCGCGAGAGCTGGATTCTCGACAACAAGGACAAGAACCCGAATTTGACCATCGAGCAGAACGCAGCGATGGTCGAGCCGGGTCTCGAGCACGCGGCGGAGGCCTTCCGGCAGGAGATTTATGCCGAGGTGAAAGAGGCGCTCGACTCGATCTACGCGACGCACGGAAAAGGCCAGTGGAAGAAGAAGGTCCTGGTGAACGACCGCATCGCCGACTCGATCTTCCAGCAGGTGGTGACGCGGGCGGACGAGTATCAAGTGCTGGCGACGCCGAACTTGAACGGCGACTATCTCTCCGATGCCTGCGCGGCGCAGGTGGGCGGACTCGGCATGGCTCCCGGCGCCAACATCGGCGATGAGTACGCCCTCTTCGAGGCCACGCACGGTACCGCCCCCAAGTACGCCGACAAGGACGTCATCAACCCGTCGTCCGTCATGCTCTCCGGCGTCATGATGTTTCAGCACATGGGCTGGAAGGAAGCGGCCACCATCATCGAAGACGCCATCGCCCGCACCATCCAGCAGAAGAAAGTCACCTACGACCTGGAGCGTCTGATGCAGGGCGCCACGAAACTGAAGACCAGCGAGTACGCCACCTGCATCATCGAGAACATGCAGCCGGTGCCGGTCCCGGCGTAAGGGGAATTTTGCCTTGACACACGAGGAACTGCGGGATCGGGTCACCGTTATTCCAGAGGTTTGCGGCGGACAGCCTTGCATCCGGGGAACGCGAATTCCGATCGCTGTTGTCCTGGATGCGCTCGCCGAGGGCCTTTCTCCGGAGGAAATCGTTGACCACTATCCTTCCCTGACAGTCGAGGACATCCGGGCGGCCGTGGCGTACGATTCCGTCTGAACCTTTACCTGGATTATTCATGAGTAATCACAACAGGAAAACGACTGCCACATTTTTCTCTAGCCCAGGCGTTCACGCCTGGGTCGAAGGGAGCCCCCGAATTTCTTAGCCCCCTTCAGGGGGCTTGCCAATCCTTGCGGCTTCAGCTCTCGTAAGGTCGAGGGGCTTAAGCCGTTATCGAGAAGCCCGCTGAAGCGGGCTTTGTACGTCTTCGCAACATTCGACCCCGCCCTGAAGGGCGGGCTAGAGAAAAATGCCCGTCAAGGCACTGGTACGACTGAAATCATGCCCTGACGAAAGCCAACATTTTCACTCCCCAGTCTTTCAATGTCTTTCTTGTCCAAGGAGAAACTATGTCATCCAGTCAGGCCGTCACTTACAAATATCTCGGCCACTCCACGTTTCTGTTCACCACGCCGGCGGGCAAGAAGCTGATCATTGATCCTTGGCTCAAGAACAACCCGGCCTGTCCTGCCGCCGACAAGACACTCGCCGCGCTCGACACCATGCTCATCACCCACGGCCACTTCGACCACATTCAGGACGCCGTGGAGCTGGCCCAGCAGCACAAGCCGCAGATCGGCTGTATTTTCGAGACCGCTCTCTGGCTCCAGCGCAAGGGCGCGCAGAACGTCAGCCCGATGAACAAGGGCGGATCGCAGAAGTTGAATGACGTGCGGGTCACGATGGTGGACGCCCGGCACAGTTGCGGCATCCTGGAGGACGACGGCTCGGTCACTTACGGCGGCGAGGCCGCCGGCTACGTGGTCGAATTCGAGAACGGCTTCCGCATCTACCACGCGGGCGACACCACCGTCTTCGGCGACATGAAGATCATCGCCGAGCTGTATCAGCCGCACCTGGTCTTGCTGCCGATCGGGGACCTGTTTACGATGAGCCCCAAGGAAGCCGCGTACGCCTGCCGCCTGATGCAGGCCAAGCGAGTCGTGCCGATGCATTACGCGACGTTCCCGCCGCTCATCGGCACGCCGGAGGAGTTGCGGCAATTGACGAAGGATTTGGGGACCGAAGTGATCGCGCTCCGCCCCGGCGAGACCGGAAAGCAGTGACGAGTGACCAGTGATGAGTGACGAGGAGATTTTTTCCCTCGCAACTTGCGGTTGTTCACTGCTGCCTGCTGCGGAGCCCCTGCGGACGGTCGAGCGCCTGATTGGGGAGCAGGGGACAGCTAGCTCTTCTGGCTACTGGCTCCTGACTTCTAACTTCCGGGTAGTGTCTCAGTTTGAATTTTCTGGACCGTAAGGGCACGGTTTCAACCGTGCCGTAACAGCGCATTCTCCAGCGGTTTTAACCGCTGAGGGATGCACCTCAGGGGCTGAAGCCCCCCCGTCGGCGGCGGG
>Ga0209343_10001548_pt1 | contig 30860 bp, 30 predicted proteins | sample RifCSPlowO2_02_FD_184026 | JGI IMG/M metagenome (GOLD analysis project Ga0209343, IMG submission 184026) | Groundwater microbial communities from Rifle, Colorado - Rifle CSP2_plank lowO2_0.2 (SPAdes) (version 2) | ecosystem: Environmental > Aquatic > Deep subsurface > Groundwater | place... | reverse complement strand
AGAATTGTATTGGCAAACGACGAGCCACGCGGAGCGTGGAAAACCCTTTTGGATTCTGGATTCGGCGGGGGGAATGCCTTTGTGTCGGCGCTTCGCGCCGACCCCATTTCGGCTTCAAAATGCGATTTCGATTTCTGGCGGAGGCGGAGGGATTTGAACCCCCGATACCCTTTCAGGTATACCGCATTTCGAGTGCGGCGCATTCGACCACTCTGCCACGCCTCCAGATGGATTGTTTCAGGTTAGGGGACGAACTTGAGGTGGAGTACAAACCCATTCGGATTATACGTTGGCTCAAGGTCGATCGTTTTGGTTTTTTCATCAATCCGTGTTGCTTTCAACGTGTCTCCTGGTTTCAGGTTAAGGTGGACTCGCAATTCCTTCGGAATTGTCACTTGTCCTCTTTTGTTTATGCTTGAAATATAGGTAGGCATAGAATTGGTTGTGCGTGAAATATACGCTGTTTTAAGCGTTTATTCAAGGGTATGGTTGAACACAATTTGAACACAAAAAGACGGCGAGGAGCCGTTGTATGTATGATTGTATATTTTGTCACCCGTTCGTCGGGCTCAGGGTGACACTGTGAGTCATTCCACCTTGATCGTGAAGGTGTAAGTAGACTTTCCATTGATGAGGCCGCCGCCGTCTGATGTGGTGAAGGTGAGCGTTTCGGTGTGCATGCCTTTTATGGCAGGCGCTTTCATGCGCCAGGTGAAAGAGCCTTCCTTACCAGGCTTTACCGTAGGCTGCCAAAGAGAGGCGGGCTTGGTATCCGAGAGCCAGTCGGATTTCACATAGAAAGGACTCTTGCTGCCGTCGGCTGCGGTTTGGGTAAGGTAAACGCCCTTGCCGCCTTTGAGGATTTTATCACCAGTATTTTTCACGCGCAGGGTAAAATAGACCGTGCGACCAGGACGCATGCGCGTGGGGAAATTGGGCTTCATTAATTCAATCTGTCCCGAGGGGATCACCGTAGTCGCGAACGAGCCTTCCGCGCCAGGAAGATTCGGCAGCTGAAGGGTTTCGATAAGGGTGGAGGGTACCGTGCCGACGTCAGGGAGGTATTTGAAGGAGAGCAGTGTTTCAAAGAGGCCGGGGGAGGTTGCGGTGAGCGGGAGAGGGAAGGTCGCCACGTCATTAGGCCGGATCATTGCTTCGTTAAAAAGAATTCTGCCCATAGGCAAGGGCCATCCTGCGACATTCCATTTCGGCTCGCCGCCGGCTACATCGGTCAAGAGGAGCATCACGCTTCCTTTGAGCCACGTTTTTACGCCGCGGTTGCGCACGCGCACCACGCCTTGGGTTTCTATTCCCGCGCGCGTGGAGGTGGGGGTTTTCAGAGACTCGAGCTTGCCGGCCCATTCCATTTCCGTGGTTTCGACGGCGATGTGAAAGTCGGTGCCGGGGAAATAGCCCTTCGTACCCCAGGCAAGCACGTAGTCGCGCTCAATCACGCCTGCGGCATTCGTGGGCACGGTGACGGTGATAGGAATGGTCACGGTCTGTCCGGGCGCGACGTTGGGTTGTACAAAGGTGAGCGCGTTGATGGGGGAGGAGGTAGATTCGATGGGGCGGATTTCATCGTCGACGACTTGGGCCATCTTTACTACACCTGCCTGGTCATCCCGAGCATCGCCGAGGGATCCCTCCACTTCGGTCGGGATGACACGGTGGATTGGAATGTCACGCGGATCCGCCTGTTGGCGGAACGCGGAAGGTGAATTGATGAACGCCGCGGTGACAGAAGAAGGGAGTGCCGCGAGTCGGCTCTTCATCGCTGCATCCGCGAGCTGGACTGGTTGCGTAAGATAGTTTTTCCAATTCGTGTTGCCGTCGTTGCGATAGATGACCCAGATCGTTTTTGTTTGGCCGGGCTTGATGAGGATACTAGTGTCGCTCTGTTGAATCAGCGTGGCTTTGCGTGTGATTGCGGCAAGCCCGCCCATAGCATCGAGATTGGCGCGTGCGAGTTGACGAACTTGGAGCAGCTCTGCCGTGATGCCGGATCCTGGACAGATCGTCGCGTCTACATCGCGGTGTGCGATGACGGTGGGGATGGCGATATCTTTGAGCGTGGTCTCGCCGTTGGGAGCGACTTCGTGTTCGAATGATTTTTCCGCAATGAGCCTGGCAAGGCTTTCTTTCGCTGCGCCGGTCAGCGCATCTTTTCCTTCATAATTTCCGAGGACGGCGATGCCGACAGAGCCGGTGTTATAGCCGAGTTTCTTCTTATCATTATAGGTATGACCTCCGACGACGCCCTCGCCGCCAGTCCTGCCTTCATAGATGCGGCCGTCGGGGGCAATGAGATAATTATAGCCAATGTCGCCCCAGCCCAGGGTTTTGCCGTGATAGCGCTGGATGGCGCGAATGGTGGCGGCAGGATCAGCCCCGCCGTTGGTGCCGCCGGTGTGATGGACGATGAAGGCCTTCACTTCTCCGTAGGTTTCCGGCCAGGCAGGGTTGCCGTCTTTATCAATGTGCAACGATTCATCCGAAGCCCAGGACGCGCGCGATATGATGTTCAGCTCACTCGTGCCGTTCAGTGCCGCCTTGACACTCTCACCTCTATCCTCTCCCTTATTAGGGGGAGTAGCTTGGTTATTTCCGTTCGAGTTTCTCCCCTTAGTAAGGGGGAGATTAAGAGAGGGTGTATCATTTTCGGTGCCGACCGTGGTGAATGTTAAGTTTGATACCTGCGGTGTCACGCGCGGGTCGGCGGTGGTGAGCGTCACGCGCGCTTCGAATTCGCGTGATTCGTCCACGATGAGCGGCTCGGTGCGCACGCGCCCGGGGATGAGGTCGCGCTCGTCGCGGAAATCCTTGAGCCGCTCTAACGCCTGCCACGCGCTCCAGGGTGCGTGCCCATCCGTCCGTGTCCGCATTTCCACGACCGCGTTCGTTAGATCTTCTGCACGAGACTCGTCCCATTGCGCAGAGAGGAGGATAAATGGCCGCGCAGCAGTAAACGGGCCAAAGGTGAATTCCTGCGAAGAGCCATAAACGGCGCTGCCGATGAACGGAAGGGAAAGCGTATTTTCTGCCGCGTTTTCTTGCGCGGCGGCGAGGCTCATGCGTACTTCTGACGCCTGCCCCGCAGAGAAGGTTTCATCGTAGGCAAACTCTTGCCTTCCCTCCTGCGCGTGCGCAAACATAAAACCCATGGCCGCCAAGGCCAGGGGTATCACGAAACCGCCGCGCACAAGAGTTTTTTTGTATACGTTTTTCTTTTTCATGCCCCGCTATTGTAGCATATTTTTTGCGTTTTGTCACTCTCCTTGTGTGGAAGGAGTTTAATATTATTGTCCTGTTGTTTTCACGCAGATATATGCAGATGGCCGGCCGCGCAGAGTTTTACTAAACCTTGTCTGAAGCATGTGTGCGGCCAGACGCAGAATTACTCAGAAGTTGTGTTGAGATTGAAAGTGAGATAAGTATCCAAAACAACACTGCAAGGTCGTTTTTGAAGTAGGGGACGTCGACGAGGCCGTGGACGAGAAGTGCCGCCATGGAAGCGAGGGCTGCGGCACTCATTGTTACATGGTTACATTGTTGAATGGTTAGGTTGTTAGTGTGTTCAATTGTCATCCCCGACCTGATCGGGGATCCAGAAAATAAAGACCAAAACGGATTTTTTTGTTTATTTTTATTGTCTGGATTCCCGTTTTCACGGGAATGACAGAAGGGAGAGAGGGTTGTTTTAAAAAATATGGCGATAATCCAAACGAAGGCTATTAACCCAAGTAAGCCAAGTTCGGACCATACAGCGAGGAAGATATTGTGCGGGTACATGAAGATCTCAATGTAGTTTTGCTGGTGATACGGAATCATTGCGGTCTGATAGCCGCGGAGGCCTGCGCCGAATACTGGATGGTCTTTGAGTATTTCCCAGGTTTCTCGGTATTGGGTGAGCCGTACGGAAACCGAGTCGCCGCCTTGTACGGTGGATATGCCGCGGAGATTGAAGGAATCTTTGAGGACGAATATACCGATCGCGGCAATCACTATGAGTACACTTGTCGCTAATAGTTTTCTTTTGGCAGTGAGAATGCAGTAGACTGCCACACCGACTGCGAGCGCGACGAGTGTTCCTTTTGAACGAGTGAATACAATTGCCACTGTGGTTGCGAGAAAGAGAAATGTGAGAAACATTCTTCTTACCGTCATCCTCGACTTGATCGGGGATCCAGACATAAACAAAGACAAAAACCGATTTCTGTTTGTTTTTTCTTTCTGGATTCCCGATTTCTCGGGAATGACAATAGGAGTGGAGGCGAAGATGCGTCCTAAAATCAATATTAAGACTGGCACCGCATACAGCCCCAACGCATTCGGATAGCCGTAGATTGACGTGACGCGACGTGTTGCCGCGTCAGCCCAGAATTCGTTGGGAATGAGGTTGCCGGTGACTTGCTGATAGAGCGCAAGGGCAACAGGGATGATGAGAGAGGCGGCGAGCGCATAGATGAGAGAGACGCGGTCGCGCTCAGTCTTTATCGCATCAAGGAGGACTAGTGCGAATACAATTGGTTCTAAGATATAGGCGCGCCAGTGGCCGAGTGCAGGAAAGAGTTGGGGTGCGGTGAAGAGGGCGAGGAGGCTTGCGAGAAGAAACAGCCCGATGGGCGCGCGCCATTGGCGAGGGAGATGAGGGAAGGTGCGGGTGCGGATTTTTTCAATTGCCCAGACGACCACAGCGGCGAGCAGGATTATTTCCTGCAATGTGGTGGGAAGCCCGAAGATGGTAAATCTTACTACGTATGACGGTAGAGAGTACAGTGTGAGGAAAATAAGCGTGCGGAGGAGCATACGAGATTTCATTTCTCCCCCTTAAGGTAAGGGGGAGTCGCTTACGCGACCCCCTCTTATCCTAAGAGGGGGATTGTTCTTGTGGCGATGCAGGTTCTGTGCGGAGTTGCATGATTTCTTTGATTTGCGCCTTCGTAATACCCTTCGTGAGGAGCAGCACTGCCGCATAGACAAAACCGCCTACCGCCAGGCTCGTCCAGAGACCGGCATGCAGAAATACAATGACGGCGGCCATAAGCACGCTTGCACATGCGGCTTTGGCAAGGACGGAGAGATGCAGGTGCATGGGTATGATACGCCAGACCACCCAGGTGGCGGCGATGCCGATGAAGAGCTCCACTGCGACGGTTGTCCATGCCGCGCCGAAGTACGAGTAGCGCGGGATGGTGATCAGATACGCGATGACCGATCCCACCGCACCTATGATGTAATTGGGCATCATGCGGCGCTGCTGTTCTATGGCAACCACGCCGTAGACCGAAAGATGCGTGAGGTAGATGATGCCGGTGGCAATGATGAGAATTTTGAGCACGGGCGCGGATACCGTGAAATCAGGCCCTGCCACGAGAAGAATGATCGGCTCTGCAAGCACCAGAAAGACGGCAACCATGGGAAGCGTAATGAGCGAAAAAAAATTAAAGGCCTTCTGAAAAATGCGCTGAAAACGCGCGCGGTCTCCGGCGGCAAAGGCGTGCGCGAGCTGGGGCATGATCAGCCCTAAAAATACGGAGGGAAACGTGACGAGCACTTCCAGTACTTTATAGGCGGCGCCGTAGATGCCTACCTCTTTCTGCGCGACCGCGGCGGGACGCAGAAGCGAGAGCAGAATGGTGTCCATTTTGAAATAAATGATGACGAACAGCCCGGAGAGCGCCACGGGCCAGGAACGGGTAAGGATTCTTTTCCATACCGCGAGGTCAACACGGAGGGTATAGGGCAGCAGTCGCCGCGCACCTATGAAGTTGATAAAGAAATGGAGTACGTAGCCAAAGGCGACCACCCAGAGCAAGGCCAGAAGCGAGGCGCCGTATGCGATGGCGATGATAGATCCCGCAAGGATTGCGGCTTTGCCGACGATTTCAGCAATCGCCACACGATACATCTTGAGGTGTTTTTGGAAGATGGTGACGTGGAGCTGATCAAGAAGATTCGCGAGGGTGGAGACCGTGACGATCATGACGCCCTGCTTGACGATGGCGGGGTACGGGAAGAAGAGCACTATGACGGCCGCGGCCAGCATGGTGATGAGGGAGGCGCAGATGCGAATGGTAAAGGTGTTGGAGAATATTTCTTTCGCATCCACGCCTGGTTTCCCCAGTTCGGTGATAGTGATGAAATAGAGCCCGAGGTCGGCAACGACGGCGAAGAAGAAGACGAATGAGATTGCGGTCGTGTAGTGTCCATAGCCTTCCTGGCCCAAGTAGCGGGTGATGAATCCTATCGTGAGTACGCCCAAGACGACCGAGAATATCTTCGCGGCGATTTGGATGATAGTCTGATGGGCGATGGTGCGGGTGAGAGACATGGCCGGAGTTAAAAGTCCATAAAGTTCGTAAAGTCCATCAAGTCTGTGGTCATTGTAGCACGAAGGAGGATTCTATCCCGCGTCTCGTCAGGAGTCAATAGAATTGGTACAATACTTTCGTAAATTCCAAATCCGAAGCACCAGATTACAAACAAACCCAAAATTCCAATTCAAAATCATGTTTTGGGCATTTGTGATTTGGAATTTGTGATTTCGGATTTCTTCTAATTATGTATCTCGACCGGCTCGAAATTGCAGGCTTCAAGTCCTTTGCGCAGAAGGTTTCTTTTACGTTTAACCGCGGCATTACTGCGGTCGTGGGCCCCAATGGTTCGGGGAAATCGAACCTTGCCGACGCCATCCGTTGGGTCTTGGGTGAGCAGAGCATGAAGTCCCTGCGCGGCAAGAAATCGGAAGACGTGATATTCTCGGGGTCGGAGAAATCGGCGCGTTTGGGATTTGCCGAAGTGGCCCTCACGCTCAATAACGAAGACGGCCAGGCCCCGATTGATTATTCCGAACTCACTGTCTCCCGCAAAGTCTACCGCAGCGGCGAGGGAGAATACCTCCTCAACCGCCAGGCTTCACGCCTCACCGACATCACCATGCTCTTGGCCCGCCTGCACTTGGGAAGCCGTACCTACAGCGTAATCGGCCAGGGAATGGTGGATGCCATCCTTGCGCTCTCGCCGTTTGAACGGAAGGACTTCTTCGACGAAGCGGCGGGCGTGAAGCCCTATGAACTCAAGCGCGAAGAAGCATTGCGCAAACTCGAGGCATCCGGAGAAAATCTAAAATTGGCGCTGGTGCAGCTCACTGAGCTCACTCCGCGGGTACGGTACCTGACCAGGCAGGTGCGCCGGCTTGAGCGGCGCGACGAGATTGTCAGGGAACTGCGCGCGCTTCTTGAGGGGCATTATGGCGCGGAATGGAAGAAACTGCAGGAGGAAATAGCGCGCTTGCAGGGACGGGGGCAGGAACAGCGCAGGGCGAAGGAAGGGCTGCAGGAGGAAGTGGGGAGGCTCCAGCAGGAAATGTCAGCGCTCACGCGCGAGAGCGCGCATGCGGCGTCCTTTGACCAATTGCAGAAAGAATACCAAAAATCGCTTCAAGAAAAGACACATCTGAAAGAAGAAGAGGTGAATATCAAAATGCGCGTAGCCGTGCGCTCACGAGAACACTTAAAGACGGCAGTACCCTTGTCGATTGTGCGGGAAGCTCACATGAAGCTGGCGAGGCTGCGCGAGGAATACACCCTCCTCGTGAAACGACTGCAAGGCGCGCGGCACGAAGAAGACGTGAACGCTATTACGCAAAAGCTCGTGCAGCTCATTGAACGGTTCCAGACCGTCGAGGCCGTCTTCGATCCTTATCTTCGGATAGAGGCGGATAACGATATCCAAGCGTCGCTGAACGAGGTGGAGAAGAAGGTGGAAACGGTAGACGCGCGGCTTGCCGCATTACAAGGAGAATTGGAGAAGCTTGCGGCGACGGAAAAACAAGAACGCGAGAAAATCTGGCAAGTACAGCAAAAACTTCAACACGAGCAGCAGAAATTGAACGATGCGGTCGCGGTAGAGAACGCGACGCGGGTGGAGGCGGCGCGCTTCGAAACGCGCCGGGACGATATTGCCCGCGAAGCGCAGGAAGAGTTCGAGAAATACGGAGGCGCGGCAGACTTAGACGCGCTCGCGGCCAAGTCGCAGGGCGGCGCGGATCCTGCGGAAATACATCGGCTCAAACATCACCTCGAGCAGATCGGCGGCATTGACCCGGAGGTGGAAAAAGAATACCAAGAGATCAGCGCGCGGCACACGTTTTTGGAAACCCATGTGGAAGATTTGAAAAAGGCGATCGGGGATCTGGAGATAGTCATTGCCGAGCTTGATACGACGATCGCCGTGCAGTTTACCGCCTCGTTCAAACAGATAGACGAGGGATTCCAGCGATTTTTTAAAACGCTCTTCGGCGGCGGTCGGTCCAGGCTGGTGCTCGTCAAAGAAGTGCGGGAGAAAGAAATCGAGGGAGACGATGTGGAAGAAGAAGGTGGCGAGGCTGCGCAAACGAGGAGCGAAGAGATTGACGATCCGGTGAAAAAATTCCTTGATAAACACAAGCGCAAGGATCATATCGGCGTGGAAATCCACGCGACCCCGCCAGGCAAACGCTTGAGTTCAGTGAACGCACTCTCCGGCGGCGAGCGCGCGCTCACGTCCATCGCGCTCATCGCCTCCATCATTGCCAATAACCCGGCGCCGTTCGTGGTGCTGGATGAAGTAGACGCAGCACTTGATGAGGCGAACTCTCTGCGCTTCTCCGCCATTCTTGAGGAACTCTCCGGTAAGACCCAGTTCGTGGTCATTACGCACAACCGCGCCACCATGGAGAAAGCTGACATTCTCTACGGCGTGACGATGGGAGAAGATGGAATTTCTAAAGTCTTGTCGCTTAAGTTAGAGGATGCGGTGAAGCACGGGAACCGTTAGAGAGTATTGACAGCGTGTAGTTTAGTATATACACTAAGATTATGACCGTCATTCCTGAACCCGTAGTATTTGAATGGGATAAAGGGAATACAGATAAGAATTGGTATGGGCATGAGGTGTCAGACAGCGAATGTGAAGAGGTTTTTTCTGACGAGCGGAAGAGGTTGTATAAAGACGTGTTCCATTCTCAACAAGAAGAGCGTTTCATTCTTATCGGCAAGACCAATATGGGGCGGTTATTATATGTCGTGTTTACTAAGCGTGATAATCAAATCCGCGTGATTTCCGTACGTGATCTTAACAAGAAGGAAAAGGAGTTCTATGAAGAAGAAACTTAAGTTGCCAAAGTTTAAGAATGAAGACGAGGAGCGCGAGTTCTGGGCGCGCATTGATTTGTCGGAATATTTCGAACCGTCTGATTTCGTGCGGGTATCATTTCCCAATCTCAAACCCACTACCCGTTCGATTTCCATCCGTATACCCGAATATTTGATTATCCGCGTCAAAGAGCGGGCCAACGCGCTTGATATTCCCTACCAGTCGCTCATGAAGCAGTACATTGCGCGCGGGGTGCGGGAGAAGCAGTAATTTTTCATGCACGCTTTATGGAACACGAGGACGATTCAATTAAAGCGATTATCGAAGAGGCAAAGCTGAAGGCTCAAATTAATCCAGAGAGAGATGTCTCTTGAGCAGTTGTTAGCCGAGATGGAAACTCTTGCTCAATTATTATTGTTTCAGTTGGCTGACACAGAAGTAAAAAAGAACTTCACCGATCAGGACAAAGCAGCGCTAATTGAAGCACGAAATCATTTGCGGTTGGCATACAATCGTGCAAACGGCAAATGGGCGGGTGGGGAGACAAGTGACGTGAGAAAAATCAAAGAAATCTTATCAGGGGTCTTGTCAAACGAGTCTTCATCTGCTATTCTCGCTACTGTTATTAATCATAAACCAGCGCATCAGAGTATGGTCGTTATTCGCCTATCCCGCGTGGGAAAAAATAAGTTTCCTTCCTATAGGATTGTGGTGTCAGACCGGCGCAAAGATCCTTGGGGAGATTATCTGGAAAATGTGGGGTTTTACAATCCCTTGGAGAAGCCGAAGAAGATAGAATTCAAACGGGAGCGCGTGGAGCACTGGCTCTCGAAAGGCGCACAGCCGTCCGCGACGGTGTACAATTTATTAGTGGATGCAGGCGTGGTGAAGGCGGGAAAGCGGAAGGCGACGCGGGGTAAGAAGGGGAGCAAAGCTGTCGTTGCAGGACAGAAGACGGGAGCGCCTGCCGCGCCCGTACCGGTTGCTGCCTGATTGCACAGAAATGCAGGCGCGATATAATGATGGTATTCCCGTGTGTGGAATGAAAAAGGTCGAGATTTGAGTGATACGGTCGCAGTTCTCGCAAGAGCAACTGCACAAAAGAAATTGAATAGTTATGTCGACAGCACCAGTGAAAGATCAGGATTTCGTCGAGTACATCGCGAAAGCGATAGTCGATCATCCGGATGATGTGAAAGTCGAACGCACCGTGGACGAGATGGGCGTGTTGATCACGCTCAAGATCAATCAGCAGGACATGGGGTACGTGATCGGCCGCCAGGGCCAGAATGCCCGGGCGCTCCGCACCCTGCTGCGCATCGTCGGCGCGCGCAACAACGCTCGCGTAAACTTGAAGATCTATGAGCCGGAAGGTTCCCAACGCCCCCCGCGTATACCGCGCGAACAGCGCGACGATCGTATGGGCGGTAGCAGCCCCATGCATGATGACGTGGATACGAGCGCATTGGATGATCTCAAGATTTAAAAGATAGTCTACGAACAGAACTTGCGTTTTAGTGCGGCTAGAAGCAACGAAGATTGTAGTTAAGTCCTCATCTTCTGAGCACACGCATTTATAACGCCACAATATGCAATTGAATAACCCTCGGATTCTTTCCGAGGGTTATGCTATGATAAGTAAAGTATGAGATTTGATGTGATTACATTATTTCCCGAGGTTATTGAATCATATTGTGCTGCGTCCATTGTCGGGCGCGCCCAACGTGACCGGATCATTGCGGTGAAGACGCATAATGTGCGCGCGTATGGCGAAGGCCGCCACCGCCAGGTAGACGATAAACCCTACGGCGGGGGGCCTGGCATGGTGTTTAAGGCCGGGCCGCTCATCAAAACGGTATCCGCCGTTCTGAAACTCGCGCCGCGCAAAAAAACAAAGATAATTCTATTTTCCGCGAAAGGAAGACTGTTCACGCAGCGGATGGCCGTACGTCTTGCTCGATCGTATGAACGGATCGTCATGATCTGCGGCCGGTATGAGGGCATTGACGAGCGCGTGAAGTCCATCGTAAAGGCGGAAGAAATCTCGATCGGACCGTATGTGCTGACAGACGGAGACATTCCTGCGCTTGCAGTCATCTCATCCGTCATGCGGCTCCTGCCCGGCGCCATTACGTTTGAATCGCTGGAGGAGGAATCATTTTACCGGCGATTGGTCCGCGGTCCTGAACAGGAGGAAACACTTGAATATCCGCATTATACGAGGCCTGAAGTAGTCGTGTATAAAGGCAAGAAATACCGCGTGCCGAAGGCGCTTCTCTCCGGCAATCACGCGGCAATTTCGAAATGGAGGGAGAAACACATGAGGAATGTAAAAATCAAAAGTCAAAAATCAAGATGAAGGTATTCCGCCCAGCTGTGGCGGGGCTCCATTATTTTTTTCCGCACCTTGATGATAAATTTTAAGGTATGCGGGATCCCGCCTTGGCGGTGACGTTTTGAGTTTTGAATTAAGATAGTTGTGTCCATTCTTTCCTCCACCTTCTCCGAGTTTCCGCACCTCATCCGCAATCGCGGATTTGTGCGCATCTGGCTGTCGCAGGTGTTCGGCCAGACGGCGACCAACCTCCTTCATTTTGCATTGGTCCTGCGCACGTTTGAGCTCACGGGCTCGAGCTTTTTCGTCGGCGTGCTCGTGGCAGTAGTCTCCCTTCCTCCCATTCTGTTCGGCGCATTGGGCGGCGTCATGGCGGATCGCTACGACCGGCGCACGATCCTCTCCGTGATCAATGGCAGCCGCGTGGCCGTAAGCCTTGCCCTGCTCCCCTTCCTCGATCTCTCCGGCGTGATACTGGTGGCCGTATTCCTGTTGACAATGCTCTCCGAATTTTTCACTCCCACTGAAGGCGCCTCGATTCCTGCGTTGGTGCCCCCCGATCACCTGACGGGAGCAAATGCCCTGTTTGCGTTTACGCTCTACGGCTCGTTTCTCGTCGGGTATACGGCGGCAGGACCATTATTGCACTTCGGGGGGCCTCTTATCACGCTCGTCGCCGTGGCGTGCCTCTACGCTGCCGCGGCCGTATCCACGATCGGGCTCCCTCATCTACGCGATCATCTCATGGCGCCCGACGGCGTCCTGAAGCGCAGCGTACACAGCATACGGGTACAGCTCATGGAAGGATTGCAGTTCATCCGCGCGCACCATCTGCTCCCCACGCTCATCCTCGAAGTATCCCTACTCTTCGGCATCGAGCGCGGCGTGATCGCACTCATCCCTGCGGTGGCGCTGGGATATCTCGGGTTCACGACGTTCACCGTAAGCCTCTATTTCATTCTCCCGCTCGCGCTCGGCACCGTGATGGGCGCGCTCATCACCAACCGCCTGAAGCGGACTGCCCGGCCCCTGACCCTCGTTCATGCGGGCATGTGGCTTGAGGCATGCGCGCTCCTGCTGGTGGTGCCGGCCAGTATGTGGCTGACCCGTCTTGTTCCCGCAGCGCCCGCGATGGCGGTGCGGGTGGCGTGTACCATCGCAGCCGCGCTCTGCGCAGGGCTCGGCAATGTCATGGTCGTCGTATCGACGCAAACCCTCATCCAGCGCGAAACGGACGATGAAAAGCGCGGGCGCGTCTTCGGCGGCCTGCTCACCATGATGAATCTCGTCGGCCTGCCATTTATTTTGCTGCTCTCGCATCTCGGCGGTAGCGTCCCGCTGACTACGCTCTTCACCGTGCTCGGTCTGTTCCTCGCTGCGGTGGCGGCCGTCAGCGCAACCACTGTCACGGTGCACTGGAAACGCCACCCGCATCCGCCTGATGCCCGCCTCTGAAGAGTGCCTTTCCACGCCCCGATCCTCGTGAGAGGCACACCCGTCCAAGGCGGCTCAAAGCCATGCGCGGCGAAAGGCGGTCTTTCTCGTTGTTTGTTTGACAACTACGATTGCGGTAGTATATAGTGTGGACAAGTTTGATACTTCGTATATGTTGCATAGATTTACTATCTCGCAGTTGAATTGGTGGAACGTTGATCTCTCCTAGGGGTCGGCGTTGCGTGTTGTCGGAACAATGCACAAACTGATCCCGCAGAGGGATCTTTTTATATCCTCGCAAGAGGATTTTGTTGTATCCATAATCGCCTCATCGGCGACCTGTCGAAGAGGCGGGAAGTCAGTCATCGCTTATATGCATTTTCGATACCGGGAATTGGAATTTGAAACTTCATTAAGCCCGTTTGAACTGTTTGAACGGGTGGAGCGACATTGCGCCCATGCGTTTATCCTTGAGTCGCTTGGCGCTGAATCTGAATTTTCCCGCTTCACGTATATAGGCGCGGAACCCTATCACGTTCTTGCAGGAGAAGGCAATGCATTATTGGTAAACGGAGTGGCACGTAAGGTCAAGTCTCCCTATCGCGCACTGAAAGGATTTTTGCCTCACGTGGAAGGATTGCCTTCGCATTACCACGGCGGGCTGGTGGGATATGTTGCGTATGACGGCACGAAGTATTTCGAGCCGGCATTTGCGGGAGAGAAACATCCTATATTTCCCGCTTTTGAATTCGGATTGTATCTCGACGGATTTTTGTATGATAAGCAGGAAAAGACAATACGGTATTTCACTCTGGCGGATGATCGGCGTGACCACTTTCACGAATTGCTGGCGTATCCGTTTCAGCGCGGAGCATTCAGTGCTTCATCTGCCGTTCCGGATATGGATAAGGGGGAATACCAAAAAGCGTTTCGCGCGATTAAGGAACATATTCGTGCCGGCAACGTGTTTCAGACCGTTTTTTCCATTGGATTTCAGTATAGTATCGTCGGCTCGCCCATTGCTGTCTACCGGCAGTTGAGGGACGTGAACCCGTCGCCGCATATGTATTGCATTAAGTTTGGCGAACGGTACGCGCTGGGGGCTTCGCCCGAATTATTATTCCGGACCGCCGGACGGGATATCGAGCACTTCGGCACGCTTGCGGGAACAGTCGCGCGCGGCGCCACACCGAAGGAAGATGAACATTTGGCCGCGCGATTGAAGGCAGATGAAAAGGAAGTTGCGGAACACATGATGCTGGTGGACTTGGCGCGCAATGATGTGGGAAAAGTATCAGTATTCGGGAGCGCGCGCGCCGAGAAGCTCATGGCGGTGAAACGCTATAGCCACGTGCAGCATCTTTCCACGGAAATTCGCGGGACGTTGAAGATTGGTTTCGATAGTTTCGATGTCCTGGCCTCGTGCGCGCCGGCAGGGACGCTCACGGGCGCGCCGAAGATCGAGGCGATGAAACTCATCGCCGCACTCGAGAAAAGTCCGCGGGGGCCGTATGGCGGTTCAGTCGGCTATATTTCAGTCAACGGCGACGCCATGTTCGCGATCGCGATTCGCTCTTTGTTTGTCGCCGGCGCAAACGCCTTCACGCGATCAGGCAGCGGGATCGTGTACGATTCAGTATGCGAGGGGGAATATACAGAGATAATGGCGAAGCATACGGCGATGGAAGAAGCGATCAGGATTGCCGCTCACAAACACGTGTCGTCCCGACCAGCGTCGGGACGCACTCCGCCTCGCCAGCTCAACCGCGCGGCGACGCGGACCATGCTTGAGCTGGCTGCGGAGGGTTTGTGATGCGGCAATACCCTCGCTTGAGGGACAATCCGTATGATGAGGACACTTATTATCGACAATTACGACTCGTTCACCTATAACCTCTACCAATCTGTGGGGACGTTGGGAGGCAATCCCGTCGTGGCGAGGAACGATGCCATTACGTTGAGCGACGTGAAACAGGGGACCTATACGCATATTATTATTTCTCCCGGACCGGGCGACCCCACCGACCCGCATTATTTTGGTGTGTGTCGCGAGGTCATTCTCGAGTGCGGGAAGACGACGCCGATTTTGGGCGTGTGTCTCGGGCATCAGGGCATTATTGCGGCATGCGGCGGGAAGATAGTGCGCGCGCCGGCCGTTCGGCATGGAAAGGCGAGCCTCATCGCGCATGAGGGGGCAGGCGTTTTCAAAAATCTTCCCAGTCCATTGAAAGGGATGCGGTATCATTCATTGGTGGGAGAGAAAGAAAGCCTTCCTTCGTGTTTCGAAATAACGGCGATGTCCCAAGATGATCACCAGATTATGGGCGTGCGGCATCGCCACTATCCCATTGAGGGCATTCAGTTTCATCCGGAATCAATCGGGACGGAACATGGCATAGAGATTCTCAAGAATTTTTTGAAATAGAGATGCCAATAAACGCCTTTACTATACGTGTATACGCTATATGAATTATTCAGAGATACTTACTAAGTTAATTAGTCGAAAGGATTTGCCCCTGCCGGATTCGGAGGAGGTGATGGAGCGGATTATAGCGGGAGAATTGACGCCAGCGCAGATTGCGGGGTTATTGCTCGTATTGCGAATGAAAGGAGAGACGGCGCAAGAGTTGGCAGGCTTCGTGCGCTCCTTAAGGAAACACGTGGTTACTATTCCTCATGTTTCAGACGAGGTGTTTGATACCTGCGGCACGGGCGGAGACGGCATGCGCACGTTTAACATTTCCACGGCAACGGCGCTGGTGGTGGCCGCCTGCGGCGTAACGGTTGTCAAGCACGGCAACCGGTCGGTGTCGAGTAACTGCGGCAGTGCGGACGTGCTGGAAGCGCTTGGCGTCAAGATTGATCTCACGCCGGAGCAGGCAGGAGCCTGCCTTGACGAAGTCGGCATCGTCTTTCTCTTCGCGCCCTTGTATCACCCTGCATTTGCGCGTGTGGGCCCGGTGCGCAAGGAGTTGGGGGTGCGCACGATATTCAATTTTCTCGGTCCGTTGGTAAACCCCGCACGCCCCGCGCGTCAAATCGTGGGCGTCTCCGACGTTGCCATGCTGCCGGTGATCGCGGAATCGCTGCGCCTGCTTGATAGTGCGCATGCGCTCGTGGTACGGAGTACAGACGGATACGACGAATTGACTACCACGGCGGCTGCAGAAGTGTATGAAGTCTCGCAGGGCGCACTCACGCGGTACGAAATAGACCCGCAGGAATACGGCTTTGCGCATGCGACACTAAACGATTTGAGAGGCGGCGATGCGCAAGGAAATGCGGTGATTGTTCGTTCCGTACTTTCCGGCGAAGAAGGACCGCGGCTGGATACCGTGCTTTTCAACAGCGGCGCCGCGTTATACACGGCAGGGAGGACGAAGGATATTGCGGGCGGGATCGCTCTGGCGCGTGCGGCGGTTGAGTCCGGTAAAGCGATACAGTTGCTTGGCCGATTTATAACAGTAACCCAGTCAATGCGAAAGCAATCAACCCCTCATTAGTAACGATCGTTACTAATAGGGGGTGGGTAGGTGTAGTATCCTGGTATGAAAGATTTGGAAGGGTTTTTAGGCACAATATATCCGGTGATCCAGGAGCAGGTCGCGCGGGCGCTCGATCAGGTTTCGTTGACCGGCATGAAACAGCGCGCGGCAGGGCGGAGGCTGCCGATCATTGACGCACGAGAGCGGCTGGTGAAGCGGCATACGCCGATGGCGGTCATTGCCGAGATTAAGCGTGCGAGCCCAAGCATACCCCTACACCAACTGTCAGATAATCAGAACTTAAGAAATGGTAATCAGTCACGAGTTAAATTACGTTCCAGTTGGTGTGGGGGTAAAGGCGCGGTCAGCGATCGCAATACCTTGTCTCAAGTGCAGTCGTATGTGGATGGCGGTGCCGCAGTCATTTCCGTCCTTACCGAACCTTCCTATTTCAAAGGCTCGCTTGAAGAGGTCGTACATTTGAAAGAGGGTTTCCCGTATATGCCGTTTCTGCGCAAGGATTTCATCATTAATGAATACCAGATATATGAATCAAAGGCGGCTGGCGCGGATATGCTGTTGCTGATCACCCGATGGCTGACCGATGAGGAATTGAAAAAGTTGTATCAACGTACTCGTGAAGTGGGGCTTCACGCTTTGGTAGAGGTAGAGACTGAAGAAGATTTGCAGCGGGCGTGCGCGATCGGTGCTGACATCATCGGTATCAACGCGAGGAATTTAGTTGATCTATCAGTGGACGTGAATCGAGTGACGGAGTTAGTGCGGAAAGTGCGGTCGGTCGTAAGGGCGAACCTGCCTCGCGGCAAGGCGGGCGGCCGTTCGCCCTTACTCGTAGGCGAATCGGGCGTGGATAATCCGGAAATCGTGCGTGCGTGGCACGAGGCAGGCGTTGGCGCGGTGCTGGTCGGGACGGCATTGATGAGATCAAATGATCCCGCAGAGTTGATAAAACAATTTTCAATGGTGTGATATTCAAAAACGATGTTCTCATATTCGCACGAATGTTAGAATACCAATCAATGATACGAGCGTATGAGTGTGAAAGTAAAGATTTGCGGGGCGACCATGCCGGAGCAAGCGCAGGCAATCGCCGCGTTGGGAGCCGATTATATCGGCGGTATTATTGAATTTCCGAAAAGCCCGAGAAGCGTAATGAGAGGAATGGCGCGGAAGATGAGGGATGCGGTTGAGGGCGTTGATCGTAGGGGCGAACCTGCCTCGCGGCAAGGCGGGCGGCCGTTCGCCCGTACACAGGTGGTCGGCGTGGTGGTTGATGTACCATTTGACCGGTTAGGTGAGTTAATCGAGGAAACGGGAATTCGGATTTTGCAGTTGCATGGGGAAGAAACGCCCGAAGAGGTAAAACGGTTGAAAGAATGCGGCATTGAAGTATGGAAAGCAGTGACGAAGGAAAATTATATGCAGTATGCGGGCATTGCGGATAGATTGTTGGTAGACGCGCAGAATCCTCTGCACGGCGCAGGGGGAAGCGGATGTGTATCCGATTGGGCATTCGCGAAACAATTAGTGGGTGAAGGATACGCAGTCGTGTTATCGGGAGGATTGAATTCTGATAATGTGCAAGAGGGAATCACGCGGGTGCAGCCGTTTATTGTTGACGCCTCAAGCGGCGTCGAATCCGCGCCAGGAATCAAGGATATGGCGAAGGTCGAACGGTTCATCGGTAACGCAAGACGTTTATGAAAAAGAATACAAATATATTTTTCGCAACGCCCTATGATGCTGACGCGCAAGGGCATTTTGGGAACTTCGGCGGGAGGTATGTGCCGGAGAATTTGATGCCCGCGCTTCTCGAGCTTGAGCGGGCGTATGAGGCGGTAAAAAAAGACCCTGCGTTCTTGGAGGAACTCATGGACTTGTATAAGAATTATTCCGGCAGGCCAACGCCTCTGTATCATGCGAAAAATTTAAGTACCCATTTGGGCGGCGCGCAGATTTATATTAAAAATGAAGGCATGAATCTCACCGGCGCGCATAAGATAAACCACGCCTTGGGGCAGGCGCTGCTTGCCAAGCGGATGGGAAAAAAGCGCGTGATCGCCGAGACAGGCGCAGGCCAGCACGGGTTGGCAGTGGCGACAGTGGCGGCGAAATTCGGATTCGAATGCATCGTCTATATGGGCGAGGTGGATTATGAACGCCAGCGGCCCAACGTCTTCTGGATGGAGCAATTAGGCGCGTGCGTCGTGCCGGTCACGCACGGCACCAAGCGCCTGAAGGACGCCGTGACGGCGGCGATTCAGGACTGGATTACCCATGTGAGCGACAGTTATTATCTGCTTGGCAGCGCCCTGGGGCCGCATCCTTACCCTTCGATAGTGCGCGATTTTCAAACTATCGTGGGGTTGGAGGTGCGGGAGCAGTTGAAAGAGCATACGGGCCGAGAACTTCCCGACGTGGTGGTCGCGTGCGTGGGAGGGGGCAGTAATTCGATCGGTATTTTCAATACGTTTTTGGAAGAAGAATCGGTGCAATTAATCGGCGTGGAAGCGGGAGGAAGAGGAATAGACACTATCGGTGAACATGCCACGCGGCTTGCCCATAATCCGCAATTGGGAGTAGTCGAGGGGTATAAATCATATTTTTTACAAAATGCAGACGGGCAGATTCAGCCTACCCACAGCATTTCCGCGGGGCTTGATTATGCCGGCATCGGGCCGGAGCACGGACTGTTGTATCAGAAAGGGCGGGTGCAGTATGTATCGGCGACCGACACAGAAGTGTTGGACGCGTTTCAACTGCTTGCCAAGAAGGAAGGGCTGTTCCCCGCGCTTGAATCGGCGCATGCGGTTGCGCACGCGATGAAGCTTGCCCCCACGCTGCCGAAAGAAAAAGTTATTGTCGTGAATATGTCCGGGCGGGGAGACAAGGATTTGTTCATTCTTGGGGAGGTTTTCGGAGGGGAGAATTGGCAAGATTATCTAAAGAGAAAATCAACACCATCATCATCCCGTACCGAGATACTGGATCTTGACTGCCAGAGGCAGATGAGCCTTCGGCTCGAAATAAAATAAAAAGAAAACGATCGTTTTTACGTTTATTTTTTCTGGATTTCCATCTTCATGGGAATGACACGAGAATATGAATAAAATTTTCACACAGCTTCAGAAGATTAAAGAAGGGAAGAGGATAGGAATAATGACTCACATAGTTTTAGGATACCCGACTATAGAGGATTCAATGGCATTAGTGCGCTCCATGGCAGAGGCAGGTGTGGATTTCATCGAATTGCAGATCCCTTTTTCCGATCCTTTGGCTGATGGGCCGACCATTATGAAGGCAAACAAGATTGCGCTGGAAGGCGGCATGAAGGTTGCGAATGCATTTGGCGCGATGAAGGAATTGTCGCAGCAACTTTCTATTCCCTTGCTGTTCATGACCTATTACAATATCGTGTTTCACTACGGCACAGAGCAGTTTTGCCGCGCTGCGGCAGCGTCAGGCGCATCAGGGCTCATTGTCCCTGACGTGCCGGTGGACGAGGAAGCGCATGAACATTTTTGGACGGCGGCGGAAGCGTGCGGACTTATCGCGATGAGATTCCTTTCGACGGTGAGCACCGACGAGCGGATGCAGAAGGTTCTTGATGCGCCGCACCGGTTTCTCTACTTTATCGGCCAGCAGGGCACGACCGGCGCGCGCGCAACCTTGCACGATGAGCTTGCGCGCCATATTGAGAGAATTCGGCAGCATGAGGCAGTGTCGATTGCTGTGGGGTTCGGCATTTCAAAGCCCGCACACATCACGGTGTTGAGAGAAGCCGGCGCGGACGTCGCCATCATCGGCAGTGCGGTATTAAACGCGTATAACGAGGCTCATGAGGGAGAAAAGATTGAAACGGTAGCACGATATGTACGCGCGATGGTGGAAGCAGCGCGATGAGGGTTGGTTGCAATTAAGGCGGGAGGTGATGAAAATGTTTAAACAGATTTTTTGCAGTGCCGGCACGATTTTCCGATCGAGTGTGCGGCGATGCGTGCACGATATAGGTGAGCAAGTAAGTCAGATATGTTCGCGCCCATACCCAATCAGGCTGTGGATAACTGACTTGATTTTTTTTTTGCTTGTGGTAGAGTAAGCGCAGAGAAAGGTTGGGAATTTATCAAGATTAATAGGTTATATTTTATGGGAGAAACCATTTTTGATCCTGAAAATATTGAAAATATTAAAGAAACAGAAGAAGACGTAGTAATAGAATTCAGCAACGACCCAGAGCCAACGTCGAAAGACGTAATGGAGGCGAAGTGCGTCCTGAAAGAAGCTCTGAAAGATCCCGAGAGTGGGGCAGGCAGGAGGCTGAGAGAGTTAGTAGATGGCAGCGCCAGACTTACCACTAAATTGTTAAATTGGGCCGGGGAACATAAAACAGAGCTAGCTGCCGCTGCTGTGGCAGGCATAGCATTATTGAGTCCGGAAGCGCAAGCTGTTGCCCAGGCCGCCGCTGAAAAGGGAGATGCGAATATGCTGAAAGATGTTTTGGGTTATGTTTTTGTGGGGGCGCTTGGAGCAATTTTAGGAACGATCTTCGGTTTGCCGATTTATGAAAACATCAGAGACAGAATAAGGCAACTTGATTTAAAGAATCCTTTCAAAAAAGATAGAGAATAAATAATTTATTGTCTTATGTCAGATACAATAGATAAACTCAAAGCCATTGTGCAAAAGGCGGATTTTACTGATGAGCAAAAAGAAGGCTACCTCCAGTCGTTGGACGGATTGAGCAAAGTAAAAGTGCCGGAGATCAATGAAGCGCTGGCGCAGCTATTGCCAGAGGCGGAAAAGAACCCCGCGAAGATCAGGGAATTTATGTGGGGCATGGCAAAGGTCATGCTGGCCTATGTGAAGGGCGGCGAAGCCGGTGTCAAGCAGCTGCTTGAGCAGCAGATTGCCGCGGCCAAGAGCCAGTGACGCCTTTTTCAATTTTTTGACCGACGCGGAGCGGCTCTTGCAAAGGGCCGCTTTTGGTATCATAGATACCGTCCATGAAGAGTAGGTATTAACGGTGAGGATGATAAATTAATATAACCGCTAACATTAGCCTAAATCAGCGTTATTCCAGCAGCCGATATACCATAGATTTAACGGACGGAATCTATATGTGCAATTTCCAGCGTCGCCTTGCGGGCGATTTTTGGTATGCGGTGAGTATTGATGGATAGCAGGAAAAGAGAACTCGCCATTTTCGACCTCGACGGCACGATTTTTATGTCTTCGCTCACGATTGAGCTGCTTGAGGCGCTGATTGAAGAAGACGTGTTTCCGGCGCGGGATGAACGCATCCATTTGACATATTCGGCAGGAAGCATATACTATAAATCACTATGCAGCATATGAATTTTTCCCAAGTATACTTCTGGTTTTATTTTACGCCCTCCAGCCGTGTGGGAGCTTCGATGTATGTGCAAAAATAAGACCTAGCCACTTCGCATGTACCGCCCCTCCCCACGGAGGGGCGTTTTATGTAATCATTTTATCGTGTTAATGTATACGCATATGCCGGCACCCACAAAAGAAAAAACAATGACGCACGCACGCGCCACCTTGATGGCGCCAAAGGCCAGCGCGCACAGTAACGGAAAAAAAGAGGTACGCCCTCCGTCCAAGCCCTATCGCCTGGCGCACTCATCCGCACAGGAACGGACGGTCATTGACGTGCGGGGGCTTCCGGTCGGCGGGCCGCAAGTCGTGGTGATGGCAGGTCCTTGCTCCATCGAGTCAGAGGAGCAGATTATGACGATTGCTGCAGCGGTCAAAGAAGCAGGCGCCACGGTCTTGAGGGGCGGCGCGTACAAGCCCAGGACCGGGCCGTATGATTTTCAGGGCTTGGGGAAGAAGGGCTTGCAGCTTCTGCAGAAGGCGGCGCGCGCGACGGGCTTGAGGTCCATTACCGAAGTGATGGATCCGCGCGATGTTGATTTGATTGCCGAGTATGCCGACATATTTCAGATCGGCGCGCGGAACATGCAGAATTATACGCTTTTGAAAGAAGTTGGGCGCACGAAACATCCAGTATTGCTCAAGCGCGGCATGCACTCGACGTATAAGGAGTTTCTTTTGGCCGCAGAGTACATTCTTGCAGGAGGGAATCCCAATGTGATGCTGTGCGAGCGTGGCATTCGCACGCATGTAACCGAATTGCGGTTTACCCTCGATCTCAACGCCGTGCCGTACCTGCAGAAGGAAACGCACCTGCCGGTGATCGTGGATCCCTCGCATGGCACCGGGCGGCGCGATTTGGTGCCGGCCATGAGCCGCGCGGCGGTCGCCGCCGGCGCGGACGGGCTGCTGCTGGAGTGCCATCCCGATCCGGATAAATCAATTTCCGACGCCGACCAGGCGATTTCCATCGAGTCGTTCAATCAGATGATGCGGGAGATCAATACCATTGCGGGAGCGATCGGGCGCACCGTCGCGACCGCATAATTGCCGAACCATCATTATGAGCGCATATTTTTGCATCTATGAGCAATAAGAAAAAAATAGTCATCGCATTTCAGGGAGAACGGGGCGCGTACAGCGCAATCGCCGCCCGGAAATTTTTCGGCGAGCGCGCGCAGATGCTGCCCTGCCCTTCGTTTGACGCGGTGTTTAAGGCGGTCTCCGCGCGCCGCGCGTCGCACGGCGTGGTGCCGCTGGAAAACTCCGTGGCCGGCACCATTCATCGCAGCTATGATCTGCTCGCGCGCCATTCGCTCGTGATTGCCGGCGAGATATCCCTGCGCATCGCGCATAACTTGCTTGCCCTGCCCGCGAAAGCGAAAGGAATGAAAAGACTCCGGCAGATTAAACGCGTCTATTCCCACAGCCAAGCGCTTGACCAGTGCGAGCAATTCCTCACACGGCACCCGTGGATGGAGGTGGTGTCCTTCCGCGATACCGCAGGCGCCGCGCAGTACGTGGCGGAGCGGAAGCGCGCCGATGAGGCGGCTATCGCAAGCAGTGAGGCTGCACGGCTCTATCATTTGGCCGTGGTGGCCGATCACCTTGAGTCAAACCCTGAAAATTACACGAGATTCGGCGTGGTAGCGCGGCCGTTCGCACAAGGCGGCGATGTCCTGCGGGGAAACAAAGTGTCGCTCCTCCTTACGCTGCCGCATGTGGCAGGCAGCCTGTCGCGTTTCCTCGTGCAGTGCGCAGGTCGCGGCATGAACCTGACCAAAGTCGAGTCGCGCCCGCTTTTGGGCAAACCCTGGGAATATATGTTTTATGTCGATTTTGAACATGCGTTTTCACCTGAAACACTTAAGCGTGCGCTGACCGCACTCAAGGCGGAGGCCGCCACACTTACTATCATAGGCGCATATGACCGCGGCGCAACGTACGAACTTTAGAAAAATGAAAGCGTTGAGGAAGCAGATCGATGCGATTGATCGCGTTCTGTTGCGTCTGATGGCGCGTCGGGCGCAGGTTGCGCGCGCGGTCGGCGAGAGGAAGCGTCGCTTATCTTTACCGATGAAAGATGCGCTCCGTGAGCGGCGCATTGTGAGGCAAAGAGTACAACATGGGCGCGCGTTGGGTCTTGATGCGCCTACGATACGGAAATTTATGAGGATGATTATTACGGTGTCGCGGCGCGCGCAAAGGCAGAAATGATATGTTTATGAGCAGCTATCAAGTCGTGAAGCGTGAACGGTGCGCGCTCATGGCGAGAAATCGGGCGCGTACCGCGTTGCCGCGGATGGTGCGGGAGCGCGGCTACACTTCCGTAACCCTCGTGACTGATCGGACCGTGGGGCGTTTGCATGGCACGAAGGTGAAGCGATTGCTCGCGGGGAGCGCGCCGGTGTACGCATTCGTCCTGCCGCCCGGGGAACGGTCGAAGGATTTGCGGTACGTGGAACAGCTCCTCGCGTTTCTCCAGCGGAAACACGTTGATCGTCACGGCGCGCTAGTCGCGCTGGGCGGCGGCGTCATCGGCGATCTTACGGGATTTGCCGCATCGATTTATTTGCGCGGCATTGAGGTGGTGCAGATGCCGACGAGCTTGATGGCGCAGGTGGACAGCGCGATCGGCGGCAAAACCGGCGTGGATTTCAAGGGGATAAAGAATGTCGTGGGCACGTTTTATCAGCCGTGCGCGATCGTGTGCGATACGTCGTTTTTGGGCACGTTGCCGCGCACTGAACTCGCCCACGGCATGGCAGAGGTGATTAAATACGGCTTTATCGGCAGCCGAACGTTTGTGAAGCGGCTGCAAGGATTGACGTTTGATCGCATGCCATGGGAAGAGGTGGTCGCGTTTTGCGCGCGCGCCAAGGCGCAGGTGGTGGCACGCGATCCGTTTGACCGCACGGGCGCGCGGGCATGCCTGAATTTCGGCCATACCATAGGACACGCCCTGGAGAGTTTGAGCGATTTCTCGCTCCCGCATGGCAAGGCGATCGCCATCGGCATGGTTGCGGCGGCGAGGATGAGTAGGATGGTGTTAGGGTTTAGCAGACAGGAATGTGATGTGGTTGAGGCGCTGCTCGCGCAGTACGGACTGCCCGTGCGCCTGCCGCCGAGGACCAACATCTCAAAGGTAAGAGACGTGCTGCGGCATGACAAGAAGGCAAAGGGCGGCAGCGTAGCGTGGGTGCTTTTGGAGAAGATAGGAAAGGCGCGCGCGGGATATCGGGTACCGGAAGAGGTCATGCGCACGACACTTCAATCATTGGTATGAACATCCTCGTTATCAACGGACCCAATTTGAACATGCTGGGGCGGCGTGACTCGCAGCACTATGGATCGCTCACCTTGAACGCGATTGAGGATTTGTTGCGTAAAAAAGCACGCGAGCTCGGTGCGGGGGCCGAACAAATTACCTTGCAGTTTTTCCAGTCGAACCACGAAGGCGCGCTCATTGATTTTATTCAGAAGGAGTCTTTCAGGGCGCAGGGTATTCTTATCAATCCCGGCGCGCTGACGCATTACAGTTATGCGCTGCGTGACGCGCTGGCGGATGCCGGAGTGCCAGTGGTGGAGGCGCATTTATCGGACATCGCGCAGCGGGAGCCGTTCAGAAGAATTTCGGTGATCGCCGATATCGTAACGGAGCGGGTTATCGGGTTGAAGGAGCGGAGTTACATCGTAGGCTTAGAGAAGCTTATTGCCCGTTTGAGGGATATACCCGCCTAAGTTTTTGCAAGGGTGATAACGAAATGAGTTTAAGGCTACAATGAACTTTATGAAGAGACACACCCATGCCACATTACAAAATTGTGATGAGGCTACACTTGAGAATAGAAGCATCCTCTTATTGTAAAAATTTAGGCGGGTATGAACGCGCGTATTCTGCCAGGGAAGACACGGGGTGTCGTAACTGCGCCGCCGTCGAAGAGCATGACGCACCGGGCGATTTGTTTGGCGTCTCTTGCGAAAGGGGCATCGGTCATCAAGTATGGTTTGCGCGCTGACGACACCGAGGCGACTATTGCGGCGTGCAGGAGTTTTGGCGTTGAAATCGCGAGAGACGGAAATGCGTTGAAAATAAAGGGCGCGGGCGGCCGGCTCACGGCCCCTGTCGCGCCGATTGATTGCGGCCTTTCGGGTACGACGCTGCGGTTTGTGCTTGCGCTCGCAGCACTGGCACCGGCTAAAACGGTCATAACCGGAGAGGCGCGCTTGCGTGCGCGCCCCATACAGCCCTTAATTGATGCGCTGAAAACCATAGGTGCGGAGATCAGTTTGGATCAAAACGCGGTTACGGTGCAAGGAGGGAATGTGAAGGGCGGGAGCGTGACAGTACCAGGCAGTGTAAGCTCGCAGTTTATTTCGGCGCTTCTCATGATTGCGCCCGTTACCCCTGAAGGATTATTAGTAACGGTTGAAGAACCCTTTTATTCGCGTCCGTATGTGGATTTGACCATTGATCTTATGCGCGTGTTTGGCGTAGCAGTGCGCGCGCAGGGGAATCAATTTTCCGTTGAATCGGGCCAACAATATTGCGCGCGGAACTATACGGTTGAAGGCGACTATTCTTCCGCACAGTATTGGTTTGCCGCCGCGGCGATTACGGGAGGCGAGGTTAGGATGGAAGGGCTTGCGCCCGATTCAACACAGGGGGATAAGGAACTGCTGAATATCTTGGGGCGTATGGGATGCGAGGTGAAAATCGAGAATGACGCCATTATTGTCCGCGGGAGAAACATGCTGAAGCCGTTTTCAGTAGACGGCAGAGATATTCCGGATTTGGTTCCCACGCTCGCCGTGTTGGCAGCGGTTGCAGACGGGATGAGCGAGATAACGAATATCGCCCATCTGCGCGGCAAGGAGAGCGACCGGCTCGCGGCACCGGTGGAAGAATTGAAGAAAATGGGCATCTGCGCGGAGATCACGGGCGATGCATTGCGGATACAGGGAGGACAGTTACGGGGTGCATCAATCAATCCGCACGGGGATCACCGGCTTGCGATGGCGTTTGCGGTTGCAGGACTTGCGGCAGAGGGAGAGACGGTCATTCAAAATGCGGAAGTGGTGAGCAAATCGTACCCGGGGTTTTGGGAGACGTTCGGAGCAGTCGTTTACAAACACGCGTCAGCCACGCCAGCGCGCGCCCGCGCTCATGCCTCGCCCGCGCGAGTCCCGCCCCGGCGGGACACCATGCTCGCGCGGGCTGCGGATGGTTTGCAACCGACCACTCCTCGCTTTAAGCATTTTAATATTGTACTCATCGGCATGCGCGGAAGCTGGAAATCGACGGTGGGGAAGCTCCTTGCAGAACGGTTGGGGTATGGGCTGCGGGAAACCGACGCCATGGTGGAGAAGCAGATCGGCCGCCCGATTGCAGATTTTGTGCGGGAGCAGGGGTGGGATGCGTTCCGGGAGAGGGAAGCAGAGGCGGTCTTGGAAGCGGCGCAGGAAGACCGCATGGTCATTTCGACGGGAGGCGGCGTCATCCTGCGAGAGGATAATATTAAGGCCTTGAAGGCTCACGGCTATTTTGTATTTTTGTATGCGCCGGTTGAGATGCTCATCGGACGGATAAAATACGGCAGCGACAAACGCCCCTTGCTCACTAACGCCGCGACGTTTGAGGAGGACATGAAAAGGATATGGAAAGAGCGCGAGCCGCGCTATCGCGCGGCGGCCGATGTCGTAGTGAACTCCGTGCGGGAAAGCTCTCAATTGGTTGCGGATGAGGTGATGAATATTTTGAAGGATAATCGTATCGTATGAAGGTAACGGCGCACACTCAGATATTCGGCATTATCGGCGATCCGGTGGATCACTCGCTCTCGCCATTGTTGCATAATGCGGCGTTTGAAGCGCTTGGGCTGGATTATGTTTTCCTCGCGTTTCCTGTACAGGATGTTGAAGCCGCGGTAAGGGGGGTACGGGCGTTGGGACTGCGCGGAGTGAATGTTACGGTACCGCACAAGCAAACCGTCATCCCGTTTTTAGACGAGGTTGAGGAGGAGGCGCGGACTATTGGCGCGGTAAATACCATTGTAAATGAAGGAGGGAAGTTGAAGGGGTACAATACAGATGCACCCGGGTTTATGACAGCACTCACGAAAAAAGCTGGTGAGGTGAGGGGGAAGAGGGTAATTGTTCTTGGAGCGGGGGGTGCCGCGCGTGCGGCAGTGTACGGATTGGTGCGCGCAGGCGCGCAGGTAGTAGTGTTCAATCGAACGCGCGAACACGCAGAGTTATTAATTAAAGAGTTGGGAGGCAAGGCGGAAGGGATAGACACACTCGCTCAGGCGATTGCGAGTGCGGATATTGTGGTCAATGCCACTTCCGTGGGGTTGCATGGCGTCCACGAGTCGCCAATTCCCAAGGATTTATTGAGAAAAGATTTAATAGTGTTTGATTTGGTGTATTATAAGGGAGGGACTCAGTTAATAAAAGACGCGATGGTGATAGGGTGCACAGCTATTATTGGCAATGAGTTGTTGTTAGAGCAAGCGTTTCTTGCATTCAAATTGTTTACGGAGCTCAATGCGCCGGTCGAGGTGATGAGAAAGGCGCATGAGGACAACATTGTGAACTTAGGGAGTATGCCCGCATAAATTTTATGTGCGGGTAAGTTGACAGACACTAAAGTCGAGTTATCTTAATCAAGTAGCGTGCAGGATAGACATGCCGCAAAACTTAGGCGGGTATGCCCGGAAATTCATTTGGACAATTATTCAAAATCACCACCTTCGGCGAATCGCATGGGGGTGGGGTGGGCGTGATTATTGACGGATGTCCGCCCGGGCTGGCGTTGTCCGAGGAGGATATCCAGCCTGAGCTTGATCGCAGAAAGCCGGGACAGAGCAAGATTACGACTCCGCGTAAAGAAGAAGACAAACTCACGATTTATTCAGGCGTGTTTGAAGGCAAAACTACGGGGACGCCCATTATGATGATGGTGCGCAACAAAGATATCAGGCCGGAAGATTACCACACCTTGAAAGAGGTGTATCGCCCATCCCACGCGGACTTCACCTATGAAGCGAAATACGGTTTTCGCAATTGGGCAGGATCAGGGAGAGCGTCAGCGCGCGAAACTCTGGCGCGGGTCGCCGCGGGGGCAGTGGCAAAAAAGTATCTTCGAGAAAAGTTGGGAATAGAATTTTTAAGTTTCGTTGAACAAGTGGGTGAGATTAAAGCGGATGTTGATATTGAGTCGGTAACATTGAGCGACGTTGAGTCGAACATCATACGCTGTCCTGATGCGATAATTGCAGAAAAGATGATTGCGCTGATTGAACAGGTGAAGGGGGAAAAAGACTCTATCGGCGGCGTGATCCGTGGAGTCATCCGCAACGTTCCCACAGGCCTCGGCGAGCCGGTGTTCGATAAATTGTCTGCAGATTTGGGTAAGGCAATGCTGTCGATCAATGCAGTGAAGGGTTTTGAGTTTGGGTCAGGTTTTGCCGGGATTTCAATGCGGGGGAGTGAGCATAACGACGAATTGTATATTGACGAAAATGGCAATGTAAAAACGCGCACCAATAATTCGGGCGGCACACAAGGCGGCATCTCAAACGGCATGCCGATCCATTTCCGCGTGGCGATAAAGCCGGTGGCGACTATCGGGAAAAAACAAAAAACCGTGAATAGAGATTACGAGCCGGTTGAGCTTGAAGCGGCAGGACGCCATGATCCGTGTGTACTTCCGCGTGCGGTGCCTATTGTGGACGCCATGGCGGCACTCGTCATCATGGATCACTATCTTCGCCACCGCGCGCAGAATGGTTAGGACAATTTTTGCCAGATAAATTCAAACCACATCTTGAATGACTGCACGATGGCAGGATCCTCGATAATAATGCCGGAAGGGTAGTCGACAAGGTCAATGAGGGTGATTTTATTCCACCAGCATATTGTGTCGGTAGGGAATTCGTCCGTGCTCTTTGGCCATATTTTATACGCGTGCGTATTCTTACTCGATTTCATCTTCTTGAGATACTTCAGAGTAAAGGGAGTGTCAGCGACGATGCCGCGTTTCTTCATTCCTGGCTCGTCAATGTAGAGCTCCATCTCGAGCCAGCCAGGAATGAGCGCTTCTACGCGCCCGGGGGAGAAGATGGTGGATACCTCGTAAGCAGACGGTTGCCCCTTAAGATCGTGTTTTATTTCGTGATAAATAGATTCGATCCCCTTTACTCCTTCAAAGAAGCGTACCTTCGTTTTCAGCTTTCCTCCTTTTCGTAACGCATTGAATTGATTGGTTGCCAGCGTAAACGATTTCCCGAGCTCATGGAGCTCTTTTTGTTTTTGGGAAATGAATGCTAAGAGCCCGGCGTGGTCGAGGGCTTCATACCGGCGCACGCCTTTGGTCTCCATTTGGGTAAGGAGACCTTTTTGCTGGAGTGAATTTGCGAGCTCATAGACATGGGTTCTGGTGATTTTAGCTTCATCTGCAATTTCACTGACTGTGGACGGTCCTATTTTTACCAGACCCAAGAACACGGCGGTTTCTTTTTCAGAAAGCCCAAGTTTTTGGAGGAGGAGGGGAATTTCAGGCATATTTTTCATTTGTCACCCTGAACAAAGTCGAAGCGTTGTCGAATCATGTTGTAAATAAATTCCGACAACTTAATTATATATTAATAAATAAGTTTTGTAAATATCAATTTTACTGCAAATCAAGTATTGACAAAATATGTATATTCATGTACACTTGAACGTTTAAATCACATTAATTGCTTTTTTGAAAACTTGGAGGATATCTCATGAAAACGTCCCAAAAAATTCTCATTGTTTTATCGATTGCTTTCTGCGCCGGAAGCGCAATTGAGAGCATTCGATTTTTCGCCCTTAAGGGCGAATCAAGCTATTGGGCTTTTATTTTTATGATGGCGGGTATCAGTTGTTTAATTGTCCGCCTTATCATCCTTAAATTTCGAGCGTTCCATACAGAAAACAGCGATTTGAACCTTTACAATCAATGCAAATGAGCTAAAAGTGTGATATTATTGGAGCTAATTTTCAATTAGGTTCAATAATATGCC
>Ga0209343_10001546_pt1 | contig 30868 bp, 31 predicted proteins | sample RifCSPlowO2_02_FD_184026 | JGI IMG/M metagenome (GOLD analysis project Ga0209343, IMG submission 184026) | Groundwater microbial communities from Rifle, Colorado - Rifle CSP2_plank lowO2_0.2 (SPAdes) (version 2) | ecosystem: Environmental > Aquatic > Deep subsurface > Groundwater | place... | reverse complement strand
AAGCCAGGGTTTGCTGGACGATGTCAAACGGTGTGGAATGAGAGGCCATAAGGGGTTCTCCTATGCGCTTATTTGAGTGCTAATTATATGATATTTATAGGAAAATGCCTTAAGTTGATGACATTGGGCTTTAGCCCGTCCCAGTGAGCGCAGCGAACGGTTTGAACCAGTTGTTAGATTTACAAATGCACAAGGCTGCTTACGCCTCTGCCCATGCGTGCATTATTTAAGGTTACAAATCCTGAACCGTCATTGAATGCATACATTATGGAGTGCTCGTCTAGGATTTCTTTTAGCTTAGAAAGCTCTGGTGGGGATTTTGGCTCTACCACCCAAATCCCTGCGGTGATATAAGCCGGATTTGATTTATTTATGGTTGCTGAAAACTCAAACTCTGAAAGTGCTTTTAGTAATGGTTGCAAACCGCCAATAATAGTACTTCTGCCGTTCAATCTGGCCTCAAGCGAAATGACCATTACCATTTTTGAGTAATCAAGCTGATCAATTTCAGGGTCATCGCTGCTTGTGTACTTAATTAGATATTCACCTTCGGGTAAGTAGCCGGGGTAATATTCTAATACGGCCGCAAGGGCTCTGGGCTTAGAGAACGTTAGCTCGACTTGCTCAACGTTGCCCATGAGGGAAACAGAGGTAAGTAAAATTCCTGTAGCGCCAATAAGCCATTGCTTCATGCTGGACTTGTTGGGAAATTTCAGTTCTTCCATGCGCGCACTTACCTCGGTGTAAATCTAACGTTTAGGTTAAGGGGCGGCGGCACGCCGTCCCAGAGAGCGAAGCGAACGATTTGAACCGCTTGTTAGGCATCAGCCACTGACGCTGACCACTGCGAACCGAGTGACTTGCCCATGAATACGCTGAGCGGATGCTCGGGGTATGCGCCGAATGCGCCCCGCCGCACATAGCCTTGGCTTGTGTAGAACCTCAGTGCCTCCGGTTGATACGGCCCAGTTTCAAGCATGAGCTCTCGGCAGCCTGATTCGTACGCGCTTGCCTCCAGGGCGACGATGACTTGCTTTGCAATACCTTTGCCCCTGGCTTCGGGTCGCACATACATGCGCTTGACCTCGCCGTAAGAGTCATTCAGCACGACAGCGCCACAGCCGAGGGCAGTGTGCCGTTCATCCCGTGCTACGACGAAAAATACATTGGGTTTGGAGAGTGACGCAAGGTCGAGCGCATAACGCGCCTCCGCCGGATACAGAGAGTCTTGATACGCATCGAGATCGGCGATGAGAGCGATGACATCTGGCTGATTGGGGGACTCTTGTTCGACGCGCATATTGGAACTCTGATGCCTAACGTATGGTTAAGGGGCGGGCTTTAGCCCGTCCAAGTGAGCGCAGCGAACGACTTGAAGCAGTTGTTAGGCCGGACCTGCCCGACACGGTATCCGCCGCAATGCAGAAAGAAAAGGCTGACGCCGCCGAGTTGGAAGGTGAGCGCGGTAAGTTATTTGTTACGGTGTCCGGCATAAACCAACTCCTTTTGATAATGCAAAAAACTATGGCGACTTACTGGCGACGCGGTGTTGCGGGTAAACCAACCTGGGAGGAATTTCCGGAGGCTGCCTAACGTTTGGTTAAGGGGCGGGCTTTAGCCCGTCCCAGTGAGCGCAGCGAACGATTTGAACCAATTGTTATGCGCTCTCGCCTAGGGCTGCATGTGTGATTCAAAGTTTTCGATGTAATCATCGAGGTTCTCTTCAAGCATTTTGCGAAACTCGTTAACAAAGTACTCAAGAGTCTCTTGCTTGGCTTCGGCCATTTCTTGCCCGCTACTCCAGCCGCATGCGCTAACCCAAGCATTGAACCTGGCTGTCGCATACATATTTGATGCGCTTACCTTGCCCCTACCTATTTCGCCAGTAATCTGATCATTCGATAAGTGAATATGTGCATCCGCTCGTTCATAAAACGCATTGTCTACTTCTGGCACAAAACCTCCTTGAGTGCATAACGTTTAGGTTAAGGGGCTGCGGTACGCAGTCCCAGAGAGCGAAGCGAACGATTTGAACCGTTTGTTAGCCGGCTTATAGCGCGTAACTCATGTATATTACAGAAAAAGGCAAATGCGAAAACTGTTTTGTTTCACCGGACTTAAAGCCCAGTGACATGTACCAGCGCTGAAGTTCGAAGTGCTCTGCAATAACTCCAATACTTATTTTTTGAATTGACTCAGTTTTGGCGTGTTGAATTATATGCTTGACGAGGCGAGCGCCGGCGCTGCGATTGCGATGTATTGGGAGGACGGAGAGTCGATTTAAGTACGCAAGACCAGTACTAGGGTTTTCGTATGCAACACAACCGATTGGGTTGGTATTTTCTTCAAGCACAAAGTATTTCTCTCCTCGATCGAAGTCAGTCTTAACCCAGTCAGCCGTGCAAAAGGATGGATGCTTCGGGCAGTTGTCGGCATTTATGCCGAATTTCAAAGCAACATCTTTATTAGATTCGCTGATCAACATCGCGATTATGCTCAATTCCTTGGGTGTAGCTTTTCTGATTTCCATTTCGACACGCCGCTGTTTTGATTGAGATGGCTAACGTTTGGTTAAGGGGCGGGCTTTAGCCCGTCCCAGTGAGCGTAGCGAACGATTTGAACCACTTGTTAGGCAATTTGCACGCATAACCTGAAATACATAATATTTGAGGTTAATCACCTCTCCCTAGATATGCGCGAATAGATTTTATTTTGCCGCGGGTATCAAATGTAATTACATCTACAACGTAGAGCACTTCTGCCCCATTAACAACTATTCGCAATTCGCCTACAACTGTTGTACCTGCTTCATAGGTATGTAGTATTTCTATCTCAATAGTTTTGGCGGTGCTGAAGTTTTTCTCAGTTTCAGCTATTGCGGTTGCTTTGCCAAATACTGAAATTTTCCAATCTCTCAACGCAACATCATCAGCGAACATTTCAGTGATTTTTGCAATATTTTTATCTGCGTAATGCTTTAAGTAAGCAATAAATTGGTCCTTAAGCAACATGCGTTCTCCATTATGATTTCCGTCAAAGTTCAATTAAGTTGCGGAACCTGATAATTGCCTAACGATTAAGCTAAGGGGCGGCGGCACGCCGTCCCAGCGAATGAAATGAGCGATTTCAGCGTCTTGTTAGGCTTTCGGAACCGCGTGCTTTTTGTGTGCGTTTGCATAACTTTGTACCTGAAGTGAACGCGAAACGAAAGCCACCACTTTTGAAACCAAAGCTAAACGAAAGCCGAACATCCGGCATTTTGTAATCTAGCGCTGAACGTGATTCGAGCGCTGCGCGATAAATTGTTGATTTGTGCGAGCAAAATTATTTAGTTTGACGATTAAACATCAGCACAAATTTACACAGATTGCGGCGACCCCTTGAGTTAGAAGCAACAATTGAGTGCCGGATAAATGGTGATTTCAGGCGACTCGGTGGAGCAGTTAAAGCATAAATTTGAAGCCACGAGCAATAGTGAAATGAATACAAGGCCAACAAAATAGATATTTTACGGAGTGGCCTAACGTTCAGGTTAAGGGGCCGCGGAACGCGGTCCCAGTGAGCGAAGCGAGCGGCTTGAACCGTTTGTTAGGCCGCGCCGCGGATTCAAGCCGAACGCAAAAGCCTGATGTTTCAAAGCTATTTGGTTTGTGGCTTGGAGCATACGCGTGCCGGCTTTCAGATTGAAGGAAGGGCACTCGGAGATTTGCACATAAGCCGAGAAATAATGCGCCCGAGGCAGACGCGTGCGGTATGTCAGGTAGAAATGGGTGCACGCGGTATTGTGGCGAGAGCCATGCAAATGATGCGAGTTGGATTCGTGCCGACGCTGCGAAGTGCCAGATTGAATACGGCATATGTTATTTGAGCGCATAACTTCCATGTTTTACCGAGCTGTGCTTTGCCGCCTAACGATTAAGCTAAGGGGCGGCGGCACGCCGTCCAAGCGAATGAAATGAGCGACTTCAGCGACTTGTTATGTATTGGCCACACTCTTTGCGCCGAAAGGTATAAGTATAATGATTGATATAGTTGCAAGTGCGTTGTACCAGGCTGGAAATATGCTGAATGCATCAGTGTAAATGCTAAGCAATAGGGATATTGCTAGAGTAATAATTGCTAATATAGCGCCAAACTTTATCTCTTTGCCGTGGGTTCGCTTTCCTATAGCTCGCCCAGCATAAAAAACTACGATGGCACTAATTGCAATATCTGTAAGTAGGTAAAAATTGTTTGAGGCTAGTTCGATGACAAAGTTTTCGCTACTAAGATCTGCTCCTAGTAATACCCCGAATGCAATGCATAGGATTGTGCTGGTCAGGCTCGTAAGTAATACTGCAAAGCAAAGACCTATTAATAATCCTGCAAGCGGTCTGTACTCAATTTCGCCTTCTACATGAAGGTCGGAAGCAGGTGTTTTATATGCATCCACGGTATAACTCCGATATATAACGTTTGGTTAAGGGGCCGCGGAACGCGGTCCCAGTGAGCGAAGCGAACGATTTGAACCACTTGTTAGGCCGCGCCACGGTGTAACGCCGGCAACAAAGCGTGATTGCTCAACGTTGCTGGATTTGTGGCTTGGAGCATACGCGTGCCGACCTTCAGATTGAAGAGCTTGAAGATGCCGGCAGGCGTGTGCGGAATGGCCTGTTGCAGATGTGAATAATTGGGTTAACGAATGCGAATGTTGCGGACCGGATTCGTGCGGCCGCCGCGAACTTTCAGGATGAATGCGCCAATTGTTATTTGAATGCATAACTTCCGTGTTTCCCGATTTCTGCTTTTACGCCTAACGTTTGGTTAAGGGGCCGGCTCTGCCGGTCCCAGAGAGCGCAGCGAACGATTTGAACCACTAGTTAGGCATTTCTGATCGTGCGCGATTTCATGTGTTTGCAAAACCTTGTGCCTCAAGCGAACGCAGAACGCCGCCTACTTTTGAAACCGATGCTAAGCGAAAGCCGAACATCCGGCAATTTGTAAACCAGCGCTGCGCGTGACACGAGTGCTGTGCGATAAATTGTTAATTTGTGCCTGCCGATTATTCAAGCTTGGTAATCCATTTAAAGCACGAATTGAATTGAGTAGTGAAAATTCCTTGCGGTGGAACTGGATAACGTAGGATTTGCCACCCGATAGCGATATTGAAAACGATACAAAACCAACAAAAAACACTTACGGAGTGGGCCTAACGTTCAGGTTAAGGGGCCGCGGTACGCGGTCCCAGAGAGCGAAGCGAACGGCTTGAACCGCTAGTTATACGTTAACCTTGTAACTCAAGGTTGCCTCATCGCCTGTGATTCCTCGGAATCCCCAGCAATGACTTGGCTGCTCAAATATTGTGATTTCAACGTCAATCGGATTTATAGCCAGATCGCGCTCAAAGGCTGAAAAAATTTGCTTTATGAGCTTCTTTTTCGTTTCTTCCGTTCGCCCAGAAATCATGCTTATTTCGATTACTGTGTATTTTTCCGATCTGCCGCCGGGGTAATAGAAATTTGTTTTATCTAGTGGGACGAAACGGTGAGCACGTTTGTCTTCGGGCAACCCAAGAACAGCTGTCATGCAGCTATGTAGCGCATCGGACATCTTTGCTTTTATGGCATTTAAGTTGTAGTCAATTCCATAGACGGTGATCATTGCGATTCCTTGCAGGCGTATAACGTTTGGTTAAGGGGCGGGCTTTAGCCCGTCCAAGTGAGCGCAGCGAACGACTTGAAGCAGTTGTTAGGCCGGACCTGCCCAATACGGTAGCCGCCGCAACGCAGAAATAAAAGGCTGACGCCGCCAAGCGAAAGGGGGAGGGCGGAAAGTTAATTGTTACGGTGCCCGGCATAAACCAACTCCCTTGAATAATGCCACTAACTATGCGACTTACTGGCGACGCGATGCTGCGGGTAAAAACTAAGCCAGGAAATGTCCCCGGAGCTGCCTAACGTTTGGTTAAGGGGCGGGCTTTAGCCCGTCCAAGTGAGCGCAGCGAACGACTTGAAGCAGTTGTTAGGCCGGACCTGCCCGACACGGTAGCCGCCGCAACGCAGAAAGAAAAGGCTGGCGCCGCCAAGCGAAAGGGGGGGCGCGGTAAGTTAATTGTTACGGTGCCCGGCATAAACCAACTCCTTTTGATAATGCCACTAATTATGCGACTTACTGGCGACGCGATGCTGCGGATAAAAACTAAGCCAGGAAATATTCCCGGAGCTGCCTAACGTTTAGGTTAAGGGGCCGCGGTACGCGGTCCCAGAGAGCGAAGCGAACGATTTGAACCGCTTGTTAGCTGCGCAAGCTCAACGGTTGCCTTTGTACTTGTAATACTCCTGCCCTTTGCAAAGTACCCTTTGCAAGGTTCCGTCTGTTTTCAAAATTGAAGTTCCGTAGCTTGTATTTATAAATATTTCGCCCTCATTAGTAATCCATGAGTCTTTTGGGGCGCCATCTAGACCAAATAAAATTCTGTAGTCTACGGATGAACCATTTTTCGTGATGAGATAGATACGACCGTTGTTTGAGACTAAATGAGATAGTCCTGCGAGAACAATGACACCATTTACTGTCTTATATATGTCATGAATGTTGTCATTGAGCAATATTTCAGACTTTCCGTGGGCGTCTATTAAAACTAGATCTCCACCCCATTCCCCTCTATTGCTGCCAGCAAGCCAAGCGTCTCCTAACTTTACTGCTACATGAGGAATTTGCTCAATAGAGTCGGTCTGTCGGCCATTCTGGCCGAAACTATAAACCGTGGCTTTATAAATTAATTTTTTAAGCTCGTATTTGTCGGTTTTAAGCTTCAGCTTCTCCTGAGATGAAGGCTCTTCGGCGTGAGTGCAGTCTATTGAGGCGAATGGGACTGCTTGAGCGTGAAGCGAAAGAAAGAGCCCAAGAATAGATATGGTTGATTTTATAGACGATTGCATACTTTCTCTTGGTAGCTAACGTATGGTTAAGGGGCGGGCGTTAGCCCGTCCCAGCGAGCGGAGCGAGCGATTTGAACCAATTGTTATGCGGCGCTTGGCGTGTTAAGGAATGCTGCAACTGCGATATAGATTAGTGCAAATAGTGGAATATTTGACAAGGCAAATAGCAAAAACCGGACTTCAATTTTATTTATTAATGCTTGTACAAGGCTGTGGCCAATACGTAAAAATACATATGCCCAGGCAAGCATCAAGCCTGTTTGTGTTTGAACACCCAACAAGGCAAGCGAGATTGCAAGCGCATAGAACAGTGTTGGCTGCTCCAGCAAGTGATTATAATTATCCGCTTTCCAACGTACATTAGGTGGAAGAGAAGACATTTGCTCTCCACGCGGGGCATTTGGATCGGGCTTTATTCTTGCTGCGCGCATGGCAGGAAGCCGCGTCGCGTACATCCATAACCACATCACCATCGTCCATGTAATCAGTGCGAGCACTGGCCCAATAAATTGCACTGATGCGGTCATAAAAAATCTCCATATTTTTCGAATTTTCTAATGATGTGCTGCATAACTAATAATTAGACGACATTCTTATGTCGCCTTTACGTGTCGTATAACGTTTCTTGCCGTCTGTTAAGTCTTTGTCTTCCCTGGATATTGTCGCGAAAAAACGCGACATCGCTCGGGTTGAAACGCGACATGGATGACGACAGGTTTAAGCTGCTGAGCCAGTTGCACCAGCAGGTTTGCGTCAGAAGCTATTCCATTCGCGTAGCGGCTGTCTATGCCGACTACAAGGGCGCTCCGGTTATAGCTGGCGGTAATGATAAAAAGGCTCCAGCCCCCCAGAGCGTCGGGCCCGCAGTGTTACAAATGGGGCGTCGGTGATTTCGCACTGTCCGCAGTTGGGGGAGTGGGGCGCACCGACGGTCGGCGCGCCTGTTTGCGTTTAGCGGTTAAAGCGTTCCACCAAGGCGTATTGGCCTTGTGCGGTAGCGGTGAGTTCTGCGCTGAGCAGGGCGGTGCTTTGCGCTTCGTCGGCGGTTTGGTCGGCCAGTTGGGCGATGGTGGTGATGCTGCGGTTCACTTCATCGGCGACTGCGCTTTGTTCTTCGGCGGCGGCGGCGATCTGGTTGGCCATGTCGGTGATATTGGCCACGGCCTCGCTGATCCCGGCCAGGGCGTCGTCGGCTTTCTGCACGCGCTCGACGCCTTCGTCTGCTTGCTTGCGCCCGATCTCCATGGTCATCACCGCTTCTTCGGCGGTGCGCTGCAGTTTGGCGATCAGCTGGTGGATCTGCCCGGTGGATTCGGCGGTGCGCTGCGCCAGGGAGCGCACTTCGTCGGCGACCACGGCAAAGCCGCGGCCCATTTCGCCGGCGCGGGCGGCTTCGATGGCGGCGTTGAGGGCCAGCAGGTTGGTCTGATCGGCGATGCCTTTGATCACATCGACCACGCCGCCGATTTCGTTGCTGTCGTGGGCCAGGCGGGTGACGGTTTCGCCGGTTTCACCCACGGAGATGGACAGGCGCTGAATGGCTTCGCGGGTTTCCGCGGCTATGCCCCGGCCGGCGCTGGTCAGGCGATTGGCGTCCTGGGTGGCGATGGCGGTACGCGCCACGTTGCTGGCCACCTCCAGGGTGGTGGCGGCCATTTCGTTGATGGCGGTGGCCACCTGGTCGGTTTCCATGCGTTGGCGTTCGAGCCCGGCGGAACTGTTGTGCGCCAGGGCATCGGCTTGCTTGGCTTGGCTGCTGAGGTGTTCGGCGGTGTCCTGCAGGCGCGTCAGGCAGGTGCGCAGGCGGGCGTCCTGGCTGAGCATGGCCATTTCCAGGCGTGCCTGCACGCCGCTGCTGTCGGTGTACATCTGGGCGATCAGCGGGTCGGATGTGGCCTGTTCGGCCAGTTGCAGCAGGCGCTTGATACCGCGGTTCTGCCAGGCCAGGCCGGCCAGCCCGAGGGGGATCGACAGGCCGGCGGCGAGGAGAAAGCCCCAGCTGCTGTCCAGCCAGGTGCCGATCAGAAAGCCGATCTGGCTGATCAGGATAAACGGCAGCCAACTCTGCAACATCGGCAGCCAGCTATCGCTGCTGGGGATGGCCGACTTGCCGCTGTTGATCCGTTGGTACAGGGCTTCGGCGCGACGGATTTGCTCGCTGCTGGGTTTCACCCGTACCGATTCGTAGCCCACCACCTGGCGGTTTTCCAGGATCGGCGTGACATAGGCATTGACCCAGTAGTGGTCGCCGCTCTTGCTGCGGTTCTTGACGATGCCCATCCAGGGCAGGCCCTTTTTCAGGGTCTCCCACATATGCTGGAACACCGCCGCCGGCACATCCGGGTGGCGCACCAGGTTGTGCGGGGCACGCAGCAGCTCATCGCGGCTAAAGCCGCTGACCTCGATAAAGGCGTCATTGCAATAGGTGATCTGGCCTTTGACGTCCGTGGTGGAGATCAGGCGTTGCTGGGCCGCAAAGGTGCGTTCCCGCTGGGTGATAGGTTGGTTATTGCGCATGGGATGCTTTATTCCTGTAAGCGATACCGGTTCTTCGGCCGTTGCCGTCGAAAGTTTAGTCCGTGCTGCATCAGCGAGTCACCGATGGGCAAGAAGGGGCAAGAAGGGGGCAAGCGGTCGTGCTGATTGAGGCGGCGTTAGCCTTGGCTTCTGGCGCGGCAAGCCAGGCCGCCGGCACGCCCGCCGAATGCCTGGGGCAGTGATCGTAACCTGCGCACTAGAGGGCTCTGCGCCTCGCTGCAGTGGCGCCAGTTTAACCCGAAGCCTATGGCGCTTGCCTGGCCTCAGTCGGTTCTGAGTTGGCCTTTGCGCTCAGGCGCGGGCGACTCGGCTATGATGCGCGCCTTGAGGAGAACCCCGATGAATACCCCCCCCGTGACAACCTTGTTGCTGCACTGCCGCCCCGGTTTCGAGAACGAGGTGTGTGCGGAAATCGCCGAGCACGCCGCCCGCCTGGATGTCGCCGGCTACGCCAAGGCCAAGCCGAGTACCGCCTGCGCCGAATTTATCTGCAGTGAAGCGGATGGCGCCGAGCGTTTGATGCGTGGCCTGCGTTTCAATCAGCTGATTTTCCCGCGGCAGTGGGCGCGTGGGGTGTTTATCGACCTGCCGGAGCTGGACCGCATCAGCGTGCTGCTGGCCCACCTGGCCGACTCCCCGGTGTTTGGCAGCCTGTGGCTGGAGGTGTTGGATACCAACGACGGCAAGGAACTGTCGAATTTCTGCAAGAAGTTCGAGGCACCGCTGCGCAATGCCCTGAGCAAGGCCGGCAAGTTGCTGGAGGATGCGCACAAGCCGCGCCTGCTGCTGACGTTCAAGAGCGGCCGCGAGGTCTTCGTCGGCATCGCCGAGGCGAATAACTCGGCGCTGTGGCCCATGGGCATTCCGCGCCTGAAGTTCCCCCGCGAGGCGCCGAGCCGTTCGACCCTCAAGCTGGAGGAGGCCTGGCACACCTTTATTCCCCGCGAGCAGTGGGACGAGCGCTTGTCGGATGAGATGACCGGCGTCGACCTGGGCGCCGCCCCGGGCGGCTGGACCTATCAGCTGGTCAAGCGCGGCATGCTGGTCACCGCCATCGACAACGGACCCATGGCCGAAAGCCTGATGGATACTGGCCTGGTGACCCATCTGATGGTCGACGGTTTCACCTGGAAGCCCAAGCAGCCGGTGGACTGGATGGTTTGCGACATAGTCGAGAAGCCCGCGCGCAGCGCCGCCTTGCTGGAAACCTGGATAGGCGAGGGTCTGTGCCGCGAGGCGGTGGTCAACCTCAAGCTGCCGATGAAGCAGCGCTACGCCGAGGTGCGCCGCCTGCTGCAGCGCCTGGAGGATGGCTTTGCCGAGCGCAAGATCAAGGTGTCGATCGCCTGCAAGCAGCTGTATCACGACCGCGAGGAAGTGACCTGCCACCTGCGCCGCTTAAGCAAATAGCCGGCTGACGCGCCCAATGGGTTGGGCGCGGACTGCCGCCGGCTCAGGCGAGCCGCTGCCCATCCAGATGCCGTTAAGCGCCATAGGTGACCTGAGGCATAGCTTTGCGCGAGAATAACTGCCTGTTTCTGGAGCCTGCCGATGTCTTTGCCACCCGATGCCATTCCCGATGCCACCCTCGATGCCACTGGGCTGAACTGCCCGGAGCCGGTGATGATGCTGCACAACCAGGTGCGCGACCTGGTGGCCGGCGGCCTGCTCAAGGTGATCGCCACCGATCCCTCGACCCGTCGCGATATCCCCAAGTTCTGCCTGTTCCTCGGCCACGAGCTGCTGGCGCAGAGCGAAGAGGCGGGCACCTACCTGTACTGGATTCGCAAGAAGAGCGACTGATGGGTGTAATGCCGTTCACTTAAGATAAGTGAGCGTTTTGGCCGTCTTGTTTACGGTGCCTGGATCAGGCCTTAGCCAGGCGGATACGCTTGCCGGCGCTGCGGGTCAGGCGCACCGCCAGCATCGCCGCGGCGCAGGTCAAGCCCACCACCAGGCCTTGCCACAGTCCACTCGGGCCGCTGGGTGTGCCGAGCCAATCGGTCAGGCCCAGGGCGTACCCCACCGGCAGGCCGATGCCCCAGTAGGCGAACAGGGTCAGCAGCATGGTCACCCGGGTGTCCTGGTAGCCGCGCAGGGCGCCGACCGCCGTGACCTGGATGGCATCGGAAAACTGGAACAGCGCCGAATAGACCAGCAAGGTCATGGCCACTGCGATCACCGCCGGGTCCGGCGAATAGATCTGCGCGATCTGCTCACGCAGCAGCAACACCAGGCTGGCCGACAGGCAGGCGTAGGCCAGGGCCGTCGCCACGCTGACGCCTGCGGCAAAGCGCGCCGCGCGGGGTTCGCCACGGCCGAGGGCCTGACCTATGCGCACGGTCGCCGCCATGCCCAGGGAGTAGGGGATCATAAACACCATGGCACTGAAGTTCAGGGCGATCTGGTGACCGGCCACCACGGCGGCGCCCAGGCCGCCGATCAGCAGGGCGATCACGGCGAAGATGCTCGACTCGGCGAACACCGCGATGCCAATCGGCATACCGACCGAGAGCAGGCGTTTGAGCACCGCCCCGTGCGGCCAGTCGAAACGGCTGAAGACCTTGCTGCTCTGGTAGGCCGGGGCCCACTTCACCCACCCCAGCATGCCCAGGAATATAAAGCCCATCACCAGCGCGGTGGCCCAGCCGCAGCCGACCCCGCCCATGGCCGGCAGGCCGAACTTGCCGTAGATAAAGATGTAATTGAGCGGCACATTCAGGGCCAGGCCGCACAGCCCCAGCACCATGCTCGGCCGGGTGTGGCCGAGGCCGTCACTGAAGCAGCGCAGCACGTGATACAGCGCCACCGCGGGAAAGCCGCAGGCCACCGCGCGCAGATAACCCATGGACGGTTCGATCAGCGCCGGGTCGACATTCATTTGAGTGAGGACGATTTCGGCGTTCCACAGCAAGGCCGCAGCGCAGCCGCCCACCGCCAGCGCCAGCCACAGGGCCTGGCGCACCAGGGGACCGATATCGGCCTGTTCGCCGGCGCCGAAGCGCTGAGCGACTTTCGGCGTGGTGGCCAGCAGTATGCCGGTCATCAGCAGAAACACCGGTACCCAGATCGAGTTGCCCAGCGCCACCGCGGCCAGATCCCGCGGGCTGACGCGGCCGGCCATCACCGCATCGACGAAGCCCATGGCAGTGTGCGCCAACTGAGCAATGATGATAGGGATGGCCAGCTTTAGCAGGCTGCACACTTCGCTGCTTGAGCGTTGCAGGCGGGATTCGGCGGGCATGAGAGGTATCCGGCAATGTGTCGGGAAACCGCGCAGTCTACGCGTTGACGGCACGGTCAGGAAAGCTTGTTGCGCAGTGTCTGCTCGGGCAAGGGCCTGTGGCGCAAGCCTAGCCAAGCGGCAGCGGCGGGTTAGAATGCCGGCCTGTGTTAGCGCGATACTGCGTTTCTCGACACTCATTTGGAACAACCACAAAAACGCAGGGAGCGTTTTTGCGCGCAAGCCCCGAAGGGGTGAAGCACATGGATGTGCTGAACAAACTTCGCGTCTCGTGCCTTGCCTCGCGCTAAAGCAGGCTCCGGCGCGGCCGCGAACGAAACGGGAACAGACCCTACATGCGAATAGTCGCGGACGAAAATATTCCCCTGCTCGATGAGTTCTTTGCCGGTTTCGGCGCGATCCGCCGTTTGCCCGGTCGGTCCATAGACGCGGCCGCCGTGGCCGATGCCGAGCTGCTGCTGGTGCGCTCGGTGACCCGGGTCGACCGCGCCCTGCTGCAAGGCTCGAAAGTGAGCTTTGTCGGCACCTGCACCATAGGCACCGACCACCTGGACCTCGAGTATTTCCAGCAGGCCGGCATCGCCTGGGCCAGTGCGCCGGGCTGCAATGCCCGTGGCGTGGTGGACTATGTGCTGGGCAGCCTGCTGGTAGTGGCCGAGCAGCAGGGCGTCGACCTGGCCACACGCACCTATGGCGTGGTCGGTGCCGGCCAGGTCGGCAGCCGTCTGCTTAAGGTACTGCGCGGCTTGGGTTGGCGCGTGCTGGTCTGCGATCCGCCACGCCAGGCGGCGCAGGACGGCGACTTTGTCAGCCTGCAGCAGCTGATCGACGAATGTGATGTGCTGAGCCTGCATACCCCGCTGGAAGCCGAGGGCGAGCACGCCACCCGGCATCTGTTCGATGCCGCGCGTTTGGCCCAGCTCAAGCCCGGTTGCTGGCTGATCAACGCCAGCCGCGGCGCCGTGGTGGATAACCAGGCCCTGCGCGAAGTATTGGCACGGCGCACGGACCTGCAGGTGGTGCTGGATGTCTGGGAAGGCGAGCCGCAGGCGGATGTCGAGCTGGCCGCCCTATGCCGCATCGCCACCCCGCATATCGCCGGCTACAGCCTGGACGGCAAGCTGCGCGGTACGGCGCAGATCTATCAGGCGCTGTGTCGGCACTTAGGCGTTGCGCCCAGCGTCAGCCTGGCGCAGCTGATGCCGGCGCCCTGGTTAAGCGAGTTGGCTGTCGATGCCGCAGCTGATCCGAGTTGGCTCTTGGCCACCCTCTGCCGTGCGGTGTATGACCCGCGCCGCGACGACGCGGATTTTCGCCGCAGCCTGCAGGGCGATGCGCAGTCGCGTCGCGCGGCCTTCGATGGCTTGCGCAAGCACTACCCCATGCGCCGCGAGATCGAGGGCTTAAGTGTGCGCCTGAATGGCGCTGCGCCAGAGCTGCAGCGGGTGATCACGGCGCTGGGTGCGACACTGCGCCAGGGATAAGGCATTTAAAAGGTGGTGTAGCAGTTATGGGGCGTAAGCAGAACTCTGGCACGGATCGTAGGTTGGGCTGAGCTGCGCGAAGCCCAACAGGCCAAATGGGCGGCAAGGGTTGCGCCTGAATCATCGCCGTTGGGCTTCATCGCTGCGCGCCTCAACCCAACCTACGTGGCTGGGCGCTGTTAAACAGGTTGCCGATCAGCCGTGCTTGACCGGGCTTACCCAGTTTTTCTCCAGCTCGCTGCAGGCGCGCTGGATCATGGATTCGGTGATGGGGACCTCGCGGCCCTGGGCATCGATAATAAAGCCGCCCACCGCTTGCTGCGGCGGCATCGGGATAACGCGGGGTTGCTGGGTCTGCTTGTGCATGCTCATGGCCGGTCTCCTGATCAGGTGGTGCGCGCAGTCTAGAACAGCCAGATGAACGCGCTGTGACAGCTGCAACGACGGCAAAGCGTCGAACACTACAGCTCCTTGGCGACCCTGCAGTCACTGTGCCAAAACGCCTAGGGCGGTTGAGGCCGTGTTGGGAAAATTTACGAGGTAGCGATGGCGTTATTTCACCTGGGCTTGATCATCAATCCCCTGGCCGGCCTGGGCGGCCCGGCTGGTCTCAAGGGCAGCGATGGGGTGGCCGAACAGGCCCTGGCCCTGGGCAGCGTGCCACGCGCGGCGCAGCGCACCCGCACGACGCTGGAATGCCTGCTGCCGCTGCGCGAGCGCCTGGAATTTGTCACCTTCCCCGGCGCCATGGGGGCGGAGCTGCTGGCCGAGATGGGCTTCGCCCATCGGCTGGTCGGCGAGCCTAAAGAGGGCCCGAGCAGCGCCGCCGATACCCGGCAGGCGGTGGAGTCGTTGCAGGAGGCCGGCGTGGCCCTGATCCTGTTTGCCGGCGGCGACGGCACTGCGCGGGATATCTGCGCGGCGGTGCGTGAAGGTCAGCCTGTGCTGGGCATTCCGGCCGGGGTGAAGATTCAGTCCGGGGTCTACGCCATCAGCCCGCGCGCCGCCGGCGAGCTGACCGCGCGCCTGATCGAAGGCGGCCTGGTGCGCCTGAGCAGCGGCGAGGTGCGCGATATAGACGAAAACGCCCTGCGCCAAGGCAGGATCACGGCGCGTTGGTACGGCGAGCTGTGCGTGCCGCAGGAGGGCGGCTATATGCAGCAGGTCAAGCAGGGCGGCGTGGAGTCCGAAGAGCTGGTGCTCGGCGACCTGGCCGACTGGCTGCAGGACAGCTGGGAGGCCGATGTGCGCTACGTCTTCGGCCCCGGTTCGACCCTGCACGGCCTGGCGCAGAACCTGGGGCTGCAGACCACGCTACTCGGCGTCGATGTGATAGAGAACGGTCGGCTGTTGGCCACTGACGTGACCGAGGCGCAGCTATTCGAGCTGGTGGACGGCCATCCGACGCGGCTGCTGGTTACCGCCATCGGCGGCCAGGGCCATATCATCGGCCGTGGCAACCAGCAGATCAGTCCGCGGGTGCTGCGCGCCATCGGCCTGGATCATCTGCGGGTGGTGGCGACCAAACGCAAGCTCGCCACCCTGGAGGGCCGGCCCTTGCTGGTGGATAGCGGCGATGTGCAACTGGACGATGCCTTTCCCGATGTAGTGCGGGTGTGGGCGGGTTATAAGGAAGAGCTGTTGTATCCGGTTGCAGGCTGAAAACTAAAGGGTAGGAGCCAGCTTGCTGGCGATCATCGGCCCAATCGCCAGCAAGCTGGCTCCTACGAAAGGCGCGGGAGATTTTCAATGCGTGTTGTGCTGACACTGTTGTTGGGCTGCCTGCTGGCCTTCGAAGCCAGCGCTCTGCAACCCGAACAGTTGGTGACGGCCGCCCGCCAGCAGGTCGGCGTGACCCTGGGTTACGACCCCACCTACCGCCGCCTGAGCTATCCGAATGGCGATGTACCGCTGGCCAGCGGCGTCTGTACCGATGTGCTGATCCGCGCGCTGCGCCAGCAGGGGTTGGATCTGCAGCAGGCGCTGCACCAGGATATGCGCGCGCATTTTTCCAGCTACCCGAAGAACTGGGGGCTTAGTCGCCCCGATAGCAATATCGACCACCGCCGCGTGTCCAATCTGATGACCTGGTTCAAGCGCCAGGGTTGGGCGCTGCCGCTTAGCCAGGAGGTCGAACGCTATCGGGCCGGCGATATAGTCACCTGGGATCTGGGCGGTGGCCTGAGCCATATCGGCATTATCAGCGACAGACGCGCCGGCAGCGGGGTGCCCCTGGTGCTGCACAATATCGGCCGCGGCACCCAGGAAGAAGACATATTGCTGCGCTTCAGCATCACCGGTCATTACCGTATTCCCGCTGCCTAGCAGGCCGTTGAAAAACGTAGGCGAGGCAGGCAAGACAAGGCGCTACGTAGTAACAGCCGAAGGCTGGTCAAAGCGCCGAGGAAGCGGAGTTTACTGGCTGTAAATGAGCATTCCGAGGCCGTTTTTAACGCAGTATTGCCAACGCAGGTAGTTTTTCAAAGGAGTTGGGCATGACGGATCAAACGCTTCCTCCCTTTATCCAGCCCGGCGAGCGCGTGGTGCTGTTCGATGGGCTGTGCAAGCTATGCAACGGCTGGGCGAAGTTTCTGATTCGCCATGACCCCGAGCAGCGTTTTCGTCTGGCCTCGGTGCAGTCGGCGCAGGGCCAGGCGCTGCTGGCCTGGTTCGGCCTGCCCACCGAGCGTTTCGATACCATGGCGTTGATTGAGGACAGCCAACTGCGGGTGCGTTCGGATGCGCTGCTGCGCATAGTCGCGCAACTGCCCGGGCCTTGGCGGGCATTGGCGCTGCTGCGGCTGATACCACGGCCGCTGCGCGACTGGTGTTACGACCGCATCGCACTGAATCGCTACCGCCTGTTCGGCCGCTACGACAGCTGCCTGCTGCCGAGCGCCGACCATGCCCGGCGTTTTCTGCATGACTGACGGCCGTTGGCGGCAGATCGCCCTGCCGCTTGATCTGGCGTTATTCAGTCCCCATCTACTGCTGCAGGCGTTTAATCCGCTGTCCGCTAACCTTTCGCGGGATCACCTGGCTAAAGCGCCCGAGTCTCTCCCTTATCACCCAGTAGCGAGTCGCCATGCTTTCGATCCTGTCTTCCCGCCAGCGCAATGCCCTGCGCATGGCCTGGCGCTTCGTCGCGCCCTATCGCTGGCGCGTGATCGGAGCCTTGCTGGCGCTGCTGTTTACCGCCGCCATCACCCTGTCCATGGGCCAGGGCATCAAGCTGCTGGTCGACCAGGGCCTGGCCACCCAATCGCCGCAGGCGCTGCAGCAGTCGATCGGGCTGTTCTTCGTGCTGGTGCTGGCGTTGGCGCTGGGGACCTACACGCGCTTCTATCTGGTGTCCTGGATCGGCGAGCGCTTTGTCGCCGATATCCGCAAGCGGGTGTTCAATCACCTGATCGAGTTGCACCCGGGCTTCTATGAAAGCAACCGCAGCTCGGAGATCCAGTCGCGCCTGACCGCCGATACCACGCTGTTGCAATCGGTGATCGGCTCCTCCCTGTCCATGGCGTTGCGCAACCTGATCATGCTGGTCGGCGGCAGCGTGCTGCTGGTGGTGACCAACCCCAAGCTCAGCGGCATAGTGCTGATGGCGCTGCCGCTGGTGGTGGCGCCCATCCTGATTTTCGGCCGCCGGGTGCGCGCCTTGTCGCGCCTGAGCCAGGACCGGGTGGCGGATGTCGGCAGCTATGTCGGCGAGGCGCTGGGGCAGATCAAGACGGTGCAGGCCTACAACCATCAGGATGAGGACGTGCGCCGTTTCGGCCTGTCCGCTGAGGCGGCGTTCGACACCGCGCGCAAGCGCATCAAGCAGCGCGCCTGGCTGATCACAGTGGTGATAGTGCTGGTGCTCGGGGCGGTGGGGGTGATGCTCTGGGTCGGCGGCATGGACGTGATAGCCGGGCGCATTTCCGGCGGCGAGCTGGCGGCCTTCGTGTTTTATAGCCTGATAGTCGGTGGCTCGTTCGGCACCCTGAGCGAGGTGATAGGCGAACTGCAGCGCGCCGCCGGCGCCGCCGAGCGTATCGCCGAACTGTTGCAGGCGCGCAATGAAATCACCCCGCCAGCTGTCGATGGTCTGACGCTGCAGCAGCCGGTAGAGGGGCGCATCGAGTTGCAGGGGCTGCGTTTCGCCTACCCGTCACGCCCCGGCAGCTTCGCCGTGGATGGCATCGATCTGCGGGTCGCGCCGGGGGAAACCCTGGCCCTGGTTGGCCCGTCGGGGGCCGGCAAGTCGACCCTGTTCGATCTGCTGCTGCGCTTCTTCGACCCGCAGGCCGGAAGCATTCTGATCGACGGCCAGCCGATCCAGCGCCTCGATCCCCACGAGCTGCGCCGCTGCTTCGCCCTGGTGTCGCAGAACCCGGCGCTGTTCTTCGGCTCGGTGGCGGACAATATCCGCTACGGCAAGACGACGGCCAGCCTGGCCGAGGTCGAGGCCGCCGCCAGAGTCGCTCATGCCCACGAGTTCATCATGCAGCTGCCGGATGGCTACCAGACCCACCTGGGGGATGCCGGCCTCGGGCTTTCCGGCGGCCAACGCCAGCGTCTGGCCATCGCCCGCGCGCTGCTGGTGGATGCGCCGATTTTGCTGCTGGATGAAGCCACCAGCGCCCTGGATGCCGAGAGCGAGCACCTGATCCAGCAGGCCTTGCCGCGCCTGATGCAAGGCCGCACCACCCTGGTGATCGCCCACCGCCTGGCCACGGTCAAGAGCGCCGACCGCATCGCGGTGATCGAGCAGGGCAAGCTGGTGGCCATAGGCACGCACGCCGAGCTGGTCGGCAGCAGCCCGCTCTATGCGCGCCTGGCCGAGCTGCAATTCAACAGCGACGCCGTAGAGACGGTCTGAATAAGGAACAGCGAGTTGATCGACAAGGATTTCAGGGTGGTGGTGCTGGGCGGTTACGGCAACTTCGGCAGCGTCATAGTCCAGCGCCTGTGCACTATCGCCGGCATCCGCCTGTGGGTCGCCGGGCGCGACCTGGCCAAGGCCGAGCGCCTGGCGAAGCAGGCCGGCTGCCAGGCCGTGCGTCTGGATGGCAACCAGATGGATCTGGCCGAGCGCCTGCGCGAGTTGCAGGCGGACCTGCTGATTTCCACCGCCGGCCCATTCCAGGGCCAGGACTATCGGGTGGCGCGGGCGGCCATCGAGGCGGGTGCGCATTACCTGGATCTGGCCGATGCCCGTGAGTTTGCCTGCGGCATCACCGAGCTGGATGCAGCGGCGCGCCAGGCCGGGGTGCTGGTGTGCAGCGGGGCCAGCTCGGTGCCGGCGCTGAGCGCCGCGGTGATCGACCAGCTGCTGCCGCGGTTCGGCCGCCTGGATAGCATCTGGCACGGCATCAGCTCCTCGGAGAAGACCCCGGGCGTCTCGACCCTGGCGGCGGTGCTCAACTATTGCGGCAAGCCCTTGCGCCAATGGCGTGACGGCGCCTGGCGTGAAGTTTATGGCTGGCAGGACTTGGCGGCCCATGACTTTCCCGCACCTCTGGGCCGGCGCTGGCTGGGCAACTGCGATATCCCCGATCTGGAGCTGTTTCCCGCGCGTTATCCGGGGGTGCGCAGCGTGCGTTTCTCCGCGGGCGTCGGCTTGCGCCTGACCCAGTTCGGCACCTGGCTGCTGTCCTGGCTGGTGCGTGGCGGTTTGCTGCGCAGCGCGGTGCCCCTGGCCGGCTTGCTGCACCGCGGCGCGGTGTGGCTGGAGCCCTTGGGCGACGGCCTGAGCGGCATGTTCGTGCGCTTGCAGGGGCAGGACCCGCAGGGGCGGCCGTTAGAGCTGTGTTGGGAACTGGTCGCGGCGGATAACCATGGGCCGAATATCCCCTGCATGGCGGCGGTGGCGCTGGCGCGCAAGCTGGCGGCCAAGCAGCTGGAGCAGCGCGGCGCCATGCCCTGCCTGGGGCTGCTCAGCGCCCCGGAATACCTCGCCGAACTGGAGGGTTTGCAGATCGAGGTAGGACTACGCCCATGCTCTATCTGAGCCTGAAATACCTGCATATCCTCAGCGCCACCGTCCTGGTCGGCGTGGGTTTCGGCACGGCCTTCTACAAATGGATGGTCGACCGCAGCGGCGAGGTGCGCGCTATCGCCTATATGGGTCCCCTGGTGGTGCTGGCCGACTGGCTGTTCACCACGCCGGCGATCATCCTGCAGCCGCTGACCGGCTTGTGGATGCTGCAGATCGCAGGTTTCTCGCTGGGCAGCGCCTGGATCGTCTGGACCCTGCTGCTGTACGCCTTGGCCGGCGCCTGCTGGCTGCCGGTGGTCTGGCTGCAGTACCGCATGCGTGCCTTGGCCTTGGCCGCCGCGGCAGCCGAGCAGGCGCTACCGGCCGCCTACTGGCGCTATGCGCGTATCTGGTTCTGCCTGGGCATGCCGGCCTTCGTGGCCATGCTGGCGGTGTATGCCTTGATGGTATTTAAACCGCTCTAGGCCTGGCGTTTCCCTCCGGCAGGATGCCGTTATAGCGATCAGCCGCTGGCCGATGCGACTGCCGTCTTGGCAAAGCGCCTCCCATGGTCTTTCCTTCAACAGAACAAGAGCCGCCGTAGCGGGCGGCCATGTTGCCTTGCCCACCCGTCACCTTCGAATTCTGTGTGTCCGCGGTACCCCTATAGCTCGGCTGTGGTGCGCTTTATGGGGGATGGGCAGCGATAAATCGCCAACACGCTAATGGAACGGACAGCTAAAGGACGGCCATTATGAAGCGCTGCATAGCATGGTTCATGCTGTTGGGGTGCGCCGGTTCGGCATCCGATGTTCTGGCCTATCAGCCCAGTATCGATATCAAGGGCACCAGCCTGGTCGAGTTGATGAACCTGAACATCACCTCCCTGTCGCGCAAGTCGGAGGCGCTGAACAAGGCGCCGGCCGCGGTCTATGTGATCACCAACGATGAAATCAAGCGCATGGGCGTGACCCATATCGCCGAGGCGCTGCGCTATGTGCCGGGGGTGGAGGTGGTGCGCCAGGAGGCCAACAAGTGGGCGATCAGCATTCGCGGTTTCAATTCGCGCACGGCCAACAAGCTGTTGGTGATGATCGACGGTCGCAGCATCTATAGCCCCTTCTTCTCCGGCGTGCTCTGGGAGGAGAAGGACGTGGTGCTGGAGGACGTCGAGCGCATCGAGGTGATCCGCGGCCCCGGCGGCACCACCTGGGGCGCCAACGCGGTGAACGGGGTGATCAATATCATCACCAAGGACAGCCGCGACACCCTGGGCGGTCAGGTCAAGCTCGGCGCCGGTCTGGAGGAACGCAGCCTGGGCCAGGCGCGTTATGGCTGGCGCATCGACGAGCAGACCACCGCGCGGGTCTACGGCAAATTCACCGAGCGTGACGACAGCGGCAGCGGGCCGACCTCGCGCAATTTCCGTGATGATGGCGCGCGCATGCGCCGGAGCGGTTTCCGTTTCGACCGCGACTCCCCGGAGCTGGGCCACCTGACCCTGCAGGGGGATCTCTACGAGGGCGACCTCGGCCCCCACTTTCACGGCCTGGGCAGTGGCAACCTCGGGCAGGAAAATGACGGCGGCAACCTCAAGCTGGATTGGTCCTACTCGCCGACGGCCGCGCGCAACCATAAGCTGCAGCTCTACTACGACGACACCACCCTGGAACTGGGAGGGCTAAGCGACAGACGCCATCTCTGGAGTTTCGACTACCAGCTGTTGCAGCGCTGGCAGAATCACGAGCTGGTCGGCGGGGTCGGCTACCGGCGTGGCTCCGACAATATCGATATCCTCACCAACCCCATAGTGCCGATCACCATGCTGCCAGAGCAGCGTAACGAAGAGCTGTTGAGCGCCTTTATCCAGGACGACATGGCCTTTCTCGAGGATCGCCTGCACCTGATTCTGGGCAGCAAGTACGAGCGCAACGACTACTCCAAGGTGGAGTGGCAGCCCAGCGTGCGGGCGTCTTATGCCTTCGATGAGGCCCTGATCTGGGCCGCCTGGTCGAAGGCGCTGCGCACGCCGTCGCGCCTGGAGCATGACCTGGCCGTGGCTGGCCAGCCTATTGGCGATCGACTCAAGCCCGAACTGGCGAGCGTCTACGAGCTGGGCTGGCGTCAGCAGTGGAGCAGCCGCTGGCAGCTGGATATCGCCACCTACTGGGCCGAGTACGAGGACCTGTTCACCAATGAAGGGACGTTCCGTAACCAGATGCAGGGCGAGGTCAAAGGCATAGAGACCTCCCTGAGCTACCAGGCCCGCAGCAACTGGCTGTTGCGCCTGAACTACAGCCATGCCGAGATGGACCTGTCGGTATCGCCCGGCAGCCAGGCAACCACCGCACCCGACACGACCGAGGGCAACATGCCGCAGGACATGCTGCAATTGATCTCGCTCTGGGACATCAACCCCAAATGGCAATTGAACACCTACCTGCGTTATGTCGATGAGTTACCGGCGCAGCAACAGGCCGATAGCTATTGGGCGGGCGATATCAGCCTGGTCTGGCGCCCGCTGCGGCAGACTCAGGTGCAACTGGTGGCCCGCCATCTGGGGCATGCCGAGCATCATGAGTGGGGCGCCAACGCCGCCAATGCGGTGGAGCCGGATCTGGCCGTTTACCTGACCCAGGAGTTTTAGACCATGGGTCTATGCATGGGGCTATGGTTGCGGCGCTGTGCGGACCTATGGCGTTGGCTGCTGCTGGGCATCGGCCTGAGCTATGCCTTGCCGCTGTGGGCCCAGGAGGCGGATATCGCCTATCAGATCAAGGCGTCCTATATCTATAACTTCCTGCAGTTCGTGCATTTCCCCCAGGCGGTCCTGCTCGGTGACGGCACCCTGAACGTCTGCATCCTTGGCGAGGATCGCTTCGGCCACGCCCTGGATGCCATCGACGGCTCGTCGACGCCCCAGGGCCGGCTCAAGGTCAGGCGCCTGGGCCGCTATTCCAAGGACTCCAGCTTCGTCAGCTGCAACGTGCTGTACCTGATCGATTCGGAGCGCCCGGGGGTGGACGCCATCCTGGGCAAGATCGACCAGGCCCAGGTGCTGACCATCGGCGAGTTCTCGCCCTTTATCCGCCACGGCGGATTGATCGAGCTGTTCAAGCAGAACGATGTGATTCGTTTCCGCATCAACGAGGGGCTGCTCAGCAAGACCGATTTCAAGATCGACGCGCAGCTTATCCAGTTGGGAGTCAAGTGAATGCCCGAGCCTCTCCACGCTCAGAGTCCCTGGTGGCGCAGGACCTCGTTGCGCCAGAAATTGCAGTTCAGCATAGTCGGCTACGCGCTGCTGGTGCTGCTGATCTGCGCGGTGTCCCTGACCTGGTTCGCCAACGGCTATTTCCACCAGAAGACCCAGCGCGATCTGCAGGTACTGGCCACTGTGCTGGCCGACAACAGCCGCGCCGCGGTGACCTTCGACGATGCCGCCGCCGCCGGCAATATCCTCGCCGCGGCGAAAGGCAATGGGCATATCCAGATGGCGCTGATCCAGAAGGACGGGAGGTTCTTCGCCGCCTATCCCGATCAAGCCGTCACAGGAGCCTTGGGCCACCTGCGTGAAACCGATGAGGTCTGGCTGCACGACAACCACTACCACGTCTCGGTGCCCATAGTGGTGGCCAACCAGGTCAAGGGCCGGCTGTTCCTGCAGAGCGACCTGGAGGAGTGGGAGGAGGTCAAAACCAATCTGTACAAGGTCTTCTCCGGCCTGTTCGCCGGGCTGCTGCTGCTCACGGGCCTGGTCGCCTATTGGCTGAACATGCATATCACCCGGCCGCTCAGCGCCCTGTCGAGCTGGGCGACCCAGGTGTCCCGGGCCAAGGACTTCAATGCGCGAGCGGTCAAGCACAACGATGACGAGGTCGGCACCCTGGTCGACAGCCTCAATACCATGCTGGCGGAGTTGGCCAAGCAGGAATCCATTCGCTCCTGGAACGAGATTCTGGAAACCGAAATTCGCGAGCGCAAGGAAGTCGAGCGCGACCTGATCGAGATGCGCAACCGCGCCGAGACCGCCAACAAGGCCAAGAGCCAGTTTCTCGCCAATATGAGCCACGAACTGCGCACGCCGTTGAACGCCATCATCGGCTACAGCGAAATGCTCCAGGATGTGATGCTCGATGAGGAGCTGGATCGGGCCGAGCTGGCCGGCGACGTCGACAAGATCCGCTCGGCGGGCAAGCACCTGTTGAGCCTGATCAACGACATCCTCGATCTGTCCAAGATCGAGGCCGGCAAGATGGACCTGAGCATCGAAGCCTTCAATGCCGATGAGTTGATCCAGGATGTGCTGGGCACCATCACACCCCTGGCGGAATCGCGCGGCAACCAGCTGCGGGTCAATGTCGCGGGCCAGATCGGCATCCTCTACAGCGACGTGACCAAGATCCGCCAGATACTGTTCAACCTGCTCAGCAACGCGGTGAAGTTCACCCACCACGGCCAGGTGGACCTGACCTGTGTGCGCAGCCACGACGCGACGGGCGAGCAGGTCGAGTTCAGCGTGCACGACTCCGGCATCGGCATCAGCCGGGAGAACCTGGAGATGCTGTTCAAGCCCTTCAGCCAGGCCGATGCCTCGACCACGCGCAAATATGGCGGCACCGGCCTGGGGCTGGCGATCAGCCGCTCCTACGCGAAGATGCTCGGCGGCGACATCGAGGTCAGCAGCGCGGTGGGCAGAGGCTCGACCTTTAGCGTGAAGTTTCCCGTGCGCCTGGACAGCAGCGAAGAATTATTCGCCGAGCGGCAGACGCCCGGCCACGAATTCATGGGGTCGGGCGAACCCCGCGGGCCACTGGAGCTCACCCAGTTGCTGCTGATCGACGACGACGAGGCGGTGCATAACATCCTGCGCCACCACTTGTCGCGCCACGGCTATCAGGTGCATTCGGCCATGTCGGGCAAGGAGGGCCTGCAAATGGCCCAGGACGGGCAGTTCGATGTGATAGTGCTGGACATCCTGATGCCGGAACTGGACGGCTGGCAGGTGTTGCAGAAACTCAAGTCCGAGCCCAAGACCCAGGCCATCCCCGTGGTGCTCTACACCATAGTCGCCGACAAGGAGAAGGGCTATGCGCTGGGGGCCGATGATTACCTGGTCAAGCCGATCAGCAAGAGCAAGCTGTTGGCGACCCTGAAGAACTACCGCCGCTCGTCCAGCAACAAGGTCCTGCTGATCGACGACGACCAGCATACCCGGGAGTTGATCGACGCCTATTTGAGCGACATGGACTACCAGCTGATCAAGGCGCAGAACGGCCGTGAAGGCCTGGATACCCTGCAGTTGGAGCAGGGCATCATGATCATCCTGCTCGACCTGATAATGCCGGTGATGAATGGCTTCGAGTTTATCGATGAGGTGCGCCGGCATCCGGAGTTCGCCAAGATCCCGATCATCGTCATCTCCGCCCACGACCTGTCGAACAAGGAGCGCAGCCTGCTGTTGCAGCATACCCAGGTGATCATCAAGAAGGGCGAGTACAGCAGGCAGGAGCTGATCGGCAATATCGAGACCATTCTGGGTAATCAGCGGGACGCCCGCAAACGCTCGGGGGGTTGAGTCGTGGCACTACTACTGGTCGTCGAAGACAACGAAATGAACGCCGACATGCTGATCCGCCGGCTCAAGCGCAAGGGTTTCGAGACCGCCTGGGCGGTCAATGGCCTGCAGGCCCTGGAGATGCTGGAGCAGTTGCGCCCGGCGCTGATTCTGATGGACCTGAGCCTGCCGGAAATGGACGGTTATCAGGCCACGCGCATCATCAAGAGCGGGCCCCTGCGCGACATTCCGGTCATTGCCCTGACCGCCCACGCCTTGCTTGAGGATCAGCAAAAGGCCCTGAGCGCCGGCTGCGACGACTATGAAACCAAGCCGATCAATTTCCCGCAGTTGTTGAGCAAGATTCACGGCCATCTGGGTGACGCCTATGACGACTCAGACTAAGGACGCGGCGATCCTGATCGTCGACGACAACCCGGCCAACTGCGATCTGCTGTCCAAGCGCCTGACTCGCCAGGGCTACCGCTGCAGCCAGGCGTTGAGCGGCAAGCAGGCGCTGCAGATGATTGCCCAGCAGGCGCCGGACATAGTGCTGCTGGACATGATGATGCCGGAGATGGATGGCCTGGAGGTGCTGGCCATTTTGCGCCAGGGGCATGATTCCGTCAGCCTGCCGGTGTTGATGGTGACGGCGAAGAATCAGGGCGAAGACGTGGTCTGCGCCTTTGCCGCCGGCGCCAACGATTACATCGACAAACCCGTGGATTTTCCGGTGCTGCTGGCGCGTCTGCAGCATCATTTGCAGCACAAGCTGCTGGATGATGAAGTCAAAACCAGCCGGGCCCGCCTGGAGGAGCAGAACCGCAAACTGGAGGTCGGCAACCGCTATAAGGACAACTTCCTGTCGTCCATGTCCCATGAGTTGCGCACGCCCCTGAATGCCGTGCTGGGCTTCTCCGAGGTGCTGCTGGATGAAATGCTCGGCCCGCTGAATGACAAACAGAAGCAATATTGCCAGGAGATCTACAACAGCGGCTCCTACCTGCTGCTGATCATCAATGACTTGCTCGACCTGTCGAAAATCGAGGCCGGTAAGCTGGAGCTGGATCTGCAGCGCAGCGATGTGGCGGCCCTGATCGAGGACGTCATGCGCCTGATGCAGGAAAAGGCGCAGCGCCGTGGGATTAGCCTGGATAGTCGGGTCGAGGCGCAGCTGGGCCAGGTGCTGTGGGACCCGCTGCGGGTCAAGCAGATGCTGATCAACCTGCTCGGCAATGCCCTCAAGTTCACCGAGTCGGGCAAGGGGGTAACCCTGAGTGCCGCGCTTGCGGCCAATGACCAGATCATGTTGAGCGTGGCGGATCAGGGCTGCGGCATCTCGGCAGAGGATCTGGCGCGAATATTCCTGCCCTTCGAGCAAGTCAGCTCGCCGATGAAAAAAAGCAATGTGGAAGGCACGGGGCTCGGCCTGGCCCTGGTCAGCCGTCTGGCGGCCCTGCATGGCGGGCGGGTGGAGGTCGAGAGTGAAGTCGGCGTGGGCAGTCGTTTTACCCTGTATTTTCCCTATGGGTCTGCGCTTGACCAGGGCGAGGCTCGCTAGTGCCATGACCGAGCCCAGGCCACAGATACTGGTGATTGAGGACGACCTCGCCACCCAGACCCTGATCCGCGATGTGCTCGAGTGCCGCGGCTACGACTGCATCACGGCGGGGTCTGCCGAGGAGGGGCTGAGCCTGCTGGAAAGGCTCAAGCCGGCGCTGATCCTGTTGGACATCAACCTGCCGGGGATGGACGGCGTGACCGCCGCGCGGCAGCTGAAAAGCTCGCCGGCGACCCAGGCGCTCAAGCTGGTCGGCATGTCGGCGCACGCCTTGGTCAAGGAAAGATCGCTGATCGAGACCGCCGACTTCGATGACTTTATCACCAAGCCCTTCAGCTATAAGGCGCTCTTGAAGTTGGTAGAAAAGGCCATAGGTGCTGGGCCGTAAGGGCAGGTGAGAAGTAAGGCTGCGGGGTCAATGCTCCGGTTTTATTCGGGCTGCTGGCCATGGTGTAGCTTCGCCATGCTCTCGACCGCGGCGAGAAACTCCTTGTAGCTGATTGGCTTGCCCAGGCAACCGTCGAAACCGGCCTCCAGCATGGCTTTGCCTTCGCCGGTACGGAGCGAGGCGGTGAGGGCGATGATCGGGATGTCGTGGGTTGCCGGGTCGGCCTTCAACAGTTGCGTGGCGGCCAGGCCATCCATGTCCGGCAGGTGAATGTCCATCAGGATGACATCCGGCTGCTCGCTGCGCGCCAGGGCTATGCCGGCAGCCGCGGTGGTCGCCTCGAGGGTGGTGTGCCCGCCAAACTTAAGGATTTCGACCGCGAGCAGCATATTGGTGGGGGAGTCTTCGACTACCAGAATGCGCCACATGCTCTTCTCCCTATGCTCGATTCGCGGGTGCCTTAGGGGTTGCCGGCACTCAAGGGTCCTTAAGTACAGCTAAGCTGGCGCAGCGGCAACGTCAACTCCGCTCTACGGCCCTCGGCTCAACGGTATTGGCCAATAAAAAACTGCCCGGAGCAGTTTTTAACGTCGCGTAGCGACGGCCCGCAGGGTGGCCGCCATGGATGGCAGGCCATAAAAAACCGGCCACGGGGGCCGGTATCTATGGCGCCGCCGAACTCAGCGGTATTCGCACAGGTAAGCGGTATCGACTGCGACCTTGAGTTGGAACTTGCTGTTGGCCGGCACGCTGAACTGGCTGCCGCTGGCGAAGGTTTCCCAGCTGTCGCTGCCCGGCAGCTTGACGGTCAGGGCGCCGGCGACCACGTGCATCACTTCCAGTTGGCTGGTGCCGAACTCGTATTCGCCTGCGGCCATCACGCCAATGGTGGCGGGGCCTTCAGCCATGCCGAAGGCGATGGATTTGACGGTGCCGTCGAAGTATTCATTGACCTTGAACATCTGCGTTTCCTCGAAAGGGGTTAGAAAAAGGTTATGTCCCAATTAGGTGTTGCACACAGCTTTCGTAGGGTGGGTTAGCCGCATGCCGCCATTGCCAAGCATCACGCCACTCGGGACGCGGCGTAACCCACCATCGGCGCAACGCGCTCCATTGCCTGGTGGGTTACGCGCCGCGTCACTGTCGCGTGTGGATTCTCGGTTGGTGTTCCGCGCCGCTAACCCACCCTACGAATTTGCGCTCGCCCCACCCTACGAGCTACGGATTGCAGGCGATTCGCTCCTGGCGATACAACACCTAACGGGTGCAGAGCCTAGAAAAAGGCCCGCCAGTATGCCCAAGCGCATTTTGCCCGTCATCTGCTTTGCACCGGCAGCACCAGGGGCAGCAGCCGGGCGGTATTGCGCGCGTCTGTCAGGGCGCGGTGTTGCTGGCCATGGAAGCTCAGGCCGGCTAGCTGCAAGGCGGTCTTCAGGCCGACCTGACGCGGCAATTGGCGGGCCTCGGCGAAGCTTTGCTTGAGATTGAGGTGGGGCAGCCGGCTGAGCTGGCTGAGCTGGCTGAGCAGTTGCCGGTTGCGCCATTCTTGCTCGAGCTGGCGGCGGTCGTAGTCGCCCCAGCTGGCCCAGGCGCTCAGGTGCGCCTGCTGGTTGTGCAGCCAGTGTTCGAATTGCGCCCAGACGCTGGCCATGGGCGCCGCGGCATCGATATCGGCCTGGCTGATCTGGGTCAGCTCGCGGCAGAAGTGGGTCAGCTGCGGGCGTCGCGTGGGCCGCACGAAACGCTGAAAATGCTCGACCTCATGCCCGCCGGCGTTGACCAGGCTGGCGCCGATTTCGATGATTTCCATCTCCTGCAACGGCCAGCCCCCTTCTTCGGTGGTGGCCTCCAGATCTATCACTAGCCAGTATTTCATCGGCACTCCATTGCGCAGGGTTTGAGTAGGCTGGGCTTGTCTGGCCCGACAGAGCCCATGTTAGGCTGTTTTCCCTGTTATTCGGAGGTGAGTATGGCGAAGGTGGCCTTTATTGGGCTGGGTGTGATGGGTTACCCCATGGCGGGGAATCTGGCCCGCGCCGGGCATGGTGTGTGTGTCTACAACCGCACGCCGGCCAAGGCGGCGCAATGGCTCGCCGAGTTTGCCGGCACATCCGCCGCGACGCCGCGCGAGGCGGCCGCTGGGGCCGAGTTGGTGCTGGTCTGCGTGGGTAACGACGAGGATCTGCGCAGCGTGCTCTTGGGCGCCGAGGGGGCTTTTGCCGGTATGACGGCGGGGGCGGTGCTGGTCGATCACACCACGGCCTCGGCGCGGCTTGCCCGTGAACTGGCGGAGCTGGCGGGCGAGCGCCAGCTGGGCTTTCTCGATGCGCCGGTGTCGGGCGGCCAGGCCGGCGCGCAAGGCGGCGCGCTGACCATCATGCTGGGCGGCGAGCCTGAGGCCTATGCGCGGGCCGAGCCGGTGATCCAGGCCTATGCGCGCATGACGCGCCTGATGGGCCCAGTCGGCAGCGGTCAATTGACCAAGATGGTCAACCAGATCTGCGTCGCCGGGCTGCTCCAGGGGCTCGCCGAAGCCTTGCACTTCGCCCAGTGCGCGGGCCTCGACGGCCAGGCGGCCATGGCGGTGATCAGCCAGGGCGCGGCGCAGTCCTGGCAGCTGGATAACCGCCACAAGAGCATGCTGGCGGGTGAATTCGAGTTCGGCTTCGCGGTGGACTGGATGCGCAAGGATTTGGCGATGCTGCTCGACGAGGCGCGCCACAACGGCGCCCAGCTGCCGGTGACCGCGCTGGTCGACCAGTTCTATGCCGAGGTCCAGAGCATGGGCGGTGGCCGTTGGGACACCTCCAGCCTGCTGCGCCGCTTGCAAGCACCCGAGTAACCCGGCTATCCGCTTCCCGTCCGGCGCTGGTCTGAATCTGCCCGGGGCGACTGCTCAAGCGGGCTCCCACGACGTAAAATCGCCCTAGGAGCCTGTCGGGCTTGACCGTTCGTAGCGAGGGAAAGTCCGGTTTGAGTCAGTTTTGTTGGTCTTTCGAGGCGAATAGCTGGCTATTTAACGAGAAAGAGCAGCAAAAATGGCCCCTTCACCCTAAAGGCAGTGGCTTTTCCGCAGTAGAACAGCGTTAAGTCCGACAGGCTCCTAGTTCCATTGGTCTATGTGTTTGAGGTCGTCTTGCCATGAAGTGCCGTGCCGGCTGTGGTGCCTGTTGCATTGCCCCTTCGATCAGTTCGCCGATTCCCAGCATGCCCC